>Ga0209709_10000642_pt1 | contig 33013 bp, 40 predicted proteins | sample ArcticOcean_MG_C_2_FD_187435 | JGI IMG/M metagenome (GOLD analysis project Ga0209709, IMG submission 187435) | Marine microbial communities from western Arctic Ocean - ArcticOcean_MG_CB4_136 (SPAdes) (version 2) | ecosystem: Environmental > Aquatic > Marine > Oceanic | place: Arctic Ocean... | reverse complement strand
AGTTCAGTACAGTTACTTAACGACCAAATCAAGAAAGTATCTGCCACAAATACATTATTAGATATGCTACTAGAATTTGAAAAAGTTCTAGAGGATGTTGATTTGTATGCTTATAAGAATTGGGAATTAGGTGAAGTATTAGAAGGACCTCATTTAGACAGGCACTTTGCTACAGTTAAATTAATGTACAAAGAAAACGAAATGCCTGACCCATACGGTGCTAGAAGACTTATGTCTAGAGACTGTTTAGTAAAGTTTAAAAAAGATACACTATTAAGTCCAATGAAAGTTAAGACATTCGATGATGTCACTGTTCATGCAAATGCTGACGGAAGTGTTAGACGTAAAGCAAAAACAAAAAGAGAAAATGTATGGGTAGTGGAAATTAAAATGCCACGTAGATACGTTGACGAATTCGATAAAGAAGTAGTGCAAGCCGCAGAAGATTCATATGTTGATACTGAAAGTTTAAATACTGAGAACGAACTCCAAGCAGACGCACAGGTACAACAAGGTCCTCCAATAGACCAAATGGGTGCAATGTAATGGGATTAAAAGTGCAAGATTTAAAAGATACCGTGCTTAAAAAAGTAAGTATAGATGAGTACGAACCTAAGACGGGTGATTCATCAGAAGTTATGGTGCTGGGCTTTTCTTGTAAAGAGAGCTCGCAAGGTGATGACTTATATAACTTTTTAAACAGTAGCATTTTTGAAATTAGAGATGTTGAAGTATCTCCTAATCCTAATCCAGATAACTATTACATGGTATTTGTAGAGTTAGATAGAAACGAAAACTCACTTAAAACAATCAGAGAAATTATTACAGATGTTCAAAACGTCACAGGTAAACTAGACTGGATAGGCAAAACACATTTAACTGATGACTTCCATCCTATGTTTGATGAAGGCATTGCAAAATTCGTCATAGAAGATCCAGAAAAGTATCAAACTAGAGATGAATGGGAAGAAACGCAAATGGCATTAGAACTAGAAAACAAACAACAAATTAAAAATGACAGTATATTGGAGTTCTTAAAAACTACCAATTTACTCAGTGCAAGTATAAATAATAATACATTAGAAATAAGAGACAAGTTCAATGAAGCAAGCCTAGAAATAGTTGGCTTCGGCGAAGCGACAGACATAATGGCAGAAGTTGGTATAAACGAAAGTGCAATCGGCGAACTGGATAACACACTCAGACAGTTTAACAGTATGTTAGGAGAAATGAGAGCTATCCCAATTAACGATTACGTCGTTATCTTTCATCCAACCCAGCCTAACGTATTGGTAACAAAACAAATATGAACCAAATTTTTATAGGCATAATAATAATCTTAGGACTTGGAAGCTATTGGCTTTTTCAAGAGAATATTACGTTGAAGGCGAATAACTCTCTACTAGAGGGTGCAGTTGCAACACAACAAGACACCATGGATGCCATGACAGCCAATTTTGAAAAACAATCTAATGCATTACAGAACATGAGTCAAGAGAATGCACGAATTGAAGCAGAAAAACAAGAGTACCTGCAAATATTTGCAAGACATAATTTAAACTCTCTTGCAGTTGCTCGTCCAGGAATGATAGAGACTAGGATTAACAAAGGCACAGACACAGTATTCGAGGGGATAACAAATGACAGTAAAGCATTATACGAGCTTAATAGTCCTTCTACTAGTAACTAGTGGTTGCTCCATACTAGGTGGCGGCACCCAAGAAATAGAAGTTAGGTCTGCACCAGTAAAATTACCGTTTATTCATCCATTAATGCCTAGACCAATTGATCTGTCATCCTTTAAGCAATACGTTGTATCTGAAGCAAAGATTATTAATAGATGTAACCAAGTTCAAAGACTTGATGAAGAAGGTAATCCAGTTGTAAAAGAAGACGGCACACCTCAACTATCAAGACCAAGAGCATGTGATCAAGCCGACCGAGAAGATCCTGACATGCCTGAAGGATATACTAAACTTGACCAATTCCAGGATACTATGAAAGAACGTAACAGCGGAGAGATAGTATTTGTTGCAACTTCGGTAGGCGACTACGAAGTACAAGCCGCTAACATGCAAGAAATCAAAAGATACATTAAACAACTAGGTGAGGTTATAATTTATTACCAAACAGTTAATGATAAGCCACCAGTTGCGCCGGCCGGAGCAGTTGAAGAACCAAAAGAAGAAAAAGTCGGCATTATGCAGAGACTATTAGGACAGGATAATTAATGAGTGATACTAGCGAAATTGGATATAGAGTAATTGCAATAATCAGAGAAGCTCTTCGAGTAGAAGAAGATATGGTTATCGTTCCTGAAACAAATATTATAATGGAATTAGATGGTGACAGTTTAGACATCATTGAGGTTGTTATTGATATCGAGAACGAATACGAAGTAGATATTTTAGAAGAAGAACTTGAAGCAGTTATGTTAGTAGGTGATCTAATCACTATTGTAGAACGGGCTTACGAAGAACAAAAAGGATAACCATTGACACATAGCATGTTACATGCTATAATAAGGTCATGGACCACTATCTGACATTAGGCGTTAATCGAGACGCTGACCCAAAAACAATCAAACTAGCATACAAGCGACTAGCTAGTAAATACCATCCCGACAAAGGTGGCGATGCTGAACGATTCAAAGAAGTACAGAAAGCATATGATGTATTAGGCACGCCAGATAAAAAAGCAGAGTACGATAACCCTATACAAAATAATCCGTTTAGCCCAGGCGCTGGTAACCCTTTCGGTGATATATTTGGTGATATATTTGGCCAAAGAACACAAAGACAGGCAGGCAATCCGGATTCTGTAGGTGATGTACAAATTCCTCTAAGCCAAGCATATTCTGGAACAGATTTAAGTATAAATATAGATGGTAAGAGTAGAATTATAACTATTGATCCTGGTACTAGAAACGGTGCAAGGGTTAGGTTACACAAGGAAGGTAGACAACCAGATCCAAACTATCCTCCGGGCGATTTAATTATTAGACTACACATAGTTATACCAGAAGGTATGCAGATAGTAGAAAATGATATATACCAGCACATAGTAATTAATGCTATTGAGGCTATGGTAGGATGTGTAAAGTATATAGATCACATCAGTGGTAAGAAGCTTAGTGTGAAGATTCCGCGGTCATCTCAGAATGGATCGAGATTGCGTTTAAGTAACCAAGGCATGCCTTATCCAGGTGCACCGGAAGTTAAAGGAAGTCTTTACGTTATAGTAAATATAAACGTGCCTAATATCAACGACCCAAGGCACATTCAAATGTTAAATAGCATTAACGAGGAAATTTAAAAGTATATGAGCGACCACAACAACGGACCAGAAGTTATCATTCGTAATGCACTAGAACTAGCAAGTGGTGAAGGGCATGAGTATGTTACATTAGAGCATCTTACATTATGCTTACTCGATGACGACCAGATTAAACATATTGCTGATCAACTTGAGGTAGAACTAGATGTCGTTAGAGCCGATATTTTAAATTATCTTTCAGACCATGAGAACGCTGGTATTATTAGTGCTAACGGAATTAAAGGTACGCCAAAGAAAACAAAAAGCATTGAGAGAGTATTTCAACGTGGATTAGCACAGGTTATGTTTAACAATAGAAAAGTATTTACTTCTGTTGACTTAATGATCAGTGTGCTAACTGAAGAAGAATGCTTTGCAAAATACTTTTGCGAAGTTAACGGACTTACAGCAGAAAGAATGAAGAGGGCAATGACCAAAACAATGGTTGTTGAAGAGAACAAAGAAATTTTAGAAGAGTTTACAACTAACCTTAACGAAGAAGCAAAGGATAGTAAAATAGATCCTCTTATTGGTAGAGAAGAGGAAGTTAACGATCTTATACACATTCTTGCAAGACGTAAGAAAAATAATTGTGTAATGGTAGGTGAGCCTGGAACAGGTAAAACTGCTATAGCAGAAGGACTTGCTAAGAAGATTGTTGATGGACAAGTGCCTAAAGCAATTAAAGACAAAGTAGTTTACAGTCTAGATTTAGGTAACATGTTAGCAGGAACAAAGTACCGAGGTGACTTTGAAGAAAGAATTAAGGGCGTCTTAAACTGTTTAGAAGCTGACCCAAATGCTATCTTGTTTATTGATGAGATACATATGATAATGGGTGCCGGCGCCGCAGGATCAGGGAACGTAGACGCCGCAAATTTGTTAAAGCCTGTATTGGGAAGGGGTAGAATGCTCACTATTGGTGCTACCACACCAGATGAGTTTGCAGATACATTTGACAAAGACAGAGCATTAATGCGTAGGTTTGCTAGGATAGACATTGAGGAAACTAGTGTCCCAGATACTAAACTAATTGTACAAGGTCTAAAAACTTATTACGAAGAGTTCCACGGTGTTACATATGATGAAAAACTATTAGATAAAAGTGTGGACTTAGTTGATAGATATGTTAAGACTAAGTACTTTCCAGACAAAGCATTAGATGTAGTTGACGCTTCCGGAGCCGCTGTTAAACTCCGCGGAGATGTTGCAGTAACAATGAAAGACATAGTAAAAGTTATTAGTAAAGAAAGCAAGATTGGTGCTGATGTAATTGATATTGAAAGCTCAAATGCATACACTGATTTAGATGCAAGGATCAAGCAAACTGTCTTTGGGCAAGACGAGGCTATTGATAAGATTGTTGAAAGCATTCTTGTTAGTAAGTCTGGACTGCGTGAACCCCACAAGCCTATTGGCAGTTTCTTGTTTGTAGGACCGACTGGTACTGGTAAAACAGAAACAGCAAGAGCATTAGCACAAGAGCTACAAGCAAAACTAGTTAAGTTTGACATGTCTGAGTACATGGAAAAACATAGTGTTGCAAAACTTATTGGAGCACCTCCTGGTTATGTAGGCCACAGTGAAGGAAAAATGGGGCAAGGACAATTAGTTGCCGCTGTTGAAGACTCTCCTAACTGCGTACTATTGCTAGACGAAGTAGAAAAGGCCGCTCCGGAAGTGTTGCAGGTATTACTACAAGTCATGGACGATGGTAAAATAACAGGCAGTAATGGTAAAGTAGTAGACTTTTCAAACGTTGTATTGCTAATGACATCTAACTTAGGTGCGGCAAGTAACGAAGAAAAGAAAATTGGCTTTGGTGATGGTATTAAACAAGGTGAAACACTTAAAGCAGTTAAAACCTTCTTTACACCTGAGTTTAGAAATAGACTAGATGCTACAGTAGAGTTTAACAAGTTACTTCCAGCACAGATGTTATTAATTGTTGATCGTTTAGTTGCTGACACTAATAAACTACTAGAAACAAATGATAGCACTATAACTATAGGACTTACTGATAGTGCAAGAACACAACTAAGCGAAGACGGTTACGAACCTACTATGGGTGCTAGACCTCTAAAACGTTTGTTTGAAGAAAAAATTAAAAAGCCACTAAGTAAAAAAATCTTATTCGAGGGTATGCAAAATCATGCAGTACTTGTCGACTGGGATGGAGTTAATTATAATTTCGCCTGATCTAACTATCTTAGGCAAAGAGTCTAAACAGTTCAATGCCGAGCCCAGTGATCGAATATACTTTAGTAGATATCCGTATAAGATAAAACTTGATTTTGATGATGTAATATCAAATGCCGTCGAAGCGTATTTTAGTGATAATGAATCAGTTCAGTGGAGCGGTGGGAGAAATAGGCCTGAGTTTTATCCTTCAACCCAACAGGACATTGCTATTCAACAAATGTGGGAAGAACGTTGGGCTAACCATTCCCGGCGCTGGCAAGAAATGTCTAAATTAAAGGATATGATTTTACAATTAGATCTCTTCGAAATGGAAAGATTTTATTGTAATGTACACGAAGGACATATTTCTGTTTATGTAAGAACTAAAAAGCACTACAACAAAATATTAAAAGCTCTTCCTCAACATGTACTATTAGTACAAGGCCCCTGGAATAAAAAGCATAAGGACTTGCTACTAGATCCAGAGCAAACAATAGTTGTTAGAAAAAAGCCGTATTGGGGCAAGTACGATATTAGGATTGAGATACAGCCACGAGGCCCTAGTTATAATCGCTGGACTGGACATATAAAAAGAAGAGAGCTAATGAACGATGCTTTATCGTTTATACAGGATTCCATAGAAGAAGGTGCAGTTAGGATTAGTAACAAAAGATATTGGTATGGTGTTATGTGGACTAATGACAAAGACATAGAACCTGTTATGCCATTCTTGAACATAGCATACCCAAATTTAAGATTACATACTTATAGGTGTTTTTATTTTAAATGATAAATACATGTAGATAGGAGTTTAAAACAATGCCAATAGATAGAAGAAGCGTAACAATCATGAGTTCCTCTGGAACTGCAATGAACAAGTATAGTACTGAAGCAAAAGCTGATAGTTATTATGGATACACCGATGGCATCCATACTATACAAGTAGTTTATGCAAACTTTGTTGGTAGACTTCATCTCCAAGCCACGTTATCATTAAAACCAACAGCAACTGATTGGTTTGATATTGTTGTATCAGCGGCATCAGGATTGTATGCAGGAAGTACCGCGTGGAATGACGCAGGCTACATACAGTTTAATGCTGACAAACCTGCTACAAATTCAAATGCATACACTATTAAAGGGAATTTTACCTTTGTTAGAGCATATATGGATAGAACATATATAAGTGATGGCACAACTTACGATGCATCCTACGGACAAATAAATCAAATAATACTATCTGCGTAAAAGTGATAAATAGTTGTAAATAACTATTAAGAACATTTGAACGGGTAATATTATATGGCAACATTCTTAGAACTAACAGACTCACCGGCATCGTACTCGGGTAAAACCCTCAAATTCGTAAGAGTCAATGGGGCAGAAGACGGGCTAAGTATTGCTGGAGTTGAGTTAAGTGATCTTGGTGATGTAAACGCTACAGGCGGTTATGCTCCAACAGATACCCAAATATTACAATATAGCTCGGCGGCAGGTGAATGGCGTCCGATGGCCAACGACCCATATAGTCCCGGAAATGGTTTAAATAAAAGTGCCTTAACATTTAATGTTATAGGCGGAATGGGATTAACATCCAATACCAGTGGTGTACATATATCAGACATCGCAGGCGTTACTGTAGGTACATATGGTAGTGCTACACAATCTGCAGTAGTAACAGTTAACAAACAAGGTCAAGTTACTTCAGTAAGTGCAACAGACATTACAATTGCCGCGGCATCAAGTCTTTCAGCAGACTATGTTGAAACAACTGTAGGAACAGCAGGACAAATTAGTGTAACTGGCGGCACAGGCAATAAATCAACAGCAACAATTAACTTAGTTGCAACAGGTGTAACAGCCGCAACATATGGTACCGCAACAACAATACCACAGATTACTGTTGATACATATGGTAGAATACAAAACGTAGATTTAATTACACTTTCAGGTGGTGGTGGTTCAGGTGGCAACGTTGAATTAGCATTTAAAAACTTTGCTGTTACAGGACAGACAACAATTAGTGCAGACAGCACTAGTGATACTTTAACCTTTACAGATGGTACAGGTATTGATATAACTACAAACGCTGGCACTGACACTATGACAGTTAGTGCTAACATGTTTGATATTGGTAACGGACTTAGTGCTTCGTCGCTAAGTGACATTAGTACAACAGCACCAACAAACGGACAAGTACTAAAATACAACACTAGTTCAAGCAAGTATGAGCCGTTTACATTAACAGATGCAACAGGTATTGCATTAACAGATTTAAGTGGTGGCACAGGCATTACATATACTAGTGGTACTGGTGCTATAGCATTAACAAACTCAGGCGTAACTGCTAAGACATATGGTGGCGTATCTTTAATACCTCAAATTACAGTTAATGCACAAGGACAAATTACAGCAGTATCAAACGTAAGTCTTGATGCCGCAAGTGGTGTAACAGCAGGCACATACGGTTCTGCTACAACTATGCCACAGTTTGCAGTTAATAGTGCAGGTAAAATTACAGGTGTTACTAATGTAAGTATAGCGGCAAGCACACAAACATTAACATGGAATGCCGCAACAGATGAAATAGGTATTAGTGGCGGTAACACTATTGATATTACTGCTCTTAGAAACAATTCATTCCAGACTGTTGTTGTCTCAGGACAGACAAATATATCTGCAGATTCGGCAACAGATGTATTAACATTTGTAGCAGGGGCAGGCATAGTATTAACAACAAATGACGCCACTGATGCAATTACTATTACAAACAGTGGTTCAAGTGGAACTGCTAGTGTTGTTGGTTTAACAGATACAACTATAAGCAGTCCAACAAACGGTCAAGTATTAAAGTACAACGGTACCAAGTGGGTCAATTCAGCTTCAACAGGTGGTATTGCATTAACAGATTTAAGTGTCACAACTGGTTCAGCAAGTGGCGGCGGTAGTTTAGCATACAACAGTGGTACAGGTGTATACACTTTTGTTCCAGCAGATTTAAGCGGTGTTACAACAACAGTAACAGGTTTAACTGATACAACTATAACTAGTCCAACAAACGGTCAAGCACTTACATTTAGATCTTCGGACAGCAAATGGATTAACAGTACCCCAGCAAGTGCATATGGTGATAGCAATGTTGGTACATACTTAGGTGCTCAAGGTTATGCAACGCAATCTGTAATAGTAGCGGCAATAACTGCTAGTGCTCCAGGTACATTAGATACATTAAACGAATTAGCGGCGGCACTAGGTGACGATGCTAACTATAGCACAACAACAGCTACATCATTAGGCAATAGATTAAGAGTTGATATTAACTCGCAAGCGTTAACCTCAGCACAAAAAACTAATGCCGCAACAAATTTAGGATTGGCCGCTTCAGCAACAGCAGGTACATTTGCATCGCTAACAAGCAAGCCAACAACAATAGCAGGATACGGAATTACAGATGCTTTCACAGGGGTATACAGTACACTAACAAGCAGACCAACTATATCATTAAGTAGTAGTAACCTAACATACGATGGTACTACATTAGATTTAAGTGGCTTAGGAGCCACAGGTGCAACAGGAGCCGCAGGAGCCACAGGTGCAACAGGAGCCGCTGGTTCAACAGGTGCAACAGGAGCCGCAGGTAATGGCGTAACTAACGTTGTTATTACAGGTGACGAATTAGTATTTACATACGCAAATAGTTCTGTACAAAACTTAGGTGGCGTTAAGGGAGCAACTGGTGCCACTGGAGCGGCAGGTGCCGCAGGTTCAGACGGAGCAGACGGTGGCGGACTAGCATCAGTAGTAGCAGATACTACACCACAACTAGGTGGTTCATTTGATGTCAACGGACAATCAATAGTAAGTATAAGCAATGGTAACATTCCTATTACTCCAAACGGTTCAGGTAAGATTATATTAGACGGACTTAATTGGCCTATAGCAGACGGAACAAACAATCAAGTATTATCTACAGACGGTAGTGGACAATTAGCATTCATTAACCAAAGTGGTGGCGGTAGTGGAGACATTACAGCAGTTGTGGCAGGAACAGGATTAACAGGTGGTGCAACAAGTGGAAGTGCAACTGTTACATTAGCAGACACGGCTGTTACAGCAGGTACATATGGTAGTGCTACAAAAAGTCCAGAAATTGTAGTAGATGCCCAAGGTAGAATTACAAGTGTTACTAATAGAACTATTAGTGGTGGTGGTGGCGGTGGCGGTGGTAAAACACTAAGATTTAAACTTAACTACGACAGTTCAGGAAACCTTACAAGTACATCAACTTTAAGTACAGGAATAAGTACAGCAGTTATTGATAGTGCAAGTGGAGGTGATATGACAATTACCTTTGACAGCGGAACATATAATTACCCACCAGCATCAATGATGATATATGGGTACGACTATGCTAACAACAAATATTTATTATCACAACTACAAACTACCATGGCCCTTAGAGAAATTGCAGGCGGTGGTTCAAGTGGCTCTCCAACATTCTTTGATGGGAGTTCAGCAGTTGCTATAAAAGTAAGATTACGTGAAGCAGAAACGGGTGCAAGTAGAAGCTTTGGTACAACAACGCATGCCTGGATTCAATTTGCCATGTATGATTAAACCTAACCATAGGAAGTGCAGTGGCATTAATTAATTACAAAAGCAGTCAGATACATTTAAACCAGCCAAATAAGGTACTTGGTATATCCGTATCAGCGATTGCTGGAAAATCATATTGGGACCATGCAAACGGTTCAGGAGACTTATGGTACTCCGGCTCGGGCAGTAAAAAGTACTACCAATGGACTGTAACATTTTCAGTAACAGCACAAGGACACGGTTCCCATTTAAGCAGAGATGACTTTACATACAACGGATTAGATGTTGTTGTAGGCGACTGGGTAGCTGGAGCAACTACTGGGCAATGCCTCAAAATTATAAGCATTGATAGTAAAACAACAAACTCTGTTACATGTGTCGTAGAAGATTGGTTACGTTACAACACGTTTAAAAGTGCTACTGGCGATGGTGTATTTTCTACAGGGGCAGGAATTATATTCTCACTAAACGAATTAGGTCTACCAATGTTAGACCCACTACCAACTACAGCGGCATCAAGTTTTTATGCTACAGTAATGAGTAGATTCCAATACTTAAACCCAAGTTTAAATTATGTACTAGAAAAAACTGCACATGGCTTTAGCAGAGGCGATGTTATATGTGCCGACAGTTCAGGATATGTTAAAGCAACAAGTAGCACAATGGCAAAAATGATTGGTGTTGTAGTTGAAAGTGGCCCAGGTCCTAACATGTTTATGATATCTCCTAACACTAGAATTATTGATTTTGATCCTAGTATTCCTGGAGTTAGAGGTGACTATATTTATGTAGACACTGATGGCGATTTAACTACTACAGATACAGGCAAAATTGCATTCTTAAAAATACAAAATTCTATACCAACTAATTTATTAGGAACTATAAATACTCCTAGTGTGCCCGATACTCATGTATTAAAACTTAACGGTACTTCAATAACATTTGCAGGTACAGGTAGTGCAAATGCAACATTGGCACAAATGGTTACACAGATTAATGCAGGGTCAAGTACACATAAAGTTGTTGCCGTTGCGGCGCCAACTGCAACTGTTATTAACAGTAATCCAGATAGTACTGCATACGGGCTAATAGGTGGTTACACTACTTTCGCGGCCAGCTTTGATAATGGCTCAGCCGCTACTGCTACTACTGTTACCTTTAGTACAAATACTGCCGGTCAAGCAAAATACGGTTCTGCTGTTGCTATCCCAAGTGACATGGCAACTGATATTAATGCGGCAAGCATTACAAATTTAACTGCGTCGTCTAACGATGCTGACACTCAACTAACATTAACTGAAGCAAATGGTAATGCCGTAACTATAGCAAATGTTACCGGCGATAGCAATGGCAATCCGTTTGTTGGCGGTAGTAATGTATCTGGTTTAGTTGCATCAACTAGTGCTACAGGTACATCAAGAATTAATTTAGCTAGAAGTGACGGTGGAGAAATATTAATATACGAAGGCACCGAACACTTTAGAGTAAACACAGGTATTGCTAGTGGTCATACAGGAATGTTACCATTGGCATTAAACGTAGAGCAAGGTATACGATCAGGAACTACTTCGGTAGTTGCAAATATATCTGCAAGAGATTCATTAACAGTACTCACTGGCGACCAAGCACATGTATTAAGTGCGGCAGATGGTGAGTGGGCATTATATTTGTATAACGGAAGTGTGTGGGTTAAGATATCCGATGCCGATAGTAGTACAACTGATGCTAAAACATTAACAACAACATTCACAATGCCAGCAAGTGGCTTTGGCGTATCAACAACTAACACATTAGGCAACATATCAGCAGGTGGTAAGATCACTTCTGTAAGTATTGATGTTGCAACAGCCTTTTCTGGACACTCAGGTGGTGGCCCAAATATAGAAATTGGTACTACAGCAGACCCTGACCAGTTTGTTAACGACCCTTCAAATGACTTAACTGATGTTACGGTGTTCATGCCTACATCAGAACATGTCCATCCGGCTGGCTCAGCCCAAGATCTTGAGGTCAAAGCACGATGCAATCACTATAATGCTACTGCTGGGACCGTGACTGTTAAGCTCACATATATTTAGAAAAAGATAAATACAAGTAACATATATTCAGAATGAGTAAGTGTTATGCATAATACAAAAAAATTTTTAGGAGAAACAAATGGCTGATATTAAGAACTTTGGTATAAAAGGTCTTTCTTCAGACGTACAAATGGGTAAAAGCGGCGGTCGTTTAAAATACGACAGCGGCAGTGGTCAATTCGACTTTACTCAGTCCAACGGTTCAACACTTGAGAACGTAAGGTTCGGAAGTGTAGTAGCTGGAGCATGGACGGGTACGGCTGTTGGCTCCCAGTACGGCGGTACAGGGCAGGACCTCAGTAGCTCATCAGGTATTATTAAAGTAAGTAGCGGAACTATGTCTGCGGCAAGTACTATATCATTAACATCAGAAGTAGCAGGCACATTGCCTATTGCAAATGGTGGTACTGGTGGAACTTCAGCCTCAGGTGCTAGAACCGGTCTCGGACTTGGTAGTATAGCTACACAAGATATAACGAGCGTTACCTTAACAGGTGGCACAATGAACGCAGTCGTCATAGGCGGAACAACCGCGGCGGCAGGATCGTTTACAACAATTAACGCCTCAGGCGCAATCACCGGTGCTTTATCCGGTAATGCTACAACGGCAACTGCCTTAGCAACTGGCAGAACAATAGGTATGTCAGGCGACGGTACTTGGACATCCGCATCATTTACTGGTGCAGGAAATGTTACAGGTGCAATGACACTGGCAACGGTTAACAGTAATGTTGGATCATTTGGTAGTACATCTGCCATTCCAGTAGTTACAGTTAACGCAAAAGGTTTAGTTACAGGCGTAACTACTGCAAGTATTGTTACATCATTAACAGTTGACGGCGACACCGGTGCACAAAATGTAGATTTATCAGCAGATGATTTACAATTTATTGGTACTGCAAATGAAATTGCTACAGCAGTTACTAAAGTTGGTACTGATGTTAAAGTAACTATTGGTTTACCAGACGATGTAACCATCGGTGGTGACTTAACAGTTAGTGGAGCATTTAACTCGGATGACATTACAGCATCCACAGTTACAATCAACGGTAACTTAGTAGTCTCAGGTACAACTACAACAGTAAATTCAACTACAGTCAGCATCGCTGATCCAGTATTTGAAATTGGTGATGATTCAAGTGATGATAACTTAGACCGTGGTATTAAATTCAAATATAACGACGGAACCACTAAAGTTGGTTTCTTTGGTATGGACGACACCAACGGTAAATTTGTTGCTTTAAGTAGTGCAACAGACTCATCAAGTACATTTAGTGGTACAGCAATGGCGGCTAAGTTTGGCGCAATTGAAGGTACATCATACAATGATGGCACAGTTACTATTGCTTCATTCACAACAGAAGCAACAGGACTAGGCGCAACTGACAACGATACATCTGTACCGACATCAGCGGCAGTTAAAGATTATGTTGATGCATTAGTAACAGCACAAGACTTAGACTTCCAAGGCGATAGCGGTGGTGCTTTAAGTATTGATTTAGACAGCGAAGCATTAACCATTGCAGGTGGTACAGGACTTAGTTCAGTAGGATCAGGCAACGGCGTAACACTTAATTTAGACGCTACGGCAGTAACAGCAGGATCATATGGTAGTACAACTGCCATTCCTATTATTACAGTAGATGCACAAGGACGTATTACATCAGCTTCAACAGGAGCTATTAGTACTTCTTGGACACTAACAGGTGATACAGGTTCACAAGTTGTAGCAGGTGGAGACACAGTTGACGTAGCAGGTGGTACTAATATTACTACAGTAGCTGGTGCAACTGACACATTAACCGTTAACCTAGACACTACTTTAACAAGTATGGTTGCAGGTACGTTTAGTGGACTTGTTACTGCAGGCTCATTTAATGACGGTACAGCAACATATGATGCTGGTACAATTAGTTCAGGTGTTGCGGCAACATTTAGTGGTGCTGTAACAGGTGGATCATTAACAGATGGTACAGCAACTATTTCTTCCGGTTCTTTAACTGGTGGTGTTGCAGGTACATTTAGTGGTGCATTAACAGGTGGATCATTAACAGATGGTACAGCAACTATAACTTCTGGAGCGGCAAGTGGTTTAACTACTGTAACAGCTTCAGGTTTAGTACGTGGTGGATCAGTTGGTGACGGAACAGCAACATTAGCCTCAGGATCTATTACAGGTCTTGTAAATACAACTGCTAGTGGAACTGTACAGTTTGGATCATTAAGCGATGGTACTGTAACAGCAACAGGATTCCAAACTACTATTACTGACAGTGACACAATCATACCTACATCAGGTGCGGTTGTTGACTACGTTGCTAGTCGAATTACTTTAGAAGACTTAGATATCGCTGGTGACAGTGGTACTGGTGCAGTTGATTTAAACTCTGCGTCTCTAACAGTAGCAGGCGGAACTGGTTTAACATCAGTAGCAAGTGGTGCAGGAATTACAGTTAACTTAGATGCAACAGCAGTAACAGCCGGATCATATGGTAGTGCAACAGCAATACCAACATTTACAGTTGATGCTCAGGGTAGATTAACAGCGGCTGGCACAGCGTCTATTACTACTTCATTAACAGTAGACGGTGATTCAGGTACACAAGATGTTGCTTTAGGAACAGACGACTTGCAATTCCTAGGTACAGCAAATGAAATCGAAACAGCAGTAACTAAAGTTGGTACTGATGCTAAAGTTACAATTGGTTTACCAACTAATGTAACGGTATCAAATAACTTGACAGTTGGTGGTAACTTAATATCAGATGATATTACTACAGCTACTTTAACAACTTCAGGTAACTTGACAGTAACAGGAGACTTAACAGTTAGTGGTACAACTACTACAGTTAACTCTACTACAGTCTCTATTGCAGACCCAGTTTTTGAAATTGGTTCAGATAGTTCAGATGATAACTTAGACCGTGGTATTAAGTTTGCCTATAACGATGGAACTGCGAAAGTTGGTTTCTTCGGTCTGGACGACTCAAGTGGTAAATTCGTAGCATTATCTAGTGCAACAGACTCATCAAGTACATTTAGTGGTACAGCAATGGCGGCAGATTTTGGCGCAATTGGTGGTACATCTCTTACAGCCTCAGGTGCAGTAACAGGTGGAAGTTTAACTGACGGTGTAGCAACATTAAACGGCTCAGGTGCGTTAAGTGGTGTTACTACTATTGTTGCTTCAAGTTCAGTACAAGCTGGATCATTAACAGACAGTACAGCAACACTATCAAGTGGTGCTTTAAGTGGCGCAACCACTGTAACAGCCTCAGGGTTAGTTAGAGGTGGAAGTGTTGGTGATGGTACAGCAACATTGGCTTCAGGGTCAATAACAGGTGCTGTTAACGTAACTGCATCAGGCGTAGTATCATTTGGTACTTTGACTGACAGTGGTGAGACTATTGCAATTACTAAGTTTGTTGACGAAGCAGATGGAATATCAAGTAACGATAACGATACTACTGTTCCAACTTCAGCGGCAGTTATTGACTATGTTGAAAACAATGGCGGCGACGGACTTTTATTACGTCAAGCACTTGTGGCAGGGTCAACTACAATTAACACATCGGCTATGCCAAATGTTAGTGGTAGAACTTACTATGCAAGTAAAGTTGTTATTAAAATTAGTACTGCTTTTAGCGGTGGATCATTTAACCAAATTCTTGTTAAAGAGAATGCTGGTTCAGGTTCAACTATTGTAGCGGCAGACGATGCAGATGGAGCCACAGCAGGTACTTATGTTATAGAACTAGATGGTGATTTAGCCCTTACTAAGAACGCGGCGATACAAGCTCAGTTCATGCAAAGCAATGGTAGTACTGCAAGTACAACCACAGCTGGTGCGGGTACACTTACTGTACATTATAACTACATTTAATACTTTAATTAGTTAAAATAAGAAAATACCTCACTTATGTGGGGTATTTTTTTGACTTAAATGATAAATATAAGTAACGTTAGAGATAACCTTTAACACAAAAATATATTAGGGAGAACTTAAAATGGCACAGACTAAAGTAAACGGTTTTACTAAAGACTTAAACGGTTTCGGAAGAACTATTCACGTTGCAACAGCAACAGTGGCAGGAGCTGGCGGAATGACACAAGCAAAAATGGACGCAGTAATTCAAAGCATTCATAACTTGAACTACTCAATCACAGGTATTGAAGGATTCGCAGTTGCGGCTACTACAGCAGTTCACGTTGCATACGAAGGCGGAGCGGCTATTGCTAATGATGCATCTGACGCTTTAGGCGCAACAGGTAATGCATGGGCGGCAGTTGTTAGCTTTGCAGGCTAAAGTTTAGTTAAAACTTAAACAAATTAAAAGCACACTTCTCGAGGTGTGCTTTTTTTTGGATGTTTATTCTGCTTGTATAATAGAGAGTGCTTCTTCGAAAGTGTATGGACTTTCATCAGCAAGAGGGATTGATTGTTCTATAATGTTTTTATATTCCTGTGCCTTCTCTTCATTGATTAAGATAAAAGGTATTTGTTCTGCAGGTAATTCATCGTCTGACCATATAGCATCTACTGGACATGCTGGTTCACATAAAGCACAATCAATACATTCATCTGGATCGATAACTAACATGTTGACGCCTTCGTAAAAACAATCCACAGGACACACAGTAACGCACTCCGTGTCTTTGCACCCAACACATGGGCTACCTACAATAAAAGTCATTAAGCTGTCCTTGGTCGCATATGATAAGAGTGTGAAAAGAACATTGCTTTTTTACTAGATTGATTTGGAGTAAAACCCCAAGGTATATGTGCCGGGAAGAATACTATCTTCCATGGCTCATACTTAATAAAATGTGTGTATTCTTGTACATCAGGGTCTGGTGTTGCATAAAGTTTACTGTCTAGTGTATCCATATATAAGTTACTGGTGCTGTCATCACCCTCAACAAATACAACGCATTGGTACCAACGCAGTCTATTAACACTTGCAGGAACATTGCACCCAGCATCTACGCAAACCAATTGGTTCTCACAACTTTCAAAGTTCTGTAAGCCTTGCGGTAAGCGAAAATGTGTAACAACATTATTAAAGAACATGTTACTACACAGAGTACTTAGTGTAAGTAAATGAGACTGTATCTCTTGTATCTTTGTAACATACCCAAAGTGTAATTTTACCTTATGCATACTATAAACTTGCTGAAGAATCATAGCCTTCGCTTCGTTATCTAGCTCTAATTTGCCTTCAAATACCCAATTAGGGAATACAGGATAAGTTGTCATACTAGGAGAAGTTTGCTTCATAACACTATTTATAAGAAAGGTTGAATAGTGTTACAACCTTATGGCAACAGCATATTAGCGGTAAAAACTGGTATTTTTACCTAAATCTGGTGTAATTTACCTAAATCTGGTGTAATAACGGTTGACAAATCCTGTATATTTGCTATAATAGTTGTATAAATAAAAAAAGGTAGGAGATTTTATGTTTGTAATAGTAAATAAAAACCAAGGTACACTACACAGTGAACCTACAAGACAGTCATATAGAAGTAAGTCATATAAATCAGCTGGTGCGGCTAAAGCCGGTATCACTAGAACTGTTAAGTATTATGCTAAAGCCATTCAGCAAGTTGCTGATGTAGTTGCTGAAGGTAAGCCTGAATATCATGCTCCGATGTACAATGCGTACAGAGATGCTACAGAAGATAGATCAGACAGCATGTTTTCTAATAGAAGCTATGACTACAGAAATGTATGTAATGGCACTGACTTAGAAGTAATTGCTCATGAAGATTACGTTGAGCCTCAAATTACTAGGACTGGAACTAGTCCGTATGATGGTAGAGAGATCACTGTTACTACAGGCATTAATTCCATTGGTACGCACATGGATCCTCTATGTGAAAGCCACTACACTAACTAGGAGTAAGGTTTGGCTTATACCAAAAAGAATAAAATTATTCTCACTGATTGTGATGGAGTGTGTTTAGATTGGGAAGAAGGCTTCTCTGTCTGGATGGAGCACCATGGACATGAAAAAGTAGAGGGTTACCAATTTGTATATAGCATTGGTGCCCGTTACGGTATCTCTAATAATCAAGCTCACAAGCTGATTAGGCAGTTTAACGAAAGTGCCGCAATAGGCTTCCTTCCACCACTACGTGATTCTCAGTACTTTATTAGAAAACTATCTGAGCAACATGGTTACAAGTTTATTGCTGTAACCAGCCTCAGCATAGATCCGTATGCTAAAGAGCTTAGACAGAGAAACCTAGCCAAGCTATTTGGTGACGCATTTATTGAGTGTTTTTGCTTGCCAACTGGGGCAGATAAGGGCGAAATACTCACGGAATTAGCTGTTAAATACAAAGGCAACTACTGGATAGAGGACAAGCCCGAAAACGTTACAGCGGGCGTTACAGTGGGTCTAAAGGGCATTCTAGTAGAGCACGGACACAATATGAACACCAAAATAGACGGTTTTGTAGCCAAAAATTGGGAACATATATACGATCATATAGTAAATAATGGTTGACAAATACTGTATATTTGCTATAATATATGCATAAGTTAACAAAACAGAGTAGAAAATATGTCAAAATTAGTAATAAATACACAATATAGAGAGAACTATGCGGCTTGCAACGAAGATTTCGTTGAGGGTGTTAGCACAGACCATTGGAAGTTCAAGGGTGGTTCAACGTATGTTGTTGAAAACGTCACCCCTGCTCAGGCTACGAAAATTGGAGTACATGGTATTCCTCATCTAAAGGCTCTCATCGAGTATTCAAACCCGGCTTCAGAAGAATACATTCTGGATTACGAGGTTGTTGAGGACGACAATGCTTCTGTTTGTGAAGAGTGGGAAACACCTACTATCTTTGCGTATGATTCAGAGATCAAAGAGTGGCGTGGATCTAAGGTCACTATTAATGGTGACATGGGTTACATGAAGTCTGAGATTAAGGTTAGAACTGAAAGCTGGATAGTACGTCCTGAAATAGGTCGTGAGGACTACAGCGTCCAGTTCCTTATGAACGATGGCGATGTAGTTAGTTATGCCGGGCTTAGTGATTGGTTCGACGCTAACTCTCCAGTAGAAGAGGTAGCATAACATGGTAGATAAGAATACAACTTACCCAGTTCTTGAAGTTTTAACAGCCTCTTGTGCTGTTCATCGTACCAACAAAGGCTTTGTTAAGTCTGCTGATGCGAGACCAGAGGACGGTATCATTGCTAATAGCACTTTCTTGTACAGCCATTTCTTAGGTATACATGACAAGGCTACTAACACCAACGTGAGACAGGAAGTAGAGACTACGCCTGATGATGTTGCTGGTGCAGAGCTTATTATTGATTACCTCAAAGGCTTAACCTTTAAAGCAATGGAGAGAGACTTAACTGATTTTGAGAAAAATGTTCTCAAGTTAGTTTCGGCTGATGCTGTTGGTAAAGACAAGATTGGTATTGCCGCAAGTTTGCCTAAAGTATTTCAGAACAAGTTAGATTCAGATAAGTGGTCTGTTCGTGAAAATGAACTGTCAGCAACATCTGAGTATGTTGGTACAGTTGGTAAACGTGATAACTTAAACGTTGTAATAGAGAATGTAAGATATATTGCAAGCGTTGGTTCAAAGTTATTTTGTGCTAGTGTTGATGGTAAACACATTGTTAAGTTCTTTAACAATGATATCAGTCAACAGGTTGGTGAGACTCTTGCCATTGGTGCGTATGTTAAACAACATAGCATTAGCAAGTATCATCATGGTAAAGAAACTATGGTTAACCGCATAAAGGTGTTAACCGCTACAGATTCTTAGAAAAATGTAATAACGGTTGACTATAAGTACTAAGATGCTATAATAGTCGCTTACTTAGAATGCAAATACAAAAGGATATTCTCATGAATATTATGGTTACTGGTCCACGTGGTGGTGCATTGCCTTTTGAACGTTCGTACTATGTGCAAGAAGCTACAGAGTTTTTTGCAAAGGCACTAGATATTAACAGATTAAAAACAAACATTAATGTATTAATGTACGATCAACTATTTATAAACGGTGACGTAATGGGTTACTGTGAAGCTACTACTGAACGAGAGTTTACTATTAGTTTATGTAGTTGGGGCAATTGGCTCAGTACACTAGCACATGAAATGGTACATGTTCGACAGTTTGCACGTGGTGAGTTAGACCTAATGATGGAGTCATGGAAGAGCAGGAAGTATTGCGGGCATATTGAATATTGGAACCAGCCGTGGGAGAAAGAGGCACGCCGTTTGCAGAACAAATTAGTATTTGACTTTATGGAGCAAGAAGCACTTATGGAGCAAGAAATATAATGCATTCTTGTATATCAAATAATAAGCGTAGAAACAGATTAACAACATACGGTGAGGAGAAAATTATGCACCCTGAATTAGTTAAGTATGAAGAGTTGCTTAAGACTCACGACTGGACGTATAACTACAGCGATGATCATCGCTACTGGAAAAAAGGAGTGGCAGAAGCAGAAGAGATTCGGCGTTCTAAAGACATCTTGTGTGGGTTAGGCATGGACCAACTTGCTACAGAGATGTACACAAAATATTCACCTTTTAAGTAAAAGGTAACTTATACGCTCTTAGCTCAGCTGGATAGAGCAACAGCCTTCTAAGCTGTGGGTCACTGGTTCGAATCCAGTAGGGCGTACCAAATAGGAAGGAAAGGTAAATGTACTTTCAAGAACATTGGCAATTAGTTGGTATGGTATTAATTTTTGGACCTATGTTAGTACTGTGGCTAATTATAAAAGGCGACGATGATGACTGGTCAGAGTAATGTACGAGCTGAATAACTATCAGCTAATAGTAAGTTGTTCCTTCTATGATTAGAATGGAGAGTAGTTTCTCTGAATTGGAACACGATGACAGTAGTCCGTACACTTGGGTGCGTTAGTACGAAGCGGTGGAGAACAGGGGTAAACTCCAGTTCAAGGAAGCTGTTAGAACACCAATACTTATTTTCGGAGTGTAGCACAGCTTGGTAGTGCGTTGCGTTTGGGACGCAAAGGTCCGAGGTTCAAATCCTCGCACTCCGACCAGTTTATGAGTTAGTGTTCTAATGGTAAGATGCAGGTCTCCAAAACCTTGCGATTGGGGTTCGAATCCTTACTAGCTCGCCAATTGAGATTGCTAAGTAATAGTAATCACAGAGAGATACAGCATGAAAATAGCAATCACAGGACATACTAGCGGAATAGGTGAAGCCATATTAGATGTGCTTGATCTAACCGGTGGTATTGTAGGCAATGGTGCTTTAGAAATAAGAACTTACAGTAGAAGCAATGGTTGGAACTTAGCAGATGCAAATGGTAAGTTATTATTAGAAGAGCTTGTTTCATTTAGTCCTGATGTATTCTTTAACAATGCATGGCATCCAGGCATACAAACTATGTTGCTTACTAAGTTACATAACAAGTGGAAAGATCAACACAAAGTTATTGTAAACACAGGTTCTATTACAGGGCATGTAACGGATCAAGTACCTAATGCTAACAACATATATGCTACTGACAAGAAAGCAATGTCAGAGTTCTGCATAAACAAAAGTTTTGAATACCCATACAACAACAAGTGTAGACTAATTAATTTTAGTTGGGGTTTCGTAGAGACTGGGTTAATTAGTAGTAATGATGTAGGCAGTGAAGCATTAATTAATACAGTAGAAGCCGCAACATTAATGATAGAGCATGCCGAACGAGCTTGGCTACAACAAGACGGTTGGAGTCAACCAGACATAATTATTAACAGTTTGTATAGCTCTGCAGAATTACAAGAAAAGACATTTAAAACAGCCGCAAGAAGTGTTGCGAAGCACTTAATCAAAACCAAAAAATCCCTTAGACGTGACTAGATATCAAAGCCTGGATGATGAAATTGGTAAACATAGCGGACTTAAAATCCGCCGGCTGTAATGGCCTTGACGGTTCGAGTCCGTCTCCAGGTACCAAACATTATGATAAATATATGATGAGGGAGCTCTGTTAGGAAACTAACAGTCTGCAGGTTCCCTCGCCCTAATATTATGTCAAACCTTAATTTAACTATACCAATTGTTACTGCAACAGCTATGTTAAAAACGTCGCAGTATAAAGAAACAGTAGTAAAGGTACTACAATCACCAGATGGCGATAGAATTGTAAAAACAAATTATATTGTTACATTATACGATCGGGGTGGTATTATACATACAACGACTACTAGTAATACTGTAGACTTTACTATTTAATAATTAAGATTTCGCCAGTTCTCTATCCAACTTCTACTATTCTGCATGGTATTACTAATTGCTACTTGTAGCTCATGTGGTAAACGTTTCCTTACATCTTTGTTGCTAAATGTTTTATCTATTTCTCCATGCCTTAATATAAAGTAAGGATCTTTTAGTTGTTCTACTAACAATTCCATGAGTTCTTGTTTTGCTACTGAATCAGGAGCAATGATTGGATTCGCTTTAAAGAATTCGTACAGTTCTACTTCAGGTTTAATCCAATCTTCGAAATTTTGTTTCCAATTGTGTGGACTTTGAATAGCTCGGTCACTCTTAACAAACAAGTGAGGAAGTTCTGCTTGTAATATAGAGAACATAACCTTACCTTGTGTTTGTGCCTTACCAACTGTACCTTCTCTTTTTCTTCCAGACCATTGATCAACAGTTTCATGCTCTACAGGAATACCTAGTACACCAGTAGTATAGTCTGTCCATTTCCAAATGTCAACAAACCTTATAGTTGCTTTCGGCTCTACAAACGGAAGTAATGCACTAATAGATAGTGCAGGGTCTAAGTGGCCTTCGCCAAAAGTAAAGTCAGGCAAAGTGGAACTGTTCATAGTAGAACAGATTGTTGCTTTCATATATTTAACAAACGTTAACCACATATATAACTCACGTTGTTGTTTGGACCACGGTCCGCTTTTATATTTTAATAGATTTTCGAGATTAAAATTCTGTTCTAGATTTTCCCTTCCTCCTGCATGATAAGAACGTGGCATACTCATTTCTCTCATACTACATCCGAGTGGATCATAGGTTATCATGCATAATGCTGAAATATATCTATGTAAAGGATCGCGTATACAAAACTTCAAGTCACTAGTACTGATACGTGATGTAGGTTGTCGGTACCGGTCCACGTTAACTTCGGGTGGGTGGCCTGTATGTGCTTCTAAATCATGATACCTTTCACCTTGTTCATGCTCTAACTCACTTAATGTGTTTAGCCATGTCGATTGATCTGAATGCGATAGATCATATACATACGATGAAGCATTTCTTTTTGCTACTGCCCATGTTTCGATAATATCCTGTTCGGCTATCAGATTTGGATTGTTTCGCGATGGCGTCTTGAAGCCGCCAGTTATGTTTTTTCTTACGTTATAATAATTAAAAGTTCCCATACACATATTTATCTTTTCAAATAGATAAATACAGTTATAATAAAAAAATTAGCGTAGGAGGCTATTATGGCTGATCAAGACGAAAAAGCAGAAGTAAGTATGAGTCGGAAAGAATATGATGCATTAAAGGCTGGCGGTGTACCTGCACCAACAGGCGAGCAATATGATTCTAGAGGATTTAAAACAATCGAAGGAATGGAAGCGGCAGATATAAACGGAGATGGACACATCTCACAGACTGAAGCGGAAATGCACTTAGAGTTCAAAAGAAAAGAACTAGAAGATGCAGACGCTATGAGAGACGCACAACGTAAGATGGCGTGGTTCTCATTGTTTGGAATGTTACTATATCCAGCGGCAGTAGTTGTTGCGAGTTTAGCCGGTCTAAGCGAAGCACAGGCAACACTAGGATCAATGGCACCAACATACTTTGTAGCAGTTGCTGGTATTGTTGCGGCGTTCTTCGGAGCTCAGGCTTTTAGTGCCAAAAAATAAGTAGGTGTTCGATAGACGATCGGTGTTTCATACAAGAAGATAAATAGTTGTATGGAGCACACTTTCGTTAAACATTTTGCTAGATTAATAACAGATCACGAGCTCGGCAATGAAGATGTTGCCGAATATTTTGATGTTGTTCAGTCCCATGTACCTGCTAAACTCGTTATAGCGTATACAAACGATCACGAAATGGTCAGTGCAGAAGTTACATTATACTCCACATCAGAAGACCGCACCATTTACGAAATAGTCCTTACAGAACAACTAGATATTACAGAAGGTGAAGAGATTGCCGATGAGCTTGCAGAAGTATTCGCCGACATTGATTTCGACTTCGAAACCTCCCTAGAAATATAAAGGTTGACCCCTACCCAGAATCCTGCTATAATGTGTCTTACGACGCATAAATATTAATTATAAACACACTAGACAGGAAGCACAATGCCATTTAATAAAACATTTAACGAAGAAGAGAAAACTCGCCTCAAAAAACTAATCGATGAAGGTATGCAAGTTACATACGAAGTAGAAACTCTCAAGGAAGGTTTAAGGGAAACTGTTAAAGCAATAGCAGAAGAAATGGACCTTAAAGCAGGCGTACTCAATAAAGCAATTAGAATTGCACATAAGGCAAGTTTTCAAGATGAATTTGATAAGTTCGACGAACTTGAAACTATTTTAGAGACCGTCGGCAGAACTCTGTAGCAGTTATTATGCACGAACCTTTCGAAATCTGTCCACAGGTTTTCGATGAATCAGAAATAGCATTCATTAAATCATGTGGTGACGCAAGTAACACTATAGAGCAAACTGGAGTCTTTTCAAGAACAAGAGGCACAATAGCATTACCGCCTATGATTGTAAAGAAACTTAAAAAAGCAGTACAAAGAAGTAGTTACTATGAAGCGTTTAGATTATTTTTTCCTACAAAGTTTGAAAGATTTATCATGTCTACATATGACACCGAACAATCTTTTAAGGTTCATCATGATGTATCTCAAAACGCAAAAGGAGATTCTCTTTACGACAGAAAAATTAGCATAGCTGTTTTACTGAATAATGATTATGAAGGTGGAGAGTTTTTTATGCATGACGTAGGATTAGATGAACCATTTTTAATAACGTTACATCCAGGCGATGTATTATTGTTCCCTAGTTTCTGCGATCATTCAATGAATGCTATTACATCAGGACAACGAATATCCCTTTCTACTTGGGTAACAGGACCACGATGGTGCTAATTATCTTGACATTTTTAATTTATAACGTATAATAGGTACATATGAGCTACGTTGATGCATTTTACGATAAAACAAAAGACATAATAAGAGTTGTCGAGAGAGTCAATGGTAAAAGAATTTATATAGACCATAGACCAGAATACAACTTTTTTGTGCAAGACGCCAGAGGTACACACAATAGTATATATGGTGAGAAGGTGTCTGAAGTTAGGTGCAAGTCTAACAAAGAGTTCCGCAGGAACGTTGCTCTTAATACGCACAATAAAACGTATGAGAGTGATATTAGACCTATTAACAAAACAATATCCAAGCACTACAACGGTGCCGAGCAACCAGTATTACATACAGCATTCGTTGATATTGAAGTAGACTTTGATCCTGAAAGAGGATATAGTTCACCTGAAGATGCATTTATGGAAATAACTTCGGTAGGTGTTTACTTGCAATGGATGGATGCCATGGTATGTTTAGCAGTCCCACCTAAGACTTTAAGTTGGGGACAAGCAAATGCAATAGCAAGTAACATGCCAGAAGTAGTATTATTTAAAACTGAGAAGGAAATGCTTAAAACATTCTTAGAGCTTATTGAAGACTCTGATGTAATAAGTGGCTGGAACTCAGAGGGTTACGATATTCCGTATACTACTAACCGTATTATTAAAGTGTTAGGAAAAGCAGAGACTCGTAAGTTATGTTTGTTTGATCAGTTTCCTAAGCAAAGAACATATGAAGCATTTGGTAATGAGCGAGAAACATATGACTTAATTGGTCGTGTACACTTAGACTATATGCAACTGTATAGAAAGTATAACTACGAAGAACGTCATTCATATAGGCTTGACTTTATTGCTGAAATGGAATTAGGTGAAAAGAAAGTAGCGTACGAAGGTTCACTTGACAGCCTATACAATCATGACTTTGAAAAGTTCTTAGAATATAACATACAAGATGTTATGCTGTTGGATAAGTTAGACAAGAAGTTACAGTTTATTGACTTAGCAAATACTATTGCACACGACAACACCGTATTGCTTCCAACGACAATGGGTGCTGTTGCTACAACAGAGCAGGCAATTATTAACGAAGCACACAGACGTGGCATGGTTGTACCTGATAGAAAACGCTATTCAAAAGATAAAGAAAATACACAGGCGGCTGGAGCCTATGTGGCATTCCCTAAGAAAGGTTTCCACAGATGGGTAGGCAGTATGGATTTAAATAGTCTATACCCTAGTGTGTTTAGAGCTCTCAACATGGGAGCAGAAACAGTAGTAGGACAGTTAAGACCTGACTACACCGACCAAGAGATAAATGATAAAGTAACATTAGAGAAGAAGTCTTTTGCAGATGCCTGGTTAGGTAAGTTTGGCAGTAACGAATATGAACTAGTGATGGCTAAAGATGTTTCTAAACCGTTACAACTTGATATGGAAGACGGCTCATCAGTAGAAGTAACAGGAGCAGATGTATATAATTTAATATTCAACGCTGGCCAACCTTGGAACATTAGTGCTAACGGTACTATATTTAAAACAGACTTTCAAGGCATTGTACCTGGACTACTAGAGCGTTGGTACGCAGAAAGACAAATACTACAAAGTAAAAAGAAGAATGCTACTACAGACGGACAGAAGGCATTCTATGACAAGCGACAGTTAGTTAAGAAGATTAACTTGAACAGCTTATATGGTGCGATTCTTAATCCAGGCTGTAGGTTCTTTGATAAGAGAATAGGGCAGAGTACTACACTAACAGGTAGAGCAATTACAAAACACATGGGAGCAGAAACTAATCGTATGTTTACAGGGGTGTATGATCACACTGGTGACACTATGATATATGGTGACACTGACTCTGTTTACTTTAGTGCTGTACCGGCTTTGCCAGAAGGTGAGGACTTGGATATGGATAGTGCAATTCGTTTGTATGATCATGTCTCTGATACTGTTAGTAGTACATTCCCTAAGTTTTTAAACAAGGCATTTAACATTCCTTATGATGCTGGAGCAGTTATGATTGCTGGCAGAGAAGTAGTCGGTAAGTCAGGATTGTTTATTACTAAAAAACGTTATGCTATTAAGTGTTTAGACATTGAGGGTTATCAACCCGAAGGTGGCTATCTTAAAATTATGGGTATGGACATTAAGCGTTCTGATACTCCAGAGTTTGTACAAGACTTTTTAGAGGAAATGCTAAACAATGCATTAGATGGTGTGTCTGAAGATGAAGTTATACAAAAGATTAAAGACTTTAAGGACGAGTTTAAATCTCTCGATCCGTGGAAGAAAGGAATGCCTAAGCGTGTTAACAACTTAACAACATACGGTGAGAAACTTGCCAAGCAAAGACGTGCAATGGATACTAATACTAGATTGAGAAAACTAGATGCACTAAAACCTAAACAGAATACAATGATACCAGGGCACGTTAGAGCTAGTATTAATTACAACGAAGCCAGGATAGCATTCTCAGATGCGTATAGTGTAACAATAACAGACGGCATGAAAGTTATTGTGTGCAAACTTAAAAGTAATGCTATGGGCTATACAAGTATTGCATACCCAACAGATGAAATGCATTTAGCAGAATGGTTTAAGAAAATGCCATTTGATGAGGACGCAATGGAAGAGAGTGTACTCAACAAGAAGATTAACAATGTATTAGGTGCTATGGGTTGGGACCTAAACAGAATGAACGAAAGTAAAACATTAACGGAGTTCTTTGAATTATGAGTAGTAATAAAAAGTACATACATGTTAACCAACACAAGATTAGAAGTAATCTTAAGCACGGCACTAACGATCCTGTTATTACTATCAAAGAAGGCGCAATGAATACATATTGCCACGAAGTAGAGATTCAAGGTCCTAGTACTGTTAAGTATGGATTGAATGGCGACAAGATATTGTCGTGTGGTGCTCGAGTTGTTATAGAGACTAGAGCAGAAGTAGAAGTAATTAGATAGGAGAAAATTATGAATAAAATTCATAAGAAGGCGGAAGTATATATGGGGGAAATCTTTTCTCAAGTTGTGCTGTGGAAAAACTATGAAGAGTTTGGTAAGGTTGATGTAACTCACAAAAGCATTCGCTATGCAAATGATGTAGCAGAGAATTGGGAAAATGGTATTCTTACAGAAGACAATGAACATATTATGTTGGTGTCGACCTAGTGAGTCGTGAGGTTCGACAATTGCATAAAGAAACATCAGTAGCAATACTAACAGGGTTAGCAGTTAACTTCCCGCTGAATCTTATATTAATGTCAATATGGGGTTACGTTATAGGATGGACATTGCCAGAAGATACATTAAAAATTACAATGGCTACAACATTTTGTATGACAATAGTTGCATACACTAGACATTTCGCCATCCGTAGACATTTTTCAAAACAGGAGATAAAATGATAAACAAAGATCCAGGAAAACAACATTTTCAACTAAGCATGTTGAAGAGTGCTTTTAGAATAGCAGGTTGCGTTGGCTTTATGGCAGGCATGTCATTTGCTGTATTCGTACTGGCATTTCTAGTTGCAGAGGTAATAGGAATCATTGAAGAACTTTAAAAAAACACTTGACAATACATCTAAAGAGTGTATAATAAGAACAATTAGTACAGGTAATTTATGAAATATACGAGAACGAATGCTTTTAAGGAAGCCGTATCAGACACAGGACTAGCATTTGTAATGAATGTTCCTATTGGGTTTGGTATTATTGCTTTTGCAAATGCTGTTGGAATTGTTACCGTAACTAATGTAGAGAATGTTCAGTTAGTAATACTACAGAACATTGTGTTTACAGCAGTTGCTATCGTAAGAAAAACTTATGTTAGATTATATTTTAATAATAGGAATCTAAAAAAACAGGCTAAACAAACGTTAACCACCTAAATACATATACACACAGGAGAACATATGAGCGGTAATAATTATATCAAGGACACACTAAAAGACGTCCTAAAGCATACACATAACTTAGGCATCTTTGAGATGGTTAAGATTACAGGAACTGCAACCGAAACTGCTATTGAAACAGTTGACGCTGACAAGACAGTTATCTTTAAAGGCACAACAGTTAGTCCTGTTCCAGACTTTGTAGATGCTACTGTAGGTCTAAGCAGAATGAATGTACTAGATGGTTACTTGAAGTATCCAGACTTTGATGTTGCTGATGCTACTGTACAAGTTATAAAGCAAGACAGAAACGGTGTTGATACTCCTACTGAAGTAGAGTTTATTTCACAGCACAAAACAGATGCACATTATAGATTTATGTTAGCTGATGTTGTTAATCAACAACTGAAAGAGATTAAATTTAAAGGTGCTGAGTTTGATGTAAACATTGTACCTAGTGCAAAGAACTTAAAGGACTTAGGTTACTTTAATGGTGTACTTAGTCAGTTCGAAAGCACATTTAGTCCACGCACAGAAGAAGGTACGTTGTATTTTTACATTGGCGATGCTGGTGGTGATAGAACTAAAATTCAAATTGCTGAAGCAGTTGAAGGAGACATGAACCACGAGTTCCATTGGCCTCTAGACATTGTTCTTAGAATTCTTAGACTAGGCGACAATGCTAATTGTGTACTAAGTATTAATCAGAAAGGCTTATTACAGATTATTGTAGATAGCGGAATTGGTACTTACACATACTTACTACCTGCGAAGAACTAATTTATGGAAGATCTAGGTAAAACACAATTAGATTATGCTGTATATCTCCCTGCTATTAGTAGTTTCTATACTAAGCAATTAGATAAAATCTGCAATAAGATTCCTGACAAGGCTAGAGTGCCTGCAGGTTTCGAGCATGGCAACGAAGGACTAGACTTCTTAAAGAGTGATAATAGTTACTACCATTATCCTTATGGACTTTACTCGGCAGGACATGCTCACTTAGATATTACTAAAAGTCATGCAGACGAACCAATGATACAAGAACGAGATAGAAATACTGTTAAAGTATTACTAGGCGACTCAGGCGGATTCCAGATTGCTACAGGTGTTATGAAAATGGATTGGGCAAATGCTAAAGATCCTAATGACCCTGCCAGAACAGCAATGTGTGAAAAGATATTAAGATGGTTAGAACATACAGCAGAGTGGAGTATGACATTAGACATACCGGCTTTTGCCGCAGTTGAACCTCTAAGCAGTAAAACAGGCTTAACAGAATTCTCTGATACATTAGATATCAGTTTACTAAATTTAGATTACTTTGTACGCAACCGTGTTCCGGGTGCAACAAAGTTTCTAAACGTACTCTCAGGCACAGACGAATCAACGTCTAGGGAATGGTATCAAGGAGTTAAACACTTCTCCGATCCAACCTTTACTGCCGAAGTTTACGGGGAGGCTAGCAGGGCACTCGAAGGTTACGCCTTTGCTGGTATCAATATGAAGGACTTGAGTTGTGTACTAAACCGTATACTTGACCTGCGAGCTGACGGCTTGTTGGAAGGAAAGGATTGGATACATTTCTTAGGTACGGGTAAACTGCAATGGGCTTGTTTTTTGACTGCTATTCAAAGACAATTACGATTACATGATAACCCTAACATCACATTGAGCTTCGATGCCGCCTCCCCATTCGTTAATACGGCTTATGGTCAAACTTATGCACATAACTTCTTTGAGCCTGGCAAGTTTGGATACTTTATGGATAGAGCATTTGATCAACAAGAGCTAGTAGGTAGTACTTTACCAGCACCATTTGGACATAGTCCTGTAATGAAAAGACTTACAATGGGAGACCTTTGTACAATGGCCGCAGGTGATCAAGATAAGAACGGTAACTTTAAGTTTGCAGAAGGACAGCCTTTAACAGACAAAGAAGGTAAACCTAAAATTGATGAGCAAGGTAACCAGTTGTATGCTGAACGTGATAGCACTACATGGGACACACAAACTTACTTGTACTACATGGGTCATAGTGTTTACAATCACATTACAGCAGTACAAGAGGCTAATAGACTTGCCGATGTAGAGAATACTAGAGAAGCAGTTGACTTTAAGCAATGGAAGAAGCCTCTTAAAAAGAGCAGTAAAGCTGGTGAGGTATCTCCTTACGTTCCTGTAAATGTTTTCTTGTTTAGAAACTTTGTAGAGACTGTATTAAATCCAGCAACAACAAATCCAAGGGAATTAATTGCAATGAACAAAGACTTCTTATCACATTTAAGTATGGGTGGTGAGGATGATGGTACTAAAGAAGAAGTAATGGAAACATTTTTTGAATTTTAATAGGATGAATAACTTGAACATAGATGAATTAATTAATGCTACAGCACTATGGCACAACGATAGGAACCTTATTGAAGGCAGTGATGATAAAACTCAGTTTGCTAAACTTATACAAGAAGCAGGTGAACTGTCAGATAACATTTGCAAAGGCAAAGATATTAAAGATGACATTGGTGATATGCTAGTAGTTCTTATTAATATTGCAGAGCGTAACAATACCAATCTACGAGATTGCCTTGAAGTAGCATACAACGACATCAAAGATCGTAAAGGCAGAATGGTAGATGGTGTGTTTGTTAAAGAAGGAGACGACTAATGACTTTAGAAGATATGAAAATTGTATCAGGAAAATTTATAAGGACTTTACAGTCAGTTGCTGAAACTATAATGTTATATGTTGAGGATATTCTCAACTGGCACGAAAACATTATTGAAGATTTAATGTATGATCATAAACTTTCAGCATACAGTATTGGGTGGGCAGGCTTTTGGTCTGGCGTAGCATTAGTTTTAATTTTACAATGGATATTTTAAATGGAACGTGAAGGATATACCGAAGACACTAAGTTTTTTATAGGAACAGAAGTTGAGCATAGTCCTGCTTACGGGCAAAGGACTTTGTTTGTTATTGGTCTCCAGAATCCTAAAGAAATATTAGCAAGAGCTCTAAATAACAACTGTCCACATATATATTTAGGTGCTAATCAAAGTTACAGACCTACAAATTCTAAAGAGTATTCAGATTGGGATTTTGTACTAATTTCGTTGTTGAAAGAAGATATATGGGTTACATTAGATTTTGATGTAGCTGATGCTGAAGAGGTTCTCGAGGGTGGTATGACCGAGTACGATACATTTATACCAATGATTAGTGTTAAGTTGCCTTACATTAACCAGTTTAACTACAATACAACACTAAAGTTAGACGATAAAGACTTTAAGGCAACTAACCCAGGTGTTTGGTCTCACAGTTTACACAACCTACTAGATAGAAAAGTGTTTACCGACTGGTCCAAATACACCCAAGATGAGATAATTGATTAGCGGTTGACAAATCAATTATTGAATGTATAATATACACTATGAAGATAAAATTTGAAGCAGAATTAGATACTAAAGAAGACGATGAGATCGGTATGATACTGATTGAGTTACTTCAAGCAGTTAAAGAAAGAATAGACAATCTTCAATACGAAGATGGTGACGGAGAACGATAAATGTTAGATAATATTAAAAGTTTGTTACAGTTTGAAATAAAGTTTATTTTTGACATGGTAGTAAGTCTACTAGGATTAGTAGTTGTAACGGAAGTGTTACTAGGACCATTGTTTAGAAATGAGACTTATATAAGTTTTGTACTTAATAGTCTAAATAGTCAGGAAGGCTTTATAGCAATCCTTATTGCTGTATTTTTATACGCCTGGGCAACAGAAGAGAATTAAAGA
>Ga0209709_10000641_pt1 | contig 33026 bp, 28 predicted proteins | sample ArcticOcean_MG_C_2_FD_187435 | JGI IMG/M metagenome (GOLD analysis project Ga0209709, IMG submission 187435) | Marine microbial communities from western Arctic Ocean - ArcticOcean_MG_CB4_136 (SPAdes) (version 2) | ecosystem: Environmental > Aquatic > Marine > Oceanic | place: Arctic Ocean... | reverse complement strand
ATGCAGTTTGGACAAATTATGGAGCAGCCCTTCCATTATGGGACCAAGTGTTTGGAACCTATTACATGCCAAAGGACAAGCGCCCAAGTGTGTACGGTATCGATGAGCATATTGAGCCAAATATGATCGACCAACTAATGTATCCACTAGGGCAAATAGGAAATCCATTCAATATTTTGCGACACCCATTCAGATCAATAGGTGTTGGGGTTCGATTTTATTGGAGTATCATGAAACAAATGAAATGGGTTATATTTCGTCCAAGAGGGATGAAGCCACCTATGTAATCACTTGCCTACTTCCGTTGGAAAATAGTTGAAATATAAGCTCTCTCGCCACCAAATGGGTTGAGGTGGTAGTGCCTTATTGCTTCTATCAAAGTCCAGTTATCGCCAAGTAATTGCACTAACATTTCTTCGTTAAATGTATGTAAATCTAGGCCACAACACTTCTGTGCACCATCGGTTGAAAAGGTTTCAATAACAGCAAACCCGCCACTCTTTATACACGATTCCAAGTTTGAAACATATGATTCTCTTTCGATTTCATCTAGCAGGAAATGTAACACTGCTCGGTCATGCCAAATCTCAAAATCCCCCAAGTTTAGGGACTCGGTGATGTTACCGTGAACATAATCTATCTTGTCGCCATGCCGTTTGGAAAGTATTCGTAGTGCCTCTGATGAAATATCTAAGACCGTTACATCATACGAATTTGCAACTAATGTATCGACTAAAGTGGTAGTTCCCGCCCCTACATCTATGATTCTGTTACCATCGCATGCTGAAATCAAATCCATCGAAACAGCATGCTCCGCCTGGTACCAACCAAGTTTTGTTGTATCTGCATCACTGTAGGCAGAATCCCAGTGGTTAGCATTGCTTGGAATAAGATCACCTCATAGAAATGTGACATCTACTTCCATAGATTCACTTACCGATACACAGACTGGACAATTACAACCTTCAGTAATCAGCCATGCTCTATCATCCATTGAAAGATTAGAGGGTAAATCCACAATGACTTCGAGTTTGGCAATACGACGTGGGTGTGCTGCCATAGATTTTTCAACACTTCCATTCATTCCACTAACATCAATTCCCTTAGAATCAGCCCTTATTGCCACGATTGTCATTACACATGTCAGCATTGAAGTAGCTAGTAAATCGGTCGGCGAAAATGATTCCCCCTTTCCATTATTGTCAACCGGTGCATCTGTAACCAGTTGCATACCAGATGGGCCATGTACTGCAGTACATCGTAAATCCCCATCATAAGTTGCTTCTATTCGAACCATTTACTCACCGTCCAGATTTATTTGATGTCCCATACGGTCTACTTTAGTTTGTAAATAGGCTCTGTTAATGTTACCAACACCGACAACAAGTGGCATTCGTTCAACCACGTTTATTCCATATTTCTCCAACTGCTCAGCCTTGTCAGGATTGTTAGAAAGAAGACAAATATCAGAGACTCCAAGGGTCTCAAGCATAGTGCTAGCAATTCTATAATTACGTGCATCAGCAGGCAATCCAAGCATCAAATTGGCCTCTAAGGTATCAGCACCTTGGTCTTGAAGATGATAGGCTTGAATCTTAGCATGAAGTCCAATTCCACGGCCTTCTTGGCGCAAATATAGTACAACTCCCCAACCCCTTTCGGCAATCGCCTGTAATGCCGCATCTAGTTGCGGACCGCAATCACAGCGTAATGAGCCAAAAGCATCTCCTGTCAAGCATTCTGAATGTACTCGCATCAATACTGGATCAGGTCCAGACATATCACCCATTACAAGGGCTACGTGGTCAAGACCAGACTCTGATTCATGGAATATCTTGATTCTAAATTCACCATGCTCTGTTGGCAGGCGTGCTTCACTGGGAATCTCATCTACACTCATTCGCACACCTCGATAATGAAGCGGAACTCGCCTGTAGACTTGAGTACATCGACTAAGCGGTGCCCCAATCTATCAACTAAAATAGGCATATCATGCATCGTTTCTGGGTCGTCAGCAACGACGAGTAAAACATCACCATTTCCTAAATCAGCAAGTGCCTTGCGTGCTTGACTTACTGGCACTGGGCAATAGTGCCCTAACACGTCCAATTTGTGAGTTGGCTCCACTATTTAGGCGAGGGGATAGCCGACTTGAACCCTCGTACAAGTGAGACTTCATCAATGAAGTGACATTTTAGGAAGCATGGCCGGAGGTTCCAAGTCCCTTGTTGAGGAGGTTGAGGACATCTCTTGGGGTGAATTTGGAAAACTCGCTCAAGCCTACCTTAGAATACCCCTCGCGTTATTATTGGTCGAGGTATTCTATTGGTTCATTACTCAACCAGCCAATACACTTGGCCTTATTCAAGAATCTGAAGCTTGGATTTGGTATCAATTAACTGAACTGATTTATGGCCCTGGTGCTGCGACATTGTCAGAGCACAATGGATGGACAACTCTGGTCACACTTCGACATCCGGATTTCTGGGCTGACCAGATTAGACTGTATGTTTCAGATGAATGCGCAGGTGTGCATGAGATGTTATTCATTACTGTCCTTATTATGATGACTTCAGGGGTACCTCAAAGACTTCGTATCAAAAGTGCTGTTGTAGCATGTGGAATAATCTATGTTCTAAATATCGTCAGACTGCTCCTGCTTTACCCACTGGCTGTATCTGGTTGTGTTGAGAATCCTAACCTGATGTATTGTGAGGCACCGATGCATGAATTCCATATCTTTGTTTACAAATGGGGTTTCATGATAATTCTAATATTGATGTGGCTGGCTTGGTTCAAATGGGTAAATGCTGGAGAGTTAATTCGCAAGGAGCAAATTTCCAGTCGTGGAAAATGGAAATTTATCTACCGAAAGAATTGGGCTAACCTCCACAAAGCAGCATTAACAATATCGATTCTTCTAGTTCTTAGTGCATTTGCGAATATATTGCTTGATGAAGATGCAATGGATGCTAGGGAAACTGCGGAGATGTGCGAATTTTATTCTAGTGTTCAAGGAGATTGTCTTGAGGCAAAAGGCGCTTGGGGGAAAGAAATCGACACGTCTTGGTCGTTGGCGACATTAGGCCTACTTGGCTTTGCATGTACGATAATAGCAATTGATAAGCCTGCGAAAAAGTCAGTGAAGTCAGGATTTGGTGCCCTTTTGGGGCAATTATCCGATGAAGAGGAATAATCACGATTCAATTATTGAAGCCGAGATATCTTTTGAGTTAAATGACCTAACAGCAAGTGAAGCATGCCGATTGTGAACTTCAACAATAGTATGATCATCATTGATGACAATATCACCGACTGACAATTCATTACAATTCAAGGATGAAGTAATCTCGTCAACTATTGCGAATTTGGACATTGAAGTTGTACCGATTCTGATTGGAACCATACCAAAGACATCTGCTGCTTCGGTATTATCTTCCTGCTTGCGCACAGAGTCACGGTCAACACCTTCAGGCAGTTCGGGAGCCTCAGAAGCAATAATGTCCAGAGAATGTGTAGCAATAATCTTGTTTAGTTGAGGAATATCATCTCTTCCAACAAGAACCCAAGCCTCTCCTTTTCGTCCGATTCGGCCTGTTCTTCCAATTCGGTGAACATAACTATCGACATCATCTGGCACATCATAATTGATTACCATAGTGATGCCATCTACATCTATACCTCGTGCTGCAACATCGGTTGCAATCAAAATACTTGAATCGCCTGCTTTGAAATTAGAAATGATTTTCTCTCTCTGGTTCTGTGACAGGTCACCATGTATTCCTTCAACATCAAATCGATGCTTTTTGAGTCGCTCGACAAGCAAATCTACCATTCTCTTTGTATTGGCAAAGATGATTGTTTGGTCAACTTCATTCATACCTGAAAGAAGACGCCCTACAACCCAGAGTTTGTTCGCTCTACCTATTCTGACACTGTATTGGTCGATTGGAGGAATATCTAATTTCTCAGTATTAGTCAAAACGAATTCAGGCTCATTCATGAAATCGTTAGCAGCATCGATAATTTCCTGAGGGAATGTTGCTGAAAACAATAGTGTCTGCTCTCTAGCAGTCATTCGCTCCACTACCCACATGATATCGGGGAAGAATCCCATATCCAACATGCGGTCGGCTTCATCGAGAATGAATAACCCTGGCTTGGATAAATCAATATGACCTCGTTCGGTCATATCCATGACACGTCCAGGTGTACCAACGATGAGGTCTACACCTTGCTTCAAAGAACGTGCTTGCTTTTCCAAGTCGGTACCACCATATACGGTTTGGATTTTAAGACCAGCATTGCCCTGAAGCAGAGATAGTTCTTCTGCGACTTGGTTAGCTAACTCTCGAGTTGGAGTCAAAATAAGTGCCTGTAATTCACCAATAGGCTGGCAATAATTCAAGGCAGGAAGGCCAAATGCTGCGGTTTTTCCAGAACCGGTTCTTGCTTGACCGATGACATCTTTGCCAGTTAGTGCAATAGGAATGGTCTCTTTTTGAACTTCGGTAGAAAACTCCCACCCTATATTTACAAGACCTGCTTGTAATTCATCTTTAAGATCCCATGCAGAAAATGGAGTTGTAGTAAACATTTGTGGCCCTCAGTCCGTCCATTACCAAATTGAGCCACCGGACGGGGAGTGACCTCTTGTTAGATCAGAAACTTTCGTTATCCTTTGCCTCAGCCTTGAGAATACCCATCCAATACTTGAGTGCGTTTTCGCGGTTGAGGGGTTTTTGCATCTGGCGTACATGCTCTAGAATATACTGTCTGAATTTCAGAGACTTGGTACGGTTTACACCCTTTGGTGTGACTCCATCCCACATGTCATTAAACTGCTTCACTTTATCATTGAATGGTTCCTCAGTCATGAGTACAACTCCTTGAGCGATTCGCCGACCGACACGCACCTATTAACCATGCCGCGGCTTGTCATCTTCAGTGCTAGGGGGGGCAAGGGCTTCCAATCCAACGATTTTACCTTGTGATTCCGCTATTTCACGGTCAATCTGTGGGACCTTCGGTGCAGGAGCCAAGTAGGCGTTCTTTTGCGCCTCAGTACCTTCAACTTGAGTATCGAATGACATTTGTTTGAGTTCGGCGATAATCTTTTCATCGGTTTCATCACGCATTAATGCGTTGCAATGATTCCGAAGTATTTCATCACCTAACAATCTAGGTAGAATCTTTACACAAGCTAATCTCACATTTGCATTCTTATGTGAGCAACCCGCTAGAACCAAGTCTTTAGCACGGCCATTATCAGTATCTAGAACTTCTATACAGCGTATTGCAGAAAGCATTACCTTGGAATCAGAATCAAGAATTGCTCTTTCTGCAAGTATTGTTGCAATGCGCTGTTCCCTATGCGCCAGAGGAACAAGACACTTTGAAGCCTGTCTGCGTGTTTCCACATCTACATCATCAAGCGCCCAACCAATCAGGTCCCAAGCCGCAGCTCCACCTTTTGATAGGACTTTGCGTAATAGTCCAGCGGCTTTCCTACGTAATTCTATGGAATCTTCTTGCAATAATTCGTCAATGTGTTCACATGCTACATCGGGCCAGGTTTTGCATAAGCCACCTAGTCCCAAAAAGGCAGCATCTCTCCTAGTTGGTTTTTCGTGGCGTAATTCGAAAGACAGGGTGCTTTCGGTAGCTGAAGGGAAAATAGGTACCACTCGTTTTAGACAAGCACTGGCCGCTAGCCGTACAGATGCATCCTTATCATCAAGCAAAACAGAGAGATGGTCAAACAACTCATCAGGACAAGTTTCTGCAACCGAAGGAAGTGCGGAAAGTCCAGCAATTCTTACTTCCACCTCATCATGCACCAAACTATCGAGAAGAATAGAGTGACCTTGATGAGCCAATACGCCAGAAAGTATTGATAATGCCTTGATTCCATCTAAACGAGTCATTTGGTAATCCTTTTCTTTCCAACCAACCCTGTATGCCTCAATTTCTCCAGTGGCTAACGGAATGACTGCTTGTTGCGGAATTGCCATCCAGGGGCCTTCTTCTACATCGCTAAGCTTACTCCTACGTTGGCCTCCACCTACATTGATTGGACGGCCTGTCCGGGGGTCGCGCGCTATGTATTCTCTTGACATATCGAACCGGGCATAACCCCTTAGGACATGAACCCTCCTCTTTTTGATGTAACTTCTGTACACAATTTTCAAACCCTTAATCACACACGGCTGTGTATGCGTAGGGGGTTTTGTGCAGTTATTATCGCCACTCTATTCCTTTTGCAACCATGGGTGACAACTAATCAAGATTTATTTGACAACAAATCTTCGCAATCATACAATGAAGACCAAGTCTTCAACCAGACTGGATTTTATGAAGATGGAGTATACACTACCCCGGATGGGGAATCTCATGTTACCAGACCACACATTCAGTGGACTACACCAAACCAAGGGTTAGTCGGAATAAAAACCGGGGCCTGTTCGGTTGCAATCGATTCATTGAATGAAGTTTGGATATTTGGCGGCAGAGCTGATCCAAACCCCTCTCAAGGTGGGGATGAAATGCCATCGGACATGGTGGAGGTATTGGATAATGTAAACAAAACATGGCTTCCTGCACAGACAAACATGCCATTTACCCAGCAATATTGTGAGGCTGGAATTGTTGGAGACCAAATATATATTGTCGGAGATTGGTTAAGAAACTCCAACCCAGCAGAATTTTCAACAGGTAAGGTTCAGATATACAATCTTTCAAACGACACTTGGTTTAACGGTTCATCAATGCCCGCTGGCAATGAGAGAGGCCTGGGTGGAATGGCCGAAAAGAATGGGTACCTGTATTATGCGGGCGGGGTCCGTAATACCGCAGGAACAGACGCTACAAATCGAACATATCGATATGATACTGCCAATGACCAGTGGACAAGAATGGCGGATATGAATCAACCACGTGCATCCTTTGAATTGATTAATTTCCATGGCCAATTATATGCGATGGGTGGATTCCAAGGGACGCAATCGTGGAACCGACAAGCATTGGACTATGTAGAAAGATATGACTCCGCCTCGGATACTTGGACAAATCTCTCAGCTCTTCCTAAAGCAATGTTCGGCTGGGGTGGTACTGTGCTTAATGATGAAATCGTATTAGTCGGTGGATTCAATGGTGGAACTAAGAAATCTGTTTACCATTGGAACCCAATTGAAGATACTTGGTCAGCAGGCAATGACATCGGGACACCCGGACACTTTGATCTAGAAGTTGAGGAGATAAACGGAAGTATAGTTTGGGCATCGGGGGACATGTCTACCTACCCCTATAGTTCATGGGGACAGATGTTTTCTGCAGAAACTGAATATCAGAATGCCACCGATTTGCATTCAGGTTGGATAACATCGCCGGTTATTGATTTGCGACCCAATGCAAATGCCAGAGCGACACCTGTTCAATTCGAGTTATTAGGAAGCAATACACCTGGTGGGGAATTAAGTTTTCAATTCAGAGCAAATTATGATGCTATATCGGTAGTGGGAAGTGAATGGATTGGTAGTGATGGAACAACAAACACAACATATCCAATCGGAATTACAGATATTGAACTTGCCGATTATGCTGACTTCATTCAATATCGCATTAGAATGTCAGTAATGGATTTGGCCAATTGGGATGAACCTAATTTAGATTCCATCTCAATCAGGGCTGAGCATGCTGCTTTCACCTCTAGCATACCAACGGTACTCCACCCGAGGGCTGAAACTGTAAACATACAGACTAGCCATGACATCATTACTGCTGGAGAGATGTACGTATCATTGGCAGCTTGTGATTCCGTTGGTGCAGTAAGTGGCCCATCGTCTAAATTATCGCATGATGGCACTGAATTTACTGAAACTGACACTCAAGGCCTTTTCATTCAGAGCACTGGAAATATCAATAGTTCTAATCTGGGTGAAACAATAATCGATTGGACATTCGATTTGAGTGACTTAACTGGAATTCAATATCTGTGCATCAAGGTTGGTTCCATTGGCGCAGAAAGTACTGAATTTAGTTATACTTCGGCAATCCAAATAGACAACACACTGGAAGTTAGTATTACTGATTTGGGCCAATTTGAAAGTGGAGATGCAATCACTGGAGGAATTCCTCTAAACATTGGCTTGAAACACACATTCCTTTCTTCTGGCATGACGCTTTCCAGCGGCAACATACAAGCTAGGATTATATTCAACATACATGGTCTTGACCCAATAATTAATAATTACACTTCTTGGGTAAATCAGACTACTCCGTGGACTAATCTTACTATTGGACAACTCGATATTATACCATGGACCTTGCCAAATGACATATCAGGTCAGGTGGAGATTGTATTAGAATCTAGAAGTGACCAATCGTTTCAAATGCTGAGCAATTCAAATTCATCTTGGCTCATTTTAGATAATGACAACCCAGTTATTATTGCAAGCACTCCAACCAAAGGAAGTTATGTTAACAGTGTTGAAGATAGAGAATTGTCCCTTTTAATTGCAGATACATCAGGCTTTATTTCCGAAGAAATGAACCTTGAAATTTGGGTTCAAGGACTAGATGATGGAACGGATGGAAGTTTCCCAGATGCAATTGTACAAGAGGAAGAATACCGAGTAATAAACCATACTTTAGAAAATAATGGAAGCCTGTGGTGGTTTAACGCAACACATTCCGATATCATGAATTCGGACCATGACTTGGTATACCTGAGGATTATTGGTTCGGATATTGTTGGAAGTACCACTCAAAACAATACTATTTGGTGGCAAACTCGTGATGCACAAAATTCAGTGATTGAATCATTATCAAATGAAGACCAAGTGCAGTTTTGGGAAGTATCTAGAGACATTACTTGGAATATCACAATTAGTGATGCTAATGCAATATCTGACGTAATGTCATTACAAATCGAATTAGGTGGTGATTCAGAATTTGGTATTTCATACTCTATAGCAGATTCTACTTGCTCTTCATTCGATTCCCGAATTGATTCAGACAGAACGCTGTGTAGTCAGTCATATGAGGGAGATAATATGGTTATTTCAGTCACACTCTTTGCAGGATGGAACGTAGATAGATCTGCACTAAGCGAAGGAATGGTGGAAATTTTTGTCGAAGATTTGGATGGTATTAGTAAGACAACATATCAAAATTTGTGGATTTTTTCTGAAGATTTCGATTTCCAAATTAATATGGCAGAGGATATTTCTGGTCCAGTAACTGGACAGATTGATAATGATAGCATAATAATAACAGGAGAGGAAATTCAATTGAGCGGAAGTATGACTCATTCCCTTTCAGGTCTACCCTATCAAGGGGATTTATCTATCACTTGGTGGGGTCAATTGCAAGGCCAAAATTGGTTTGGAGCAGGTACTATCTCAGTGGTTGATGGCATAATCAATGCTTCGATTCCAATGCCTAGTACTGGTGGTATTCTCGACATGAGTGTCGCCTTCATGGACCCTTTAGAAACTCGAACACTCGGAGTCTATGAGGTACCCGTATTCAGGGTAGATGCCGGTGCACCTATCATTATGGAATCTAGCACTGAAGGGTATTCTAGGTACCATCTAGAAAGCATTGGAATCGGGGTTAATATTGTAGAAGAAGTTTCTTGGAGCAATGAATTGGATTTGACTTGCCAAATTTCTTCAACTGATTTCAACTGGCCTACAATTACAATTTCGATGATTCCTGCCACCGTTTTTCAAGGTAAGACATTATTCTCTTTCTCGTTTGATTTTTCACAACAAGGTGACCCTTCACTGCTATCTCCTGAAGCATATATTTATTGTTGGGCAACTGGAAAAGATGATGCTGGTTGGGATTTGATAAGTTCTACAGACAATTCATTAATTGAGCCGTGGCTAACTATACCATTGTCCACAGAAGGCCCCAATCTAGAACTGGTTGAGGTGAAATTGACCGGTGAAGCAGAACCTGGAAATCCGATGAAAATTGAAATTTCAGTACTGAATAGTGGTGAAAGCCTTCAAGATTCGTTTAACATTACAGTATATACAATTTCCAATAATGAAAGAATACTAGCCGGACGACACACACAGTCTCAATTATCCAGTGGGCAGGGAATAACTAAATTTGTATCAGTAACAGTTCCAGAAGATGATTGGACATTGGAAGTTATTGTTGATGAGGAGCAGAATATTTGGGAACTAAATGAAGACGACAATTCATTCTACAAGGATTATGCTGCCCCTGAAGAGTTCAATACTGGTTTGTACATGGGAATCGGTTCAGGTATAATTGCTCTATTCGCACTTGGAGTTATTCTCAAGCGAAAGTCGGGTGATGAATTATTGCAATCACCAAAGAAAATGCCAGCACTAGATGAATTGCCAAGGTCAGGGCCACCTGAAGCCACTAAGAGCAAAACACCATCTTCAGCAAAGCCAAAGAAAGGCCCACCTCCAAAACCTAAACCGGAATATATCCCGGTCGACGAACCTGTGCCTAACATTACTGAGGCAATGTCTAAGTTATCATTGGATAGTTTGCCAGGAAAAAGTAATCCACAGCCTGAAAAGATAGCTTCGTTTGAATACTTGCCAGGCGGAGGCGAATATGAGTATCTTGGGGAAGGGACATTTTACTCTGGTGAAAGCATCGGAAGATGGAGACTTGAAGAAGATGGAACTTTCACAAAAGTGGAGTGAATACTATGGCATCTGAAAGTGAGGACATCAAGCGTGTTCTAGCGATTTGCTTTCGAATGGCAGACTCCCAGACCGCTGATGATTTGGAACGAATACTTTCGTTTGACATGGGGTGGATGGATACAGATACTGCACATAATGCGGTCAGAGCACTCATTTTTGCAGGATGGATCAAGGATGAAGATGGAATCTTATCGCCAAATTGTAATCTCAGAGATATTCGTGCACCACTTGGATGGCAACCAAGACCATCGAGATTGACTGGTCCTTCGGTAAATGAGATGCATGTTGCAGAGCAATCCCCAATCCAAATTACCCCGCAACCTGTAATCAAGCCCAAAGAAGAAGTTATTGATGCTGATCCTCGAGCGAGAATAGAGAAACGATTAATTCGATTTATTGCAAAACAGGCTGGCCTTGATAGTGGTGAAGTTCAGCGCAGAGCTGAAAGAAAAGTCAAGGCATTACGGTATTGTACAATGTGGTTAGCATTGTGCCTAATCAGCAGAGAACAGGACCTCGAAATGAATGCTATTATCGATTCACTCTCTTCCTGAAGTATTTTCAGCCATGATTAACAGCACTGGTAGAACTATTATCGAAAGTAGTAGTGAGAAAGTCACAGTTAGCGCTGTGACGAGGCCGAATTGTTGTACTACGGGCATTGGTGAAAATATCAAAACTAGGAAGCCCAAAGCCGTTGTTCCTGCAGATAATACAAGAGCGACACCAGTTGTGGAAATTGTCTCTTCTAGTGCTTTCCAAACATCGTCAGTTCTTGCTCTCTCCGCTTCAAACCTACGCCACATATGGATAGAATAATCAATACCGATTCCCAATGATAGAGCGGTAACCATCACCGTCAATACATTCCATTTGAGCGATAGAATAGCCATTGAACCAACAACCCATAGTGTGGCCAGCACAACTGGTGTGAGAACTATCATAGCAGGAACTGCTCTCCTAGTTAAGAGAATTAAAACAACAAAGGAAACTCCAAATGAAATTGCTGTTGAAGACAATTGAGAAGTATTCAATCCATCGAGTACGTTTTGTAAGGCAACCAAGTCACCTGTAACATAAATATTAGCAGAATCAGACAATTCACTTCGCATTTTTCCATTATCATTTTCAGTTCCTAATTCCTCTTCAAACCATTTGACTATTCGGCTAGTTTCACTCGAAGTAGATGCATCAACTCGAACTTCAATACGAATATGCAGAATCCTTTCTTCATCTAGATGGACAGTATTTGCAATACGGTCAGACCATGAATCACCCGTAAATATATCTGCAATTGAGTCGTTTGAAGAGAGATTAGCAAAGGCTGCTCCTAAATCGAAATCTGTAGAATTACCACGACGAAGGTCGCCACCAGTAATCACTAACCCATATGCTTCACCAAATTGAACATCATGATCTACCGCATCATACAGAACTTTGTACGGACCTTCGTAAGATGGGGTGGAATCAGTCCCTCCACCACCGACTACATCGAGATTATTTGCTAAATCATAATGGAGACCCCGCATTTCGTTGAGCAAGATGAAATCAGAATCAATTTCACCACCTGAGGATGTTGGTTCCATCATAACATAAACAACTTTCCAGCCCGCACTTTCGTAACTTGAATCAAGTTGATTTCTCACATTCATTATTTCCATGTCATCATCTAAGAAATCTGTAAGGTCAAACTCGGTTTCTAAACCCATAGCTCCAATTATTGAAGCACCTGAAATAATTAGTGCTGTAATGAATACTATGGCTTGTTGCGACCTTTGTAGGTCAACCAATTTCTTTGATAATCGTGGCATACGTATTGGGTCGGCAGGGATTGTTTTACCGGATGAATCCAATACAACATGCAATGCTCCAACTACGATTGTAGCATTGAGAAATGCTGAGATTACACCTACTGCTAATGCGATTCCAAATATTTGGAGCGGTGGTAATGGGGAAATAATATTTGCAAGGAATGCTGCAACTGTTGTAATAACCGCCAAACCAAGAGGGGTTGAAAGCCGAGCACAGGAGGCTAACCAAGATTCAGCGGCATCCTCTATTTCACTTCTAAACGCATTATATCTTCTTTGCAGATGAATCGAGTAGTCGATACCAAGACCAAGTACCAAAGGAGCGACTGCGACTTCTAATGCAGTAAACCTAACACCTGCAAGATTAAGCAGTCCGTAAGTCCAGATAAGAGCGAATGAAAGCCCCACCAGAGGGAATACTACGCCTTTGACACTGCGGAATGAGATGGCTAGAAGAACTACTACAACCAATACAGCCAATAGAATGAGAGTTGCAAGATTGTCGAATGTACCTTCATCGATATCGTACGATATTAAATCGAGTGAAGCCACGCCATAATTTAATTCAGACTCGGCACTTAGTTCATGGAATAAATCTCGAAGTTGATTCTCTTTCACTTTACGCTCTTCCGTGGAGAGATTAGGGTCAATTTCCAAAATCCAGAGAGTCGATGATGCCGTAACTATTGCAGACCCATCTACACCATCAGTTTCAATCCAAAGACAGATTTCAGTACCGTCAAAATCTTTGTTGAGCATTCCATCTAGGATAAACTGGGATACTTCACGTTGTTTAGAGACATCACCTGGGCAATCGGACTCATCAACATCGATTACTAAATCTAGCATTTCCTCCCAACTTTGGACCTCTGATAACTGTGTACCATTCGCCTCTTCGTCCAATGCCAATTGAAGGATTGATGGTGCTGTAATCCAATTTTCAACTACATCTTGCAAACTACTACTTCGGTTCTGGACACGATGAAGGTGATTATCCATCAAGTTAAGCGATTCCATATCCAATACATTGCCGCCATCATCCCTAGTGACATGTACAAACATTGGACGTGTTTCATTTGTAAAGTGCGAACTAATTCGCTCCTGTGCATCTGAAGATTCCGAATCCGGTGCGAAATCTGCCAAATCTGTATGGAATGATGGTGTATCTACAAATGCCAAATCAACGACTAAACCTGCAGTTAAGATAACTGAAGCGATGAGTATAGGCCAAGAATATTTTTTGAATGTAGCCGAGTGACCCCGCAACCTATCCTCTATTTGGTTGGCACTCACATGCGTTGGGGGCCCGATTTAGTACTAAAGCAGAAGGGTCGTAAAGTCACCAAACATCCGATTATTCGCCATACCGCCTACGGCGATTTGACTAATTCTAAAGCCAAAGGTTCATGAACGCGGTGATGGACGCCAGCATCGGTCACTATGCCAGTCAAGGTCCTCGCCCGCGATGCCAATGAACTCCGTGTTCGATTTATTGGCGAGTCTCATACCTCTCTACAGATACTCAGAGAGCGACTAAACAACGACAAAGGAGTCGACTATGCTAACTATTTCCCTGGTCATCCTGACCTTGATGAACCAGAGTTCTTTATCCGCACAAATAAGAAAATCGATCCTGCCGATCTTCTTATGAAGTTGCTCGGCGATATCCAAGGCGACTTCGGTAAACTAAAGATTTGAGATGTGTTAACACATGTCTACCGAGGATAACCTCGCCAATTCAATTGGCTTAACGGGATTTGGTGTTGGTTCTGAAGGCATTGGTGGAGTACTAAAGGCAAGAGTTGCTGATTTCAGGGTTGAAGAGATTTCAACAAAGATTAGTTTGGACCCAAAAGGTCGATTTACCGCTGCAAATGTCACTTTAACAAACTGGGAAACCAATCGGTTCATTTCAAAACTAGCTTCGGCTTGTGGAATATCTCGTAATCGTATTTTCTTCTCAGGTACCAAAGATAAGAGAGCAGTGACCAGGCAAGTATTCATTATCGACGCTCCACAAAAAAGAGTGGCTCAAGTAAAAATGCCCGATGTGGAGATTGACATTATTGGCCGAACTCACCAAAAACTTGGCTTCGGAAATCACAGAGGAAATAAATTCACCATCATTGCGAGAGGCTGTTGCCATTCAGACGGTAGCCCGATGAACGAGTCTGAAGCGATGGAAAGGATTGCCGTAATCGAGGACTCGATGAAAGAGAATCTCGGACAGGGATTGTTTCCTAATTGGATTGGACCGCAGCGATTTGGTGCCGGGCGCCCGGTTACACCGGTTGTTGGCCGTCATGTGATCACCAATGATTGGGAAGGTGCCGTCATGGCCTACCTTAGCATGGAAGGGGATGAGAATGACGATGTTGCAAATTTCAGAAAACATGTTCGTGATAATGGCATCACTGAAGAAGCAATGGAGATAATTCCAAACTGGCTTGGATTTGAACGGGATATGCTGAGACATCTATTAGCAAATCCTGAAGATTGGGTCGGAGCATTCCGCAAACTCCCAAATAATCTGCAACTAATGACAGTGCATTCGTTACAATCTGTTGCATTTAATCGAACAATAAAAGCTCGAATCGATGCTGGAATCTCTCTCTCAAACCCGTTAGAAGGAGACCTGGTTGGGAGAGTTGATGAAAACGGTCAACTCGAAACTACATCGATGGTAGCAGTCGAGAAGAGAACTTTGAATCGGATTTCACGAAACTGTATTCTTGGAAGACTTGTTGTCACCGGCCAATTACCAGGTGCAAGCGTTATTCGACCTGAAGGAAGGTCTGGTGAAATCGAGCAATCTGTACTTGAAGAAATGGGCCTTTCTGAAACTACATGGCAAGTGGAAAGAATTGGAAGATTAACCACCAAAGGAACACGCCGACCTCTTGTCACCACATTTAGTGAATTCTTGTATGAACCCGTTGCGATCGCTGGAGGCGAAACGATGGGTGAAAAGTGGAATAGTGGTGTTAAGGAAGGCGATTTGTGGCATCCTGAAGGAGCATGTATCCGATTTAGATTCACTTTACCATCTGGAAGTTATGCAACAACTCTACTTAGAGAGTTTATGCGAACGCCACTGCATCAACTTTGAATTAAATTCTACGCAGTTGCGTAAATCAAATACTATCTTGCTTCAAAGAAGTCCCATCGATAGAACTTCGATTTCACCAGTACCGTGGATTGCACGCATACTTTCTTCGAAGATATCTGAAAGACCTGACCCGTCATTCATGACGACATGGACTTGAATGAACTTAAGTCCAAATGCTAATGGCTTAGTTTCACAAAGTTGGACATCGTATACATCATCCTTTAGTGCGGTAATTTGTGCTGCAATATCATCTGCTGAGACGTCATCAACATCTGAGGCAGGCATGACCTTGTAAGTTAGTGCGACCATTCCCATAGAAATCACCAATTGAGTTCAAGGACCCTGAAATCCACAGCTACAAACGTAAGTAACGCCTTGGTTTCGGCACCGAGGGCTGCGACCAATAGGTTCAGCACAAGAAGGGCAAGGGAAAGATGTAGATCCTTTATCCACTAATGGGACTCCGGAAGATGTGCAAACGGTCGCTCGGTCAGTCATGATATTACACCTCAGTGCAACACGGCCACTACCTCCTCCTCTTTATCCTTGCGCGACCATGAAGTTCATCTATCGATTACCTCAAGCGTACCTTTTCTACCAGTTGAAACTATTATTTCACCATTTCTCGAACGGCACCAACCGTTCTCAATTCGTATTATGTCGCCCGCTTTCACCTGTTTAACCTGGTCTCCCCAAAGCACAATCCCCACCAATCCAGTTTCATCTCTACCACAAGCTGCTGCGAGAGAACCGGTATAATTCGGCGAATTGACCAAACGCCGAGGATACCGGCGTAATACGACCAATTCTAGGCGTTGAATTTGTTGGTTGGGGACTAAATCATTTACACGCTGCCTCGAACTTCTAGAAATTGGAGGTTTGTTTGGATTTCCCATAGCGGATAGTATGGATTTTGTCCGCTGATCTTTTTCTTCAACTACTGGCTTATGCTTTGTTGGCATGAATCAAAGTGGATTGCTCCAACGGTAATCAATGCTTTCTACACTCAGAGTGAATATGGAAACTCACTCCTCGGGAGCACTTTTCTTACGAATACTGAAAGTAGGTTTGACTGGCTCAACATCATCCAATGGATCAGGTCCACCTTTTCTTGATTCCAATGCTAACTCAAATGCAGGCCTAATCAGCCAATCAGGACCTCTTTTTGGCGTATGGAATTTACAAACCAAGTATACTTCTGAGGATGAGTTTCTGCTTGCCATAGGTGAAAATCTCTTGACTACTTGGAAGTGTGGTCGCACAAGTTCAATCATTTCTTCAACTCCTACTCCCTGAAACAGTTTAGTCACGAAATGCCCACCATATTTGAGAATGGGAAGAGCAAAATCAAACACATCGGCTACCAGCATCAATGATACTGCTTGATCAATATCCCATTTCCCTGTAATATTCGGTGATATATCCGAGATGACAACATCGATTACTTGGGTATCGATTGCATCGAGCACAATTTGTTGAGCGAATGGGTCGGTAATATCCCCTACAATCAGGTTAGCGCCTTCAACCGGCACACAGGATTTGAGGTCAACACCCACAACTTTTCCCTTCGAGCCAACTAATTCAACAGCGACCTGAGCCCAACCTCCGGGGTGACAACCAACATCGAGAACACTGTCTGCGTGTTCCATTACCTTGTGTCTGTCTTGGATTTGCTTTAATTTGAAAGCTGAGCGTGCCCTATAGCCACTAGCCTTGGCTTGCTTACGCCAAGAATCACGTTGATGGTTCATAACCCAGCGGTCAACCATAGCACACCCTCAAACCAATCGGGGAAGCATCCCCATGATAACTTCATGGACGAGTTAGGCCCCCAACGATTCAATGCGACAGTTGATGGCCGTCCTCGTCCTGGCATTATGCCTCACATCAACTACCACTGTTGTTGCAGAAGAAAGTGTGGAACAACATTGGTTAAAACGTACTATTCTTGTGGAAGAAAGAACTGCAATCTGGTGCCCCTCTTGTGCGGAGATTGACCCCGAATTATCGATGGTTGCAAAAGGACATGGTGCTCGAGCAGCAATAGTTGGTTTGCATGTTGATGATGCCTTTGAAAATGAAGCTAGCCTCGCTCGAATCGAATATCAAATGAAAACTGATGGTTCAGTATATGGAACACCAACGTTTTTCGTTGATGGAATGAAAACAGCAGAGGGTTATGATTCTTGGACTGATGTTCAAAAACGAATTCTCACCCAAGAAAGTATTCGTCAAGCTCCTGAAGATATTGCAATGACATTAATTGGCCAGGATGTTGAAATTACACCACCTGGTTACGGCCAACTTACTGTGATGATATTAGAACATGGGAAAAAAGTACCAACGGGTGTTGACAACCCAGGCGAGGATACTCGTGATCGTGTCCTAGTAGGCATGAAAGTCGTCGATTCAATGAATAACACATCAATCTATGGAGATTTGCAACTTCCTGAATCATGGTCAATTATTTTGATTCACGAGCCAATCGAAGGTGGGGAGCCGTATGGAGTGGTAGAGGTAAGCAATCAAATTTGGGAAATATATGAAGACGACAATTTGCTTCAAATTCTAGCCACATGTATATTGCTCGGAGCATTAGTAGTATTCGTGCCGGTAAAGAAGTTCCAGAATAAGGAAGAAGAGTGAAAAATTCCCGTCTAATCAGCACGATAGTATGGTTTTATGTCACTTTAAGGGCCGAAAACGCACAAACCGACCAAACAATTGAAAAGGTTGGAGTGTTATGCGATACTATGGAACCAACACACAATGCCTCTGAAGAATGGGACCACAAGAGTACAAAAACATGGGTGGTAGAATATACCGTCGAAGTAGATGAAGAAAGTCACAGACATCTTTCATTGATTATAGCAGATAAGATGGCTGACGTGCACCACCGTCTTCTTGGTGAATTAAGAAAGGCATACCAGGCCAGGTCGAAAGTTGATGTTACTGTCCACCGCATCGAGCCGGTTACTACCAATACCAATGACCTATACTTTGAGGGAATATATGCGCCTTGATCAGTTAGAAGTGTAAGATATTACGATATTTTGGCCATCCTCTAGAAGTAGATTCTGATAATCGGAATTAACTTCTCCGTTAACCGTCATCACGATTGAACCATCACGATTGTCAAAAATACCGGTTTCATCGAAGTGCATACCCCATACATCGAAGAAAACTTCCAAAGGTACTTCCTCAGTAGGCCCTTCCACGTGTATTTTACCATCTGGTGTGTGCGTGTGCGTCATATGCATGGCTTCGGGGCATGTTGTGGTATCGATGCCTGTGTTCTCTGAAATACTATATTCATCGCCATCGATAAGAATAGTCAGATATGGATGGAAATGCATTGATATGTTCCCATGGCCACCCAAACAAATTTCACCGAGTGGGTGCATTTCATCGGCTGAACTATTCAAAGGTTCAACCGGAGTGTCTTCCTCTTTTTCATCCAGAGGTTCAGCATTAGATTCTCCAATCATATTGATTACACCTTCATACTCAAGAAGGCCAACCAAGGAAACAAGGCAGACTGCGGTGAAAACCATCCACCAACTGCTCTCTTGCAGAATCATTCCTCCTCAGAGGCAGTAACTGGTGCTACGTATCCACCACGCTTTGATTTGCGGTCCTTTGTATCGCTGTCAGATAAGCCAGAAGTTCCAACTCCCCAATCTTTAGTTCCATACATGGAACTTAGTCTGAAGAAACCAAATGTAGTAATTACGTGAGAAACATGTGCTGTAGTGCAGTATTGACAAAGTTTGCCAATATCATATTCCGCATAGATTAGATAGAAAATCATTCCTATTCCGAGAATTCCTAAATTTCGGCCAATCTTAAGATGAGTCAAGACCCATGATTCTGTTGGCTCTTTTGCAACTGAAATAATCAACCACAGAAATAGAGCAAAGGCAAGCATGCCGACCATGCCCCATGGTAATCCAATAAATGGCATAGTGTTCCAGTCTGGATTGCCAATAACGCTAGAACAATCCCAAACTCCGTCAGCGCTACAGAAGTTACCACTTCCCATTTCATTGGCTTTATTATGAATCCAAAGCGTGTGAGCAGAAACGGTAAATCCACCAAATATAACTGCCATCATACCACCGATGGTTCTACCTCTAATAGTTTCAAGGCTTGGCCAACGAGAAGCCATTTTCAGTCCCAATCCTTCACCGAAGGGAGACATTAGTACTAGCCCGAAGACTATTGGAATCCAATGAAACATAAGTTGGGTATTTGCATCAAGTTCCATTATTACTCACTCCTAGGAATTATGTCTTCCATGGCATCCCAAACAGTATAACCATTTGGAGCGTCAAGATTCACGTATTTGATTAGCCCGTTTGGTGCTACAAGGAAATATGTCGGAGTACCAAAGTCACCCCAACCATCCTTGTTTGAGTCGTCTTGGTCGTCCATATACATGAATTCGTGGAGGTATTCGGCACGGAATTCTTCAATTTGGTCTCGCCCATATTCTTTCCCAGCAGTATCTTCATCCCAAAGTGAAATCGATACTGCAAGGAATTCAACACTTTGATTCGCTTGCATCGAGCGTGCGGCGTCTTCACCCAGCCACTTATCTTGCATGTCTGGGAAATCTTTAGCAGCATTCTGACAAGCACCACAATTTGTATCCATGAATTCAATCATGTAGTAGGTTCCACCTTCGCCTTCAACCCACATTGAATCTACATTCTCATAGAGGCTAAAGTCGGTCCAAGAAGTACCATCATATACTTGGCCATCTAAAACAGGGGCACGATCATCAACACCAATACCTGTATACACAGGGCTAGTAGTCAATGCAATGTAAGTAAATGCTGTAATGAAAATTACGCTTACCAATAGCAATCCATCAGCACGTCCGCCTGCTTCATTTGAAATATTTCTTCTCTGCATTTGTTCACCCCATTATCTCCTCGATAAGGACCCTTGTGGTATGCGCCACAGCCTCCTCACTATCATAGTTGACCTTGAATCCAAGTTCCTTGAGTCGATTGATAGCAAGCATAGCTTTTGGAATATCTCCTGCCCAACCACGGTCACCACCAGTATATTCGATACTTGCATTATCACAGCCGGTTTCACGAACGACGATTGCTGCAATGTTTCTAACGCTACAAGTATCACTCGAACCAAGATTGTAAAGATTCATCCTTTCATTTGTATTTTCAATTACATGAATAATAGCATCGACGCAATCTCCAACTTCCATGTATGATTTTTCTTGTAGGCCATCGCCGAGTACTTCCAAACGGCTTGGGTCTGTCTTTAGTTTGTGAATGAAATCAAAGATTACACCATGGGTGCCGCGCTCCCCAATGATGTTAGCAAATCTGAAAATCCATGCCTGTAATCCAAATGTACCGACCCAAGAGCCGATTAGACCTTCACCTGCTTGCTTAGATGCCCCATAGAGGGAAATCGGTAAGCATGGTCCGTGATTTTCAGGAGTTGGCATAGGCGCCCCTTCACCATATACTACCGAGGATGATGCAAATGCAATCTTTTCAACACCCGCAAGACGCATGGATTCTAAGACATTGTATGTCACAATGGTTCCTTCTTTGAGATCGGTATCTGTAATCCTAGTTCCAAGTCGAATATCTGGATTGGCTGCTAGGTGGTAGACCATATCTATTCCCACCATGATTGGTTTTAATGCATCGAGATCTTTGAGTTCAACATTCTGGAACACTACTGCACCTGAATCAATATGTCCCTGGATAAATCCAATTACACCTGATGATAAATTATCAGCGACCACGACCTCATCTCCTCTTGCTACAAGGCGGTCAACTAAGTGTGAACCAATGAATCCGGCCCCCCCCGTAACTAGTGCTCGCATACCCAGCCGTCTACATTCACTGTTTTAATACTCAGTATTCTCGTCTAGTTTTACTTTCACTCGACCTCTGTTAGAAAAGGACATGGTCTATTGACGAAACATACTACTTTGCTGCGAGAGGGAACGGCGCAGCGAGAACAAGAAGTTCCAGGAGTTGTAAATATGCCGAAAATAGAAGAAAATAAAGAGCCAGATAATGAACAAAACGCTAACAGCATGCTTGTAGGATTTGTAAGAAAATCCAACGCAGGCCGTGCTATAAAGCTCTCGATAAACACTAGTTCCTTCCAGGACTGTGCAACATTCGTAACCAGTGATGGACAAACATATGTCCAATTAATTGTTAGTTTGAATGCACTTACAGGTGTTATCGATGGAAGCCGTGCAGTTACATCGATTAGTCAATTGAATAGTTGAGTCGTTAGTGAGTATTCACTAACTATACTTGCCAGCCCGCCCTAGATATGTCTGGGGCGGGCAAATACCTCGCAGAATGGGTTCAGTCAGTGTCATGGCGGCGAATCACATATAGCGGACCGGATTTCGCCCAATACTATGGAGACAGGGCAAAATGCACCATTGCGCATCATTGCGGGCCTGCCCATGTACAATGAGGCAGAAACCATTGGAACGGTTGTCACCAAGGTCCGAGACTATGTTGATGAAGTGATTTGCGTCGATGATGGATCATCTGACTCGAGTGCAAGAATTGCTGAATCATGTGGAGCAAACGTTCACCGCCACAGAGTTAATCGTGGATACGGTGGTGCATTGAAAACATTATTCTCCAAAGCAAGAGAAATGAATGCTGACGCATTGATTATCCTAGATAGCGATGGACAACACGAACCTTCCGATATTCCTAAATTGCTCGCACCGATATTATCAGGGGATGCTGACTTTGTAATTGGCAGCAGATTTATTGATGGTGGCGGTAGTGAAGATATGCCAGCATATCGAAGATTGGGAATTAAAGTTATTACTGCAGCATCAAACCTTTCTAGTGATCTAGATATTAAGGATACCCAATCTGGATTCAGAGCATTCTCTAAGTTAGCAATTGAGAGGCTTAGATTTGATTCGGAAGGAATGGAATTATCCTTAGAAATGCTTGAGGATGCTCATGAAAAAGAATTGATAATTAAAGAGGTACCAACTGTAATTCGTTATGATGTACCTAAAGGAAGTAATTTCACTGCATTATCGCATGGGTTTACTGTTTTAGCATGGGCCATGGTTTCGCTTTCTCAGAAGAAGCCACTTCTAGTTCTCGGCCTACCGGGATTAGGATTATTTGCCGCTGGTGCCGCGATGGCACTGAACGCAGTAAATGGTATATCAAGTTCAGTTGATGCACTCGTAGGACCGGGATTAACAGCTATTTGGATTGGCGTTTTGGGATTGTCTATGATGGCTACAGGATTGGTTTTACAATCCGCTCGAAACTTCCTTCGCCACCTATTGGTGAAGGAATTCGGATTAGCCTGAAATAGGTCCGACTTAGCATAGCCTTCATGGATTGGTTATGACCCCCAACAAACATGGGGGAGACAAATGGGCGATTTGCAGAGTACTCCCGTTTGGCACGCAAGAAAACTGAAGAAAGTCTAGATTCGTTCTATTCACAGGTGCTAGCCCAACCTAAAACAGCATTACTAATACTGGTTTTATTGTCATCATGGCTAGGTTATATTGGGACTGATTTTCAAGATCAAATCGTTGATGATGTGGAAATATTCCTTCCTGAAGGGGCTGAATCTACCGACCTCTTACTAGAGGTTAGAAGTGAATGGTCCACAGATGTGGGCTTTATCTATATCAAAACGCCAAATGCATATGACCCTAATGTGTATGGGGCTGATTTCAACATTACTAATGTCGATATTTTACATGAGATATCTTGGATTGAAGGTGATGATGAGAAGCGGGCCCCCGGTCTTGAAAATAATGGCTTGGACTGGGATAAAGAAGACCATGGGATAAATGATGGAGTTCTTTGGATAATTTCAATATCTCAGATTATTAAAGAAATTAATTCAAGCGATGGTAGATTCAATTATGCTATGTGTGAAAACCCTGGTGAAAGGCTAACTGCACAACTAATAGATTGTAATGCGATTCAACAAGCACCGGGAGGTAATGGTGGGCTGTATGCTATTCCAGATGAACAGGAGAGAATAGATGAAATCGTAAACCAATCCAATGGTTCATTGGACGCATTAGTTAGGGATACTAATGGAGATGGCATATGGGACACTACTGCTGTATTGGTGGGAATGATTTCTGCAAATCAAATGAATCAAACCGAACAATGGGCCGACTACAAAGAATTCTTCATCCATATAGACGAGGTTATTTCAGAAGAAAATAGACCGGGGGAATATAGAATCACAACTATGACCCAAACTGGATTATCTAAAATTCTAGAAGATGTTTCAGATGCAATTTATCTTGACCTCCTAGACATGATGCCAATTTCTCTATTCCTGACTGTAGTTATTATTTCATTATTACATCGTTCCTGGAAAGTGGTAATAATATCTGGAACTCCGATTGTCATGGCATTAGCTGTCACCTTTGGAGCGTCGGTTTTACTGAAAATGACACTAACGCCAATGATCATCGCAACATTTCCGATCTTGATAGGATTGGGGGTGGATTATGCCCTGCACATGGTAAATCGGATTGAAGAAGTGCGGCGTAAAAGGATAGACACTGCTGTTGATGAAAACGAGAGGCGCCGGCGCAAAGGTCAGGCTCTAATCGAGGTTCCAGATTTATGGGACCCTGAATTCTATAGGTCGTGTGTAATGGAAATGTCAAGAACAACCGGAGTAGCCGTATTTATTTCTGCAGCTACGACAGTAGTTGGGTTCTCCGTACTAATATTGCCAAGTATAGTCCCAATCATTCCAATTAGATCGGTAGGTATGACATTGGTTGCAGGAATACTGGCTACACTTGTGTTCTCGATGATTTTGGTTCCAGTCCTGATATGGCTATTGAAATTCAACAAAAGAACCAATCCTCCAATGTGGGGTTCAATATCAAAATTACCGGTTAGACATTTTGGAGTTGTTCTATTGATTGCAGGAGCTATCACATTTGCAGGAATTGTGAATATTGATGAAATGGGCAAACCAATTACGGGTTCGGACCAAACCCCAGATAATATCCCCTCAATGGAAGCTATGGTTGAGTATTCCAATACATTTTCAGGAGGTCAAACATCATTGTTCATATTTGATGCATCGAAACATGTAAATGACCAAGATAAGAAAATTCGCTCTCTCGAGGTATTAGATGCGATGGATGCGCTAGAAGATAAGATTTCTGAAGTACCATATACCAATACCACTAGTCTGATTACGTTCTTGGAAGCGATACCTGTCGTTATTGCGGAACCAACAACTGGAATTACATTGTATGACGGCACACTTTGGGGATTATTACATGACGAATGTTGGGAATCAAATAGTCCAGAATGTGCTGCTTGGATTCTTCTTGATGCATTGTCTACTCCTCCTGGTACTGGAAGAGAAGAACTAAGAAAAGACATGGTAAACGTGGCATATGACACTTTATCGAAGGAAGTTCAATGGATGCTGACAAATGAGGCAGGAAGTAAGGCACTAGTCTATGTCACGCAACCATACATGAATCTCGACAATGCAAGTATGCTTCGCGACGACATCGATGTAATGCTTGGTGATGATTTAGAAGAACCGGGGATTAGAGTATCTCCACTAACTGGAGGATTGCCAGTTAGCCTAGATATCAATGAAGGGATTCATGATACGCAGAGTTATACCACCATCCTAACTCTCCTAATTCTAACTATTTTACTGTGTTTTGTATTCAGATCAGCACGCCTAGGAATCTATACAATGATACCCGTAGCCACGATTATCATTTGGCAACCACTGTTGATGAGCTCTGGTGATGTCAATGTCAATATATTTACTGCGATGATTGGAACCATCGTTTTCGGAATTGGAGTTGATGATGCGATTCACGTGATGCATCGCATACAAGAGGAAGGTGAAACTGCTATGGGCATGTCAAATGCCATTGAAAAAACCGGACAAACTATCTTTGAAACAACCGCGACAACCGTTGCTGGACTTGGAGCTGGATTCTTCGTGGCGTTCCCTGGACTTGTCAATTTCTTCATCCTGATGATGCTGTTAATTGGATTTGCATTCCTTACAAGCGTATTCTTACTTCCTGCTTGCTTGACGGCAGATCAAGTGATTCGTAACAAGATCAAAGGTAAACCGCCATTCATTGATTTCGGTGACGGTGTTGTCCTAACCGATGAAAGCATGGGCGCTGTTGATGCAATACTAGATTAGCGAAAGGATTGGAGAATGCAGGGAGTAAGCCCCTTTCTGTTCCCTTTCGGTGACTGCATTCAACTGTGCGTCCTACCTGTCCCTACACGTGCCGTATCAACAGGACTGTTTGGACTTGCTCCAGCGGGGTTGCTCGTCTCATCGACAATGTAGTAATCTCGTCCTTCCGGATTCATCGTACACACCACACATCGTTCGTTTCTGCACCATTGACCGACCCATTTCTGTGTCCCGACTTGTGTCGACCGCTTGCACTGTGGAGAGGGGACTTTCCTCAGACTCGAAGTCTGTCAGCAGTCCTCCTGCATCCTCCAATCTGCCGTGGAGGTCAAACACATTTCAAACCATTGTAAGGTTCAAATGTATTCATCTTCATCATATTCTGGCTTGTTAGGCTTCTTCCCAGACATAACAAGGTAACCCAGTAAGCCTAGCATTAGGAATGTGATAACACCAAATCCGGTAAGCATTGTATTACTTGCCCCATCCAAACCTTCGATAACAAATGTTGATTCTTCCTTTTCTATTTGTATCGCTGGTGTTCTCCCTGACATCCCATCAGGAGTGGAGATCTCAACCCACGCAGTACCCTCAGATTCAGGAACCCATTTCACTTCAAATGAGATTGACCCAGTTGCTGGAATATTTATGTTTACAATATCGATTAATCTGCGTTCATCTCCATTTTCAACAACTTCAACGCGTACGCTTGTAGTCCCATCAACCTGTCCATCATTGTGGACTGTAATATTCAACAAGATCGTGTCACCCACACTATGATAACCATTTGGAATAACGATATCACTTGATTCCAATCTTAAGTCGGATTCCCGATTTGCCAATTGCAATACTGCAAGAGGAGAATTGTGGCTATTGAATGTCGAATCTATATCTTGACCTGCGAGATCATTTCCTTCTACCCAAATCCAGAGGTCCCAGGGATTCTGTCGGCTTATCTCTGGAATGATTGCATCAACATCGAGAGTTGCAGATAATGGAATTGAATATCCGGCCCCCGTTCCTGCAATGAGTTCCATACTGACATTCCCTCTCAATAACGCGAGTTCGGGGATTGCCAAGCCGTGAGGTATTATCAGCCAGTGCATTCGTAGTGAATCCATGTCCAAACCTTCACTTTCGTTGACCATTATCTCGAATGCAAGATCTTTCCAATCTCTTTCTTGAACTAGGTCCAACGGGTCTGGTGAAAGGAATTGAATAACTTTTGGAGCATTTCCATCAACTATCATCCAAGCTACTATCTCGTCGGTTTCGGTGCGATCTATTGCCCCAGATGGAAGGTTTACCAAATCTAGAGTAATGGAATGGATACCTGTTGAATTTGGTGCTATAAGTTGCATGTTAGCAGATCCATTGGATGCGAGACCATATTGCTCTGCCCCATCGATCATAGCAGTTATATCGACTACTGTTTCTACCAATTGACCACCCCTAGACCAAATAATGTCGGCCAAAAGGGTACTTGTTTCACCAGGAGCGACAAATGCAGACGAGCCAGAGAAGCCTACTGAAGAAAGGTCGACCTCCATCTCACTAGAATATCTCCACATTGATTGCATTTCATTGCGATAAGATTGGCCTGAATCATCACTAGCCGTCAATCGAATCATCCTCTCCGCTGATGAATCTGGATTAAAGTCCCAGGCGAATGAAATAACAACCTCCAATATGAACATTGCATCGAAATGATATGCGTCACCCACAATGAAACAATCCTCAATTATAATTTCAGGTAATGAAGATGAACAGCCATTTGTTGCCGACCATTCAATTTTCAAATTCTCATTTGTATTCGAGGCCATATCAATTTCTACAGATTCGATGTCGCCATATCCATTGGCATCCATAATTGGAATTTGCATGCTGTAATTTTGACCAGGATGTAACCAATGATCAGAATGTGTCCAGCCTAATCCATCGTCCATGATGACAGGAGCCCCGTCTGGGCCAAACTGAATGATGAATAGTGGTTCCTCAATACTACCTGAGTCTAGCATTGCGTGGCCGGCAGGGTCGAAAACCTCGAGCCAGCCTGCCAATGTATCGCCAATATTAGCCTCGCTCACATCTAGTATCTTGGAATATTCCCCTTGGAAACTGTTCATGTCGGTTGGCTTATCCAGAACAACAGTACTATCGCCTTCCCAAGAGGACTGCAAATGAAGGATGGAGTGCCTAGGCAATACTGGCCTGTCCCCTATTTCGAAAATGAGTTCAAGCGGTGCCTGATTACTTCTATGGTCAAGCGGAGCAACATTTGTGGAAAGCAGAATTGGAGACAATGCATCCATCTGGAATGTTGCATTCATTGGCGTATTCCAATTTACATTTTGGCCATAGAGCCCAGTCACTGTAATTTCCAAGTCTACTTTAGTAGCTAATGCATCAGGAGTAAACATTAGCGTTGCAACACCATTGTCCAATTCCTGTGTAGTATCAATCAATAATCCATCCATGTATAATCTAACAATAAAGGAAGATGAACGAGGTGAATCTTCTAAATCCTCAAATGCTAATTCCACTTCTACAATTCCAGGATTGGCCGGGTCAATATACAACGCATCCCAAGTTGACTCTGCACCGTTCAAGAATGAAAGGTGCCAATCTACAACATCGACGTCCTGCTCAACACCCATCGACCATCCAGAGCCAAAGCGGATTTGAGCAGGCTGGGATGCTGGACCGTTCATATCGATTGAACTTGAAGCAATCACTGCTTCTTCATCTGGCCAAATCGAAGAAATTCTAATTCGGTGGAAAAATTCGACTTCCGAACCTGAGAAATTATGCGAGAAAGAATCGACAATAATGCCTTGATCTGAATTACAAGTGTTTGTGGTAACGGCACAGTGAACAGAACGACTCCATTCACTACCACCCAATGTGAAAACAGAGGACCATCCCTCATCACTGAATTGTTGAGATGCATCAGATATTCCAATACTAGCCATATCGAAAACGCTAGTGAATTCATACCAATCATTTCCGGCAACCAAAGTATCTGTCTGGTTTGCCATACTCATGGAAATCGGTTCTGGAGTTCCTAATGTGTTAATCCCATAATCCCAGATTATCACATGACCCGGATTTGACATGATTATTGGAATTGGTACTTTCTTTACACCATTATTCGCATCGATTTGTGCTAATTGTGAATTCACTGCTGCGATAATTGGTAATGAGTCAACCCCTGTTATTTGAGCGTCATAACGATAAGGAATTGATAACCCTGAAATTAAGAGATTGCCACCTGATGCTGAAGAAACTGTGATTTCGATTATGTGGGTATCCAATTCTCCAACAACATTGGAATCTGCCGCTCTGGAATCCATAGCAGTCAATAAATCTTGTATTTGACTATCGCTAAGAACCATAACTGTGGGGGTAGAGATAAAGCCTAATGATTCAGAGAAAATTGAGTTACCTCCAATTCCAAAACTAACCTCCAAGCCATCAATTGGTGCATCGAAAGGAGTTAATGTAAACATCATATTTGCTGCTGATTCAAATGAACCATCAGCAAGTCCTGTTCGAACTGGGTAATGAAGTTCAACTATGTGATTACCATTTGAAGCCAAAGAGAGGTTAGCACTACGATTACCATCTACAAATTGATCTTGCAAGCCCCATGCGCCTGCCGCATCAGAAGAGAAAGACCACTCACTTACACCATCTCGGCCAACATCAATCCGGGCATCTAAGGGTGATGATTGGCGATGCAAATCCAGTTCTAAGTGGTCTATTGAATAAGAACCGCTTCCACTCCAACGCAGATTCAGTAAAACACTTGGATTATCCATTGCAAGTTTACCATTGGAAGGAATAGTGTTCCATCCAGAAGAAGAACACAAACTAGATTGTGCAAAGCAGGCTTCGAAGTTACCATTTCCAGTTCCAGACCAATCCAGTTCTAGTGAACTAAATGGATGAACGGTTCGCAGTTCGGGTGAATTCAGTAAATTGCTACCTGAGATAATTCCATTATTATGAGATGAAAACCCACTCCATCCAGTAGTTGAAGGGTCTAGGGTAAATGATTCGATTATTCCACCACCCAGTTTAATCGAATGGATGACTGGACTATCGGTAGTTGATTCCATTTGAATTTTCAATTGTACGTTTGGATGTGCGATTTCATCGATAATTGATAAATCAGCACTGGGGTCTTCTCGGTCAATGAAACCAGGAATAAGAGAGCCGTCTGTCGCATCTAAAATACTCCAACGCATTATCGAGCCCATAGGGACAGTGGCATCAATTGCCATTAGACCATGTATCATTTCCATATCACCGCTCGAACCTGGCCCAAATGGAAGACTGGTCCAATTCGCCGAACCTGTACCAGTATTACTTCTGGGTTCAAGGAGAACGTCATCTACATTCCAACCAGTATATGTTACGGAGCTATCAGTCCGACCCAATCCAAATCTAATTTGAAATGCTGAATTGCCAGTTACATGAGTGCTTACATCATACGAGAGTTGAGTATACGAGCCATCATTGGTAGACCCATAGGGATTGGAATAGATATTGGTCCATCCTCCACTGGTGGTCTTTACAGAAACATATGCGTGGTCATAGGATGATGATTCAACGCCAAGTTTACGCCAAAATTTCAAATCCCAAGTTCCTGAACAAGATGTGCAATCAATCGAGGGGGAAGTAGCCCAATAAGGACCTCCCATGGAATTTGGATAATTTCCATTGTAAGTGTAAAGGGCTGAAGTTCCTGAATGTACTCCACCTGTCGCACCAAGGGATGAATCATAGCCATGCGCCCAACCACCACTGGTATCTAGAGTCCAACTTTGTGCTGAGCCTTCGAAATCCCATTCATGGCTCATTGGTAAAATTCGTAATCCTGTTAGGTTGTAGTCTATACCGTCCATGGCGAAACCATTTGTCCAATCGGCTTTGCTATCAAGAGTCACTACATCATCTATTGGCCAAGGCTTCTCAAATATTTTAACATTAAAATTCGTGACTATTTCACCATCTGGAACTTCAACAAAAAATTGGTCGGACATACCATCAGGGCCCAGGCCAATCACGACATCGACTTGCCTAGAGGGAGGATTTGCATTTACCAATGGACCAAATGACATCGCACAGAATAAAATAACGAGAAAAACCGCAAGTCTTGGCCTCCCCATATTTTTGTTATGAACTCAAAGCACTTCAGACATTCGCCTTCAAATTACTTATTGACTTATGACTCTTGGACCAAACATGGCAGATGTTGAATCCCTCAAGCGCGAGGCTGGTATAGAAGCATGCAAGTTTGTTAAAAGCGGCATGAAAGTTGGTCTAGGAACTGGTTCGACTGTCAAGCATACAGTGATTGAATTGGGCAGGAGAATGGCAGAGGAGGGGCTTGAAATCATTGGAGTCCCAACTAGTATTGCCACTGAAAAACTGGCAATTGAAGTCGGTATTCCACTTGTCGAACTTTCACAAATAGATGGTCTTGACATCGTTATAGATGGCGCGGATGAATACGATTCTAATTTCCAGCTGATTAAGGGCGGAGGAGCGGCTTTGCTCAGGGAGAAAATTGTCGCACAAGAAAGTGCTGCAATGGTAATCGTTGCTGATGACAGAAAGCGTGTCGCAAACCTAGGTGCTTTCCCTCTACCTATCGAAGTTACTCCGTTCTCACATGAAGCAACAGTAAGAGCACTATCAAGGCTACTGGATTGCCGAGTAAATATTCGTATGGCAGGAGATGGGCCTGTTATTACCGATAATGGAAATATGATTGCTGATGCACACACAGGACCTACAATTACAGATCCAATTCGCATGGAAACAGAAATATTGTTAGTTGCCGGAGTTGTACAAGTTGGACTATTCAACAACATGTGTGATGCTGTTGTATTGGCTGGTGCCAAAGGAATTGAAACTATTCTCAATCCTAACGGTAGACTGAATTGATTATTTGGCGGGCCAGACGGGGTTCGAACCCGCGGCCGATGGATTAAGAGTCCATCGCTCTACCTGACTAAGCTACAGGCCCAGCCTGCGGTCCGACAAGTCGTATTTAATTTAATCCGAATTAAATTACCATTACCCAAGGTGAATATTTTGTTTTATATTTCACTTCGTGATTATTGTCCCACTATCGCCTCTCAATGCTTTGATTGCATCACCTGGTTGGCAAAGTACAGATTTAATTCCTTCTACATGCTCAACAGCATCGATTAGAGACTCTACTTTAGGTCCCATCGAACCAGAAGGAAATTCCCCCTCAGTAATATATTTCTTTGCGTCAGCCACGCTCAGATTCGAATGAATCACTTCATCTGGAGTTCCAAAACCAGTTCGAATGGCATCGATAGCCGTCGAGATAATCAGGGCTTCTGCGTTAAGTTCTATTGCCAATAAAGTACTCAATCTGTCCTTGTCTATTACTGCAGACACGCCAACATAATGGTCAACCTTGTGAATAACCGGAATGCCTCCACCTCCACAACAAATGACTATCGCGTTCTCAGCAACTAAGGCTTTGATTACTTCAAGATCAAGGATGCGTTTAGGGAATGGCGAGGCCACTACTCGCCTAGGACCATCTTTTGTTTCTGCAATATTCCAATCCTCAGACATCACCTGTTGATCTGACAATATAGGACCAACTGGCTTAGTTGGAAACTGGAATCCCTTGTCATTCTCATCAACTTCGACCCGAGTTAGAACAACTGCTGTGGATTCGGGCCGATTTCTTTTTCGCAATATCGAATCGAGATTAATCGATAGAGAATGTCCAATCATTCCTTGAGTTGCAGCGACCCATTCATCCATAGAAGTCGATTGATCCAATGACATCAAATGACCGACTTGAGGGCCATTTCCATGGGTGAGAATAACCCTCCACCCCGCTTCAAGTAAATCTACTACATCGCTGATTACCTTAGCCAGTACCAATGCTGAATCTCTGATATCACCACCTGTTGGTGATGAAAGGGCATTTCCCCCTATCGCATAGACAACTGTACGAGACATAAATCAAAATTGGGCAGACTAATGTTTGATGCTTTCCCAAGTATACGTCATGGCTAATGGGATTAGACCGATTCATGCGGTAACCGAGAAAATATACGGACAAAGGTGATACATGGTGTGGTTAACCGAATGGTATGGTAGGAGAATTATCACCGGATGGGAAAT
>Ga0209709_10000640_pt1 | contig 33059 bp, 35 predicted proteins | sample ArcticOcean_MG_C_2_FD_187435 | JGI IMG/M metagenome (GOLD analysis project Ga0209709, IMG submission 187435) | Marine microbial communities from western Arctic Ocean - ArcticOcean_MG_CB4_136 (SPAdes) (version 2) | ecosystem: Environmental > Aquatic > Marine > Oceanic | place: Arctic Ocean... | reverse complement strand
GAGAAGTTGCTTTAAAGGTGGAGGTTACAGATAAGGTTAAAGAAGGTATAGTATTTACAACATTCCATTTCCCAGAACATATGGTCAATATGGTAACAGGTCATGGTAAAGATGAAGAAACAATGTGCGCTGAATACAAAGTATCAGCTGTAGAAGTTCAAAAAATATCAAATCAATTTAAAACTAAAATCAAACTAAAAGAAAATCAAGCTGAAGTTAATTAATCGATAAAATGACTATTGGCTGGCATTTCGATAATAGTTATTCAAAGTTACCAAAAACATTTAAAGAAGATACCGACCCTGTCCCTGTAAACTCACCAGAAATATTAATATTAAATAAAGATTTAGCAAAAAAATTAGATCTAGATTTTTCAAATACTAACAACGATAATTTATCAAAAATCTTCTCAGGAAATATATTACCTGAAGGATCTAACTCTATAGCTCAAGCCTATGCTGGTCATCAATTTGGTCATTTTACAATGCTTGGTGATGGAAGGGCTGTTTTGATAGGTGAGCATCTTACAAAAAAAAGTGAACGATTTGACATACAATTTAAAGGTTCTGGCAGAACTCCATTCTCTCGAAGTGGTGATGGTAGAGCTGTTTTAGGCCCAATGTTGAGGGAGTATATAATAAGCGAAGCAATGCATTCTTTAAAAATACCTACCACTAGAAGTTTAGCAGTAGTTAAAACTGGTGAAGATGTGGTTAGGGAGAAAATTTCACAAGGTGCAATTCTTACAAGGGTAGCCTTAGGTCATTTAAGGGTTGGAACATTTCAATACATTGCTGCAAAACAAGATATTAGTGATTTAGAAATCTTAATTAATTACACAATTGAAAAATACTACCCCAATATAAAATCATCAAAGAATAAAGCATTAGATTTACTAAATGTTTTAATCGAAAAACAAACACAACTTGTGATCGATTGGATGCGTGTTGGTTTTATTCATGGAGTTATGAATACTGATAATATGTCTATATCTGGTGAAACAATAGATTATGGTCCTTGTGCATTTATGGATTCTTATGATTCTAAAACAGTTTTTAGTTCTATTGATCAATTAGGTAGATATGCCTACGACAATCAACCAAAAATTACCAAATGGAATTTAACAAGGTTTGCAGAGTGTCTTATTCCTCTTATGAGTAAAAATGAAGATGATGCCATTAAATTAGCAACGGAAGCTTTAGATAAATTTGAACAAAATTATGAAACAAAATGGTTAAATATGATGAGAGATAAACTTGGATTATATGGTGCAGATAAAGAAGATAAAAATTTAATTATGGAATTATTAGATTGGATGCAGAAAAACAAAGTCGACTATACGAATAACTTTATTTTTTTGATGAATAAGACAATTAAAAATTCTGAAGTTTATAATAATGCAGACTTTAATTTGTGGAAAATTAAATGGGTGAAAAGATTAACAATGTTTGGTAATTCACATGATAAATCTATGGAATTAATGAATTCTTCTAATCCTATGGTAATACCTCGTAATCATAAAGTTGAAGAAGCTTTAACATTAGCAAGTAATGGTGATTTAACATTGTTTAATAAATTAATAAAAATATTAAAAAATCCTTATCTAGTTAATAACGATGATTTAGAATTTTTGTCACCCCCTCTACATAGTGATAAAAAATATCAAACTTTTTGTGGGACTTAATTTTTTATAAAACGTAAGGCTCTGGTCTGGCATTATTTTCAAGAACTCTTTCGACAGAAAAATCACTAATATCAATTGTTTGATAAGAACCTGTTGTTATTAGCTCTGTTAAAGCTCTACCAATTCCTGGTGCTTGCATCAAGCCTCTTCCAGTAAATCCTGATGCCATATAAACATTTTCATATTTAGGATGTTTACCAACAACAGCATTATTATCTAATTTATTACAGTCATAAAAGCCGGCCCAACCACCTGTTAATTTTAGCTCTTCGAAGACTGGAATTCTTTCTGCTAAAGCTGGCCAAACTAATTCTTCAAAGTCATTCCAAGCTGGTTCTAAATCGGTAGCATCAAATACTGAATTTGGTGAGCCAGCCAAATATTCTTTGCCTTCGGGTCTCCAATATACACCTGTAGTCAAATCTCCACACAAAGGCATTTCAGGTATATGTGTTGGGCATTTAACTCTAAAAACAGTGTGTTTTTGAGGAACAACAGGAATGTCTTCTAACAACTCCTTAGTCCAACAGCCTGCAGCAGATATTATAGTTTTAGCTTTTATTTCAGAAATATTTTTTACTTCACCTTTAATAAATTCAGCACCAAGTTCAATTGCTTTACTTTTTAAAGCACCATGAAACATAAATGGATCAATCCATCCTTCGCTTTGATTATCTGTATATGTGGCGGTTTCTATGCCGTCACTATTTATAAATGGAAATACACTAGACAACTTTGACCCTTTAATATTTTTAGTGCCAGCGTCACAAGCTTCATGGTTTTTTAAAGCTTTATACTGTTCCTCAGCATGCTCTGGGCCAAACATTAATAAATATCCATTAGTAACCATGCTAGCTGTAGGGTTGGGATTTTTTTTAGTTTTAAGTAATTCTGGTATTTGAAAAATAAACTCTCTTGCAAATTTTCCTAATAAAATATTTTCTTTTTGAAAAAATTGTCGTCTAAAACCACCCAATGATAATGGGAAAGAAGCTGTTTTATAAGTTGGATCTCTTTCTATAACTTTAACTTTTCTACCCTCTTTAGATAAAAAATAAGCTGTAGCAGTTCCAATTATTCCACCACCAACTATTACAACATCATCCATAATTTATTTAGTTTAATATGATTAAGCTTAAATTAAGCAGTAATGCAAAGAGACACCAAAGTAAATAAGGAATCATTAGATAAAAACTATGCATGTTGACACGCTTAAACCTTACTATGAGAATGATTATCAATAATATCAAAACTACTAATACAATTATCGCTAAAGTAATTTTATGAAAAACAAAAAAAACTATACTCCAAGTTGTATTAAACACTAAATGTGTCATATAAATATAAATTGTATCTATATCTCTATTTTTACTATGCCAGAATTTCCAGATAGCAATTGTCATAAATAAATAAAGGGTAGCCCACACTGGTGCAAAAACCCAATCAGGAGGATTGTATGCTGGCATCACTAGCATTGAGTACCAAGGTTCTTTAAAGTTTATTGTGGCTAAACCACCAATGGCAGATGCCGAATAAGTAATTGTAGCAAATAGTAAAAAAGATAATAATTTGTTTTTTAGCATAAACTCATTATACATCACTTAATGAATGATAAAAAAATAATTTGGATAACTGGTGCAAGTAGTGGAATTGGTAGATCCTTGGCTCTAAAATTTGCCAATGAAGGCTGGGTAGTTGCCGCTTCTGCTAGACGAGAAAATTTATTACAAGAATTGCATAATGAAAATAAAAACATCCATTCATTTCCTTTAGATGTTACAAACATTGAACAGTGTAAAACTGTTTTTGATGATATAATAAAAAAATTCAAAAATATTGAAATTTGTGTATTTGGTACTGGCACATATGACCCGAAGTCTGAAAAAATTTTTAATTTAGATAAAATAAGAAAAATTATGGAAGTAAATTATTTTGGCACAATGAATTCTATCAATTCCATTTATGAGTACTTTAATAATAAAAAAAGTGGTCAGATATCTATTATTTCTTCTGTTGCTGGCTATAGAGGATTACCTGCGGCCGGTGCTTATTGTGCGTCTAAGTCTGCACTTACTAGTTTTACAGAAAGTCTACAGTTTGAAATGAGACGAATAAATGTGAGAGTTTCCCTAATAAGCCCTGGCTTCATCAAAACACCTATGACTGACCAGAATGATTTCCCAATGCCAATGATAAAATCTCCAGAATTTTCTGCTGAACAAATTTATATTGGTTTAACTAAAAAAAAAGGATTTGAAATCCATTTTCCGAAAACTTTTACATATTTTTTGAAATTTCTAAGAATATTGCCTTACGCGATCTATTTCAAACTTGTTGCAATGGGATACAAAAAATAAGTTACTGATTTTTCTTAAAGAAGACAGTCAATTCACCTACTTTAAATCCAAACTTAGTTAATGTAGCTCTATTTATAGCAACCTCTTCGTCTTGTTTGAAAATCCAATCATCAAAAGAAACTTTAATATTCTTTCCTTTAAATGGAACCATTAAGCTGTATTCGAATTTAAATGCTGATCCATATTGAAAACCTTTTGCAATTCCAACTACATCTGGTGCAGATCCTTCATAGTAATTTTGATTAACTTTTTTGATTTTCCAAATTCGGTTTTGCTTTTCACCATCTGTCCAATAAAAATCTTCTTTAAGAGTTAAGATATCACCCTCAAAACTACCAAACATGTCTGCTTTAAACTGTCTAGTGACCTTACCACTTCGATCTTGTAATAGGCCCCATGCTTTAACAGGACCATCAAAATATTTCTCTATAGTCATTGACGGCTCTGTATTTTTAAAATCTGTTGGTTTCATAGAATTACTGTTTATACAACTTGCCGCAAAGAATAAAGCAATTATTAATGCAGTTAATTTAAATATCTTAAAGCTTATCATATTTCTCCTGTTGTTATTTGTTTTGTAATGAAAATTGAATTAGATCTATATTTTTTGATTTGAAACCTGCCTCACAATAAGAAAGATAAAATTCCCACATTCTTTTAAACGTTAAATCAAAACCTTGTTCTTTAATTAAGTCCCACTTTTTATTAAATATCTCTCTCCAAATAATTAAAGTATCAGAATAATGATCAGCATATGAATTATATTCATTAAACTTTAAACCATTAGTATCAACATAATTTTTTAATTCATTTCTAGAAGGTAAAAAACCACCAGGGAAAATATATTTTTGGATAAAGTCTTGCTTATTTTTATATCGATCAAACAAATTATCATTAATGGTTATAGCTTGAATACCCACTGTACCCGATGGTGTTAAATTATTTTTGATTGTGCTAAAATAGCTGTCTAGGTAGTTTTGTCCTACCGCCTCTATCATTTCTATAGATGCTATATGATCGTATTTACTCTTTAAATCCCTGTAATCTTTTATTTCAATATTTACTTTTTCATTAAGTCCACATTTATGAATTCTTTCTTTTGCAAACTCGAATTGCCGTTGTGAAATAGTGATACAATCTAATTTAACATCATAATTAGTACCTAAATACTCAGCAAAACCACCCCAGCCACAACCAATTTCTAAAATTTTACTTCCATTTGTTGGTTTTAAAAGATTAATTAATTTTTGGTATTTATTATTTTGAGCATTGAAGAGATCTTGCTTAGGATTCTCAAATATAGCACTGGAATAAGTTAAAGTTTTATCAAGCCATAAAGAAAAAAAATCATTTCCTAAATCATAATGTTTTGCAATGTTGTCTTTACTTCTACTTTTTGTATTTTTTATAATCTTATTTTTTATAAAATTAATGAAAGGTAAATCAAAAATACCTGAAAATTTATAGATAATTTTTATATTTTTTGCGGTTAATTCAATTAAATCAGAAAGATTATTTGTTGTGAAAAGATCTTTCATATAAGATTCTCCTAAACCAACACTTCCACTTTTAATCAAATTATAATTAAGACTTTCATCTTTAATTTCTAGAAAAACTTTCAAATTTTCATCAGGGTTACCAAATTTTAAAACTTTTCCATCGACTTTTTTAATCTCAAGAAAACCATGTTTTATTTTTTTTAATGCATTAAATACGATCAAATCTGAAATTTTATAAATTAACATTAATTTTCGATAGTTATATTGTTCTTAATCTTTAATTTTTTTTTTATGAATTTAATCCCTTTTATCCATAATTTAAATGCCTCAAAATGTATCGTTATAATGATTTTAAATGTCATTAACGGATGTTTTAAATAAGATTTAAATAAATTATTGTTATTTAATTCACTTTTAACACCATCTTGTGATGCATAGAGTATTTTTCCATCTGGGTCTTGTACGTCAATAATGACAGAAATCTTATTACCGGGTTTTAATAATCTAAAAAAATAAACACAATTCATTTCAATAAATGGTGATACGTGAAATTTTTTTTTACAGACATGTTGTATTAAGTTTTGTTCTTTTTTAGTTTTGAAAATATATGAATGTTGTTCGCCAAATGTATTCTTAACTTCATATAATACAGCTATTAAATCTGAATTCTTATCATATACGTAGAAAATACTTAATGGATTAAACACATATCCAAATATTCTTGGATAGCATAGAAGTTTAATTTTAACCTCGTTACTTTCAATATTATTTTTTTTCAAATTATCTATAACCCAATTTTTAAGAGAACTTCCATCTCTCGGTCCATGATCTTTATTAAAAAAACTTATAATATTAAATTTATTATATGAAAATAATCTTAATGTTTTATGTAATAAATCTATTTCTGATAAATCTATGAGTAATGAGAATACTTTATAATTGAAAGAGTGGATTTTTGGTTTAAATCTTTTATGAATTACGGTACCCGTATAAATATAAGAATTTTTAATCATTAAGTGTTTTTAACATTTGAACAGAGGACTTAATTCCATCTTCGTGAAAACCGTAACCAAAGTAACTTCCACAAAATAAAATATTTTTTTTATTTTGAATTTTATATAGACTACTTTGATTAGATAATGCTTCTGTATCGTAATAAGGGTGTGTAAATTTAACCTTTTTGAATATTTTATCTGCAGGTATTTTTCTATAAGGATTTATGGTTAAAAAAATATTTCTGTCTATTCTTAAATTTTGTAACTGATTTAGCCAATATGTTACTGATGTTTTTTCAATATTATCTGCACTCATTGATGAATTCCAAGAACACCATGCCTTCTTGTTTTTCGGCATAATACTTTCATCAAAATGAATAACAGCTGTGTTTCCTCTATATTTAAAATTTTTTAATATTAGCTCTTCGTCTATCGATGGATTATCAATTATTTTTAAAGCCTCATCTGCATGTGTTGCAATTACAACTTTATCATAATCAAAAAATTCATTTTCTTCTCCATAAAAAATTTTAACTCCTAAATCATGTCTTACAATTTTATTTATATTATAATTTTTAAAATGTTCTCCATTAATTTGACTTATTATTTTATCTACATAAGTTTTGCTTCTATTTGCAACCGTAAACCATTGGGGTCTATTTTTTATTTTAAACAGACCGTGATTTTTGAAAAAATTTAAAAAAAATGATAATGGCATTTGCGTTGCCTCATAAGGTGGCATTGACCAAATTGCTGATACCATTGGAATAATATGATAATTAATAAAATAATCTGATATTTTTATTTCTTTTAAATACTCCCCTAATGTTTTTGATTTAATTTTTTCTTTTTTTATTTTTTCACAGTTTTTATAAAAACTAATTATTTCAAAAAACATTTTAATAAATTTTAGATTTAGTAAGTTTTTTTTATTTGAAAAAATCCCCCCTAAACCTTTACCACAATATTCTAAATCACTACCATTTACAGATACTGAAAATGACATATCACTTTTCTCAATTTCTATTTTGTTTTCTGAAAAAAAATTAATTAAGTTTGGGTAGGTATTTTTATTAAAAACCATAAATCCAATATCTACAGCAATTTCTTTATTGTGATCATAAGTTACTTTTATTGTATTTGCATGACCACCAAATTGATTTTCTTTTTCAAATAAATCAACTTTATGTTTTTTAGATAAATAATAAGCTGCACTTAATCCAGATATACCAGCACCAACTACAGCAATTTTCATCTTGATAAATCTTTAAGCCGCAGTGTCTTCGTACTCTTCCATTGATGGACACGTACAAAATAAGTTTTTATCTCCATAAACATTGTCTACTCTAGCGACTGGAGGCCAATATTTAGTTGTTCTTAAAAACTCAGAAGGATATGCGGCCTCTTCTCTTTCATATTTATGATCCCACTTATTTGAGGTTAATTCAACGTGTGTATGTGGCGCATTCTTCAGTGGATTATCAATTTTATCAAATTTACCTGATTTGATTTTATTAATTTCCTGTTTTATTTTTTGAAGTGTAGAGCAAAATTTATCAATTTCTTTCAAACTTTCACTCTCCGTAGGCTCAATCATCATGGTACCTGCTACCGGCCACGACATTGTTGGAGCATGATAGCCAAAATCAATTAATCGTTTTGCAATGTCTTCCTCTGTTATTCCTGTATCACTTTTTATTGATCTAATATCGATGATACATTCGTGAGCTACATTGCCAGTTTTACCTTTATATAAAATAGGAAATGAATCTTTAAGTTTATGTGCAATGTAATTTGCATTTAATATTGCAACTTGTGAGGCTTTTCTTAAACCTTCAGAACCCATCATTTTTATATACATCCAAGAAATTGATAAAATACTTGAGCTTCCCCAGGGTGCTGCAGATACAGCTCCCATTCCTGTTACTGGGCCACAATCTTTTATCACAGAGTGCTTTGGTAAAAATTTTTCTAAATGTTTTTTACAGGCTATTGGTCCCATGCCAGGTCCACCACCTCCATGTGGAATACAAAATGTCTTATGTAAATTTATATGACAAACATCTGGGCCAAAATTTCCAGGTTTTGCAATTCCCACCAATGCATTTAAATTTGCTCCATCCATATAAACTTGTCCACCATGATTGTGAATTAAATCACATATGTCAGTTATTTTTTCTTCAAATACACCATGTGTTGAAGGATAAGTAACCATAAGTGCAGCTAAATTTTCTGAGTGCTCTTCAGCTTTATTCTTTAAGTCTTCATAGTCTACGTTTCCGTGTTGATCACATTTCACAACAACTACTTTCATACCAACCATTTGCGCACTTGCTGGGTTTGTACCATGTGCAGAACTTGGAATTAAACAAACATTACGATTTGTTTCATTATTTTTTTCATGAAATTTGCGTATTACCATTAAACCAGCAAACTCACCTTGTGCTCCAGCATTTGGTTGTAACGACACACCAGAAAAACCAGTGATTGATCTTAACCAGTTTTTTAAATCAGTAAACAGTTCTCTATAACCATCCATTTGTTCTACAGGAGAAAAAGGATGTGGTTGAGAAAATTCTTTCCATGTAACCGGTATCATTTCAGAAACTGCATTAAGTTTCATAGTACACGAACCTAAAGCTATCATAGATTTATTTAAAGCAATATCTGAGTCTTCTAATCTTTTTAAATATCTAAGCATTTCTGTTTCAGAATGATAATTATTAAAAACAGGGTGATCTAAATAAGTCGAAGTTCTTAAAAGTTTTTTGGGTATATTAGATAAATTTTCACTCATGTTTTCTTTTATAGTTTCTGAACAATTAAAAATTTTTAATAATTGATTTGCTCTATAAATATTTTTTCTTTCATCAAAAGAAATTGCTAACATTTCAGAATTTACTTTTCTGATATTAACATGCTGATCTAATGCATTTTTATAAATCTTATCAGTTTTATCCAATGTTTTTACTGTTACAGTATCAAAGAAATGATCTGAATAGAGTTCATAGCCAGATTGTTTTAATTTATCTGCAAAGTTTTTTGTTAATTGAGAAACACTCTCAGCAATTTTTTTAATACCTTGAGGCCCATGATAGACAGCATATGCAGCAGAGACTATTGCCAATAACGCTTGTGCTGTACAAATATTACTTGTAGCTTTGTCTCTTCTTATGTGTTGCTCTCTTGTTTGAAGAGCAAGTCGATATGCTTTTTTGCCATTTCTATCTACTGACACTCCAACTATTCTGCCTGGCATTGATCTTTTATATTCATCTTTAGTTGCAAAAAAAGCTGCGTGTGGACCTCCATAACCCATTGGAATTCCAAAACGTTGAGAGCTACCAACTGCAATATCAGCACCTAATTCAGATGGTGTTTTTAGTTTAGCAAGGGCTAATAAATCACATACTAAAACTGCTTTTCCATTATGCTTGTGTATTTTGCTTATTGCTTCACTAGGGTCTTTGATGTCTCCTAATGTCCCTGGATATTGAATAATCCCACATATAACATCTTCTTTAATATCTTTATCTTCATCTCCAACTATTATTTCTAAACCTAATGGTTCTGCTCTTGTTTTAATCACATCAATAGTTTGAGGGTGACAATTTTTTGAAACAAAAACCTTTTTGGTCTCAGATTTAGATATTCTATAACTTAAGCCCATGGCTTCTGCTGCTGCTGTTCCCTCATCTAGAAGGGATGCATTAGCAATATCCATTCCAGTAAAATCTATAATCATTTGTTGAAAGTTGAGTAACATCTCAAGTCTACCTTGTGCCACTTCAGGCTGGTATGGAGTGTAAGAGGTGTACCACCCTGGATTTTCCAATATATTTCTAAGTATTACATATGGCGTATAAGTCCCGTAATAACCCATTCCTATGAAGCTTGAATAAACTTCATTTTTTTTTGCAATATTTTTTAATTTTCTAAGGGCTTTATATTCAGAGTTTGGGTCACCAATATCTAAGTCATCTTTGAGAAGAATTTTTTCTGGTACAGTATCTTTTATTAGCTCATCTAAACTTTTATAACCTAGCTCTTTAAGCATAATATCTTGTTCTGCTTCAGATGGACCTATGTGTCTTTGTATAAAATCTTTTTGAGCATTCTTTAACATTTAACTACCACTTTCTTTTGCAAATTTTTCATATTCTTCTTTGTTCATTAATGAGTCTATTTCTGTCTTATCTTTGATCTTTAATTTAAAAAACCAAGCACCGTTTTCTGGGTCAGAATTAATTTTAGCTGGATCATCAACTATTGATTGATTGTTTTCAACAACTTCACCTGAAATGGGAGTGTATACATCACTCGCAGCCTTTGTAGACTCTACCACTCCAGCATTTCCATCTTTCTCAACTGAACTACCTACTTCTGGAAGTTCAACAAAAACAATATCTCCCAACATTTCAGTAGCATGTTTTGTAATTCCTACTGTTGCAACATCTCCTTCTACTTTTAGCCACTCATGTTCCTTTGAAAATTTAAAATCACTCATTTATTTGCTCCTTTCACATAATTTTTTTTATAAAATGGTAATCCACATATATTTGCTGGATGTTTTTTTCCTCTTATTTCTAGAAAAACCTTTGTATCTTTTTCCGAAAATTTATTATCAACATACCCCATAGCTACTGGGCCGTTTACACTTGGCCCAAATGTTCCACTCGTAACTTCGCCGATTAACAATTCTGCATCATTAAATATTTTAGTTTTTTCTCTAGCTATCACTTTGCCTTCAGGCCTGATACCAACTCTGATTTGTTTTGTGCCATTTATCAGTTGATCTGAAATAATTTTAGATCCAATAAAACCACCATTTGAAATTCGCTCTTTTGACATGGCCCACTTAAGATTTGATTCAACTGGTGTTTTTTTAATATCTAGCTCATGGCCATACAAACATAGTCCAGCCTCTAATCTCAATGTATCTCTTGCACCAAGACCTGTTAATTTTGCACCTTTATTAATTAATTCTTTTGTAAATTGTTCTGCTAAATCATTGCTTAGTGATACCTCAAAACCATCTTCACCTGTATAACCTGATCTAGTTACAAATATTTTTTGATTTTCGTATTCAAACCAATTTCCAGTCATAAAACTTAAACTAGAGGTATTATTGATAATTTGATTTAAAATTTCAGCAGATTTAGGTCCTTGAACGGCTATTAATGAGCGCTGTTCATCTAGTACCATTTTATATTTACTATTTAATAATTGATTTAAAATTTCAAAATCATTTTCTTTGCAGGCAGCATTTAGAATTATTAAAAAACCATTCTCTAATCTAGTAATTATTAAATCATCATGAATTCCAGCATCATTATTCATCAAAAAACTATATTTTGAATGATTTTTTTTTAAGTTTTGTAAGTCTAAAGGAAAAATTTTTTCAAGATCTTTTATTAAGTCATCTTCTCCATAAATGAACAATTGACCCATATGAGATACATCGAAAATTCCAGATTTCTCTCTTGTAAACTTGTGTTCTTTAATAATGCCCTCTTTGTATTGAATGGGCATCTCATAACCTGCAAATTCTACGAATTTAGCTTGATATTCATAGTGTAGTTTGTTCAGTGATGTTTTTTTTATACCCACATTAACTCTTTCTACCCATCTGTACGTTTGCCTGAGAGTTTTGCTCCTTCGGCGAGAACTTAATCTCTTTCCAGAGTTAATATTTTACGGTCCTTTTTGCCTGAGAGATTCCTGGGTGGTTGCTCCTTCGGCGCTACAATAACTTGTAGTCTCTCCCGTAAATGAATATTCTATCAACTATTCGTGAAAGTCAATAAACGTTTTTTTTATTCCTATTTAAAAGTGAATAAAACTGTAACAATACTGCACAAAGAATAATTGATCCCCCAATTAATGCAAACATTGATGGTCTTTCACTTACAAATAGAAAGGCCCAAACAGGACCTAATACTGATTCTGACAACATAATTATTCCAACCATAGCAGATGGTGTTGTTCGAGCTCCAATTGTTATAAATATAAATCCAAAACCGACTTGAAAAAAACCTGCTAGAAAACCCAAAAAAATATCATTGGGAGAAATCATTAATTTAGTTGAAAGTAAAAATCCTATTACACAAGAACTAACTCCGGCCATAAACTGAGCAGGAACCATGTCCACAGTTGGATATTTTCTTACTATCATTATTAAAACTGCGAAAGTTATGGGCATTGTAAAGGCGGCTAGATTTCCAGTAAATTCTCCTGGCGATAATGAATTTCCAACCATGACTAAAACACCTGTAATAGCCAAAATGATTGAAGCTAAAGTTGCAGCACTTATCTTTTCCTTTAAAAAAAAATATCCGAATACTGCTAAAAAAAGTATCTGAAGTGATATTATAAAATTAGTATTAGCAACTGTAGTATTGTACATAGCAAAAACATAACCACAGAAACCAAAAGATAATATTATTCCACCAAAAAATCCTGGTAAACCTGAGTCATAAAATACTTTAAGAGTTTTCTTTTTATAGCTAATAATCAAAAAAGCTAAAACTGTAAGAGAAAAAAATAATGATCTCCAAAATAAGATCTGCCACAAAGTTGCTCCTTCAAAAGATTTGACAATTAATCCTCCAAAACTTAGACTTAAAGCACCTAAAAAAATTAATAATGGTCCTGGTAATTTTGTAATTATATTCATAAAATTTGTGAAATTAAATTCTGCGTTTCCATTTCATACAGCTTAAATAAAGTTTCCGCATCAGATAATTTGATTTCTTTAAATTTAATTTTTGAACCAGGTGTTATTTGAACTAACCTGTCATAATCAACACTCGCTACAACTCCTATTTTTGGATACCCCCCTATGGTTCCATGATCTGAAAGCATAATGATGGGATTGCCATCAGCAGGGACTTGAACTACCCCTTTTAATAAACCTTCTGATTTAATATTAGTATTTACTATATTTTCAATTTTTAGCCCTTCTAATCTCATACCCATTCTGTCAGACAATTTTGAAACTGTGAATTTTTTTTCAAAAAAATTCCGTTTACTCTCTTCCGAAAAATAATCAAAATTTGTTGCTCTAATTACTCTTATATTTTCTATTCTTAAACTAAGATAATCTATTTTTTTCTTCTCTTGATTTGAGTTTATTTTAGAAATATTTATTTTTTGTTTGTTAGCTAATTTTTCACCTTCGTTAGCTCCTATTTTTGCTTTTGTATTTATGGAACAGCTGCCCCACTGAAATTTTACATCAAACTTTCCACTAATAGCTAAATAACCATAAACAGATTTGTTTGTTGATAAAATATCAATTTCATCTCCATGTTCTAATTGATAACTTTCATAACAATTTCCATTAATTTCAATATCTTTTTTTTTTAATTTAAAAACAACATCCCCCGTAATAGCAATGCTAATTTTATCACCATAAAATTTTAATAAAGGACCCTGGTATGCAAACTCTATAATAGGTAAATCTACTTTATTGCCAACCAGTTTGTTTGCTAAGTAGAAATTTCTATTGTCCATAGCCCCACTAAAGGGAATGCCTATATGAAATAAATGATTTCTTCCTTTATCTTGAAAGGTTGTATTTATACCTGCTCTGATTATTTCAAAATAGTTATTGCTCATTGTAATTGTTATATTTTTCTAAAGTTATTTGTTTAAAGACAACTAAATCTCCAGGATTGATTAAATTTGGATCTTTTTCTTTTGAGCTATCAAATACATCTAAAGGTGTGTTGCCAATAATATTCCAACCACCTGGACTTTCAAAAGTATAAATATTTGCAAATTGCTCCGTCATTCCAACGGATCCTTTGGGTACTTTTACCCTAGGTGTTTTTAACCTTTGGGCCCTCATATTTTCACCCAAATCACCTAGGAAAGGCATTCCAGCAATAAAACCAATCATGTAGCAAAAATATTCTTTACTGAAAAAATTTTCTAAAATTTTTTCTCTACTTAAATTTAATTTTTTTTCCAACCTTCTCATATCTAATGAAAATGAGGAATCGCAGCAAACAGGAATCTCTAATTTCTTAGAAGCTATTTCTTGTACTTCATTAATTTCAAGGTTTTCAATTTTATCTTTAATTTCTTTAAAATTTGTTACTCGCAAATCATAAGACACTATCAATTTATTATAAGAAGGTGTTAGGTTGGTAATTCCTTCAATATTTTTTTCTTTAATGGTTTTAAAAAAATTTATTACTTCTGAATTAATATCTTTATTAATTTCGTTACCAAAATCACAGTATAGAGCTGCATCACCAAGATTTGATATATTTTTTATCATGTCATGTTATACTTCAACAATTAAGTGTATGGAAATTAATATAAATTGTGATTTGGGTGAAAAATCCAAACATCATTCTAACAAATATGATCCAGATTTACTTGAAATAGTAAATTCTGCAAATGTTGCATGTGGTTTTCATGCTGGAGATGATGAGTCTATGAGTCAAGTAATTGAAATATCTAAAAAAAATGGTGTAAGTATTGGTGCACACCCATCATTTAACGATCCTCAAAATTTTGGAAGAAAAAGAATTAATCTTTCTTCAAATCAAATTAGAAAGTTAATAATTGATCAATACGAAATTTTACAAAAGATCGCAGGTGATCATGGTGAGACAGTTACTCATATTAAGCCTCATGGTGCTTTAAACAATATGGCTTGTGAAGATATTGAGTTAGCAACTACTTTGGCTAAAGCTATAAATGAAATTAGCAAAGATTTAATCTATCTAGTACCAACAGGATCAAAAATGGAAGTTGCTGCAAAAAAATTTGATATGAAAATAGCTTGTGAGATATTTGCTGATCGCAATTATGAGGATGATGGGAATTTAGTATCTAGAAAAAAACCACACGCATTAATAACTGACCCTAAACAAGCAAAAAAACATGTGTTAAGCATGGTTAAAAATCAGTCTCTTAATTGTCACAGTGGAAAAAAAATACCTTGTGAAATAGACTCTGTTTGCATACATGGTGATAATGAAAGTTCACTAGCTACTGCAAAATCAATTAAAGAAAATTTGATAGATAATGGACTTAATTTAAAACCACTTAATCTAATGGGGAAATTTATATAACTATGAAGAACATTTTTTTTACTTTTTTTATTATAATTTTATTATCAACGGGCTCTTATGCTGCTGGTTCAAGCTCTGACTCTGGAAGTACAACTAAAATCAAATTAAGTTATGACAAAGCTGTTACGCTTATAAAGTCTGCTAAGAAATATGAAAAAAAAGGTAAAATTGAAAAAGCTAATAAGAAATATGAAAAAGCTTTAAATCTTTTAATAAAATCTAATGAGAAAAAACCAAATCAAGCTGACACTCTTAACTATCTTGGTTTTACAACAAGAAAGCTTGGTGATTATCCTGGTGGTGAAAAATATTATCTTCAAGGACTAGCTATAGAACCAGAGCATAATGGAATTAATGAATATTTAGGTGAGCTTTATGTTGTAACTAATAGAATTAATCTTGCAAAAAAAAGATTAAAAGTATTAGAAAGTTGTAACTGTGAAGAGTATAATGATTTAAAAGAAATAATTGCAGGAACAAAAAAATCTAAATATTAAAAAAAATTGATCGAAGAAGCCATAATATTACTACAAATTATCTTTATAGATATTATCTTAGCTGCAGATAACGCTATAATTATTGGATTAATCGCAGCAAACTTTGTTCCAAAAAATAGAAAACAAATAATTCTCTGGGGTGTTGTGGGAGCGTTATTCTTTAAAGTTATTTTTGCATTATTTGCTACTCACTTGTTTGAATTCTATTTTATAAAAATTTTAGGAGGTTTGCTTTTAATTTGGATTGCCAATGATTTGAGAAAAGATTTAGTCGAGATGAAAAATAAGATTAAATCTCCAGTTAAAAAATCTACTGAGCCATCTTATATACAAAGTGTTTACAAAGTGTTATTTGCAGATATTACAATTAGTTTTGATAATGTCATTGGAGTGGTTGGGGCCTCTAAGGGTTACTTTGGCTTTATGATTTTTGGACTTGTTTTGTCTGTTGTTCTTACTGGTGCATTAGCTACATATTTAGCCAATTATATCCAAAAACATATTTGGATAGTATATGTTGGTTTAGTTTTTATATTAATTGTCGGTCTTCAATTAATCATTGGTGGATTGAATGATTATGGGGTTTTATCAATAAATGAAACTTTTCAAAAATACTTTTAATCTTTAATAATTTGCCACTTAAGCATTTATTAATTTTATTTTTTATAGCGATAGCTCATGGTAGTGCTTTTCCTATTACAAAGTTAGTATTAAATGATTCCGTTCCTCCAATTCTTATGGCTTCGCTAAGAATGGGGCTAGTACTAATAATATTAATTCCATTTTGGAAATTCAAAATACCTGAAAAAAAATATTTACCATCTTTAATCTTATTTTCTATCTCAATGGGTGTAATGGTTTATGTTTTTATGACACTAGCTTTGTATTATTCTAAGATTATCTCACCAGTAATCGTAGGTTCTCAATTAGCAATTCCTTTTGGTATTTTAGCAAGTGCACTTATTTTAAATGAAAATATAAGCCTAAAAAAATGGCTTTTAATATTTAGTGCTTTTATAGGGGTTTTAATAATATTTTTTGATCCAAAATTAGTTGATAATTTTTTAGGATTATTTTTTGCAAGTTTGATGGCTTTTTCTTTTGCTCTTTCTCAAGTTTTTTCAAGACAATTAAGAGATTTAGATATTAGTTTAACAAATGCATTTACAGGTTTATTTGGTTTTATAGTTTTGTTAATTATATCTTTTTTTATCGAAGGTGACACAATCTCAACTATTAAATCTATAAGTCTTAATTCTTGGATTTTGATATCTTATCAAGCGATTGTCGTTTCATTAGGAGCTCATTTAATGATGTTTTATTTATATAAATTTTACACAATTGGACAAATTTTTCCCTCTTATTCCTTGTTTCCCATCTTTGGAATTGCACTAAGTTTTTTAATATTTGGGGAAGTTCCTACTATATTGTTCATATTGGGTGGTATAATTGTAATAACTTCAGTCTTTTTCCTACATAAAATTAAGTAATTTGCTTATTGAAAAATAATTGAAATAGGCTTTAATTTATTTTTTATAAATTGTTAACAATAAAAGAGGAAAATAATGAAAAAACTATTTATTGCTGTATTTATGTTTGTGTCAACTTTTACATCAAACGTATTTGCAGATGGACATTCGATTAAGATGGGAATTATTTTAGGATTTACTGGACCTATTGAATCTTTAACCCCTGCTATGGCTGCATCAGCAGAGCTTGCTTTTAAGGAAGCATCTGACTCTGGTTCGCTATTAGGTGGAAAAAAAATTAAAGTAGTAAGAGCAGACTCAACTTGTGTAGACTCAGCAGCAGCAACAGCAGCAGCTGAAGGTCTTATTTCACAAGGTGTGGTAGCTATTATGGGTGCTGACTGTTCGGGCGTAACTAGTGCTATTGCATCAAACGTTGCTGTTCCAAACGGTGTGGTAATGATTTCACCCTCAGCAACAGCTCCTGGTTTAACTGAATTAGCTGATAAAGGTTTATTCTTTAGAACTGCACCATCAGACAAAAGAGGTGGACAAGTTTTGGCTGACGCAACTAAAGGAAAAAAAATTAAAAGTATAGCAATCACTTATACAAATAATGACTATGGAAAAGGTCTTGCAGATATGTATAAAATTGGTTTAGCTTCTCACGGCATTAAAGTAACAACTGAACTTGCTCATGAAGATGGAAAAGCTGATTACTCTTCTGAAGTAGCTACTTTAGCTGCAGCAGGTGGTGATGCAGTCGCTGTGCTTGGTTACCTAGACCAAGGTGGTAAAGGTATAATTCAAGCAGCTTTAGATTCTGGAGCATTTGATACTTTTGTTCTTGGAGATGGAATGGTTGGTCAATCGCTTGTAGATGCATTTGGTAAAGATCTTAATAAATCTGTAGCAACAAGACCTGGATCTACTGGCAAAGGTGCACAGATATTTGAAAAAGTTGCTGGTGCAGCTAATATAGAACCAGACGCACCTTATACAGCTTCATCTTATGATGCTGGCGCTTTACTTGTACTTGCGATTCAAGCGGGTAATTCATCAGATAGAGCTTCTATTGCCAAAAATGTAATGGGAGTTGCTAACGCCCCTGGAACTAAGATTTATCCAGGCGAACTTAAAAAAGGGTTAGATTTACTGGCTCAAGGTAAAAAAATTGACTACGAAGGCGCGAGTGATGTTACTTTTACAAAAGAAGGTGATGCGACTGGTTCTTTCTTAGAACAGGTAGTTAAGGGTGGGAAATTTAAAACTTCAAAACAAAGATAATTAATATCTTAAATTTAAAACCCTCAGCAGTGGAAATTGCTGAGGGTTTTTTTTATTTAAAAATTACTTATTATTCTAATAATTCCAAAAATTGAAATTAATATAAGAAAATTAAAAACTACTTTTCTATATGTTTCTTCTTTGCTTTTAACAAAGAACTTATTTCCAATAAAAACTCCAATTGGTAAAATAATGATCATAGGAAGAGTTCTGTAAATGGTGGTTATATCAACAATTCCAGCAAAGAAACTTAAAATGAAAGCATAAATATCTGTTACAAAAAATAATGCAGCTAATGATCCTCTAATTACTGCTGGCTTAATACAGGTTACTAATAAAAAAAGTGCCACAGGCATCCCACCGAGCGTAGTTAATCCATTTAAAGTTCCAGAAACAAGACCTGTAAAAATCTTAGCATAATCATTATTTAATCTATGATTGGAATATCCTCTCATTAATAAAAATGAAAAAAAAATTATTATAAAGCAAACTGACAAGTGTGTTGTTTCAGCAGATAGGAATTTCAATAAATAAAGGCCTATTGGTGAGCCAATAGTTATTCCAATTAAAATCCTAATGACAAATTTCCAATCAATTTTACTCCATATATATGGAATCATAAAAATACTAATCATTACTTCTAGCATTAAAATAATAGGGACTATTTCTATTGCTGGGAGTATGAAGGAAAAACCTGAGATGCAAGTAGCTGAAAATCCAAAACCGTTAAATCCTCTTATAATAGATGCAATAAATACTGTGAATATTACAAAATAAACTTCCACCAAACTAAGGTGAAAATATGATAAAAAATCCACTTTTATTTTCTTTCTTTAAGATCCGCTCTTAATGTAGATAAAATAATTAAAACTAAAAAAATTATACAAACTAAATTCATCATTTTCCAACTTGTTAAAGTTAAAAAAACTCCTGCAGATAAACTGGCAGTTGCTTGAATTGAATAAACTATTAAATCGTTAAAACCTTGTGCTTTAAATTTTTCATTTTCCCTATATGATAACACTAATAAACTTGTTCCTGATATAAATAAAAAGTTCCAACCAAATCCCAAAAAAACTAGTGCAATTAAATAATTGGTAAAATTTTGATCAAATAAACTAATTAAAATTGTTATTAAAAATAATGAAACACCAGCATACATTATTTTACTATGTCCAAATTTTCTTATCAAATTACCGGTAACTAATGATGGTAAAAACATTGCCGCAATATGAAGTTGAATTACTAGTCCTGTTTTAGTTAAACTTATTTTTTCCATTACGTGCATGCTTATTGGTGTAGCTGTCATTAAAAATGCCATTACAGCATAAGCAAATGCAGAAGCAATTAATGCTTGTAAAAATCTTGGTTGAGAAATTAACTCTAAATAACTACGTGAATTTTCTTTGTTAACATTATTTGGTTCGTGTCCATCTTTATAAAATAAGAGAAAAATTGTTGATGTAAGTGTTAAAGCAGCAAGTACAATATATGATCCAGCATACAAATGTTCAGAAATAATTTCTTTTGAAAAATTTGCTGCATTGGGCCCTATAAAGGCCGATCCAATACCCGCTAATAATATTATTGATATAGCTCTAGGTGCCATATCTTTTTTTACCGTTTCAACAGCTGCAAAACGGTATTGATGACTAAAAGCTACTCCTGCCCCAAGTAAAAAACATGCAAAGTTAAATAAAATAAAACTTTCGCTAATTATTGAATATGCAGCAAGTAATGATGACAATGAACTTCCAATTGAGGAAAAAATAAAGCCAGCTCTTCGACCAATTTTACTCATAATTTTTGCTGCAAAAATTGCGAAAATTGCTACTCCTACAATTGAGAGTGCCATTGGTAGAGTTGCTAAAGATTTTATTGGACTAAATTGAGAACCAATTATCCCACTTAAAAAAACTGTGACTGGTGCTGCAGTAAATGCAAAAATTTGACTTAAAATTAATAGCCAAAGATTTTTATTCATTAAAACATATACTTGTCTGCGATGTACATGACCCAAGCTATTGCAGCTCCAAGTATAATATATTTCATAATAATTTTATTTTATTTCTATTTTTTCAGGAAGTATACCTTTTGGACGATACCTCATAATTATCAATAAACCCATTCCCATCAATAAATACCTAAAGTAAGGAACACTCTCTATTAAATGTACTTTTAATTCATGTGTCTCTGGGAGACCTACGGTAAATAGGTTAATCAAAAATAGGGATATCGGTGCAGCCTCAATCCATAGAAACCATACTGCAAATCCACCTAAAATAGCTCCAAAATTATTTCCACTACCACCCACAATTACCATTACCCAAATTAAAAAAGTATACCTCATAGGTCTGTAGCTACCAGGCGTGAATAAACCATCTTGTGTTACAAGCATAGCACCTGCAATACCCACAATTGCTGAACCTAAAATAAATATTAACAAGTGTTGTTTGACAACATTTTTACCCATTGCATTGGCTGCTTCTTCGTTGTCTCTTATGGCTCTCATCATTCTTCCCCATGGAGAGTAAAGTGCTTTTTGGGTAACTATTAATAAAGCTATAACTACAATCAAGAATAAACCTGAATAACAAAGTTTTACAAAGACTGACGATCCTTCAATAACTAATTGATTAAGTGCAGTTTGTTTATCCGAAATATTATAAATTAATTCTAACTTACTTGAATTAAATTTTGCAACTAAATTTATAAACCATTCTGTAGTTTGAAGATTAACTTCATACGGCACTGGTCTATCTAATCCAATTACATTTTTAACACCTCTTGCTAACCAATCTTCATGTTTAATAATAGCTATAATAATTTCAGAAATAAGTAATGTGGCAATTGCTAAATAGTCTGCACGTAAACCAAGAGCAACCTTACCTACTACAAATGCTAGTCCTGCAGCAAAGAAAGCTCCAACTATCCACGAAAATACTATTGGCAATCCTAAACCACCAAGAAACCCTGTTGTTGAAGGGTTTACTGCTTCGATTGCCTCAATACCCGATTCAGAAGTAATTCTTATTATTACAATTCCAGCAATAATAATTGCTGCAATTCCATAAGTTCTTATTTTTGTTTTTTCAAAATTTTTTAGGATAAAGCGAATAATAAAAATCATCGCAATTATCAACCATAGACACATTAAAATGTCAAAACCACCAGCTCTCCAAGCTTCTGGCACAGGATCAACTGATATTAAAACTGCAGCCAACCCCCCTAGTGCCGCATAACCCATAAGACCAAAATTAATTAAACCAGCATAGCCCCATTGTACATTTGCTCCCATTGTCATTACCGCAGAAATTAAACACATGTTAAAAATTGAAAGAGCAACATTCCATGATTGAAATATTCCAACTAAAATAATTAAACCCATCATTATTGCATAAGCCACAATTATATTCAGATTCTTTCTCACAGTACCTTTCCTTTAAATATGCCATTAGGTCTGTAAAGTAAGACAATCACTAGTATCGAAAATGACACTGCAAATTTATAATCTGTTGATAATAATTGAACTAAAGTTTCTGGCTCCATACTTTTTGGCAAAATATACATAAAAAATTTCTTATAAGCGTATGTTATAAATATCTCTGAAAAGGCAATGACGTATCCTCCCAAAAATGCTCCGAATGGGTTTCCAATACCACCAACTATTGCTGCAGCAAAAATTGGCAACATATTGTTAAAGTAAGTAAAAGGCTTAAAACTTTTATCTAAACCATACAAAGCGCCTCCAATTGTTGCTAAAATTCCTGCAATAATCCAAGTAATCATGACTACTCTTTTAGGGTCAATTCCAGATAATAAAGCTAAATCTTCATTGTCTGAATAAGCGCGCATACTCTTTCCTGTTTTGGTTTTATTTAAAAACCAAAATAGAATTGAAACCAATATAAGAGTTACAAATATAGTAATTACCTGACTAGATTTAATTGCTAAACCCTCATTAAGTCCTGTCATTTCTTTAAATTCACCTGCTTTGATAATAAATTTTTCTCCGTCAAAAAATCTTCTATCTGATGGACCAATTATTATTCTCACAACAGCTTGGGTTACAAACATTACACCAATACTAACCATTGCAAGCTGAACTGGTGGGCTTTTATTTACCCTATAATAACTAAATACAAATTTATCTACAAAGAGCATGTAACCAATCATAAAAATTATTGCAAATGGTATTGCAAGAAGAGCTGTTGGCAAAACGCCTAAAGAAATTCCAAGCGATTGAAAATACCAAGTAATTAAAATGGTCACCATTGTGCCAAAAGCCATCATGTCTCCTGTTGCAAAATTTGCAAACCTTAGAATTCCATAAATTAAAGTTACAAAAATAGCTCCAAGTGCTAATTGAGAACCATAAGTTAATGCTGGTACAAAAATGTAATTTAGTAATAATATGATTGCATTTAAAAAATCCATATTATCCTCCCAAAAAAGAGCTTCTTACTCTTGGATCATTTAATAATTCTTTCCCAGTACCTGAATATTTATTTTCACCAGTTACGAGTACATATCCACGGTCTGAAATATTTAATGCTTGTTTAGCATTTTGTTCAACCATTAATATAGCAACATTTGTTCTTTTAACTTTAATTATATGATCAAATAGTTCATCCATAACTATTGGTGACACTCCAGCTGTTGGCTCGTCTAACATTAATACTGATGGCTTAATCATTAATGCTCTTCCAAGAGCAACTTGCTGTCTCTGGCCACCCGATAATTCTCCTACCAACTGACTTCTTTTCTCTCTTAGTATGGGAAATAACTCATAAATCTCATCTATAATATCTTTATAAGCATCGTCTCTTAGATAGGCTCCCATTTCTAAATTTTCTTCAACAGTCATTCCTACAAAAACATTTTTTGTTTGAGGAACAAATGAAATACCCTCTCTAACTCTTTCTTGTGGTGAAAGTTTTGAAATATCTTTTCCATCAATTACCACTGAACCAGATTTTAATTTTAATAACCCAAGCATAGCTTTCATAGCTGTAGATTTGCCAGCTCCATTTGGTCCAAGAATTGAAACTATTTCTCCCCTGTTAACGTCAACTGAACAGGAGTTAATAATATCAGGACCATTACCATATCCACCAGTCATTCCTATTCCTTCAAAATAAGCCATTAATTTTCACTCTTAAGTTTAGAACCTCTACCTAAATAACTTTCAATTACCTTTTCATCTTTTTTGGCATCCTCAACTGTTCCTTCAAACAAAACCGAACCTTCTGCCATTACAATCACGGGATCACACAATCTACCTATAAAATCCATATCATGTTCAATCATACAAAAGGTATAGCCTTTTTCTTTATTTAACTTTTCTATTGCGGTGCCTAAATCTTTAAGTAATGTTCTATTAACACCAGCGCCAACTTCATCAAGTAAAACCAGTTTAGCATCAACCATCATAGTTCTCCCTAACTCTAATAATTTTTTTTGACCTCCAGATAAATTTCCAGCTATTTCATTTGAAAGATGTTCTAATTTTAAAAATTCCACAACTTCTTTAGCTTTTTCTTTAATCAATTCTTCTTCTTGAGCCACTATTGAAGGTTTTAGAAAAGCGTTCATTAATTTTTCACCAGATTGATTGCCTGGAACCATCATTAAATTCTCTAAGACAGATAAATTAGTAAACTCATGTGCAATTTGGAATGTTCTAAGTAATCCTTTTGAAAATAATTCGTATGAAGGCACATCTGTTATAACTTCATTATTAAATGTAACATTGCCAGATGAGCTTTTTAAATTACCGGCAATTAAATTAAACAAAGTTGTTTTTCCTGATCCATTTGGACCAATTATTCCCGTAATAGTTCCTTGTTTTATTTTTAGAGAACAATTTGAAACAGCTGCCAATCCACCAAAATATTTTGATAAATTGTTAATTTCTAAAATATCATTAGACATTTTTACTTATTCAATCTTTTATGGATACTATTAAGTGTTTCTGTTATTGATTTATAAACCTTCTTTTTTGACATTTCTTTTAAACCCTGCTCATTTAATCCTTTTAGGGTTTGTGATTCCTTTACCAAAAATTTTAAATCTTTTTTTGAATTAACAACAGCATCTTCTGATAAAGCTAGAAATAATGATGTTATATACTTTTGTGCATCTATTTTTTTTATACCTCTTTTAACTAACCAGTCACTCATAATTCTAAGCATATCATAGTACGAAGCCATCATTCCAGAAGTTGCCCAAAAATTAATTGATGATTTTTCATTTTTTATTTCAATAGTGGTACCTAAATTATCAAAAAAATTTTTTACTTTTTTACTAGGCGGATAAATGGGTATTGGCCCTTTTTTTATTGATATTGGTGGTAATGGAATTGCTCTTACAATATTAGCTTTAACTTTTATCATCTTCTTTAATTTCGATAAAGTTATTGTAGAAATAAAGCTAATAATGGTTTGTTTTGGCTTAAAACTTAAATTTTTAATAATTTTTTCACCAACTGAAGGTGTTACAGATAAAAAAACCCAGTCTGAATTATCAACAATATATTGATTGCTTTTATTAATAAAAATTTTTTTAAATTTTTTCTTTAATTTAAATGAAATTTTATTGTTTCTTTTTGAAACTGTTATTTTTCTATATCTTATTTTTGAGCTACAAATACCCTCAATTACAGATGAAGCAATTTTTCCTGTGCCAATAAATCCTAATCTCACTTCTTGTGTATATCAGCTTAATATTATTTTTCCCAAAAAAAAAGCCCCCTATAAAGGGGGCTTTAAATTTGATTATCTATTAAAAAATTTAGAATGATTTACCAATTGATATTGAACCAACTACACCATCTAAGTTTTTCAAATTAATTGTGTTATCAGCTCCACCAGACAAACTCACAGCATCAAAAGTTTGGTATTGTCCATCAATTCTGTAGAACAAGCCCATGTTTTCGATTTCTTTGTGATATCCAAAACCAATAGAAGTACCGTCTAAAGTAGTATTTCCATAAGATGAACCTGTAGTTAAACTTTCATTTGTCACTACTTCAATTTCCATAGCACCAGCTCTGATATACAGATTGTCTGTAAGCATAGCTTTTACATAGATTTGATTCATTTCATTAAAATCAACTTGTATTGAATTCTCTGACACAGTTACTGTGGCAACATTTGCCGTACGTTGGTCAGATTGTAGTGTCTCTGTAGTATCAGTTGAGAACATATCAGGAGTATGATCATACCCAAGGGCAAATCTTCCTATTTCTTTTTCTATAAAGAACGATCCAGTTGAGAACGCTCCTATTTCAGTATCGCTTTCTGTTTGAGTTCCTTGAAGTCCGAGAGCATCCGTCTGCACTTCATTACCAGAAGCAACAAATAAAGCAGTCGAACCTGTAATTCCTATGTTCACACCAAGATCAGCGGATGCGGTAGAAATTAGGAACATGACAGAAACAAGTGATAAAATTATTTTTTTCATAACAAGTTATTTCCTTTTTTATTATTAATATTAATATTGGGTTACTTTTACTGAATTAGGCAAAAAACACACATTGAATCTTCACTTATTTTAAGAAAAAAAGAATATGTTGCAAAAAAACAACAATCTAAATATCAAATAATAGCAGGAAAATTAAAGGTTATTCTCCTTTAAGTTGAATTAATTGTTAAAATATCACTTAAATTTAAACTATATTTTTCTCTATTTTGTGAATTTACCTCTAATTCTTAATAATTCACGACTCAACATTTTATTTATAACAAAGGGTCTTCTCCCATGTAACCAGAAATAATTATTAGCAACTATTGATGAACCTACGAGTAATTTTGTAATTACTTTTTTTTTACTACTCTCTAAAGAATCGGACAATTTTTGTAAAAATATTCCTTGTTTCATATTCTGAGGTTCTGGAAATTGATCTATATATGATATTTTAGGTTTTCCATTATCATCAGATGAAAAAACTGGATGTTCCACTTTATAATCAATATTTTTACTTTTGGGCGAGCCCCAAATAAAGTTCTGTCTACCAACAGGATCGTTATATAAATCCTCACAATATTCCCAATCATCTAAATGCAACATTGCAGTTTCTCCACCTTTAACATTTTGTTCTTCAATTTTTGTCATTAATAACCAGTCAGTAACTTCTTTAACGTATGTTCCATCGGTATGAAGATCCATGTTGGTGTATGCTTTTCTTAAATATGAGTCACTCTTATCTTCGTGTTTAACAAAAAACCGAGCATAATATTTCCCAGTCATAGAATCGTGGTTAGGATTTCCAATTAAGTGTGCAACTGCTGTTGATAATTTAACCAAAAATGTGTCATCAATCTTGGTATCAAGATTTTTAGGTCCAATAATAAAACAACCTGTAGATCTGTCTCTAATTATAGAATTTATTAATTTACTAAGTTTATTATGTGTAAGATCATCTAAACTTTTTGCAATAGTAAAGCGTGTAAAAGGTTTCAATTCTAACGCTGTTAAATCAAATTTATTGAATGGAAATATTAATTTTTCAATAATTTCATTTTCTATATCAATATTTATTATTCTTTTTGAGTTATTGTGTTCTGAAATTGTTAAACCTGCAATTTTTTTCATTATAAGTATTCACTCAGTAATGCCATCATTATAGCAGAAATTACTGTTGGATAAACAAAATTTCTTTTAGTTATAAAGAATATAAATAAACAAAATAATACTACGATTGCTCTACTCAAATAGCTTGCATCAGATAACGCTCCAACAGGAAAAACAATTGTTCTAGCTATCAAGGCTGCTAATGTTGAATAAGCTAAACAATTAAACCATCTAAATAATTTCGAAGTTTCTTTTATTCCTTTTGATGAAATAACTCCTAATACCCTAGATGAAAAAGTAGCAAGAGAAGTAACTAAGATTGCAAGAACTACACTAGTTGACATTTAATTCCCCTATAAAATAAGCAATGGTCCCACCAAAAAGTCCACCAAGTAAAATTGACCATTCTGGAGATAAAAAATAAAAAATTGGTCCAAGCAACAAACCTAATATTACTGCTGCTCCTATTTGAATTGTCCTCATTGCACTTACCATCATGCATAAAAAATAAATTGGATTTAAAATTGCTAAACCCATCATGATATTTTTATCCAAGTAATCAGAAGCATAAAATCCAATGAAAGTCCCAATTACAGCTGTTGTCCAAGTTGCACAGCCAATACCAATCCAAAAGTCTATTCTATTTTTTTTCTCAATATTTTTATAGTTACTCTTCATTATCAGCCATGCTGACACAGCAATAAAGTGGCATGAGAAATAATATTTCCATTTTGGCTGACTTTTATGCATCATCAATGGAAATAAAGAAACAGCCATAGGATATAGTCGAGCATTAACAAACCAAACAGCTAAAAAAATATTTAATAGTGACGCTCCAACTAATAGCGACTCTGCCATAACCAATGAACCTGGTAAAGCATAAGTTAACATTGTTGAAAAAATACTTTCTTGAATATTAAACCCTAAATTTTTAAGAAGCGCACCAATAGCTATAAAACAACATCCAAGTGCAAGCGCTGGACTATCTGGTTTAATAATAGACTTAAAGCCTTTAAAGAAAAATTCTTTATTAATCATTAGCCTCCAAGGAATAATCTACCAACATCAGGATTATTTAATAAGTCATCCCCTTTGCCAGCGATAGCAGTTTGTCCTGATACTAGCACATACCCAATATCTGCAAACTCTAATCCCTTTTTAGCATTTTGTTCTACTAATATTATTGTTTTTTTTTCATTTACCTGAAGGTCTCTTAAGATTTCAAAAACCATATCAATGTATCTTGGCTCTAAACCAATTGAAGGCTCATCTACTAATAACACAGATGGTTTCATTACTAGTGCTCTAGAAATTTCTAAAAGTCGTCTCTCACCACCTGATAAAACTTTAGCAGGTTGATTTCTTCTATTTCTTAATCTCTCATATTTTTCAAAGATTCTCTCAGCTTCTTGATATGACTCATCAGTATTTTCTTTAATATAACCGCCCATTAATAAATTTTCTTCAACTGTCATATCTGGAAAAACAGAATTATCTTGCAGGATATAGGCAATGCCACATAATTTTAATTTTTCAGCTGGAGATAAATTAGTAATTTCTTTTCCTTCAATTTCAATTTGTCCTGAAAAGATATTTGTAAAACCATAAATAGAATGAAGTATTGTAGACTTTCCAGCTCCATTTGGTCCAATCAAACATAAAGATTGAGCTTTGCTTACACTTAAATCAAAATCATGGAGTATCTCCATTTTACCGTAACCAGCAGATAATTTTTTTATAGTTAAGTGGTTATTATCTGGAGCTAATTTTTTTAGTTCTTCTGATCCTGGTGCTTTTCCTAATACATCATATTGATTTGACATTATTGTGCTCCTAAGTAAGCATCTAATACTCGCTTATCATTTCTAATTTCTTCTGGCGTTCCATTTGCTAGCATTTCACCATGTGCTAAACAAAATACTTTTTGTGCTAAATTCATTATTACCTTCATGTTGTGCTCTATAACTAAAAGAGTAATTCCATACTCTTTATTAACTTGAATTAATCTATCTATGATTCCATTAATTAATGTTGGGTTAATTCCTGCAGTTGGCTCGTCTAATAAAAGCATTTTTGGTTCATTCATTAACGCCATTGCTAGTTCTAGTAATTTCTGTTGTCCAAAAGATAGGTCACCTGCTCTTAATTTTCTCTTTTGATGAAGTCCAACAAATTTTAATATAGTTTCAGCTTTGTCAGTTAAATCAGATGGTATTTTCTGAAATACAGTTAATATACCGTCGTTTTCTGGTTTATGACTAATTAACATATTTTCTATACAGTTTAATTTTCCATAAATTCTAGTTTGTTGAAAAGTTCTGAGCAACCCAAGTTTTGCAACAACAGGAACTGGTAATTCTGAAACTTCTGTTCCATCAAATTTAATTGAACCTTTGTCTATTGGATATGTTCCAACAATAGAATTAAATAGAGTTGTTTTTCCAGATCCATTAGGGCCAATTAATCCAACAATTGAACCTTGCTCAACTGACATTGAAATATCAACGTTAGCTTTTACGCCACCAAAAGATTTACTAACTCCTGTTACATCTAAAATAGCCATTATTTTAATTCTACCTGAGCCTTTCGATCTGCCTCATCAACAACTTCACCAAATTTTTCTGGATATTTTTCTCTAAGCCATCCCATTATTCCTTCTGGGAAATAAACAACAATTACTACAATTAAAACTCCTAAAGCAACATACTGCCAACCTAGAAAGTATGTCCAAAAACCTTCTTTAAACAAATGAAAAACAGTTGCACCAACAAGTGGTCCCCATAAAGTTCCTTTTCCACCAAGGATTGCCATTAAAACCATGAACACACCAAAAGTTGGCCCAGCGAATGCAATTTCTGTTGGTTCAATGTAACCATTAATATGACCCATTAATCCTCCAGCTATACCAACAAAAAATGCTGAGACCATCCAACCAATAATTTTGTATCTCATTGTATGAATTCCCATAGCCTCTGCTTTATCTTCATTATCTCTTATTGCATTTAAGACTAATCCAAATCTTGTGCTATATGCCCATTTCAATGTAACAAAAGTTACAACCGCTAAAGCAAAACTTAAATAATATAAAAACTGAGATGAAGAAGCATTAGTACCAAATCCTTTAGGCCAAACTGGAACTGTCATACCTTGGCCTGCTCCAATTATTTCTATTCCACCTGCAATTTCACCTGCAGCAATTCCTAATGCTAAAGTGCAAATTGCAAAATAGTGTCCTCTTAATCCTAAAATTCCATATCCAATTACTCCAGCAATAATCATGGGGATTATTCCAGCTAATACTATACCAACTCCAAAGCCTTGAAAAAACTGAGGAATAGTATGAACAAAAGTTTTTTCACCACCTGCATCTGTCCATTCAGCTAAAGAGAAGAACATCGCAATTTGTGTACTTGACGCAACATACATTCCAACACCAAAAAATAATATATTTCCAAACGTATTGTACCCCATCTGTCCACCCTGGACATCCCAGGTCATTGCTAATACTATTAAAATATATAGGAATGATAACTGAAGTTTATAAGCAGGAAATATAAATGCACCCGCTAAACCAAATAATATTAACCCTACATATAATAAATTATTTTTATTCATCATCTTAAATTATTATTTCATTTTCCTTAATTTTCATAAAAGGGAAATGAGAATCATCATAAAATATATTTTTTGCTAATTGTAATGAACTTAAGTCATCTAATAAACCTGCATATAAGTAAGACACTTTCCATTTTTCCACATAGGTTGTTAATGGTGCGGCACAAACTTTACAAAAAAATTTGGTAATTATTTTTTCACTTCCACCATTATGTGTGTGTTTTGACAGTTTGCTTTCATCTACTTCTAAAGCACCCTCTCTAAGTTGAATAATTGTAGCTATTCCACCTAATTTTTTTCTACAATCAATACAGTGACAACTAAAAACTCTAGGCTTTTCATCTAGATTAACAGTGAATTTTATCTCACCACAAATACAACTACCTGTATGATTTATCATTTTTTTTTCACTCATTACTTCAGGTATTCCCTTTTTTTAGATAATTTAAACCTTCGGTAAACAAGAATTAAAACAAGTAGAGAAAATACCGCTGCAATCCTAAACTCTGTTCCTAATAAATAGTCTGCCCATTCCTCAAATATTCCAAGGCCCATTCCTGATATCGCAACAGCAGGTAAGTTTCCAAGTCCAGCGATAATCACAATCATGAAAGAACGAACTGTATAAGGTAAACCTGTATATGGATGAAGTGTAAAGGTAATTGCTATACAAGCTCCTGCTATTCCACATAGCGCTGCATTAATTCCAAAAGTTGCTGCATAAACTTTTTCTGTATCAACACCTAAAATTTTTGCAGCTCTTGCATTTTGAGCTGTTGCTCTTATTGCTCTACCTAATTTTGATTTTTTCATATAAATGACAAGAATGATTGCAGATATTACACAAACTGCCCCTGAAAATATTTTTGCATTAGGCAATGTAACCATATTATCAAATAACATCGTTGTTCCAAAGTTTGATTGAGCAACAACTACATCGGCACCAAATGCAAAATTCATTAGTTGTTGAGCTAAAATACTAATTCCAAATGTAGCAAGAATTGAAGTAAAAAGGTCTTTATCTACGACTTTATTAATTACTAATTTGTACATTCCCCAACCCACACAATACATAACTATTGGTGATACGATTATTCCAAAGGCTGGGTGTATTCCTGATAGATACATAAAATATGCAATGTATCCACCCATAATTACCAATTCTCCTTGAGCAATGTTAATTATATTCATTACTCCCCACTGCAATGCCATTCCATAAGCTATTAATGCAAATAAAATACCAAGAAGTATTCCGTCCATTGACGCTTGGACCATTAACATAGGGACTTGGAAGATTAAAAAATCCATAAATTCTTTAAATATCTTTAAAAAAATGCTCCCTATTCCTAGGGAGCATTTTACATATTAGAAATTATCTTGTAGACCAAGATGGAATTGGATGAACTAATTCAGCAGATGCCCATTTAGTAGGAGCAACTACTTTGTTTTCACATTTACTTCCATCATCATTGCATGATACTTGAAAAAGTACCATTGGCTTAGATACGTTTTGACCACCTTCAGCAAATTTTATGTTTCCATAAAAAGTTTGCATATCAGTAGCAGCTAAAGCATCTCTAACTTTTTTAGTGTCAAAAGAATTAGCTCTTTCGAAGGCATCTTTATAAACTAATAAAGCAGCAGATGATTCTGCAGCTTGATATGGCGGTGCATATCCAAACTCTTTAGTAAAGTCAGCATCATATTTCATACCACCACCAAAGAACTTGTCTTTGTATGATAGAGACTTATGCCACTGAGAAGCACAAAGTGCGTACTCTGAAGCTTTACCATGTTGTTTAGATAATTTAGCAGCATCACAGTGAGTCATCGCTAACATTTTCACATCAACTTTCATCTCTGAGATTTGTCTAATAGCTGTCAAAGCACCTTTAGTATGACCTGAAACCACAAGAACATCTGGATTAGTAGCTTTTACCTTAGATAAAGTAGCAGCCATATCATTAAGTTCTTTTGGTAACTTGTCATCTAT
>Ga0209709_10000638_pt1 | contig 33113 bp, 32 predicted proteins | sample ArcticOcean_MG_C_2_FD_187435 | JGI IMG/M metagenome (GOLD analysis project Ga0209709, IMG submission 187435) | Marine microbial communities from western Arctic Ocean - ArcticOcean_MG_CB4_136 (SPAdes) (version 2) | ecosystem: Environmental > Aquatic > Marine > Oceanic | place: Arctic Ocean... | reverse complement strand
TTATAAACTACAAGATATAATTCCAGAAATAAAAATAAATTTTAAGATTTTTGATGGAGGGCCAGTAAATAAAGACAACTTATATTTTATTCATACTAAAAATCAGTTAATACCAAATAGCATTAAGGTAAACAAATCCCTTTATTGGAGTGGTGATTTTAAAACTGTTGTAGATCTAGTAAACACTAAACAAATTACTTGTGAAGATATTAAGTTTTGCTTAGGATACACAGGTTGGTCTGCAAAACAATTAATAGGTGAAATAAAAAGTGAGAATTGGATCAAGTCTAATAAAAAATTTAGTTCTAAAAGTATTTTTACAGAAATGACAAACTTGTGGAAGGTTAAAATGATTGAACTTGGCGGGGAGTATTCACTATGGTCAAATGCACCAGTAAACCCTTTAAACAACTAGTAAACTAAGCTTTCTTCTTATAATATTTGTTACAGTCATAGCAAAATCTTTCTTTCTAAACTTACTAATTGATTGAATACCGAAATTTATATTTGAAATAAACAATTCATCAGACTTCTGTATGTCATAAACTGATAATGATTGCTCTACCAAAGAATATCCTTCAATATCATTATTAATTATATCAATAACTTTAGATCTAATTACATTATTATTACAACCGTCTTTTAATGGAGGTGTTAATATTTTATCATTAACCAACAAAAAAATATTACCGTTTAGAGTTTCTGATATATTCTTAGAATTATTTAAAACAACACAATCATTAAAATTATTTTCTTTACAATATCTTAAACCTATACTATTAATTAATTTATTGTTTGTATTCAAATTAGACAATAACCCTAAGTTTTTGAAATAATCTTTAAAAACATCTAAAGTGTATTTGTGTGTACTAAATACAGAATAATCAATATCTCTAACTGTACAAACGTAATGATTTACTAAATCGAGGCTTTCTGTATTACTTTCGGAATTACTAATCATAATTCTCATTAATTTAGTAGCAGAGATAAATCCTGAATTATCATACAATTCTCTTAACTGATTCTCAAAGTACTCAGGAGTAAAAGTCATGGGTATTTTCATCTTTAAAATTCTCATAGATGAAAGAAGATTAAAGTAGTGGTCTTCATAAAAGAGAACATTTTCTTTACTTACTATTATGTTTTCAAATATTAAGTCTCCAGTTAGAATACTGGAATTAAATAAAGATATAAATGCTTCTTTTTTAGGAAAGAACTTTCCATTAATATTTACCATACTTAAACTATGATGATCCTAATATTTTCTTTAAATCGGAAATTTGATTTGTCCAAAGCATTTTAGACTCTTCCATTTCGTCATCTTCAGCAAAATCAGTTACTATTAGAGAAACATCTTTTGTTATTTCATCAAACTGGATTTTAAATTCAAAATACGAATTAGACTGGTCATCTTCAAGCCATTTAAAACGAATTCTCTCATTGTTTCTTTTTGTCAAAAGCTTAGCGCTTTCTTCAGCACCTTCCCATATAAAAATAAAAATCTCACCTCTTGAATTAACGTTATCAGCAAACCACTCAGAAAGACCTGATGGAGAGGATATATATTGAAAAAGAAGTTTTTCAGATGACTGAATTGGAAATTCAATTTCGTATTTTATTTTTTCACTCATTATTTTAGTATTAACAGATGTAATATATACATTAATTGTCAAGTTTTATTATAAAAAAAAATATAAATATTCACTAAACAATTATTGTTCTATATAATTTTAATTTTATATTTGCACCACTTAAATATGGCGAGATAGCTCAGATGGTTAGAGCGTCGGATTCATAACCCGGAGGTCCCGAGTTCAATTCTCGGTCTCGCTACTATTTCTCTTTTGTTTTCATTTTTTTAAGATTTCTACCATTTCTTTCAGCGAAACAATCTGTTGATTACCAACACTCATATTTTTTAAACAAAATGAGGAGGACTCAAATTCATTTTCTTCAACTATAACAACATACGGAACCTGTATATTATTTGCGTACTTCAACTGCTTTTTTAAACTATTTGTGTCTGGATAAAAATCTGTATTAATATTATTTTGTCTTAAATAACTCACAGCACTGGTTATATACTTAATATATTTAGAATTTATATTGGCAAAAAGCACTTTAATCGTAGAGTTATTTACTTTAGGAAAGAGATTCAAACTATCCATAACTATAAAGATTCTGTCTAAGCCAAAACTAATTCCTATACCACTAACATCATTAAGGCCAAATAATGAGGTAAGGTCGTCATAACGGCCACCTGCAGCAATAGAACCTATACTTATATCATCACTAGCATTTGCTTCAAATATAGCGCCCGTGTAGTAGCTTAAGCCTCTAGCTAATGAAGTGTCCAGTATTAACTCAGTGCTATTTAAATTATCTAATATTACAAGGTCATAAATAGTTGCTAAATCACTTACCCCTTCCAGACCTATAACACTTGACTTGAATAATTTTTTTAGAGAATCTAATCTTGATTTAAAATCTCCGCTAATTGATAAATAATCAATTAAAATTGGCTTTAAAGACTCTTCAAGACCTAACTTAATTATCTCGACAATAAGCTGTTCTTTTCCGATTTTATCCATTTTATCTAAAACTACAGTTAAATCGATGAGTTCATTTTTTAAATTTAAAACTTCAGATAGTCCTATTAATATTTTTCTATGATTAATTCTAATTTTACAATAAGGTATTTTTAAATTATTAAAAACATCAGAAAACAAATGAATAAAATCAACTTCTTGTAATAAAGACTTAGATCCGATAACATCAGCATCACATTGAAGAAACTCTCTAAATCTACCTTTTTGAGGTCTGTCAGCTCTCCACACCAATTGGATCTGGTATCTCTTGAATGGAAAATTAATTTCATTTTGGTTTTGCACAACAAACCTAGCAAATGGAATTGTAAGGTCGTACCTTAAAGCCTTATCGGAAATATTTGTAGATATCAAATTGAGATTATCAGAAAGAAGTATTGTATCAGAGATGTTTTTTTTAAAATTTCCAGATTTCAATATTTTAAAGATAAGCCGATCGCCTTCATCACCATATTTACCCAATAATGTTTCCGTATTTTCAAAACTAGGTGTCTCAATAGGGGAAAAACCAAACTTATTAAAACTAGATTTTATAGCATTAATAATGTAATCTCTTTTAAATACTTGAATAGAGTTAAAATCTCTTGTACCCTTGGATGTTAAGGCTTTAGTTTTCATAATAGAAATATATACAATTATTAATTAATTTAAGAACTAGTGAATAATTAATTCATTAAAATAATTAAATAATTCGCCCTTAGTAATAAGGCCACCTTTTAGAATTAAATCAAATTTATCAACCAATTTATCTTCAGAATAATCTTTAGAAGAGTTGTATATTTTTACGTTATCATCAAGTAAATTATCTCTTAACCATGAAAAACCTTCTGAAGTAGTAAAATCTATTTCAGGTAGTTCTGTATAAATAGCGATAAATTTCATTTGTGATTTTTCAAAAGAAAATAAATAAATATGATTTTTAGATATGTTTTCTAAGAAACTGGTTTTCTCTAAAACTTTTTTCCAAACAATGTCACTAAACAAATCTAAGATTCCTTCAGTTTTATCATCATTATTCTCCTTTAAAATTTTCCAGTCCTCTTGAGTAATAGAATTTGAAGAAAGAAATTCAATAAATTCTGTATGTAACTCAATAAACTGATCTTTAGTTAACCTTGAATATTTCATAATTAATAATAAAAAAAACCCCAAGAAGTATTGGGGTTTGTGTTATTTTGAAAATATATATTATTTACTATCTGGAATAATTTCAAACGGTAATTCAACACTAACATCTCTGTGTAAACGAATGTTAGCATTATATTTACCTAATTGTCTTATTGAACTACCAGGGATAATTATTTGCTTTTTATCAATTTCAAAACCGTTAGTTTCAAGAGATTTTTGAACATCTAAATTATTAATAGACCCAAACAACTTGACACCTTGGCCAACTTTAGATTTAATTTTTATTTCTAAAGCTAATAATTTTTTTGAAAGTTTATTAGCATCATCTACAATTTTTTTCTCCTTAAAAGCACGTTGTTTTAAGTTCTCTGCTAATACTTTTTTAGCTGATGAAGTAGCTAAAATAGCAGAACCATTTGGTATTAAATAATTTCTACCAAAACCATTTTTAACATTGACAAGATCATCTTTAAATCCGACACCTTCAACGTCTATTTTTAATATTAATTCCATTTTGAATATTTTTTATTTCATTAAATCAGCTACGTAAGGCATAATTGCTAGATGTCTTGCTCTTTTAACAGCAACAGATACTTTTCTTTGAAATTTCAAAGAAGTTCCTGTCAGTCTTCTTGGCAATAGTTTCCCTTGCTCATTTACGAATTTTATTAAAAAATCTGGGTCTTTATAATCAATAAACTTAATTCCAGACTTTTTAAATCTACAATATTTCTTTGCTTTGTTTGTATCAATTTGAAGAGGAGTAAGATATCTTATCTCACCATCTTTCTTTCCTTTTGCTTGTTGTTCTAGTGTTCCCATAATTTAAGATTTTACTTTTAATTTATCTCTTCTTCTTTCAGCCCAAGAAATTGCGTGCTTATCCATCTTTACAGTTAGAAAACGCATAAATCTCTCATCTCTTTTGAACTCAGTTTCAAGAGGGTTAACAACAGTTCCATCTGATTGATACTCAAACATATGGTAAAAGCCACTTTTTTTGTTTTGAATTGGGTAGGCTAATTTTTTAAGGCCCCAATTTTCAATAAATATCATCTTTGCTCCTTTTGAGGTAAGAAAACTTTCGTATTTCTTCACTGTTTCCTTTATCTGATCTTCAGATAAAACGGGATTTAAGATGAAAACAGTTTCATAATGATTCATAAATAAAAAATTTTGTTTTGTTAAACGGGTGCGAAAATAGTTATTTTATATCATATCTACAATTATTTAAACTTAATTATTTAATAATAATGAGTTTTTAAAATCCATTGATATTTGTTAATTTTAATAAAAAAATAAAATGAACTGTATAATTATTGATGAAAACATTGAAGATCTAAAATTAATAGATTCTAAACTAAACGATTTCTCAAATTTACAGGTAGTAGGTAAGTTTTCCAACTACATTGATGCGAAATTATACATTATTAAAAATTCAGTAGATATAATTATAATTGAAGTTGGCTTAGAACATGAAAATTGCTTTAGCTTTCTAGATTCCTTGACAGAGAATTTGAAAATAATATTCACAAGCTATGATACAGAATTTGCTTTCAGATCATTTAATTACAATTGTATAGATTACTTAAAAAAACCAATCCAAACTGATAGACTTAAAAAGGCTGTTAATAAAGTCATTAATCAATATTCAAAAAAAAACAATGGAAATCATATTTATGTAAAAAGTAAATTAAAAAAGAGAAAAATATATATAACTAACATTAAATGGATTGAAGCATTAGGAGACTATATAAAATTAATCACAGCCTCAGATAATATAATTATACTCTCGTCATTAAAATCTTTTGAAAAAGAATTACCCAAGAAAAATTTTATGCGGATTCATAAATCTTTCATAGTTAATCTTGACAAGATTGAAACTTATGACAATAAGTATGTTTTTATTGATTCTGGGAAAATACCACTTAGCCGCAATAAGAAAAAAGAATTGGACGCAGCATTAAGTTTAAAGCACAATTAATAACTATCAACATTTATTATAACCTGCACAGACCTAAATTTAGCAATACTATTAAGACTGTCTTTAGATTTAATAATAATGTTTTTTGTTTGAATTAAAGATTGATTTTTCTGAATTTTTATCAAAATATTTTTCTGAAACTTATTTCTTACTCTTATTATATGCGGAAATTCAGGTCCTAAAATATTTTTATTAAAAAATTGCCTTAAAAATTTACCTAGCCAATCTGAAGATTCGTTAATAACTAAATAATCCTTATGTTTTAAAATTATCTTTATAAGTTTGCAATTTGGTGGGTAATTATATTTCACTCTATCTGAAATTTCGCCTTCAAACATTGATAAGTAGTCATCATCAATTATATTTTGTAAAATCTTATGTTTAGGATTATAAGTCTGAACACAGACCTTACCCCTTTCTGATGACCTCCCTGCCCTACCCGCAACCTGTTGTATTAATTGAAAACTTCTTTCATATGCTCTAAAGTCTGGAAAATTTAAGGAATTATCAGCGTTTAAAACACCTACCAATTTTACATTTTTAAAATCCAAACCTTTTGTTATCATTTGAGTACCGATTAGTATATCAATTTTTTGATCCTCAAAATCTGAAATTAATTTTTCAAAGCTATTTTTCTTTCTTGTAGTATCATAATCTAATCTTTCTACTCGATAATTTGGAAATAATGCCCTCACTTCTTCTTCTACCTGTTCAGTGCCAAAACCAACAGTAATAATATTATTTGAATTACAGGATTTACAAGATTTAATTAGCGGTAATCCAAAGCCGCAGTAGTGGCACTTTAAAGAATTCGTGTTTAAATGAAAAGTCAAGCTTACGTCACAATTTACACAATGCGGAGAGACTCCGCAATCTTCACATTCTACAATTGGAGAAAAACCTCGTCTATTTTGATATAAAATAACTTGCTTATGGCTACTTACTGTATTAAATATTTCATTAATTAGCGTATCACTAAAATGCCCATTCATCAGTTTTCTGGCATATTTAAACTTCAAGTCAACTAACTCTACTATCGGCATCAAAACATTATTAAATCTATTTTTCAATTCGACAAGATTATACTTATTCAAATTAACAGCATTATTATACGACTCTACGCTTGGTGTAGCAGAACCTAATAAAATGTTAGCTTTAAATATTCTTGATAAAATCAAAGAAGCATCCCTGGCGTGATATCTAGGAGACGGCTCTTGCTGCTTGTATGATTGCTCGTGCTCTTCGTCTACAATGATTAACTTAAGGTTTTTAAATGGCATCAATAATGAAGATCTAGCTCCAATTATTAATTGAGAAGAATTATTACTTGAAATTTTGTTCCAGACTTCAACTCTTTGATTAATCGAATAACCAGAATGATAAACTAAAACTTTGTCTCCAAAAAAATCCGTTAACCTTTTTACCACTTGCGTTGTTAAGGCAATTTCAGGAACTAAATAGAGTACTTGACCCTTTTTACTTAAAGCTTTTTTAATTAATTTAATATAAACTTCTGTTTTTCCTGAAGAAGTAACTCCGTGAAGTAAAGCTGGCTTTTCAATACTAAAAGATTTAATAATTTCTTTATAAGCTCTTTCTTGACCATCACTTAGCTTATTGATTGGCTGTATTTCAAGGCTACAAGATTCAAAACGATTAATTTCAATATAATGTTCAATAAAAATATTTTTATCAATTAATTGCTTAACTAAATTAGAACTACAATTAATCCGTTTTTTTAAATCTTCAACTGATATAAACTTACTTAAATTTAACTTCAGAAATTGACTAAACAGTTCTAACTGTTTTGGCGATCTTTTTAAATCCTCTTTAGTATTAAAAATGTTTACTTCAATTGAATAAGTTTTATTTAACTCTACATATCTTTTTAATTTAGGTTTATACCTTGAGTATAGCTTTTCGTCAATTTCAATAACATGCTTTTCATCTAGAGCTTTAATAAATTTAAATACGTTTTTTTTATTTAATATTTCTGATATCTCATTAATTGTTAATTCGCTAGCGCTTAACAAAGCCTCATAAATCAAAAACTCATCATCAGTTAAAACAGTTTGATCAATTTCTGAGTTATTATTTATACTGATAATAGTTTCACTTTCTATAAGTAAAACTGAAGGAATAGAAGATTTCATAACATCTCCAATTGCACACATATAATATTTAGAAATCCATTCCCAAAACTCTAACTGCTTGTTATTTATTATTGGAGTCTCATCGATAATTTGATGTATCGGCTTAATATCATATGAACCTGGAGGTTTCTGATGAAGTTCAGAAACAACTCCTGAAATAATTCTATTTTTTCCAAATGGGACTGCAACACGAGACCCAACTTTAATGAATTTAAATTCACTCCCTGAGATTTCGTAACAAAAGTACTGATCTATAGGAACTGGTAAAATTACATTTATATAAAAACTCATACGAAATACTCAAATAAAATTAATTTATTTATTGTTTTTTTAATAAAAATTAATTGAAGCATTTAACTCAAACCCAAGAAGTAAAGTATTTGCATTTAGCCAAATATAAAAAAGCAATACTAATAATGCACCAATAGAAGCATACAATTCATTGTGAAAAGGAATATATTTATAAAAATACAATTAAATTTCATCAATGAATATAAAACTAATAGTGATTGGGGAGACCAATAATAAGTATTTAAAACAATTAGTTGATCAATATATAAGTAAGTTAAAATACTATATAAAATTTGAGCTAATAGTATTAAAAGATGAAAGAAAAAGACTACAGCAAAGTGTTCAAATTAAAAAAGAGGGTGAAAAAATATTATCTATTCTTAAAAAGAATGATTTTATTATTTTACTTGATGAAAATGGTGAGCAACATTCTTCTGTTGGGTTTTCAAAATTTATTCAGAAGAAGCTAAACTCAGGTATGAAAACATTAACTTTTATTGTAGGTGGTCCATATGGATTTTCTGAAGAGGTAAAAGATATCTCAAATCAACAATTATCTATATCTAAAATGACTTTTTCTCATGAAATGATTAGATTGTTTTTTACCGAACAATTGTATAGAGCCTTTAGTATTTTAAATAACGAACCCTATCACCACCAATAAATATGAAATTAATATTTGCAACAAATAATAAAAATAAGATAATTGAAGTTCAAGCTCTTTTAAAAAATAAATTTAACATATTAAGCCTTGAAGAAATAAACTGTGTTGAAGATATTATAGAAAACAAGGACACTATTGAAGGTAATGCAATTTTAAAGGCCAAATATATATATGATAACTATAAGTTTGATTGTTTTGCAGATGACACTGGACTAGAGGTGGAGTCTCTCAATGGTCAACCTGGAGTTATGTCTAAAAGGTTTTCTGGAGCTGAATCTAATTCAGAAGAGAACATTAATAAAGTATTAAAATTGATGAAATTTTCAGAAAATAGAAAAGCAAATTTTAAGACTGTTGTAGCGTTAATTTATAAAGGAGAATTAACAACTTTTACAGGGTTATGTGCAGGAGAAATTATTACTAATAAAAAAGGGGAGAAAGGATTTGGATATGATCCCATATTCAAACCAACTGGTCATATATACACCTTTGCAGAGATGGATTTAGAAATAAAAAATAAAATTGGACACAGAGCCAAAGCTATAAATAAACTAATAGAATTTTTATCTAAAAAAATATCCGTTAAATAACACTATATTTGCACTTTTAAAAACCTTAAAGGATAAGGTAGTGTTTTTGAAGTCTCAGTTTAAGTATGTCGATTACTACTTCGTAAACACAATTACAAATCGAATATTTAAATAAAATTATGAGTGAATTCAAAAAAATTGGATTAGAAGAAAACTTAATTCTAGCCGTTGAAAAAATGGGGTTTGAAACTCCTAGTGAAGTCCAAAGTAAAACAATACCAATACTATTAGAAAAAGACACAGATTTAGTTGCTCTAGCTCAAACAGGAACTGGAAAAACTGCTGCATTTGGTATTCCTATGATTCAAAAAATTGATATTAATAGTAAAACAACTCAAGGTCTTATATTATCACCCACTAGAGAGTTATGTATACAAATAACTAATGAAATAAAGCAGTATGGTCAATTTTATAAAGGTTTAAATATTACAGCTATATATGGTGGAGCAAGCATTACAGATCAAGCTAGGTCTGTAAAAAGAGGTGCTCAAATAATTGTAGCAACCCCTGGTAGAATGAAAGACATGATTAAAAGGAGATTAGTAGATATTTCTCAAATCAAGTATAGTGTTTTAGATGAAGCGGATGAAATGTTAAATATGGGTTTCTATGAGGATATAACTGATATATTATCAGGCACACCCGATGAGAAAAATACATGGCTATTTTCAGCTACTATGCCTAGAGAAGTCTCTTCTATAGCTAAGAAATTCATGAATAACCCTATTGAAATTACGGTAGGTACTAAAAATGTAGGAAGTGATCAGGTTTCTCATGAATATTATTTAGTTAAATCTAGCGATAGGTATGTAGCTCTTAAAAGACTTGTAGATGCTAACCCACATATTTTTTCTGTTATTTTCTGTAGAACTAAAAGAGATACACAAAAGGTTGCAGAAAAACTTATTGAAGATGGCTACAACGCCGGCGCATTACATGGCGACTTAAGTCAAGGCCAAAGAGACTTAGTAATGAAATCATTTAGAAATAAACAAATACAATTTTTAGTAGCTACCGATGTAGCTGCAAGAGGGATAGATGTAGACAATATAACTCATGTTATAAACTATCAATTACCAGATGAAATTGAAACATATACTCATAGAAGTGGAAGAACGGGTAGAGCTGGTAAAACAGGAATATCATTGGTGATTATATCTAAGAGTGAGCTACGAAAAATTGGACATATTCAAAAGAAAATCAAAAAAGAATTTATAAAAAAAGATATACCTAGTAGTGAAGAGATATGTAAAGTTCAGCTGTTTACATTAGCAAATAAGGTAAACGAAACAGAAGTAAATACTAATATTGATGAGTATATTGAAGATATAAACAACTTATTTAAGAAAACAAAGAAAGCAGATTTAATCAAAAAATTCTTCTCTGTAGAGTTCAATAGGTATTTTGATTATTATAAAAAATCAAAAAATTTAAATATTGAAGGTGGTAATCAACATAGTTATTCTGATTTTTCTGATTCTGAAGATTCAAATTCCGCAAGATTTTTTATAAATGTTGGTCAAAAAGACGGCTATGATTGGATGAGCTTAAAAGATTTTTTAAAAGAAGTTCTTGAGCTTGGAAAAGATGAGGTTTTTAAAGTCGATGTAAAAGAAAGTTTTTCCTTTTTCAATACTGAAGAAGCGTTAAAAGAAAAGGTTCTCGCATTTTTTACTGACTTTAAACAAAACGGTAGATTTGTGAATGTTGAAATATCTCAAGATATAAAAAGAAATAGTGGTAAAGGAAGATCTAACAGAGGTGGAGACAGACGAGGTGGTGGCGGCTTTAGAAAATCTAACTCAAGAGGTTCTAATTCTAGAGATTATGGAGGAAGATCTGGATCTAAAAGATCAGAATCAAGAGGGTCAGAAGGCAATTCAAGCCCTAGAAGATCAGAATCAAGAGGGTCAGAAGGTAATTCAAGCCCTAGAAGATCAAAGTCTTTTAATGCAGATAGTTCTTCAAGGCCTAGAAGAGATAGAAGAAAATAACATATGTTAAAAATGAGTTAACTGTCTAATATTAAATATATATAGATGCTTAAGTTTATTATATTGAGTATTAAACAATAAAAATGATTAGAAGACACCTTTTCAATTTCATGTTTATTTTATCTAGCTTTTGTTTTTCACAAGAAATAACAACTGTTAAGGGATCTATTATAAATGCTAGCAATAACATTCCTTTAGAAAACGTTAATATTGTTAACCTAAGTCAAGTTATAGGAACCTCTACAAATAAAGAGGGAGAGTTTTCGATTAATGTAAAAGCAAATGATACTCTTCATTTTTCATATTTAGGATTCAAATCTTTAAAAATAAAAGTAAGTAATGATTGGGTCAAATTCGGCACTGCAACAACTATTGAATTGACTGAACTAGCATTAGCTCTTGAAGAGATAGTAGTTAGTCAGATAAAACTTACTGGATACTTAGAGGTTGATATAAAACAAGTTCCTATTAATAATAACTTTAGATATAGTATTTCTGGGTTACGAAATATGGGCTATGAATCAGCAGCAAGGCCTTCAAGTGCAGTTACCCAAGCATTAAATGCCATATTCAACCCTCTAGATTTTTTACATAAAGTTTTTGGTAAAGAACCAAATCAGCTAAGAAAGCTGAGAAAAATGAAAAGAGATGAGCAAATCAGAGACATACTGTCAAATAGATTTGATAGAGAAATGCTAATGGTTTTACTTCAACTAGAAAAAGCGGATTTAGAGTTCTTAATTAGTGAGTGTAACTACTCAGACGAGTTTATCAGAAAAGCTAACGACTTGCAATTACTTGATGCAATTAGTGAGTGTTACGAAGAATATAAGGTTTTAAATAAAACAGTTAAGTATTAATTATACTGCTTTTAGTTCATCATAGAATTTAGAAAAAACAACATGTTGGTAAGGTACTAAGCATAGAAAACAGATAAACAAAAACTTAAATGAAATAACTATATTTGTAAATTATTTAAATTGTAAAAAATATGTCAAAACTTTCACTTAATGCTATATCTCCAATTGATGGCAGATATCAAAATAAAGTTTCTCAATTATCGGAATATTTCTCTGAGCACGGATTAATTAAAAACAGAGTAATAGTCGAAGTTGAATACTTTATTTCATTGTGTGAAATTCCACTCCCCCAGTTAGAGAATTTTAACAAGACTAACTTTGATAAATTAAGGTCTATCTATAAAAATTTTAACTTGGAAGATTCTATTACAATAAAAGAAATTGAGAAAACGACTAACCACGATGTTAAAGCGGTTGAATATTTCTTAAAAGATAAATTTGACGAATTAAAATTATATGAGTATAAAGAGTTTATTCACTTTGGGTTAACATCTCAGGATATAAACAACACAGCTATACCACTGAGCTTAAAAGAAGCTATTGAAAATGTTTATTTATCAGATTTATTAGATTTAACCAATAAACTTAAAGAATTAAAAGCTAAATGGAAAGATATACCAATGCTTGCAAGAACTCATGGTCAAGCAGCATCACCCACAAAGCTTGGAAAAGAAGTTCAGGTTTTTATAACTAGATTAGAACAACAGCTTAATTTATTGAAGTCAATACCAAATTCAACAAAATTTGGTGGAGCTACAGGAAATTTTAATGCACACCACCTAGCCTACCCAAATATAGACTGGAAGGCTTTCGCGAAAAATTTTACTGAAAAAAGATTAGGTTTAGATTATTCCTTCCCTACTACCCAGATAGAACATTATGACAATATGGCTGCAACTTTTGATAATTTAAGTAGAATTAATACAATATTAATAGATTTAAATAGAGATTTTTGGACATATATTTCAATGGATTATTTCAAGCAAATAATTAAAAAAGGAGAAATAGGTAGTTCTGCAATGCCACACAAAGTTAATCCGATAGACTTTGAAAATAGTGAAGGAAATCTAGGTATTGCTAATGCAGTGTTTAATCACCTTTCAAGTAAACTACCTATATCTAGACTGCAAAGAGATCTTACAGATAGTACTGTTTTAAGAAATATAGGTGTTCCTATAGCTCACTCAATAATAGCGTTTAAATCAACTCTTAATGGTTTAAATAAATTAATACTTAATAAAGAAAAATTAAATTCAGATTTAGAAAATAATTGGGCAGTTATTGCAGAAGCTATACAAACTATTTTAAGAAGAGAAAGTTATCCTAAACCTTATGAAGCTTTAAAAAATCTTACTAGGACAAATGAAAAAATAAACAAAGATTCTATAACAAATTTTATAGAAACATTGGAAGTTTCTGAATCTATTAAAAATGAATTAAGAGTATTAACCCCACAAAATTATACGGGGATTTAATTGATTGTTTTTAAGAAATCTCCACCAGGCACATCTAACTCACTAACTACTTTGACTATTTGCAAAAGATCAATTTCTCCTCTTATTTGCAAATAAATAGCATTTAAATTGTTCGATTTTTTTACAAGCATTGATATTTCTTCTATAACTGAATTTTCATTTTCTAATGTGTAGGTATTAACAATATAATTATCTTGCTTAAATTCTATTAATTGAGTTAATTCAGAATTTAGTATATAATCGCTAAAAGATGATTCAATACTAGATGACCCATCTAACGTATTACTAGAATAAGAAGTAATACTACTTAACTTTTTTAACTGATCCACAATATCTTGCATATCTTTATCTCCAAAATTTATTTGAAATTTTGACATTAAGTTAAATACATTTGAGCCTATTTTAATTTTAGATATATCTTCATTTAATTTTATTTTAAAATCATTTTGAGAAAACAAACTAATATTGAATATTAGTAATAATATTGTTATATTAAATTTCATAATCGCATATTAAATTATAAAATTAGTTGAAAAAATGACAAACCTAATAAAATTCAGACATAAAATTATGTTAATTTCCTTAACTAGCTTAGTCTTATATAGCTGTTATGATGATATAGATGATAATGGTGCCTTTGCAAGTGAAATTAATGATTTTGTCTGGAAAGGAATGAATCTAGCTTATTTATATAAAGATAACATCTCTGATTTATCAAATAATAGGTTTTCATCTGATAGTGATTATGGTAATTATTTAAACTCGTATGAGACTCCAGAATATTTATTTGAAAATTTAATTTTTGATAGAGAAAATATTGATAAGTATAGTCAAATTGTGGATGATTATATTGAATTACAGCAGTATTTTGAAGGTGTGTCTAACGGCAATGGGATGGAATATGGACTAAGATATATTCCTGGTAGTAACTTCAATGTATATGGATATGTAAGGTATGTTCATCCAGGCTCAATATCAGATCTAGAAAATATACAAAGAGGAGATATTTTCTTTGGAATTAACGACAACAGTTTAAATCTGGAAAACTATTCATCTTTGCTTTCTTTGGAAAACTACTCCGTTAATTTCGCTAATTATAATGACAATAATACTACTGATATACTTGACGACACAGTAGTTAGTAATGATATTAGTAAAGATTTATACAAAGTGTCTTTGGAAAAAGATCCAATTTTCTATACCGACATAATCGATGGTTCTAATGGAAAGTCTGGGTATTTAATGTACAACCAGTTTACATCTACATTTGACGATGAGTTAAATCAAGTATTTTCGAATTTCAAATCTAACAATATCGATAATCTTATTTTAGATTTAAGATATAATTCAGGAGGGTCAGTAAACTCTGCTCTATTAATTTCTAGTTTAATAACTGGACAGTTTACTGGTGAAGTTTTCAGTACTGAACAATGGAATAGCGAAATACAAAATTACTGGCTTAATAATGATCCTGAATACCTAATAAATAGATTTGTGAGTAATGGAAATAGCTTAAATCTAAATAGGGTATTTATAATAACTTCAAGAAGTTCCGCATCTGCCAGCGAATTAGTTATTAATTGTTTAAAACCATATATTGATGTAATACAAATTGGCACTAACACTTACGGAAAGTATCAAGCATCAGTCACTTTATACGATTCGCCTGATTTCTCATTAAATGGAGTTAACTCTTCTCATACATATGCTCTGCAGCCACTAGTATTAAAAACTCTTAACTCTCAAGGTTTAACCGACTATTATGATGGGTTAATCCCTGATATTCTAGCTGACGAAAGCTCCTCAAACCTAGGAGTTATTGGAGATGTAAACGAACCTCTTTTATCTATAGCATTAAGCCAGATATATCCAGATAAAAATACAGAGAATTTTAATATAGAATTAGATTTAGTTAGCGACAGTAATTATTTTGATATATTAGATAAAGAAATGTATTTTTTTATAGATAATTATACTAATTTTAGAGAATCCAATGAAAGAAAAAAATAAAAACATATTATTTATAACATTATTTATAACTGTTGTCGCATTAATGAGGCTAATTCCTCACCCTCCTAATTTTGTTCCTATTACAGCTATTGCAATTTTTGCTGGTGTTAAATTCGATAATATTATACTTGCTTATGCAGTTCCAATTTCAATAATGTTAATTTCAGACTTTTTTATTGGATTTAGTTCTATATCATTATTTGTATACCTAGCATTTATATTAATTACTACATACAGCTACTTAATAAAAAACTATAGTATTAAAAATATTCTTTTAAGTAGTATTATCTTCTTTATTATTACAAATTTTGGAGTATGGTTTTTACCTGGTGGTTATCCAAATAACATTGAAGGTTTAATTTTATGCTACACAGCGGCAATTCCATTTTTTACTTACTCTATAATTGCTGATCTTTTCTTCTCTGCAATACTTTATTATGGCTTTGAAAAAATTGAAAAAAGATATCTAATTTTAAAAAGCTAAGCAAAATAAAATCTTTATCTAAATTAGAGACGTATTACACATCTCTTTCTTGTGTATCAAAATCAATATGATTTTCTATCTTTGGAATTTCACGAAGTTGCATCTCTTTTTCAAGTTTATCTACCTGATCTTTTAAATCTTTCGTGAGAATTGATTTGTTACGTTTTTCCATAGGGGGATTCAGTTTTTCAGCACTTTCAAATTTAATTACATTTTCCAAAATATCTCTAGGTAATTGCGAACCAGCTTTCGAAAGTGTGTCTAAGAATTCGCGTGCAAAGAACTCATCAACTTGAATCCTTCTTTTTGTTGTATGAGCGAATTTTCCAATGATTCTACAAACATTATCTCGATCTTCTGGACTTAATTTATCAGCAAATTCATATTCCTCTACTTTCTTTAAACTCAATATAATAGGTTCTAATGCATCTTTTGTAATTATAAACACATTATAATCTCCAATATTATAATAAAACTGATTAATGACTTCTAGTGTGTTAGAAGGTATTACTAAAAACAAATCATTTTTAACATCTTCGTGTTTCGCATATTTCTTTAAATTTTCAGTTTGTAGCTTAATGTATTTTGGGAAGTTAGATAGATCATCATTAGCAGGTGATTTAGCATCAAATACAATAAGTTGATCCATGATTTCAATCGAGCTGTCTGGTTTATTTCTGGGGTGAGGAAAATCTTCTTGACTGATATAAGTAATGATGTTATTTTTACAAATAATTTGCAAATGATTTTGAACATCTTTTTCGTGTTCAGACCATTTAGATTTCATTTTTTTAAAATGAGCTTCTTTATCATTTATACGCTCATCATTGAATCGTTCCTTCTCTTTATCTAAAGACTCCTGTAGTGTAACGACAGCTGCGAGATGCTTGCTAGCTTCTTTTTGCCTTCCTTCTTCTGCATTTTTATAAGAAGTGGTTTTATTTTTAAGATTATTTCTTTCAATCTCTACCTGTTTTAAGCGTTCTTCAAACTGTGTTTTTTCAGTCTTTAATTGATCGAAAGTTTCAATTTTTGTGTTTGCTACTGCCAGATTCTTATTTAGATTTTGAACTTCAGCTTCCCTTGTAATTATTTCCTTTTCTAATTGAGAAACTTGGGAATTAAGTTCTTCAAACAACAAATCAGAATTCTTGATTACAGAATTATTATCAAATCTTTTATTATTTACAATAAAAAACAACAAACCAATTATAGATAAGCCAATTAAAATAATGATGTAATCCATAAAAAATATATAAGTGAACTAAATTTAGTTATAAAAATTTAAGAAATGAATTATTTACTTAAATACATTTTTCTTCTAGAGTAAAGCTCATAAAATTGATCATCTTTAAGATCATCAATAAACAAGATACTCTCACCAGTACTTTTCATTTCAGGTCCTAAATTCTTATTTACATTAGGGAATTTATTAAATGAGAATACAGGTTGCTTAATAGCGAAACCTTTTAAGTCAGGCTTGTAATTGATATCTGAAACTTTAAGTTCACCAAGCATAACTTTAGTAGCATAATTAACATATGGCTGTTTATATGCTTTTGCTATGAAAGGTACAGTCCTAGATGCCCTAGGATTAGCTTCAATGATATATACAATTTCATCTTTTATTGCGAATTGTATATTTATAAGACCTACAGTATTTAATGCTAGTGCAATTTTTTTAGTATGTTCTTTAATTTGATCCATCACTAATTTACCAATATTAAAAGGAGGTAAAGTAGCATTTGAATCTCCTGAATGTATTCCACAAGGTTCAATATGTTCCATTATACCAATAATCAAAACGTCCTTACCATCACAAATTGCATCAGCCTCTGCCTCGATAGCTCCATCTAAATAATGATCTAATAAAAGATTATTATTTGGCATTCTTTTAAGTAAATCAATAACATGCTCTTCTAACTCTTGAGGGTTAATTACAATTTTCATTCCTTGACCACCTAAAACATAGGATGGCCTTACTAAAATTGGAAAGTCTAATTTTTTAGCAACTTCTAAAGCTTCTTCTGCTGTTGTAGCAGTATCAAATTCAGGGTATGGAATATTGATTTTTTTGAGTAGTTCAGAAAACAATCCTCTATCTTCAGCTAAATTTAAAGATTTATAATTAGTCCCAATTATTTTTATGCCGTAACGCTCTAGTTTTTCGGCTAATTTTAAGGCAGTTTGCCCTCCTAATTGCACTATTACACCTTCAGGTTTTTCATGCTTAATTATATCATAAATGTGTTCCCAAAAGACAGGTTCAAAATATAGCTTATCTGCTGTGTCAAAATCAGTAGAAACAGTCTCTGGGTTACAGTTAATCATAATTGTTTCATAACCTGCTTCTGCACTTGCTAAAACACCATGAACACAGCAATAATCAAATTCAATTCCTTGACCGATTCTATTTGGTCCAGAGCCTAACACAATAATTTTCTTTTTATCTGAGACAATGCTTTCATTATCAGAATACGCTTTTTTACCCTTAACCTTTAATTCACTTTCGAAAGTAGAATAATAGTATGGAGTTTTGGCTTTAAATTCAGCGGCACAGGTATCAACAAGCTTATAAACTCTATTAATATTCATCTCCTGGCGCTTATTATAAACCTGGCTTTCTAAACACTTTAAAATATGGGCTATTTGTCTATCTCCATAACCTTTCTGTTTAGCCTCTAACAGCAACTCTCTTTCAATAGTATCAATATTAAAAATTGATATTTGTTTTTGTAAATGATAAAGCTCTTCATATTGTCTTAAGAACCACATATCAATTTTTGTGATATCATGAATTCTACCTATTGGAATCCCCATTTGAATAGCATCAAATATAACAAAAACTCTATCCCAAGACGGGTTTGTCAACTTACTAATAATTAAGTCGTAATCTTTATATCCTTTACCGTCTGCTCCTAAACCATTTCTTTTAATTTCTAGGGATTGGGTAGCTTTATGCAAAGCTTCTTGAAATGACCTGCCAATTCCCATTACTTCACCTACAGATTTCATTTGTAAGCCTAAGGTTCTGTCACTACCTTCAAATTTATCAAAATTCCATCTAGGAATTTTAACAATAACATAATCTAAAGTAGGTTCAAATAAAGCAGAAGTTGACTTGGTTATTTGATTACTTAGTTCATCTAAATTATAACCAATAGCTAATTTAGCTGCAATTTTTGCAATTGGATATCCGGTTGCTTTGCTTGCTAAAGCGGATGATCTAGAAACTCGTGGGTTTATTTCAATAGCAATTATATCTTCATTTTTATCTGGACTAACAGCAAATTGGACATTACATCCTCCTGCAAAATCTCCAATACTTCTCATCATATGAATAGCCATATCTCTCATTCTCTGATATGTAGAATCACTTAAAGTCATGGCTGGCGCTACAGTAATAGAGTCTCCTGTATGAATGCCCATAGGGTCCATGTTTTCTATAGAGCAAATAATAACAACATTATTATTTGAATCTCTTAGCAACTCTAATTCATATTCTTTCCATCCAATCAAAGCCTGATCAATCATAACTTCATGTATGGGTGAAATTTCCAGACCCCGAGTTAGTAACTCATCAAAATCTTCTTCTTTATACACAATAGAAGCACCAGCTCCTCCAAGAGTATAAGATGCTCTAATAACTAAAGGAAATCCGAATTCTTGAGCAATCTCTTTTCCTTTTAGATAAGAGTTAGCTGTAGACTGGGGAGCCATTGGAATACCAATATCTAACATTAAATTTCTAAACTGTTCCCTGTCTTCAGTAATATTAATTGCTTGAATGTCAACTCCAATAATTTTTATGTTAAAATCTTCCCAAATTCCTTTTTCGTCAGCTTCAATACATAAATTAAGAGCTGTTTGACCCCCCATTGTAGGAAGAACCGCATCAAGTTGTGGGTGTTCTTTTAAAATTTTAACAATAGATGAAGTTGTAAGAGGTAACAAATAGACATGATCAGCCATAGACGGATCCGTCATTATTGTTGCTGGATTAGAATTTATTAGGATAGTTTCTATACCGTCTTCGTTTAAAGATCTCAAAGCTTGAGTACCTGAATAGTCAAATTCACAGGCTTGTCCAATTATGATTGGACCCGAGCCAATGATAAGAATTGATTTTAAATTATTGTTTTTTGGCATTAATTACGAATTAAATTGAACCTGTATTCAAAAATAGTTATCAAAAAGGTAAAAAAAAAGGCATTGCTTACAGCAACACCTTTAATATATTAACAATTGTTAATCATTATTTTTTATGACGGATTTCAGAGGATACTGAAAGTTTTTTTCTACCCTTAGCTCTTCTTCTGGCTAAAACTTTTCTACCACTTACAGAAGCCATTCTTTCCATAAAACCATGTTTGTTTCTTCTTTTTCTTTTAGAAGGCTGAAATGTTCTTTTTGGCATGTCTTGATTTTTTTTATTTAATACTTAAATTGTTGTCTTTAAATTACATTAAAAACTGCGGGCAAATATACAAAGAGTTTTTGCTATGACAAATCTAAAATTTAAAAAAATTATTAATTGTTTTTGTTAACTTTGTAAATATTAAAAAAATAGAACAAATGTTTAATAAAAATATAAAAATCTTTTTAGCCGTCGGAATATTATCTTATTCTGTTTATGAATTTAGTCAAGGGTGGATTGGAAGTCCAATTATGTTTATGCTTCTAGCTTCTATCTTTATATTGCTTTACTTCAAAAACGAAATGATAATATTAGCTTTTTTACAATTAAGAAAGCAAAACTTTGAAGGAGCTAATAAATGGTTAGCAAAAATAAAAAAACCCAAATCTGCATTAACTACAAAACAACAAGGGTATTATAATTATCTCAAAGGGCTAATGGTTTCTCAAAGTAATATGAATGAAGCAGAAAAATACTTCAAAAAAGCTATAACATTAGGTTTGAGCATGGATCATGACTTAGCTATGGCAAAGATAAACCTTGCGGGAATTGCTTTTAGTAAAAGAAGGAAAATTGAAGCTCAAAAGCTACTAAGTGAAGCTCAAAAGCTTGATAAAAGAAATATGTTGACTGATCAAATAAAAATGATGAAAGGACAAATGAAGAAAGGTCAAATGCCAAATCAACATTTTGGGGGGCACAAATCACAAAGAAGATAAGCTCCTCAATTAACTAATGATAATTTATTTTCTATTATTAATGGTAAATTTTTATTAAGCCATGCATACTTAGTTAATATCAATGCGTGTGTACCACCTGTAATAATAATACAGTTTTTAATTAGACTAACCGGGAAAGTCAAATCTTTATTACCATGAATATGAATAACGCCTTCTATAGGAGTTTTTTGTTTCCAGTTTAATATTTCACAGATTGCCCATTTTAAATAATTCTCATCTCTAACAGATAAATATTTATCAACTAAATCCAACTTTTTGTAAATTTTATTAATTTTTAAAAATTTAGATATATTAAAGATTTCATCAAATAACTTTAGAGGGAAATAATTATATAGTTTTAAGAACTTAGCAGATTTCATGTAAAGAGGCAACTCTACATTAGATTTAATACTAGAAATTATAATCACCTTATCCACATTAATTAATTTGCTGATTTCTTGAACTATCAAACCTCCAAAAGAAACTCCAATTAAAATAGGTTTTTCATGCACAATGCCTTTTGCCAACCTATTTGAATAAGAAATAATACTTTCATTTAATATCGGATCAATCCACTTCATTAGATGAATCTCGTAAATATCTTTAGGAAACTTAAGCATTTCAAAAATTAGAGGATTGGCTGACATCCCTGGCATCATGTATATATGTTTAGTTTTCAATAGTTTATTGTTTGTAAATTCCAATATCGAATATTTTTTTTGTAATTTTGCTTATTATAATTTCAGAATAAAATTCATAAAAATTCTTATTGTATGACATTAATTGATAACACTTTTTTACGACAATATGAATTAGAAGTAGGCAATAAGTTAGCTATTATTGAATACTCACTCCAAGATAGAAAAATTTTCTTAACAAAACTTGTCATACCTGAATCCGTTTCTGATAATGGGTTTACTGAAGAGTTTTTAATACTAGTTTTAGAAGACATTAGAGATAGGGAAATAAGTGTTGTGCCTACAGCCCCTACTATAGCTAAATTCATCAGGAAAAATAGAAAATATAAAAAAATGCTTCCTGTAGGAATCAGAATCTAAGCTAATTCGATTACTTTTAAATCTACTCTAACAAAACCATCATCATCAATTGATTTAAGTTCTACTATTTTGATAGTATTTACTAAATCAGGATTCCAAGGGGTTCTTACTTTTACATAGTTATCAGTAAAGCCATATATATATCCTTTTTTATTTTCAGATTCGAATAATACCTTTTTTAATTTGCCTATTTGAGATTCATAAAAAAGTCTTCGTTTTTTATAGGATAGAGTTCTTAATATTTTACTTCTTTCAGTTCTAATTGATTTAGGTACTACATTTGGTAGTTCACTGGCTAGTGTATTATCTCTTTCTGAATAACTAAAGACATGTAAATATGAAACATCTATATCATTTAAAAAATTAAAAGTATCAATAAAAAACTCATCCGATTCACCTGGAAAACCAACAATGACATCTACTCCAATACAAGCATCTGGAATCAGTTTTTTAATAAATTTCACTCTGTCTACATATAAATCTCTCAAATACCTTCTTTTCATCAGTTTGAGAATCTCATTATTCCCACTTTGTAAAGGAATATGAAAATGAGGTACAAACAAATCACTTTGAGATACAAATGAGATAATTTCATTTTTAAGTAAGTTAGGTTCTATAGAAGAAATTCTAATTCTATCAATCGAAGAGGTTTTATCAAGTGATTGAATCAAATCTAAAAATGTACTTTCATGAACTTTATTACCAAATTCACCTTTTCCGTAATCACCAATATTAACTCCTGTTAATACAATTTCTTTAACACCAGTTTTTGAGATTTTTTCAGCGTTTTCTATAATAGATTGAATATTATCACTCCTTGAGATGCCTCTTGCTAACGGTATAGTGCAATAGGTACATTTATAATCACACCCGTCTTGCACTTTTAAAAAAGCTCTAGTTCTGTCACTAACAGAATAACTACTAATATAACTATCAACATCTTCAATATTACAAGAATAAACTTGAGCAGGTTCATTAATTGAAATCTTATTTATATAGTTTAATATGTTGAATTTTTCATTAGCCCCTAACACTAAGTTTACTCCTAGAACTTCGGCTAATTTATCAGGTTTTAGTTGCGCATAACATCCTATTGCTATAATAAATGCATCTGGATTAATATTGTTAGCCTTTTTAACTACACTTTTAAATTTGTTATCAGCATTTTCTGTTACTGAACAAGTATTTATAACAAAAACATCTGCAGGACTTTCAAAAGAGACTTTTTCAAAATTATTATCGACGAAAGATCGAGCTATAGTAGAAGTTTCTGAAAAGTTCAGCTTGCATCCAAGTGTATAAAAGGCAACAGTTTTTAATTGATTCATTTTGTACTTTTACAAAAAAGTAAATTTACAATTTAAAAGTTATATGAATAAAAACAATATTAAAATAGAATTAACAACACTAATTGGAATATTGCTATTATTAAATTCGTGTAGCAGTATTGATGATAAAAATAATGATCATTTAGTTTTTAGATACAATGAGCACAAAAATATAAGTTCTTTAGACCCTGCATTTGCCAAAGACAATTCAGATATATGGGTTGTAAATCAATTATTTAATGGGCTAGTTGAAATGGATGAGGATTTAAACATTATACCTTCAATTGCAAAAAACTGGAGTATCTCTAACAATGGTAAAGTTTATAAATTCAATTTAAAAACTAATATTAAGTTTCATTCTCATATCTTATTAAATGACAGGAATGTTATAGCTGAGGATTTTACATATAGTTTTGATAGAATACTGGATAAAAAACTAGCCTCACCTGGTTCGTGGGTTTTAGAGAAAGTTGAAGGATATAAAGCTCTTAATGATAGTGTGTTTGAAATTAAATTAAAAGAACCATTTAATGCATTTTTAGGGATATTGTCAATGAAGTATTTATCTGTTGTCCCCAAAGAAATTGTTGAATATTACGGAAATGATTTTAGAAGAAACCCCATTGGTACTGGTCCTTTTAAATTTAAAAGATGGGAAGAAAATATAAAATTAGTTCTTAGAAAAAATAAACAGTATTTCGAAAAAGACAAAAACGGAAACTCTTTACCATACCTAGAAGCAGTTGCAATAACATTTATACCAGAAAAACAAAGTGAATTTTTAGAATTTTTACAATCAAATTTGGACTTTATTTCAGGTTTAGATGAATCCTATAAGGACGAAATTTTAAATAGAAAGGGGGGGCTATCTAGTAAATATGCTGATAAAATAAATATAATTAGAGCTCCATATTTAAATACTGAATATTTAGGGTTTTATAAAGAATCAACTAATTCGATTGTTAATTCTAAATTAATTAGAAAAGCAATTAATTATGGTTTTGACAGAGACAAGATGATTAAATTTTTAAGAAATGGCATAGGTGTAAATGCTAATACAGGGTTCATTCCTAAAGGGCTTCCTGGATATTCAACACAAGTTTATTATGAATACAATCCAAAACTAGCAAAAAAATTAGTTGATCAGTATATCGATCTGACTGGAGATATTAGCCCTACTATAAAATTAACAACTACAAGTAATTACTTAGTATTTTGTGAATTTATTCAAAAAGAAATTGAAAAGATAGGTATTAATATTATTGTCGATGTAATTCCCGCCTCATCTTTAAAAGAAGCTAAAGCTAATGGTAAGCTAGACTTTTTTCGTGCTAGCTGGGTAGCGGATTATCCAGATGCTCAAAATTATTTATCGTTATTTTATACTAATAATTTCGCACCAGCAGGGCCAAATTATACTCATTTTTCAGATAAAAACTATGATTACTTATATGAAGCTTCCTTAAGCGAAACAAATCAACAGCAAAAAGAAGCTTACTATAGAAGTATGGATTCAATTATAATGGAAGAGTCGGTTGTAATTCCATTATACTTTGACGAGGTAATTAGATTCACCCATAAAAATGTAAATAATTTGGGTGTTAATCCAATAAATATTTTGGACCTAAGAAAAGTTACTAAAAATTAGATCTATAGTGACTTGTAATACTATTTAAATGAGATAAAATTTCCTTATCTATATCTGAAAATAAACAATTTCTTCTTTTCATTACCTTACCATTAACCTCAAAAACTTTATCAATTTTATAATCTGTAAAACCTTTATTGCCCCCGTAAGAAAAACTTGGAATGAAATTTCTTGGAAAACCAGAGCCGAAAACATTTGAACAAACCCCTACTACTGTCCCAGTATTAAACATTGTGTTTATAGCACTTTTGCTGTGATCACCCATAATAAGTCCACAAAATTGTTCTCCTGTACTAGAAAACTTGTCATTTTCATAGTCCCAAATTTTAACCTCTGCGTAATTGTTCTTTAAATTAGAAGTATTTGTGTCAGCACCTAAATTACACCACTCTCCTATTAAAGAATTTCCTAAAAAACCATCATGACCTTTATTACTGTATCCTTGAACAATAGAGTTACTAACCTCCCCTCCAATTTTACAATAAGGACCTATCGTTGTACCTCCATAAATCTTAGCGCCAAGCTTTATGGTAGATTTTTCACATAATGCAAAGGGGCCTCTAATTAAAGACCCTTCCATTATTTCACATTCATTAGCAATATAAATTGGCCCATCTGATGCGTTTAAAGTAACATACTCCATCTTAACACCATCTTCAATAAAAATATTTTCAGGGCAGATTAAATTATTAGTAGTTGATATTTTTGAAGATACCCTACCATTGGTAATGGCATTAAAATCAGCTTTGATTGCTGATGAATTAATATTAAAAATATCGGTTAGCTTATTTATTTCTAATAAATCTTGTTTGTAATTGATTTTTTTAAATGAATCAAAATTAACCTCATCTTGCTTTTCAGATGAATAAAAAGCAACTAAATCATCTCCTGAGTTGATTAACTCATTAGGTTTTAGGCTAGTTATTTGCTTAATAATTTCAGCATCCGGTAAAAAAGAAGCATTGATAAAAACATTATCATCAAATTCAACCATTGGAAACTTTTTCGAGAGATAATCTTCAGTAACTGATGTTGTTGTAGATTGAAGGAAAGCCTCCCATTTCTCTCTAATTGTTAGTATACCTACTCTAATGTCAGCTACAGGTCTTGTATAGGTAAGTGGAAGTAAGTTATTTCTACTAGGGCCATCAAATAAAATATAATTCATGAGGTCTGTTTTGTGTAAAAATAAAAAAAAGCCCTTCAAAAAGATGAAAGACTTTAATAAAATAAGTGATTTATATACGTTTACTTCTTAAATTTAGAATATTTAGTTTTAAACTTATCTATTCTACCAGCAGTATCTACTAATTTAGATTTACCAGTATAGTATGGGTGCGATGTTCTTGAAATTTCCATTTTAACTAATGGATACTCAACACCTTCATGTTCAATTGTTTCACTTGTGTTAGCAGTTGATTTTGTTAAAAACACATCACTGTTTGACATATCTTTAAAAGCTACTAATCTATAATCCTTAGGATGAGTGTCTTTTTTCATCGTTAAATGTTTTAATTTTGAGGTGCAAATCTAGATATTTTTTTTAATATATAACAATATAATGTTAAGTTTATTTACAGAAGAAATTGCTTTTCTTATATTTGTTTCGTTAATAAAACAAAACTATGGAAACTGAGATGAAAAATCTTTCAATAGAGTTAGGCTATAAGTTAGGTGGTGTTCTAGCCTTTTCAACAATTGCAATTTATGCAATAGATTATGAATTGTTTTTAAATCCGATGACTTCACTTGGAGTTTCTATAATTATTATAATAGCAGGAGTTTATTCTACAATTCAATCTAAAAATATAAATGATAACGCATTATCATTTGGAGAGTCTTTTAAATCTTATTTTATAACTGTAGCTATAGGATATTTATTTTACCATACAACTATGTTTGTAATTTTCTCATTTATAGATATTGATGCTGCAAAAATCATAGATGATAAATTACTTGTGATGTTAAAAGAGAATTTAAAATTATGGGGAGTGTCAAAGTTAGAGATAAAAGCGATGTTGATAAAGGCTGCAAAAACAAGTAGTTTCTCTTTTTCAACTATTGCTAGTACATACCTAGTAAAGCTTCTAGGATACTCGTTAATTGGTCTAATTACATCATTGGCGATAAAAAAAAATAAAACAGAATATTAAATGGATATATCTATTATTATCCCATTATTAAATGAAAGTGAATCCTTAAAAGAGCTAAGTCTTAATATAGACTCTGTAATGAAAAGAAATTCGTTTCACTATGAAGCAATTTACATTGATGATGGGAGTAATGACGATTCCTGGGATATAATTAAAGAGATCTGCAATAAAAATAAATCTTTTAAAGCAATAAAATTCTTGAAAAATTACGGAAAATCTCAAGCATTACATGCTGGTTTTAACATTGCTAATGGTAAAGTGGTTTTTACTATGGATGCTGACCTTCAAGATGATCCAGAGGAAATACCAGAGATATATAATCTGATTATTAAAAAAAATCTTGATCTAGTTTCAGGATGGAAGAAAAAAAGGTTTGATCCAGTTATAACAAAGAACCTTCCCTCTAAGATTTTTAATCTCTGTGCTAGACTTACTTCTGGCATAAAATTAAACGATTTTAATTGTGGGCTAAAAGGTTATAAAAAAGAAGTTGTAAAAAACATTAATGTATCTGGGGAAATGCACAGATATATACCCATACTAGCAAGCAACGAAGGCTATAATAAAATTGAAGAAAAAATTATTAAACATAGACCTAGAAAATATGGTCAAACAAAATTTGGTATGAATAGATTTACTCACGGTTTTTTAGATCTTGTAACCATATGGTTTTTATCAAGATTTGGAAAAAGACCAATGCATTTTTTTGGAGCAATTGGAGCAATAATGTTAATAATAGGATTTTTGTTTGCAGCATACTTGGGTGTTGATAAAATATATTTCAATCCTAATAGTAGACTTATAACCGAAAAACCTGAGTTTTTCATAAGCTTGACAACTATGATTCTTGGAAGTCAATTTTTTGTAGCTGGTTTTATAGGGGAAATGATAACTAGAAACAATCAAAACAAAAAACATTACAATATAGAAACTGTTATTAAAAGTTAATCTATAAACAATTTTACAATTAAACACTTCGGTTTATTAATTTTGTTTAAAAGTCAAATCCTAAAAGTACTAAATGAGTTATAAAGAAAAATATCAAGAATGGCTAAACTTACCTTTTGACAATGCTACAATTGAGGCGACTAAATCTTTACTTAATAATAAAGATGAACTTGAAGATAGTTTTTATAAAAATTTGGAATTTGGAACCGGAGGAATGAGAGGCTTAATGGGAGTTGGTACAAATAGAATAAATAAGTATACTCTAGGTAAAAATACTCAAGGCATTAGCAATTATTTAAAAAAAATATTTAAAACTAATATTTCAGTTGTTATTGCTTATGATTGTAGAAATAATAGTAAAGAATTAGCTAAAATAGTTGCGGATGTCTTTTCTGCAAATAACATTAAAGTCTATTTATTTAGTGATTTAAGACCTACACCTGAACTATCTTTTGCATTAAAGCATTTGAATTGTCAATGTGGTATAGTTTTAACAGCGTCTCACAACCCACCAGAATATAATGGTTTTAAAGTTTATTGGGAAGATGGGGGTCAAATAGTGCCACCAGAAGATCAAAATATTATAAAGGAAATCAATAGCCTAAATTATAGTGATATAAATTTCAAATTAAATAGCAATTTAATTGAATATATAGACAAAGAAGTCGATGATGTATTTATTAATAATAGTGTTCAAAATGGAAAATTATCAAAAAATAATGATGTAAAAAATAAATTAAACATAGTTTTTACTTCATTACATGGAACATCAATAACTTTAATTCCAGAAGTTTTGAAAAAAGCTGGTTTTAAGAATGTCTACATAGTTGAAGAGCAAAGGGTTCCTAATGGTAATTTTCCAACCGTAAAATCTCCTAACCCAGAAGAGACTGAAGCCTTAGACATGGCGTTAAAGCTTGGCTATAAACGCAATGCAGATATAGTCATAGGTACAGATCCAGATGGGGATAGGTTAGGGATAGCTGTTAGAAATAGTAGTAATGACTTAGTGTTGTTAAATGGTAATGAAGTTATGGCTATATTAATAGAAAACTTATGTCAAAAATGGAAGAGCGAAAACAAATTAAATGGAAATCAATTTATAGGATCTACAATTGTTTCCACCCCATTAATAAATGAAATAGCCAAATCGTATAATGTTGAGTGTAAATTAGGGCTAACTGGTTTTAAATGGATAGCTAAAATGATTAAAGACTTTCCTAATCTAGATTTTATTGGAGGCGGTGAAGAAAGTTTTGGTTTTATGGTTGGAGATTTCGTGAGGGATAAAGATGCAATCACTTCTACTCTACTTTCTTGTGAAATTGCAGCACTATTAAAAAATGAAGGGAATAGCATGTACTCAAAATTACAAGATATCCATATGAAATATGGCTTATATAAAGAAAAGTTGATTTCTTTAACTAAAAAGGGAATACATGGAAATAAAGAGATAAAAAAAATCATGAATAGTTTTAGGAATGAGCCACCCAAAACAATAGGTAATTCACAAATCATTAAAATAGATGATTTTGAGTCTTCCACCTCGCTGCATTATAATAATACCAAAACAAACATTTTATTGACAAAATCAAATGTTTTAATCTTCAGTACTTTGGATGGGACAAAAGTAGCACTCAGACCTAGTGGAACAGAACCAAAAATTAAGTTCTATATTAGTGTTAACGAAAAAGTAAATATAGTAGAAAATTATAGTAGCGTAGAGAATTTATTAGAGTTAAAAATCAAACAAATAGTTTTAGAATTAAAAATTAGTTAATGGAATATTTTAGAAAAATATTAAAGTATGCAATTCCATACAAGCACTTTGCTATATTGAATGTTATTTCTAACATTTTTTATGCTTTTTTCGGAACATTATCTATGATTTCCTTATTCCCAATGCTTAAAGTTTTATTCGATCAAACAGAAACATTAACCAAAGCTCCTATATGGAGTGGTATTGGAAATATCGTTGAATACGGAGAAGCCTATCTTAATTTCTTTGTTACAATGAAAAAAAATGAAGGAAGTAATGATGTCTTAGTTTTTATGATATTAATTATTGTTATTACATTTTTACTTAAAAATATTTTTAATTACTTATCCTTATTTTTCATAACATATCTAAGAAATGGAGTTATAAGAGACTTAAGAGATGATTTGTATGATAAAATGACTGAATTATCAGTCTCTTATTATTCTGAAAAAAGAAAAGGAGATATTTTGTCTAGAATTTCATCTGACGTGATTGAACTACAGGTTTCATTTTTAGGGATATTAGAATTAATAGTAAAAGAACCATTGATGATACTTTTTACATTAGTGTCAATGCTACTTATAAATAGTAAGCTTGCACTTTTTGTATTTATTTTTATACCTGTTTCTGGCTTAATAATATCATTCATTGGCAAATCTTTAAAGAGAAGGTCAAACAAAGTGCAAAAGGAACAAGGCCTGTTCTTATCACTTGTAGATGAGACATTAAACGGTTTAAAAATTATAAAAAGTTTTACTTCAGAAAGTTTATTCAAAAAAAAATTTAATAACTCAACCAATAAATATTATAAATTCTCAAATAGCCTTCTTAATAGAACAAATCTAGCAGGGCCAATAAGCGAATTTTTAGGAATTTGTTCAATAACTATTTTGCTTTGGTACGGAGGTCAAATGGTTCTAGAGGATGAGTCACTAGATCCTAGTTCTTTTATGGTTTTTTTAGGACTAGCGTATAATATTCTAACTCCGTTTAAAGCCATTAGCAAAGCGAGCTACAAAGTTAAAAAAGGAAATGCTGCAGCAGAAAGAGTAATTCAAATTTTAGAAAACAAATCGCAAATTAATGACCCTAAAGACAATAAAGTTATTTCAACTTTTGATAACTCAATTCAGTTTAATAATGTTAAGTTTAACTATAATGATGAAAATGCAATCAAAGAATTTACTTTTGAATTAAAAAAAGGAGAAACTGTAGCTTTAGTTGGACAATCTGGGAGTGGTAAATCAACAATGGTAAATCTAATCAATAGATTTTATGATGTTAATCATGGTGAAATAATAATTGATAATTTAAATATTAAAGATGTAACAAAAAATAGTTTAAGGAAATTAATAGGTCTTGTAACACAGGATTCTATATTATTCAATGATAGTATTAAAAATAATTTAATTGTAGCTAAAAATAATGCTACAGATGATGAAATTATTAGGGCTTTAAAGATTGCAAATGCTTGGGAATTTGTAAAAGATTTAAAAAATGGTATCAATCATAATGTTGGAGATTCAGGAAACAAGCTTTCTGGAGGTCAGAAGCAAAGAATTAGTATCGCAAGAGCTGTTTTAAAAAACCCTCCAATCATGGTTCTGGATGAGGCTACATCTGCCTTAGATACAGAGAGCGAAAAGCTAGTGCAAGACGCACTAGAAAATATGATGAAAAATAGAACTTCAATTGTTATTGCTCATAGACTTTCTACAATTAAGAATGCAGACTACATCATTGTACTAGACAAAGGCTTAATAGTTGAAAAAGGGAATCACAATGAATTAATGAAACTAAAAGGGTTATATCATAACCTAGTTGAACTGCAAACAATCGATAATTGATTATGATATTAAAATTTATAATACCAATTTTATTATTCAATTATAACTTGTTAAATTTTGATGAAAAAGAATTGTTAATTGAGTTAAACTATAATGAAGAAAAAATAGTTTTAAATAAGTCTTATAACAATATCCAAGAGGATAATTTCTGTATTAGTAAACTTCAATTTTATATTTCAAATCTAAAATTTTATTTAAATAATAAAGAAGTTTTAGAATTTCATAAAAAACATATTTTAATTGATATTGAAGATGAAAATTCACTAAAAATATTAATCCCAAGTAAGTTACAATTTGATGAAATCTCCTTTAATTTAGGGGTTGATGAAGAGACCAATAAAAGTGGCGCAAAAAGTGGTGATTTAGATCCGGTTTTAGGTATGTATTGGACCTGGAATAGTGGTTATATAAATTTTAAGGTAGAAGGTATATATAATGACAATAATAAATTTATATATCATATTGGAGGGTTCATGAAGCCATACAACACCCTACAACTAATTAAAATAAATTTATCTAGTGTGAATAAAAATAAGCTCATGTTGAATTTTGATGAGTTTTTCAATAACATAGATTTTAGTTTAAGTAAAATACTGTCTCCTGGTAAAAATGCAGTAAAACTCTCCATTTTACTTGCAAAATCTATTAACTAAAATGAAGAAATCAATTTCAATTATTTTAGTCTTATTTATTAGTATGTTACTATTTTTTTTATTTAAAACCAAGAATTCAACCAGTTTGAATTATCCAAAATATTTTCCAAAGATAGAATATGATTTATCTAAAAATCCAATTAATAAAGATAAAATTGAATTAGGTAAAATATTGTTCTATGATCCTATTTTATCTAAAAATAATCAGATTTCTTGTGCCTCATGCCACTCTTCATATAACGCATTTGCACACACTGATCACAAACTAAGTCATGGAATAAATGATGAAATAGGAATTAGAAATGCACCTGCTCTATTTAATTTAGCATGGCAAAAAGAATTTA
>Ga0209709_10000637_pt1 | contig 33128 bp, 33 predicted proteins | sample ArcticOcean_MG_C_2_FD_187435 | JGI IMG/M metagenome (GOLD analysis project Ga0209709, IMG submission 187435) | Marine microbial communities from western Arctic Ocean - ArcticOcean_MG_CB4_136 (SPAdes) (version 2) | ecosystem: Environmental > Aquatic > Marine > Oceanic | place: Arctic Ocean... | reverse complement strand
ACATCTGGAGGATGAGTATAAGGAAGTTCAATTATTTTTTTACCACTATTTATGGCTTTATAAAGAAACTCTATAAAAAATTCACCATGACCTGTTGAAATTGGTACTACAGATAAAAGAACGTCTCTTTTCATAAGAAAAATACTACTAGTATAATCTTTAATCTTATTGCTTAGTATTGCTTGACATAAAAAATTAATTAATTTACTTGATAAAATTCTTAATCTACTCCTTTGATCTAATCCACCATCAACATATCTGGACAAAATTACTAGATCATTTTTTTCTAATTGCTTTTTCATTTCAGGTAGTCTTTTAGCTAAATTACCCATATTTGAATCTAACCATCCAACTGTATTTGATGAAGAATTTATTAATCCTAATAAAAATGCAGACGCTAGTCCTCTCGTAGCTCTCGAATATGCTTTTATATTGGGATTGTTCATTTTGATTACTTTTTCGAAAGTTTCATCAGTAGAGTTGTCATCTACTAAAATAATTTCGACATTATCTAAGTTTTTAAAAATTTGATTTATTGTATCTTCAATTACTGTGGCTTCATTATATGTTGATAGAATTATTGAAACTTCTTTATTCATTATATTGTTTCAACTCATGTTCCATCATTATCTTTATTAATTCTTTAATATTGGTTTTAACTTTATAGTTTAAAATTTTTTTAGCTTTTGTTAAATTTGCTTTTAAATTTTTTGTTTTATTTTTTCTTAGAAGTTTTGTATCAACTTTTAAGTATTTTTTATAATCAAGACCAACATATTTAAAAGAGTGGTAAGCAAATTGTTCTACTGAAGTATTTTTACCAGTACCAATTATAAAAAAGTCAGGTTTTTTTTGTTGCATAATTTTCCATGCACTTTCTACATAATCCTTTGCATATCCCCAATCAATTTTAGCGCTAATATCACCTAAATATAAAAAACTTTTTTTACCAAAATAAATATCACAAACACTTTTAATAATTTTTTTAGTTACATACTCATCAGATCTTCTTGGTGATTCATGATTAAAAAAGATTGCACCACATATAAACAAATTATTAATATTTGAATACATTTTTGAGGCCAAATATGTTGATGATTTAGCTAGAGCATAAACACTTGCTGGGGATAATGCTGAATTTTCATTTAAATAACTTTCTCCACTCAACCCAAACATATTTGATGATACGGGTTGAAAAAACTTAATCTTTTTTTTTTTAGTCTTTAATAGTTCAAAAATTTGAATAACTGATAAAGTTGTAGTGCTGTAACTGTAAAGAGGAATATCACGGCTCCAGCCCACATGATCTTGATCAGCAAAATTGTAAATTTCATCAGGCTTTACCCTATCAATAATATTATTTATAGATATTGAATCTAGTAGATCGCCTTTTTCTAAAAAAAATGATTTATTAAATATTTTTGGATCGTCTAAAATATGATTAATATTTTTTGTATTACCTGTTGCAGATTTACGTATAACTCCATGAACTTGATAATTCTTTTTTGACAAGAAATCTGCCATATATGAACCATCTTGTCCAGTAACTCCTAAGATTAAAACTTTTTTCATCTAACTACTTTTAGTTTTGGGTATGGTAGTAAAAATTTTCCACCTTTTTTAAGCCAATTTTTTTCTCTAATTAAAAACTCATTTATAAATCCATATGGCATCACAAAAAAATAATCTGGATTTAGTTTTCTTGCCTTTTCTTCAGATATTATTTTTACACCTGATCCAACCGTATATTTACCCAACTTTGCCTTACTTCTTTCTGCGGCGTATGGAATTTCTTTATGTGTTAAACCATAATATTGTAAAAGAGTATTACCCTTAGTTGATGCACCAAATATAAATATTTTTTTACCCAGTTTATTATTTTTTTTAATAAACTTTAACGTCATTTCTTTATTTTTTTTTACTTTTTTTACAAATTTAATTATATCGTTGTATCCTGCCTGTTCTTTAAATTTAATAGATTTTTTAATATTTTTCTTACAATAAATTCTATAAGAACCGCCATTAATTTTATTTTCACTCATTTTAAATATCTTTAGTCCATTTTTTTCAAATAAGTATTTAAGTGAATTATATGAATAATATTCTAAATGTTCGTGACAAATATTTCCCAAATCATTTGTTTTAAACATAGAGTGAGAACACATTAATTGTGCTACAAATATTCCATCATCATCTAATACATCAGCGGCATGTTTAATAAATTCAGAAGGATTCTCTAAATCATAGAACATACCTATCGCAGAAATCACTTTTATTTTCTGATATTTATTTGGAATTTTCTTTAAATGTTTAGTGTGCCAAAAATCATTAATCATATAATGACAATTTTTTTTAAGCTCATTTTTTAAATTGTTTGCTGGTTCACACCCGATTGTAATTATTTTATCTTTTTTGAAATATTTCAATAAAGTGCCATCATTAGCTCCAATATCTAAAATAACATCTCCAGACTTAATTTTACAATTTTTTTTAATATCTTGGTAAAGTTCTTTTAAACCATCTCTCATTGTTTTAGTAATGCCTGATTTATACCAATAAAACTTTTTATACATTATTTCTTGTGGTGCTGAGTGTTCTAATTGAAGTAGTTGACATTTTTTACAATAAACAAGATTTAATGGTGCTTTAACACCCTTTTTAATATCTTTTTTATTTACAAAATTACTAACAAATATATTTCCAAAATTATATATCTGTTCAAGCTTAGGATTGTGACAAAGTCTACATTTTTTAATTTTAAATGTTTTTGGAATTTTCATATATAATAATTATTAAAAATATATTTTATTATATCGTTTAAAAAATACATTATACATGAGTTAATTATAATAACTCAAATGTTAATGCAATCAAATTCTTGATATACTCTATTTATAAATATATTTAATTGCTCATGAAACATATTAATAAAATATAAATTCTTAAAACCTATCAAGATTTCAAAACTAATAAGAATGAGTGAAAAATTTAATGGTGAATATGTTATCGACTCAAATATAATTAAAAATTCTAATAATTTAATATCACTTGGTTTAGGTTCTGATTGCTCTTTTGAGTTAAATTATCTAAGATTAAAAAATAACTAAATTCACATATATGACCATACAATTATTAGTTAGCCTTATATTAAAGATATAGTTAAATATTTCAGAAGATTAGTAACTTTTAAGACTACTTATGTTGTTTTCAAAGTCAGATTAAATAATTAACTCTTAACATAATTATTTTCTAACTATTAGAAAAAATTTTATCTAAACTTTGCTCCATCAATTTTTCTGATTTATTAAATTTATTATAAATTTCATTAAATAAAATTGAGCTATATAGTTCATCATATAATATTTTTTCAATCATTAAAATACCTTCGTTGATATTATTAAAAACTAACTTATCATGTAAACTTTTCCATATTGCTTTACTATCACTTTGAGTGCTTTGAATAATCAGGCCACCAGCTTCAATTATTTGTATTGATCTATGATATAAAGAAGTGCTACCAACTAAAGAACCAAGGTCTAAACAAATATTTTCTCTATAAATGTTATAAATATTTTTTAAGCTATAATCTTTAGATCCGATATCAGGTGAGTCAATTGATTTAATTGGGTAATTATTCCAATCATTACCTATGATATCCATTCGTTCACCAAATCTATTCTTAAGTAATTTAATAATTTCATATCTTAATAAAAGTTTCAGTTTTATATAAATTGTATATTTTTTAATCTCATCATCTGTATTTAAAATATTTTTTTTCCAATAATCTACATCATCTATTAAATGAAAGTTTTCTAATAACCTAACTTTATTAATATCCCATATACATTTTTCTTCTTGTGTAACATTTGTATTCATTCTTGAAATGAATATTATTTTTGGGTTTTTTTTTAATCTAGATTTAAATATATTTACTGGGTAAATTTGAAAAATGTCATTTCTAGTAATATGATTATTATTAATTGCAGAAAAATTATTATTAAATTTTGTTTTACCATCTTTTAAATGTAAAGAATTCTTTGACCAAAAATTTATACCTTTTGAGATATTTGATATTTGTGGGTTTCCATCACATGAAATAGATCTTCCTATTCCTAAAAGTGAAAAAAACTTTGCTATATAATGCTTGAATGGACCGCCTAAATTAATAACTATATATTTTCCATAAATATTATTTTGTAAAAAATTATTAAATAACATTTTTCTATACCTTGCTTTAAATGCAAAAAAGATTAATTTCATTTTTTAACAAAAATTTTTTGTATTTTTAATTTATTAATCATTATAATTTTTGTTCTGTTAAAGCTTTATTTAGATATTTATTATTAAGTTTACAATCGTGATATCCATGTTTGACGATATTTAAATAACGTTTAGTAGGATATGTAAATGATGTTTTTTTAGTCATTATATAAGTCATTACTTTTTTACCGTAATAAAAAAAATAATATTTTTTATATAATTTTGGATAATCTTCATAAACGTCAAGTTTTTTTTCATCACTTTCGGATATTTCAAATAATCCGCCTGGAACAATTGATTTTTTTTTAGGTTCTATATCAGCCGCTCTATATTTGCTTCTAAATGTCAGTCTAAAATTATTTAAATTTATTTTTTTTAAAAAAATACTATCTTTACATCTTCTTTTCATTTGCAAATGATGAAGGTTACTACCGTAAGCAAAGTAAAGCATATTGTTAACGATTAACGACTACTATTTTTTTTTTATTAGCTAATTCTAATATTTTAGAACTACAAGAGTCAATTTTAGATTTGTCCTCTGATCTCATAACAATTGATACTCCTAATTTTCCAGCTTGAAAAAAAGGATAACTACCAATTTCAACATCTTGATTATTGTTTTGTATTTCTGTTAATGAGCTCGCTATCTCGCTTTCTACTGTTTTTAAGCTAATGGTATGACTTAAAATGGGTTCACCACCTACTATCTCATTTTTTAAACCACCTATCATTGATTTTAAAATTGATGGGACACCCGGCAAACAAAATACATTTTCTACACTGAAACCTGGGGCTCCACTAGTAGGGTTTAAAATTAAATTTGCATTTTTAGGCATCCAAACCATTTTTTGTCTGTCTTCATTAAATTCACCTGGTTTATAATAAGCCTCTAAAATCTCAAAAGCTTCTTTGTGAATTTCATAATTTAAACTAAATGCTTTTGAAATAGATTCTGCTGTTATATCGTCATGTGTTGGACCTATCCCACCTGTAGTAAAAACATAATTATTAGATTTTCTCAATTTATTAACTGTATGAACAATAATACTTTCATTATCAGGTATAACTCTAACTTCCTGTACTTTTATACCAATAGAATTTAACCATAATGCTATTGTACTAGTATTTGTATCTTGAGTTCTTCCTGATAAAATTTCATTACCTATAATTAATATTGCGGCATTTACTTTTGTGTTTTTGGTCATTTTTAAATATATAATTAATATATGTTTTTTAACAAAATTTTAATAAAAGGTAAACTCATCAAAAGATATAAAAGATTTTTTATAGATATCAAACTAAATAAAGAAATTGTGGTTGCTCACTGTCCAAATACCGGCTCTATGAAGGGTCTATTGAATGAAGACAATGATGTATATATATCAAAAAATGATGATCCTAAAAGAAAATTAAAATACACATTAGAAATTATTAAAGTTAAAAAAAATTTAATTGGAGTTAACACTCATTTTGCAAATAAAATTGCCTATCATGGATTATCAAATAATCTTATTAATGAATTGAAGAATAATGACAGTATAAAACCTGAGGTTTTTTTTAACAAGAAAACTAGATTTGATTTTTTGATTGAAAAAAATAAACAGAAAATATTTGTTGAGGTTAAAAATGTTACGTTATTTAGAAATGAAAAAATTGCTGAATTTCCTGACTCTATTACATCTAGGGGCTCAAAACATTTAAAAACTCTTATTGCTGCCATAAAAAAAGGTTATAAAGCCTACTTGCTATTCTTGATTCAAATCGAGGGAATTGAGCATTTTAAAATAGCAAAAGATATTGATAAAGAATATTATGATAATTATTTACTTGCAAAAAAATCTGGCGTTAACTTTTTAGCTTATCGTTGCAAAATAAGCTCAAAGGAAATTAAAATAGAAAAAAAAATTAAGATTATTAATGAATGATTATTTAGAAAAATTTGAAAAGATGAGAATTGCAGGGAATTTGGCTGCAAGAACTTTAGACATGCTTACTGATAATATTAAACCTGGCATAACAACAGATAAAATTGATAAACTTGGTTATGAATTTATAAGAGATAACGGCGGTTACTCTGCTCCATTATATTATAGAGGATTTAAGAAATCTTTATGTACGTCACTAAACCATGTGGTTTGCCACGGTATACCTTCGGATAGAATCTTAAATGATGGTGATGCTCTTAATGTGGATGTTACTGCTGTAGTTGATAAACATTACGGTGATACTAGTAGAATGTTTTGTGTTGGTAAAACGTCCATTAAAATTAATAATTTAATTGACGCAACATACGAGTCTATGATGAAAGCTATTAATATATTAAAACCAGGTTTAAAACTTGGTGATATTGGTTACGAGATTCAATCCTTTGTGGAAAAAAAAGGTTTTTCTGTTGTAAAAGATTTTTGTGGTCATGGAATAAGTACTACATTTCATGAACCACCAAATATTTTACATTATGGAAGAAAAAATACAGGTATGGAAATTAGGCCAGGCATGACCTTTACTATTGAACCAATGATAAATGTGGGTAAATGGGATATAAAAATGCTAAAGGATGGTTGGACCGCTGTAACAAAAGACAAATCTTTATCTGCACAATTTGAACACACATTGGGAATTACCGAAAATGGTTATGAAATCTTTACAAAATCTGTTAAAGGTTATTCAAAGCCTCCTTACTTATAATTAATGATTGAAAGATACTCTAGAAAAGAACTTACTGATATTTGGTCCGAAGAAAATAAATATAAAATTTGGCTTGAGGTTGAAATAGCTGCAGCACAAGCTATGGAAAAGCTTGGTCAAATTCCAAAAGGTGTGTCATCTATAGTAAGAAAAAAAGCTATAATTAACGTTAAGAGAATTCACCAAATAGAATCTAAAGTCAAACACGATGTTATAGCATTTTTAACATCAATTACTGAAAAAGCTGGAATTAAAGCTAGATACCTTCACCAAGGTATGACTTCTTCTGATGTTTTGGACACAAGTTTAAATATACAATTAGCTCAATCTGGAAAAATACTACTTAAGGATATTGATCAAATTTTAAAAATTCTAACAAAACAAGCAAAGAAATATAAGTATACACCCTGCATGGGTCGGAGCCACGGTATTCATGCTGAGCCTATAACGTTTGGGTTAAAGCTTGCATCTTTTTATGAAGAATTTAAAAGAAATAGAAAAAGACTAGTTGATGCAATTAATGAAATATCAACATGTGCCGTCTCTGGAGCCGTTGGAACATTTGCTAACATAAACCCAAATGTAGAAAAACATGTTGCAAAAAAACTTGGTTTAAAAATTGAGCCCATATCAACACAAGTAATACCTAGAGATAGACATGCTTTCTACTTTTCTATTCTAGGAATTATTGCCGGTTCTGTTGAAAGAGTTGCTATTGAGATTAGACATTTACAAAGAACTGAAGTTTATGAACTTCAAGAATTTTTTTCAAAAAGTCAAAAAGGTTCATCGGCAATGCCTCATAAAAAAAATCCTATATTAAGTGAGAACTTAACTGGTCTTGCTAGAATGGTTAGAAGTTCTGTCGTACCTGCTTTAGAAAATATTGCTCTTTGGCATGAAAGGGACATCTCACATTCAAGTGTTGAAAGAAATATTGGACCTGATGCTAATATAACTTTAGATTTTGCACTAGTAAGACTAGGGAATATTTTAGACAACATGGTTGTATATCCAAAAAAGATGCTAGAAAATTTAAACTTAACAAAAGGTTTAATTTTTTCTCAAGAAGTTATGTTGGAATTAACTAAATCAGGTCTAAGCAGAGAACAATCGTACAAAATGGTGCAAGGTTATGCCAAAAAATGTTTTGAAAAAAATTTAAATTTATTTGATGTGATATCAGATGATAAATATATAATGACTAAAATTTCAAAAAAAAAACTTAAGGCAATATTCAATTATTCATCACATTTTAAAAATATAGATTTAATTTTTAAGAGAGTATTTAATTAATGAAAAAAGGAAAAAAATTATATGAGGGTAAAGCTAAAATAATTTATGCCACACCTGATAAAAATTTAGTCATTCAATATTTTAAGGATAATGCGACAGCATTTAATAATCAAAAAAAATCTATAATTGAAGGTAAAGGTGTTCTAAATAACAGAATATCAGAGCATATCCTTAATAACTTAAGTCAAATTGGAATTAAAAATCATTTAGTAAAAAGATTAAATATGCGAGAACAAGTAATTAAACTTGTAGAGATCATACCAATTGAATTTATTGTAAGAAATATTGCCACTGGGTCTATAACTAAAAGATTAGGTATTGAGGATGGCACCGTATTAAACCAACCACTATTAGAGTTCTGTCTTAAAAATGACAAATTGGGTGATCCCATAATTTCTGAAGAACATATTTTAGCATTTGACTGGGCTACCAAAAGTGAATTAGAAGAAATAAGAAAAATGATATTAAGAATTAATGATTTTATGATTGGAATGTTTAGAGGTATTGGCATTAAACTGGTAGATTTTAAACTTGAATTTGGAAGAATTAAATTAAATGGTAAAAACGAAGTTATTCTGGCAGATGAAATAAGTCCGGATACATGCAGACTGTGGGATTTAATAACCGATAAAAAACTGGATAAAGATAGATTTAGAAAAGATTTGGGAGATTTAATACCAGCATATACAGAGGTTGCAAAAAGATTGGGAATATTACATGAGCAGTCAAATTTAAGTACTGTAAATATCACAAAATTATCATCTATAAAAAAAAGAAAATAAAATGAAAGTATCTGTCGTAATAACTCTTAAAAAAGATGTTTTAGACCCTCAAGGTAAAGTAATTCATCAAACATTAGATGGTATGGGATTTAGCGATATCAAAGAAATAAGACAAGGAAAGTACTTTGAAATTAATATTAAAGAAAATGATAAAAAAAAATCTGAAGAAAAAGTTGAGGATATGTGTAAAAAACTTTTAGCTAATTTAGTAATCGAAGATTATAAAATTATTGGATCTCAATAATAAATAATGAATTCAACTGTAATAACTTTTCCAGGATCAAATTGTGATAGAGATATAGATGTAGCTCTTAAAAAATTTGGATTTAAAAATAAGATGATTTGGCACGACGATATTGAACTTCCTAAAAGTGACTTAGTTGTTTTGCCTGGTGGGTTTTCTTATGGTGATTACCTTAGATGTGGAAGTATCGCTTCTAAATCAAAAATAATGAAATCTGTAATTGATTTTGCTAAATCTGGTGGAAAAGTCATGGGTATTTGTAATGGATTTCAAATTTTAGTAGAAACTGGATTGCTTCCTGGTGTTTTATTGAGAAATAAATATTTAGAGTTTGTTTGTAAAAATGTTTTTGTAAAAATTAACAATAAAAATAATTCATATTTTAAAAGTTTTAAAAAAGACATACTCGAACTTCATATCGCGCACAATGAAGGAAATTATTTTTGTACAAAAGAACAATCGAAAGAAATTGCTGATAATGATCAAATAGCTTTATATTATTCTGATAAAGATGGAAAAATTGATAAAGACAACAATCCTAATGGATCCTTAAAAAATATTGCTGGTATATTTAATAAGGAAAAAAACATACTTGGAATGATGCCTCATCCAGAACGCATGATTGACCCAGCACTTTCAGGTGAAGATGGTTCTATTTTTTTTAAAAACTTAATTACTGATTTAAAATAATGATAGTTAATCAGCAAATTGCTCTAGATCATGGTTTGAAAAAAGATGAATATAAAAAAATTTGTGTTTTGTTAAAAAGAATTCCAAATATAACTGAGCTTGGAATTTTTTCTGCAATGTGGAATGAACATTGTTCATATAAATCTTCAAGATTACATCTTAAAAATTTACCTACAAAAGGAGAGAATGTTATTCAGGGTCCTGGAGAAAATGCTGGTGTTATTGATATAGGAGATGATGATGCAATTGTTTTTAAAATAGAAAGTCATAATCACCCTTCATTTATTGAGCCTTATCAAGGTGCAGCAACAGGTGTTGGTGGAATTATGAGGGATATTTTTACAATGGGTGCGAGACCTATAGCTAACCTTAATTCATTACACTTTGGCTCTCCAGAACATAAAAAAACTAAGAACTTACTTAGAGGTGTTGTTCATGGAATTGGTGGGTATGGAAACTGTATGGGTGTTCCAACAATAGCCGGACAAACAAGTTTTGATGAATCGTATAATGGTAATATTTTAGTAAATGCTATGACTTTAGGATTGGTTAAAAAAAATAAAATTTTTTACTCTAAGGCAGCTGGTTTAGAAAAACCTGTTATTTATGTTGGGTCTAAAACAGGTAGAGATGGAATTCATGGTGCAAGTATGGCTTCATCTGCATTTGATGATAGAATTGAAGAGAAAAAACCCACAGTACAAGTAGGTGATCCTTTCACTGAAAAACTTTTACTGGAAGCTTGTTTAGAGTTGATGACTGGAGATTCTATAATTGCTATTCAAGATATGGGTGCCGCCGGTCTTACTTCATCTAGTATTGAAATGGCTTCAAAAGGTAAACTAGGAATAGAAATTAACTTAAATAAGGTACCTTGTAGAGAGTCAAATATGACTCCCTACGAAATCATGCTTTCGGAAAGTCAAGAAAGGATGTTGATAGTTTTAGAAAATGGTAAAGAAGATTTAGCAAAAAAAATATTTGATAAATGGAATTTAGATTTCGCCGTTATTGGTAAAACTACTAATAGTAAAAAAATTGAACTTTATTTTAATAAAGAAAAAGTTGCTGATATTCCTGTTGATACATTAGTTGAAAACTCCCCAATGTATGATAGAAAATGGGAGAAAACTAAACTTCCTAAAAAAATTAAAATTAATAAAAAACAATTTAAAGACTTAAAAGTTACAAATATTTTAAATAAAATTTTATCAAATCATAATGTATGTAGTAAAGAACGGATCTGGCAACAATATGATCATACAGTTATGGGCGACACTATTCAAAAACCAGGTGGGGACTCTGGTGTAGTTAGGGTGCATGGAACTAATAAAGCTGTTGCAGCTTCTGTAGACTCGTCCGCAATATACTGTTGGTCACATCCATTAAGTGGTGGAAAACAAATTGTTTGTGAAAGTTGGAGAAACTTAATATCAGTAGGCGCAAAACCAATTGCTATAACAAATTGTTTAAACTTTGGTAGTCCAGAGAAACAGGAAAATATGGGTGAATTTGTAGAATGTGTTCAGGGATTGGGTGAGGCAAGTAAATTTTTAAATTTCCCAGTAGTTTCAGGAAATGTATCTTTCTATAATCAAACAAAAAATATTGGAATTAAGCCTACTCCAGTCATTGGTGGTGTTGGCTTAATTAAAAATTATAAAAATATGATCACTATGGATTTAAAACAAAATGGTAACGTTCTCTTTGTTGTGGGAAAAACAGAAGGGCATTTAGATCAGAGTTTATTTGCAAGAGAGATTTTGAATGAAAAAAATGGGCCTCCACCAGAAATTAACTTATTTAATGAAAAAAATAATGGCGAAACGATATTAAAACTTATTGATAAAAAATTAATAAAATCTGCTCATGATGTTTCATTAGGTGGTATTATTACAGCTGTCTGTAAAATGTGCATTAAAGGTAAAAAAGGTGTAACTCTTAAAAAACCAAACTATTTAATAAATCAATTTGAATACCTTTTTGGTGAAGATCAAGGTAGATATATAATTGAAATTGAGATTGCTAATATAAAAAATGTAACTGAAATACTTGAAAATAACTCTGTACATTTTGATGAGCTTGGAATTATAAATGAAAATGAGCTAATTATTGATAATAAATCAAAAGTAACAATTGACGAATTATCAAAATCGCATACAAGTTGGTTAACTAACTACATGAGCAAATAATGGCAATGGATTTAAAAGAAATTGAAAAGCATATTAAAGATGCACTACCAGATGCAACAATTGAAATTCAAGATTTAGCTGGTGATGGTAATCATTATTCAGCTACTGTTACATCTTCTCAGTTTTCAGGAAAAAGCAAAATTGAACAACATAAAATGGTATACAATTCATTAAAAGGTAAAATGGGTAATGAGTTGCATGCTTTAGCAATTAAAACAAAGGAGTAAAAGTGGATCAGCAAATAAAAGAATTAATTGAAAATGAAATAAATAATAATGATGTTTGCCTATTTATGAAGGGAACACCAGATGCTCCTCAATGTGGCTTTTCAATGGCTATTTCAAATATGTTAAAAATTTTGAAAGTTAACTTCAAAGGAATTAATGTTTTAGAAAATGAAAAAATAAGACAAGGAATTAAAGAATTTAGTGAGTGGCCTACAATACCTCAATTATATATAAAAAAAGAATTTGTTGGTGGTTGTGATATTGTTAAAGAAATGTATGAAAAAGGCGAATTACAATCCACGTTGAAAGAAAAAAAAATAATATAGTTTTTTTCAAAAAAAGTTATTTCTGAAAACTTGTATTGTCTTTATAAAAATAAACTTTTTTAATTGTAGAGTAAGTTTTTTTAATTGTATTATTGCTAATAATTTTTGAAGAAAACTATTTTTATTATTTATAAAATTAATTTTATCTTGAATAATATTCAATTACTAAATTTGGCTCCATAACAACTGGATATGGAACTTCTTCAAGTTTTGGAGTTCTGACTAATTTTACTTTTTTATTTTTCTCATCCACCTGTAAATATTCAGGAACTTCTCTTTCTTTGTTGGCTAATGCAACATCTATGAACACTAGCTGTTTTGATTTTTCTCTTATTTCAATAGTTTCTTCCTCTTTTAATTGGTAACTTGAAATATTCACTTTTTTACCATTAACCTTAACATGGCCATGATTAATAAGTTGTCTAGCTGAAAATATTGTCGTTGATAATTTAGCTCTATATACAATAGCATCTAATCTTCTTTCCAATAAACCAATTAAGTTCTCTGAAGTATCGCCTTTCAACATTGAGGCTTTCTTATAAAGGTTTCTAAACTGTCTCTCATTTATATTACCATAATAAGCTTTTAATTTTTGTTTAGCCTGTAACTGGATTCCATAATCAGATTGTTTTCTTCTGGATGTTGTTTGACCATGTTGACCTGGTCCATAAGCTCTAGAGTTAAAAGGGCTTTTCGGTCTACCCCAAAGATTAACCTTCAGTCTTCTGTCTACTTTATGTTTAGAATTAAGTCTTTTAGTCATTTAATAACAGGATTTATAGACTTACTCATAATTTTGTCAATCAACCTTTTTGGGCCAAACTAGCAAATACACTTGATAAAATGCGAATTTCCTTTTCTGACAATTCCATTTTATAAAAAATACTTCTTAGATTTTCTAACATAATAGGTTTTTTTTCTAGCGGCTTGAAAAAATTTTTTTCATCTAGTTTTTTAATACATAAATTAGCAACTGCTTGAATATCTTTTTTACTAGCTAATGAAACTTTTTCTGACTTGAGGTAATTGAAATCTTTTAATTTGATTAAACTAGCAACTACTTGAGCAACAATAATAACACTATGAGATAAGTTTAAAGACTTAAATTCAGGATTAGTTGGAATTTGTAATGTATAATTTGCATAACTAACTTCATTATTAGATAAGCCTGATGCTTCAGGTCCAAACAAAAAAGCAACTTTTTTACCAAAATCAATCTTACTTAAGTCATCAAATTTTATATTCTTAATATTTTTATTTCTAAATCTTGAGGTTGTTGCAATTACATAATCAACTTTTTTAACAGCAGATTCTAAAGAGGTATAAATCTTACTGTTATTAATTATATCCTTGGCTCCGACTGATGTTGCTAGAATTTTATCATTTGGAAAAATAGGCTTGGGATTTATGATAACTAATTTTTTAAAATTAAAATTTTTAATAGCTCTAGCGCATGCACCTATATTTTCTGATAATTGAGGTTGATATAAGATAAATGAAATATTGTTAAATGACATTAAAGACTGGCAGGGGCGTTATCTTTTAACAGTTTATAATCTAAGCTATCTACCAATGCTTTAAATGATGCATCAATAATATTTGGTGAAACACCAATGGTAAACCAGTTTTTTCCTTTTGAATCTGTGCTTTCTATGGAAACTCTAGTTACAGCTTCTGTGCCTGTATTCAAAATTCTTACTTTATAATCTACTAATTTAAGATCCCTCAAATATTTAGAATACTTTGTTAAACGATCAACATTTTGACGTATGGCATTATCTAATGCATTTACAGGACCATTACCTTCACCTTCACAAATAATTTTTTTTCCATCTACTTCCAATTGAGCTTTTGCAATTGAAACAATTTTTCCTGATGAGCTTTTTTTGACTGATACATCATATTCTTTAATTAAAATATATCTTGGTATTTCTCCAATTATTCTTCTCGCTAGTAGTTCAAAAGATGCATCAGCTCCATCATAGCTATAACCAATAAATTCTCTATCTTTTACTTCCTCCAAAAGTTTTTTAATTTTTGGATCATTTTCTTTAATATCAATTCCAATAGTTTTTAATCTTGAAATAATATTTGATTTACCTGCCTGGTCAGAGATAATAATATTTCTTGAATTTCCAACATCTTCAGGATTTATGTGTTCATATGTCTTTGGATCCTTTTGAACTGCCGAGACATGTAATCCTCCTTTATGAGAAAATGCAGCAGCACCTACGTAAGGTAAATGTTTATTTGGTTTTCTATTTAAAATTTCATCTAAAAGTCTAGAACATTGAGTTAAATTTTTAATATTATTAGGCTTTATGTTTATTTCATATTTTAAAGAAAAATCTTTCTTTAAGAAAAAAGTAGGTATTAATGACATTAAATTTGCATTTCCACATCTCTCACCCAGTCCATTAATGGTTCCTTGGATTTGCCTTACACCAGCTAAAACTGCAGCTAAAGAGTTTGCTACAGCATTTCCCGTATCGTTATGTGCATGAATTCCTAAATTTTTACCAGGTATGTCCTTTGAAACTTCTCTAACAATCTTTGATATTTCATGAGGCAATGTTCCGCCATTTGTATCGCACAAAACAATCCATCTTGAACCAGCGTCAAAAGCGGCTTTAAGACAAGAGATTGCATATTTTGGATTTGCTTTATACCCATCAAAAAAATGTTCCGCATCAAACATAAATTCTTTTTTTTCTTTAACAAATAGTTTTGCACTTTCACTTATATTTTTTAGATTTTCTTCGTTTGATATTCCTAAAGCTACATCTACATGAAAGTCCCAAGTTTTACCGACTAAGCAAATAGATGTTGTATTTGAATTCATAAGAGCAGATAGTCCAGGATCATTGTCAGCACTCCTCCCTGATTTTTTTGTCATACCAAAAGATGTTAATTTTGCATTCTTAAAATTGTGTTTTTTTTGAAAAAATTCAGTATCTGTAGGATTCGCTCCAGGCCAACCACCTTCAATATAATCAACACCTAAATTATCTAAAGCTATTGATATTTTTTCCTTATCTTCAATAGAAAAATCTACATCTTGTGTTTGTGCTCCATCTCTAAGAGTGGTGTCAAATATATATAATCTTTCTTTATTCATTTAATTTTCCATGATGTTTTACCATCTTTATCCTCTATTAAAACTCCTTTATCCAAAAGTTCATCTCTAATTATATCGGCTTTTTTATAATCCTTGACTTCTCTAGCTATATTTCTTAATTCAATTTTTTTAAGAATTTCTTTTTCAGAAATTAAAGATTTTCTCTTTTTAAAGTCCAACCATTCCTCTTTAGTTTGGTTTAGAATTCCAATAAAATTACAAGCTGAAACAAATATTTTTTTATCTTTGTCATTTCCAAAATTTGCTTTTTCAAAAAGTTTATGAAGATTTGCAATATAACCAGGAGTATTTAAATCATCGTATAGAGGTAAAAGTATATCATCAGGAATTTTAGATGGTTTTTTTAAAGATAAATAAACTTCATACCATTTTTCAATAGTATTTTTAGTATCTTCTAAGAGTTTATCATTCCAATCAAGTGGTTGCTTGTAATGTGCGCTCATGAGAGCTAATCTTAAAACTTGTCCATTAACTTTATTTCTAAAATTTTTTATCTTTAAAATATTTCCCTGTGATTTTGACATCTTTTCATTAGACATTGTTATAAAAGCATTATGAACCCAATAATTAGCAAAAATCTCTGTGTTATTAGCACATCTAGATTGAGCTATTTCATTTTCATGGTGAGGAAAAAGTAAATCTATACCACCACCATGTATATCAAAATGATCACCTAAAAAAAATTTTGACATTGCAGAACACTCTAGATGCCAACCAGGTCTTCCTTTACCCCATGGGGAATCCCAAGAAGGTTCATTATCAGCTGATGGCTTCCACAAAACAAAATCTTCAGGACTTTTTTTATTTTCAGAAATTTCGACTCTTGATCCAGCAATCAAATCCTCTAATTTTTTATTGGACAATTTTCCATAATCATTAAACTTATTAACCTGAAAATAAATGTGATTATTTTTTTCATAAGCAAAACCTTTATCAATCAGTTCATTAATCATTCTAATCATAAGATCAATATGATCTGTAGCTTTTGGTTGTTCAGATGGCACTTCACAATTTAAAAAAATACAATCTTCACTAAAACTTTTAATTATCTTTTTTGTTAAATCTGAAATTTTAATATTATTTTCTTGAGAAGATTTTATAATCTTATCATCAATATCAGTAATGTTTCTTATATAGGTAACAGAATTTTTACCATATTTACATTTTAAAACTTTAAAAAGTATATCAAAAATTACTAATGGTCTGGCATTTCCAATATGTGGATCATCATAAACTGTTGGACCGCATACATATACTCCTATTTTTTTTTCATCTATAGGAACAAATTTTTCTTTTTTGTTACTTAGGTTATTTGTTAAAAAAATATCTTTATTCATTATTCTAGAAATATACTTTAATTATAGATTTGTGAATCTATTTGATTAGTTTGGAATTTTGCATACTGGAATAGGCTCCATTTTATGCAAGTTTGATTTTCTTATTTTCTCATATTTTTCATGATTTTTAGAATTTGGATTATTCATTGCTTCTTCTAAGTCTTCATACTTTAACCCAAGTTGTCCTTCATCAGTTCTGCCATCATCCCAAAGTCCATCAGTTGGGGCTGCGTTAATAATTTCTTCTAGAATATTAAGCTCTTTACCCATCTCCCAAACTTCTGTTTTATTGCAATCAGCTATTGGAGATATATCAACACCTCCATCACCATACTTGGTATAAAAACCAACCCCAAAATCTTCAACTTTATTGCCCGTTCCAACAACAATACCTTTGTTTGCAGCGGCTACTTGATAAAGTGTTGTCATTCTTAATCTAGCCCTAGAATTTGCCATACCATGTTCATTTTCAAATTTTGACAAAGTTGATTTGAAGTTATCAAATAATTTATCTAATTCTACCGTATGAGCTTCAACATTTTTAAAATTTTTGATCAACCATTCTTGGTGTTTAAGGCTTAATTTATGTTGTGATAATTTTTGTTTTATTGGCATTGATAAAACAATAGTTTTTAATCCTGTCATTGCACTTAAAACACTTGATACGGAAGAGTCAATTCCTCCTGATATACCTATTACTAATGATTGTGCCTTATTTGGCATTTTATTTACATAGTCTTTAATCCAATTACTTATAAAGATTACTTTTTCTGTTGCTTTCATAATTTAAAATTTAAACAAAATTGTATTTAATACAATTGTTTAAGATGCCGCTTTAATATTATTTTTGGAATATAAGCTATTTTTTTTAATTTCATCTGAAATCAAAAAAGCCATTTCTAGTGCTTGGTTAGCGTTAAGTCTTGGATCACAATGGGTGTGGTACCTATGTGATAAATCTCTGTCAGATATTTTTTGTGCACCACCAGTACATTCAGTGACATTCTGACCAGTCATTTCAATATGTAAGCCACCAGCATAACTACCTTCGCTTTGATGACATGCAAATACACGCTTAACTTCTTTGACCACATTGTTAAATGGACGTGTTTTGTAACCAGTCGTAGATTTAATAGTATTACCATGCATTGGATCACATGACCAAATTACATTTAATCCTTCTTTTTTAATTCCTCTGATTAATTTAGGTAAAAATTTACCCACATTTTCATGACCAAACCGAGATATTAAAGTAATTTTACCTTTTTCATTTTGTGGATTAATTTTATTACATAAATTAATTAAATCTTCTACTTTTAAAGTTGGTCCACATTTAATTCCAATTGGATTCTTAATGCCTCTACAATATTCAACATGTCCACCATCTAATTGTCTTGTTCTATCGCCTATCCAAACAAAGTGAGCTGACGTATCGTGGTATTCACCAGTTGTAGAGTCAACCCTTGTCATGGCTTGTTCAAATGGCAGTAATAGTGCCTCATGAGAAGTCCAAAAATTTACTGTTTTCAATCTTCTGTTAAAATCAGAATTAATACCACACGCCTCCATAAAAGCTAATGCATCTGCAATTTTATCTTCAATCTCTTTAAATTTTTTTACTTCAGGACTTTTTTTAATAAATCCTAAATTCCAAGTATGCACCATTTTCAAATCAGCAAAACCTCCATGAGAGAAAGCTCTTAAGAGGTTTAAAGTTGAGGCTGATTGAGAGTAAGCTTTAAATAATCTTTTTGGATCTGGATTTCTTGCTTTCTCGTTAAATTCTATGCCATTGATATTGTCACCTAAATAACTAGGTAATTCTATATCACCTTGTTTTTCTGTTGATGCGCTTCTTGGTTTAGAAAATTGTCCAGCAATTCTACCTAATTTAATAACGGGCAATGATGCTGAGTATGTTAGTACTAATGACATTTGTAAAATCAATTTGAATGTGTCTCTAATATTATCCGGATGAAATTCTGCAAAACTTTCGGCGCAGTCACCACCCTGCAATAAGAATGCTTTTCCATCAACTACGTCAGCTAACTGTTCTTTTAAATGTCTAGTTTCTCCAGCAAAAACTAATGGCGGAAAATCTTTAATTTTTTTAAGGACAGAATCTAACTCTTGTTTATTTGGATATTCTGGAATGTGTTTGACGGGATAATTTTTCCAACTATTTATTTTCCAATTTTTCATATTCAACCTAGGAGTGTTCTAGCAGAGTTTAGTAATTATTCAACAGTAACAGATTTAGCCAAATTTCTTGGCTTATCTATGTCATAACCTTTTTTTAATGCAGCGTAGTAAGCTAATTTTTGCATAGGGATCGTTAACAAAAATGGAAACAGATCTTTGTTAGTATATTCTACTTCAATGGTTTCCCAAATATTTTCAGAAACAACTTCGTCTTTACTTTTATTAGTAATTAATAAAACCTTTGCACCTCTTGCTATTACTTCTTGCATATTAGAAATTATTTTTGGGTAGTGATTGTCTCTTGGAGCCAAAACAACAACTGGCATTCCATTTTCTATTAGAGCTAAAGGACCATGTTTCATCTCTCCTGCTGGATATCCTTCAGCATGAGTATAAGAAAGTTCTTTAAGTTTTAAAGCACCCTCCAAAGCAATTGGATATGACGTACCTCTACCGAGAAACATTGAACCTTTTGCTTCCGCAAATGTATTTGCTACAGATTGAATTTTGTTTTCACATAACAGTGTTTCTTCAACAAGTTTAGGCAGTTTTTTTAGATCTTTAATTTTATTGATATAATCATCTTTTACTATATTTTTTTTTAAAAAAGATATTTTTAATGCTAATATATAAAGTACAAGTAATTGTCCAAGAAAAGCCTTTGTTGATGCAACACCAATTTCAGGTCCACAATGAATTGGTAAAATGAAACCTGAATCTCTTGCAATAGAACTTTCAATTACATTAACAATACAAGCAGTTTTCATTTTTTTCTTATTGCATAAATCTAATGCAGCATAAGTATCGGCTGTTTCTCCAGATTGTGAAACAAATATGTATAAAGTATCTTTTTTAAATCTATTTTTTCGGTATCTAAACTCTGACGCTACATCGACACTAACATCTAAAGTTGTTAGTTCTTCAAACCAATATTTTGCTGTTAGACAAGAGTTATAAGCCGTTCCACATCCTATTAATGTTACAGAATTGATTTCTTGTACTTCCCATGGAAAATTATAAATATTGATATCATTATTAATATTATCAATATATTCTTTAACACAATATTTTAGGGTTATGGGCTGCTCTTCAATTTCTTTTGCCATAAAATGTTTAAAATCACCTTTATCATAATTTGCTTCGTTTGATGATAATTCTAAAACTTTTTTATTTACATTAGTTCCATTTTCATCAAAAAATTCAACTTGGTTTTTTTTAATAATACAAAACTCACCATCATTTAAATAAGATATTTTATTAGTCATAGATTTTAAAGCATAAGAATCTGAACCTAAATAATTTTCATTTGATCCATAACCAACTGCAAGTGGAGAGCCTCTTCTAGCTCCTACAATTAGATCTGGTTGATCTCTAAATATAATTCCTAAGGCAAAACTACCATGAAGTTTTTTAAGCATTTTTAAAATTGAATCTTTTAAATCATTTTCTTTTAGATACTCAGTAATTAAATGAACAATTACTTCCGTATCAGTTTGAGATTTAAATTTATGTCCTTTACTGATTAAATATTTTTTTAGAATTGTTGAATTTTCTATAATTCCATTATGAACCACTGATACAGTTTCTGATGAATGGGGATGGGCATTTGTCGCATTGGGAATACCATGCGTTGCCCACCTAACGTGACCAATACCAATAAAACCTGGCATATCTTTAATTAATGGATTTTTTTCTAAATTTTCTACACTTCCCTCTGATTTAATTTCATTAATAAGTCCATCAGACAAAGTTGCTATACCTGCAGAATCATAACCTCTGTATTCTAATTTTCTTAATGTGCTAACAATGGTTCCAGAAACTGATTTGCTGCTAGTTATGCCTATAATTCCACACATTGATTATTTTATCTTTCTTTTATAGTTAAGAACTTCCACTTGTTTAGATCGAGTTAATGATAAAGATTTTTTTTTAACATTTTTAGTAATAACAGATCCCGCTCCAACAATGCTATTTTCATTTATTGTTACTGGTGCTACTAAAGATGAATTTGATCCTATAAAGACATTATTTTTAATTTTAGTTTTACTTTTTTTAATTCCATCATAATTGCAAGTTATTGTTCCCGCACCTATGTTAACAGATTTTCCAAGATCACTATCCCCAATATATGACAAATGATTTATTTTTGATTTTTTTCCTATGATGCTTTTTTTAATTTCAACAAAATTACCAACTCTTGAACCTTCCTTTAAGATTGTACCAGGCCTAATTCTGGCATAAGGACCTACACTTACTTTGCTCTCAATTTTACAATTCTCCAAGTGAGAAAATGAATTAATTTTAACATCATTACCAATTTTAACTTTTGGCCCTATAACAACATAAGGTTCAATAACAACATTTTTTCCAATTTTAGTATCTTTAGTGAAAAAAATTGTTTCCGGTCCCACCATCTTAACACCTAATTTTATAAATTTATTTCTAAGTTTATTTTGAATTTTTTGTGAATTTATTTGTTTCATCTAGAAAAATCTTTATACTAAGTATTAAGTTATCTTAATTCACAAATTATTTCTTATAAATACTTTACATAATGAGTCAAAAATATACAATTTTATTCGATCTAGACGGAACTTTGGTTGATACAGCGCCAGATTTAATGAATGCTCATAATCATGTCATGAAGAAATATGGCTATCCCACAAAGTCTACTGAAGAAATCAGAAACTTAGTTGGTCAAGGTGCTGGTGCGCTAATTGGCAGGTCTATATGGGGTCAAGCAAAGAAGGAATTTCATAGTGTCGAAGATAAAAAAGTTAAAGAACAAATGTCAAAAGACTTTATTAATTTTTATGGAAAAAATATTATAAATAAAAGTACTCTCATTAATGGTGTAAAAAAATTTTTAAGATGGTGTAAAGAACAAAATATTTCAATGGCTGTTTGTACTAATAAACAAGAACACTTAGCTATAGATCTTTTAAAAAAAATTGGAATTTATGATTATTTTGAATATGTTGCTGGTTTAAATACTTTTGATTATTGTAAACCTGATCCAAGACATTTAACAAGTATAATTGAAATACTTGGTGGCAATATAAAAGAATCATTAATGATTGGAGATAGTGAAACTGACGCTAATGCTGCTAAAGCTGCATCTATACCTATAATTTTATTAGAAAATGGCTATACGGAAAAAAATAGTAATGAAATATACCACGATCATTTAATAAAAGACTTCATTGGCGTCGAAAAAATCATTTCTACGTATTTAAAAGATTGATTAAATTTTTTTTCTTATTATTACTTAAGTCAAAAAAATTATGGAGTTATTGTGATTTCGCATAAAGTAAAAGTTTACCCCTCAAAAATTGACTTGCCTAAAAAAAAACAATTAGCATGGAAAATTGCAGAGATAGCATCTGATAATGCTAAATTAGATAAAAATTCAATTGAGATGGTTATCAATAGAATAATTGATAATGCTTCAGTAGCTATTGCGTCTTTAAATAGAAAAGCAGTTATTTCATCAAGAGAAATGGCTTTAAAACATCCAAGAAAAAATGGTGCAGCTTTATTTGGAATAGATTCAAAGCAAAAATTTGATTGTGAATGGGCAGCTTGGTCAAATGGAACAGCAGTTAGAGAACTTGATTTTCATGATACATTTTTAGCTGCTGATTACAGTCATCCTGGTGATAATATTCCACCTCTTTTAAGTGTTGCTCAACAAAATAAAAAAAGTGGATTAGACCTCTTAAAAGGAATCATTACTGCTTATGAGGTTCAGGTGAATTTAGTAAAAAGTATTTGTCTTCATAAACATAGAATTGATCACATCGCTCATCTAGGTCCTAGTGTTGCAGCTGGTTTAGGAACAATGTTAAAATTAAATACAAAAACAATCTATCAAGCTATTCAACAAGCTTTACATACAACTATATCCACAAGACAATCTAGAAAAGGTGAAATCTCGAGCTGGAAAGCTTTTGCTCCAGCACATGCGGGCAAACTTGCAATTGAGGCTGTCGATAGAGCTATGCGTGGTGAAGGAGCACCAAGTCCTATTTACGAAGGTGAAGACAGTGTAATTTCAAGAATATTAGATGGAAAAAAATCTTTGTACAATGTGCCTCTACCAAAAAAAAATGAGTGTAAAAAAGCTATTCTAGAAACTTATACAAAAGAATACTCAGCAGAATATCAGGCGCAAGCACTTATTGATATTGCAAAAAAATTAAATAAAAAAATATATAATTTAAATCAAATTAAAAAAATTGATCTATATACAAGCCACCATACACATTATGTAATTGGAACTGGAGCGAATGATCCTCAAAAAATGAGTCCGAACGCTAGTAGAGAAACTTTAGATCATTCCATTATGTATATTTTTGCTGTAGCATTAGAAGATGCAGATTGGCATCACGTTAAATCTTATACTAAGAAAAGAGCTAATAAAAAAAGTACTATTAAAATCTGGAAGTCAATTGTAACTCATGAAGACAAAAAATGGACTAAAAAATATCATGATCCCAATCCAAAAAATAAGTCATTTGGTGGTAAGGTTGTTGTCACAATGAACAATGGTAAAGAGATAGTAGAACAGCTCGATAGAGCTGATGCCCATCCTTATGGAGCTCGTCCATTTAAAAGACAAAACTATATTCAAAAATTTTTAACACTCACGGATGGTATTTTAGATAAAAAAGAAAGTTTACGTTTTTTAAAAACTGTTCAAAATCTAAAAAACTTAAAATCTGGTGAACTAAATAAGTTGAATATAAAAGTAAAACGAAGTCAAATAAAAAAAAATACAAAAAAAGGAATTTTTTAGTGCACTTTATAGATAAAGAGCCCAGTCAAAAAAGAGCAGACTTTGTAAATAAATTAAAAACAAACAAAATTCTAAGAGTTCCAGGAGCATATAATCCATTAACTGCAAAATTGATTGAAGAAATTGGTTATGACGCAGTCTATGTCTCGGGTGGAGTAATGGCAAATGACTTAGGTTTTCCAGATATAGGCTTAACAACATTACAAGATGTGAGCACAAGATCTTACTTAATTTCCAGGGTTACAAATCTACCAACTATAGTTGATATCGACACAGGATTTAAATCTTGCAAAGAAACTATTGAAACTTTTGAAGAATTTGGAATTACTGCTGTACATTTAGAAGACCAAATAGAGCGAAAAAGATGTGGTCACCTGGAAAACAAAGAATTAATTTCAACAGAAGCAATGGTTAAAAAAATTAAAGATTGTGTTGTTGCAAAGAAAGATGAAAACTTTAAAATTATAGCAAGATCAGATGCAAAAGGAGTTGAAGGAATAGATAAAATGATTGCTAGATGTAAGGCATACATTGATGCTGGTGCAGAAATAATTTTTCCAGAAGCTCTTCAAAATGAAAAAGATTTTGAAAAAGTTAGAAAAGAGCTACCTTGTTATTTGTTAGCCAATATGACTGAATTTGGTAAATCCAAACTATTTAACTACAAGGAATTAGAAAACTTTGGTTATAATATTGTAATATACCCAGTAACCACTCAACGATTAGCTATGAAAAATGTTGAAGATGGACTTAGGGACATTTATGTGAATGGACACCAGAATAATATTATTGATAAAATGCAAACTAGAAAAAGATTATACGAGTTAGTTGAATATGAAAAATATAACTCTCTCGACGAAAAAATTTATAATTTTAGTACTGAGGGACATGAATGATGCAAGATGATATTAAAAAAGGTTTATTAGGAATTGTAGTTGACGAAACTGAAGTTTCTAAGGTTATGCCAGAAATTAATTCTCTAACTTATAGAGGCTATGCTGCACAAGATTTATGTGCAAGGTGTAAATTTGAAGAAGTAGCATATTTAATTTTAAATAAAGATCTTCCTAATAAAAAACAACTTAAAAATTTTGAAAAAGTAGAAATAAAAGAAAGAACTCTATCAAAAAGTTTAATCAATATATTAAAACAAATGCCAAAAAAATCTCACCCAATGGATGTTGCTAGAACTGCAGTAAGCGTAATGGGTCTTGAAGATAAAGAAACAGGAGACAATTCTCCAAAAGCAAATATGAGAAAAGCTATGAGAATTTTTTCAAAAACCCCAACAGCATTAGCTGCTTTTTATAGATTAAGGAAAGGTAACAAAATAATTTCACCTAAAAAAAATTTAAGTTTTTCTGAAAACTTTTTTTATATGTGCTTTGGGAAAATTCCTAATAAGGAAATAGTTAAAGCTTTTGATGTCTCTTTAATTTTATATGCTGAACACAGCTTTAATGTTTCAACATTTACAGCTAGAACGATTACAAGTAGTCTATCAGACATCCATGGAGCAATTACTGGAGCTATAGCAAGCTTAAAGGGTCGGTTACATGGTGGGGCTAATGAAGAAGTAATGCACATGATGAAAAAAATTAAAAAACCAGAAAATGCATTAAAATGGATTAACAATGCATTAGATAAAAAAGATGTTGTTATGGGTTTTGGTCACAGAGTTTATAAAAGTGGAGACTCAAGAGTGCCAACTATGTGCGAATATTTTAAAAAGGTGGCTAAGATTAAAAAAGATAAAACTTATGAAAAAATATATAGTATTGTTGAAAAAGTTATGATTAAAAGAAAAAATATTCACCCAAATGTCGACTACCCTACTGGACCAACTTATCATTTAATGGGATTTGATACAGATTTCTTTACACCAATTTTTGTAATATCTAGAATTACTGGTTGGTCAGCACATATTATGGAACAACATGCTGCAAATAAACTTATTAGACCTTTGGCTAGTTATAAGGGTAACAAACACAGGCAGGTTGTTCAATTAAATCAAAGATAGTTGATAATTTTGATAAAAAAACCTAAGAATAACTCATCTAAAATTTGAAAAGTTTATTTTAAAAATACCTTTTCTATCAACAGATATATAAATATTTCCATCCACATCCTCATATAATTCATTTTTAGAATTGGTCACAAAGTGTCTTAATTTCATTTCATCTCCAAGATAAATTTTTTCTATTGAGTGAATCTTATTCGAATCGTTATTTAATAAAAATATTAATAATGATTTTCCTGGCCTTAAATTATTTCCATATAAAGAAAGGCCCATCAAACATTTTTGATTATAATATTTTATTAAAACACTAGGACAAACATTAACTGAAGATATTCCAACTGAAGGAACTAATGCAAAAAGAGGCTCTGTAAAATTTTTATTTTCATGGCTTGTATTGTAAGATTTTCCATTATCGTCATACATATACCTAGTGCCATAAGACACTAGAGGCCAGCCATAATTATTTTTTTGATTAATCAAATTTAATTCATCACCACCTTTTGGACCATGTTCAACTGAAAAAATTTTATCTCCTATTCGTGTTAAACCTTGAGGATTTCTATGACCTTTTGAAAAAATTTTAAAGTTAAATGGTGACTCCATAAAATTTTTTTTTTTAATTTTAATTATTTTTCCAAATATAGAATTATCGTTCTGAGCTAAATTATTAATTAATTTAGAATTTTGTGTTGGTGTTCCAATACTTAAATAAATATAATCACCCAAGTGAATGTTGCTTGCTCCCAATCCATTAAAATCTGTTTTTTTATTACTGTCAGGCAAACAATCACTATTAAATATTTCTTTGCCATCTGCTAAATTAACTATTGATGCATAAAAACATTCACTTTTGCTATTTGAAATAAGAGCAAACTTTTTTTCATTATTTTGAATTATAGTTTTTACACCACCATTTCTTTGCATTGTAAAAGTATTAGGTAAATTTATTTTTTCTTCTTTTTGGTTTGATATTAAAAAACCATTTTGAGTATATATATTTAGAAAATTAGGGTTAAAAACATTTTTGTTATCTTCATAAGAAATAAAGGCTGTCTTTTCAGATAACGACATTATTTTTTTGAATGTAATTGTAAAGGAATTAGAAAAAATATTATTTTCTGGTTCTCCCTCTATCTTGATAATGGGAGTATTATTCTTTTTATATATATTTTTTATTAATTCTATTTTTTCCGGGTGTTCAAAAGTCCATATAGAAACAGCCAACAATGATATGATCCAAATTATTGAAAGTAGATAAAACTTTTTTTTAAACATATTATGATTTTAACAATATAATTATATAATTTTTAACTTTTAGTTATTTTTGCAAAGCGGTCAAATAAAATTTCAATTTTATATTTATTGTAACTTACGTATTCCTCTATCGCTTGTTTTATGCCTGGTGCGTATGATAAATTATAATGATCGCATAAAATAGTTCCATTATTTTCTAAAACAGAAGTACAATTTATTAAATCATTTTTAACTGTTTCATAATGATGTCCGCCATCTAAAAAAATATAATCAATTTTTGATAAATCCATTTTTTTTAAAACCTTATTTGAATTACCTTGAATTAAGTGTGTATTATCTTTAAATTTACTTAAAAGATCCTTAACAGCGTTAATGCTATATGGATCCTGTTTTTTTATTACCTTAAAATAAAATTTTTTTAACGGGTTTAAAAAATTAGTGCTTGGTATAGTTTCATGTTGATTTTCATCGCTAACACCAAACAGGTCTAAACCTACATAGTTAAAATCATTTTTATGAATTGAGTATAGCAATTCACAAACATTTCTTGCTGTAACACCATGAAATACTCCTACTTCTAAAAAATTTTTAGGCTTTTTAGATGCTACTTCTTTTAGAAATAGTTCTCCAATACCCTTTTGTTTTAAACTTGTTTTTCTAAAGTATTTTTTGTATTTCATTTTAAATTTTTTTTTTTAAACAAAGAAATTCCATTTTCTATTTTATTCTTGTAAGAGTCTTTGAAACTTTCTAATTGCCACCCCGTTAGTCTTCTTTGAATTTCTGTAAGATTTTTCTTTTTCCATTCATTTGTAGTTGTTTCTATTTTCCAATTCTCTTTATCTTGGTTGCTCCGGCCACAACCATAGCAATAACCTGTGACTGGATCAGTTTTACAAATACTTATGCATGGAGAAATAATCATTTATATATTCACATTAAATAATTTATTAATGACTATAAACAAATTTTATTAAGAATATTAACTAAATGCTTCGACCCAGGTCCCTCTTGTAGAGGCTTTAGAATATTCTGTTGCACGACCTTCAAAGAAATTCATATGCTCAACTGCATTCAACATAGTATCTAGCCATCCTAAAGGATTTTTATCAACCTTATAAATACCCTCTAATCCTAACTGAGACAATCTTCTGTTAGCAATAAATCTTATATAAAGTTTAACATCTTGAGCCGTAAGTCCTTCCATTGGACCCATTTCAAAAGCTAAATCTATAAAAGCATCTTCATGCTCTATAATTGTTCTACAAGCAGTATAAAGTTCTTTTTTAAATTCAGGAGTCCAAATTTCTGGGTTCTCATGGATGAACTCTTTAAATAATCTAATCATAGAATTACAGTGAAGAGTTTCATCTCTTACAGACCAAGTAACAATCTGGCCCATACCCTTCATTCTATTGTGTCTTGGAAAATTAAGTAAGATTGCAAAACTTGCAAACAATTGTAGGCCTTCAGTGAAAGCGCTAAATACAGCAACCGTTAGTGCAATATCTTTTTTTGATTTCATGTCAAAATTTTGCATGTAATCATATTTATCTTTCATAGCTTTATATTTCATAAAAGCTGAATATTCTGACTCAGGCATCCCGATAGTGTCAAGAAGGTGTGAGTATGCCGCGATATGGACTGTTTCCATTGAAGCAAAAGCTGTCATCATCATTAATACTTCAGTTGGCTTGAATACAGTTGTGTAATGTCTCAAGTAACAGTTTTGAACTTCAACATCAGCTTGAGTAAAAAACCTAAAAATTTGAGTTAATAAATTTTTCTCTGACTGTGTCAATGTTTTTTGCCAGTCTCTAACATCGTCTCCTAACGGCACCTCTTCTGGCAGCCAGTGAATTCTTTGTTGTGTTAACCATGCATCGTAACACCATGGATATCTAAATGGTTTATAAACTGGATTTTCAACTAGTAAGCCCATTTTTTGTGGTTGAATAATTTCTTTTCTTTTGGGTTGAACAATTTCTGATTTAATTTTTTCCGCTATTGACATGATGAGCACTCCTCATATTCTGGTTGCTTAGTATCCGTTTGTTTTGCTTTATAAACATTGGCTGTAACATCAGTAGAATTTGTGTCATTAACGTTCTCAGCACGTTGAATTGATTTTGACCTGCAGTAATAAAGACTCTTTAAGCCTTTTTTCCATGCTTCAAAGTGAATTTTATGAAGTTCTTTCTTGTGTACATCTGCGGGTAAAAATAAGTTTATTGATTGAGCTTGAGATATATAAGGTGTTCTATCTCCACTTAATTCGATTATCCATTTTTGATCCAACTCAAAAGCAGTTTTAAATATGTCTTTTTCCATATCTGTTAAGAAATTGAGGTGAGACACGGAGCCCTGATTGGTTGTAATACCCGACCAAATTTCACTTGTATTTTTTCCATACTTTTTTAATAGTTCAACTAGGTATCGATTTCTAACATTAAAAGATCCTGATAAGGTTTTGTGAGTATAACTATTTGCAGCAACAGGTTCTACTCCTGGTGAGGCACCTCCACAAATAACTGAGATCGAGGCAGTTGGTGCAATTGCAGTTTTATTAGAAAATCTTTCATTAAAACCATAATCTGCAGCATCAGGACATGCTCCTCTCTCATCTGCCAAATCTTTTGAAGCTTGGTCTACTTTTTCTTGAATATCTTTAAATATTTTTTTATTCCAAACTTTACTCATTACTGACTCAAGGGGTATGCTGTTTTTTTGTAAATAAGAATGAAAACCCATTACGCCAAGACCTACACTTCTTTCTTTTTCAGCTGAGTATTTTGCATCAGCAAACTGTTCTGGTGCTCTATTAATAAAATCTGATAATACATTATCTAAAAATCTCATAACATCACTAACTATATTTTTATCATCTTTCCACTCATCATATTTTTCTAAATTAAGAGAAGATAAGCAGCATACTGCCGTTCTATCTCTACCCTCTTTATCTATTCCAGTGGGCAAAGTTATTTCACTACATAGATTAGAGGTTTTTACAGTTAAGTTAGCAAGTTTATGATGCTGTGGTATCATTCTATTAACCGTATCTATAAAAATTATGTATGGTTCGCCTGTTTCAATTCTTGCTGTTAACAATCTAATCCACAAGTTTCTTGCGGGTATAGTTGATTGAATAGTTGCATCAGCTGGACTTTTTAACGACCATTGCTCATCCTGTTCTACGGCTCTCATAAAAGCATCTGTAACTAAAACACCATGATGTAGGTTTAAAGATTTTCTGTTTGGATCTCCGCCTGTTGGTCTTCTCATTTCAATAAACTCTTCTATTTCTGGATGATCAATTGGTAGGTAGCATGCTGCTGATCCTCTTCTTAAAGAACCTTGACTAATTGCCATCGTTAAAGAATCCATAACTTTTATGAACGGTATTATTCCTGAAGTTTTTCCTACTTTTCCGATTTTTTCTCCTATGGATCTAAGGTTGCCCCAGTAACTTCCAATACCACCACCTTTAGCTGCTAACCAAACATTTTCACTCCAAAGATCAAGTATACCTCCAAGGCTATCTGAAGCCTCATTTAAAAAACATGAAATTGGCAATCCTCTTTTTGTTCCTCCATTTGAAAGAACCGGTGTTGCTGGCATAAACCAAAGGTTACTAATATAATTATAAAGTCTTTGTGCGTGTAAATTATTATCTGCATATGTACTTGCAACACGTGCAAATAAATCTTGGTATGATTCATTTGGACCTAAATATCTATCAGTCAAAGTTGCTTTACCAAAATCAGTTAAGTTTGAATCTCTAGATCTATCAATTTTAATTATAATTCCTTTTTCATTTTGAAATAACTCGGTTTCATTACTTAAAGAAAATAAATCAGGTCTATTTTCTTTTTTTGGGTTAATTGCATTTGGGCTAAATTCGGAGACAGCTTTCTTTAGTGCCTGTGATAGTATTTTGTTCATATTTTTAAGTTACTTAATGTTATTTTAAACAAAACAACTATATGTTGTATGCTTATAAGATTGATATACTATATAAATTATAAATCAACAGAACATTTATAGAACATTCATAAGATATATCAAGAAAAAAACATAATAAAAGGTAAGAAACAATAGTGATGAATAAAGAATTAAAAATAGATCCATATGGTTTCAGAGAATATGACGCAAGATGGTTATATAAAAAAGATATAAATCAAAAAGGAATAGAGAATCTGGGCAAAGGCCTAGGTACTCAAATCATAAATCATACAAAAAAAAAAAATCCAAGAATTGTGGTTGGTCATGATTATAGATCTTATAGTGAAGAGATTAAATCTGCTTTAAAAAAAGGACTACTTTCAACAGGATGCTTTATTGAAGATGTTGGTTTGTCACTATCACCGATGGTTTATTTTGCACAATTTAAGTTAAATGCAGATGCTGTTGCAATGGTTACCGCAAGTCATAATGAAAATGGTTGGACCGGTGTTAAGATGGGTATCAAAAAAGGATTAACTCACGCACCAGAAGAAATGAAAGAATTAAAAGATATAACTTTAAACAAAAAATTTATAGAAGGGAAAGGAAGTGAAAAAAAAATTATTAATTTTCAAAAAATTTATAAAAATGATTTAATTAATAAAAATAAAATTAATAAAAAAATTAAAGCAGTTGTGGCTTGTGGTAATGGTACAGCTGGAATATTTGCACCAGATATATTAAGAGGCATTGGCTGCGATGTAGTAGAACTAGATTGCAAATTAGATTGGACTTTTCCAAAATACAATCCAAACCCTGAAGATTTAAAGATGTTGCATGCAATAGCTAAAGCTGTAAAAGAAAATAATGCAGATATTGGTTTTGGTTTTGATGGAGATGGTGATCGTGTTGGTGTAATAGATAACAAAGGAAATGAAATTTTTTCTGATAAAATAGGGTTATTAATTGCACGGAACTTATCATCTAAGCATAAAAAATCAAAATTTATTGTTGATGTTAAATCAACTGGTCTTTACGCAAAAGATAAAATTCTTTTAAAAAATGATTGTGAAACAATTTATTGGAAAACTGGACACTCACATATTAAAAGAAAAGTTAATATTGAAAAAGCATTAGCTGGGTTCGAAAAAAGTGGGCACTTTTTTTTTAATGACCCTTTGGGGTATGGTTATGATGATGGAATTAATTCTGCTATCCATATCTGTCATTTATTAGACAATCAAATTAAGATGATGAGTGGAATTATAGATGAATTACCGATTACATATCAAACACCAACAATGGCACCATATTGCAAGGATGAAGAAAAATATCAAGTAGTTGAAAATTTAGTTAAGAAAGTTAAAGAGATTAAAAAAAATAAAACTAAAATTGATAATCAAGTAATCACAGAAGTGTTAACTGTAAATGGTATTAGGTTTTCTTTTGAAGATGGATCATGGGGATTAATAAGAGCTTCATCAAACAAACCTTCATTAGTTGTTGTAGTAGAGAGTCCAACTTCAGAAGAAAGGAAGAAAAAAATTTTTTATTTTATTGATAATTTACTACAAAAAACCGGAAAAATTGGTAAGTACGATCAAAAAATTTAAGGTGAAAAAAATTTTAAAAATAATAGCTTTAGGTTTATTTTTTTTTCCTACAGCTTTTGCACTTAGTTCAGAAAATGAAAAGCAAATGTATTTAGGTTGTTATGTAGATTCTAAAAAA
>Ga0209709_10000636_pt1 | contig 33150 bp, 23 predicted proteins | sample ArcticOcean_MG_C_2_FD_187435 | JGI IMG/M metagenome (GOLD analysis project Ga0209709, IMG submission 187435) | Marine microbial communities from western Arctic Ocean - ArcticOcean_MG_CB4_136 (SPAdes) (version 2) | ecosystem: Environmental > Aquatic > Marine > Oceanic | place: Arctic Ocean... | reverse complement strand
AAGCAAATCCTGTTACTGAAAATCCTGTTGAAGAAGTGAAAGAAGAAGTGAAAGAAGAAGTAAAAGAGACTCCTGTTACTGAAAATCCTGTTGAAGAAGTGAAAGAAGAAGTGAAAGAAGAAGTAAAAGAGACTCCTGTTACTGAAAATCCTGTTGAAGAAGTAAAAGAAGAAACCACTGCTGAAGAAAATGTCGAAGACGTTGATTCAGCTTCTAAGGATACATCGAAAAAGGATTCAGAAGAGTCCTCTAAAGAAAATTAGTATCTGATCCACACAAATGTTTAAAAGTCTTCAATTCTTTGAAGGCTTTTTTTATATACTTGTCATTACAAACCACAAAATGAAGTTTCAAGAAATTCCAGGATTTATAGAAGAGAAAAAAAGACTTATAGATGCATATAAGTCAAATGTAATATCTCATGCACAACTTTTTTTTGGTCTTGAGGGATCCCCTAATCTTTCTCTTGTCCTTGCATTTTCAACATATATAAATTGTGAAAATAAGTCTGATAATGATTCGTGTGGGGAGTGCTCTTCATGTTATAAAATGAAAAAACTTACTCATCCTGATGTAAATTTTATTTTTCCTGTGGCTCCAACACCAAGTATTAAAAAAGAGGTTATTAGTGATAAGTATATTAATAAGTGGAGAGAAGTATGTATACAAGACCCATATATGAACATAAATGATTGGTTTGAATATTATGGGTTTGAAAATAAACAACCGAATATTTCTAAGGATGAGTCTAGAAGTATTATAAAAAAATTATCATTGAAACCATTTGAGGCAAAACATAAGATAACTATTCTTTGGCTTCCCGAGTACTTGCATCTATATACTGCTAATGCCCTTCTTAAAATTTTAGAAGAGCCACCAAATGATACACTTTTTTTTCTTGTTACTAATAATTATCAGAAATTGATAAAAACAATTTTATCAAGAGTACAACTCTTTAAAGTAAGGCAATTTTCAGACGATGAGATGAAGCAGTACTTTGCTACTAAGGAAGGTTTACTCGAAGAAGAAATTAATCAAATTATTTTTCTTTCTGAAGGAAATTTAAATCAAGCTAATAGACTGACTCAAGGATCTAGTGAAGATGAATTGAATCATTTAATGCTTTGGATGAGAAGTTGCTACATAGGTAATTTCGTAGAGATTCAAAAAGAGGTAGAGTGGTTTAATGATTTATCAAAAATTAAGAAGAGAGCATTTCTTACCTATACTATGAAACTTATGAGGGAGGCATTAGTTATAAAAATAGATTCTAAGCTTTCAAAAATTATAGAAAGTGAACAGGTATTTATTTCCAAGTTTCAAAAAACATTAAGCTTGGATTCCTTGGAAAAAATAATTTTGGAAGTGGATGAAAGTATACTAATCCTTGATAGAAATGCAAATCCAAAAATATTATTCTTAGATTTGTCTTTAGAAATTTCAAATCTTTTTCAAAAAGTTAAAAACTAATTTTTTATGAGAAGGCTAAGTATCCTTTTATTAATAATACTACAATCCTGCATTATGAATAAAGATGTAATAATTACAATATCAACACCTTATGGAGATATGAAAGCTATACTTTATGATGAGACTCCTCTTCATAAGAAAAATTTTATTGAGCTCAGTGAGTCAGGAAAATTTGATTCTACAATTTTTCATAGAGTCATTAAAGATTTTATGATTCAAGGTGGTGACATAAACCTTATCAATGAAGAAGAAGTTATTGACTATACTATACCAGCTGAGGTTAATAATAACTTGTTTCATAAGAAGGGTGAAATTGCCGCAGCTAGAATGGGAGATAATGTTAATCCAGAAAGAGAATCCAGCGGTTCACAATTCTATATAGTTCAGGGCAAAGTTTACACAGAAGATGAATTAACATTAGATATGAATTTACTAAATAGTGGTATAAGGAGATTGCTTCAAGAAGATGAATATCTAGAGGTAAGACAAAAATTTATAGATGCTCAGAATGATCCTGAAGAAACTCAAAAACTTACCTTATCATTAAGAGCTGTCTGTGAAGAAAAATATGGAATGAACATTAAAAAAAATATAAGTAAAGATATCCTTGAAGCATATACTTCAGTTGGAGGTGTTCCTCACCTTGATGGTGCATATACTGTTTTTGGGAGAATTGTTGAAGGACTAGATATTATTGATAAAATTGCTGCTTTACAAACTGGAGCAAGAGATAAACCAATTGAGGATGTTCCAATGACATTTACTGTAGAAAAAATTAATAAAAAAGCCATAACAAAAAAATATGGTTATACATACCCTGAATGATGAGGATTATTCTTACAGGAGCTAATGGTCTTCTTGGATCATCATTACTTCATAATAGCTCACTTGCTAAAACATATGAAGTACTCCCAACATCTTATAATTTATCAGGAAATGCAAAAGTTAAAATGGATATCTCGTCGAATGAAGATGTCGTAAAAATATTTGAAGGTTTTAAACCCCATATCCTTATAAATGCAGGAGCTATGACAAATGTGGATTTGTGTGAGGATGAGAGAGAACGTTGCTATCAAGTTAATACCAAGGCTATAGAATATTTATCTGGAGCGTGTCATGAACATGGAACAAAATGTATTCATATATCAACAGATTTTGTTTTTGATGGAAAGAGTGGACCATATTCTGAAGTAGATAAACCAAACCCACAAAGTTATTATGCTACTTGTAAACTAGAGGGGGAGAAGATTCTCGCTTCTTCAGAAATTGAGGGTGTTATAGTAAGGACGATTCTTGTTTATGGGAAACATACTACCCCAAACATTGCAACATGGCTCTATGAAAAATTAAAAAATAATGAGGAGGTATCTTTAGTAGATGACCATCATAGGATGCCTACATATTCTAATGATCTGGCCCATGCTATTATTAATGTTATTGAAAAAGGAGTTTTAGGTCTCTATCATATATCAGGAAGTGAGATGATGACACCATTTGACATGGGAATAAAAATTGCTGAAAAATTTTCTTTTGATCCAAAATTAATATCTCGAACAAATAGTGGCGTGTTTAAGCAAAAAGCTGTAAAGCCCAAAAAAACAGGATTTATTTTAGACAAAGCAATTTCAGAACTTGGTTATTCTACTACAAAATTTGATGATGCTTTAGATCAGATTTTTTCTTAGTTATCTATCGGTACTTTTAATCACATTAAAGACCCTTCTTTTATTTGTCTTGTCTTCAACAACTTCGATAAGATAGGTTCCGTTTTCTAGTCCTTGCATTTGAACTTCTAAATCATTTACAGGGAGTGATGTTTCTAGGAGTATTCTTCCAAGCTTATCCACAACACGTATGTGATAGATGCCATAAGGATCTCCTCCTTTAAAGAGAACTTTATCAAATACTGGATTTGGATATGCTATCATATCAAGAACCATATTTTCTTCTATTCCTGTTGGAACGATATCCACAAGTAGTGGCTGATGAAATCCTTGGGTAAGGATAGTTTCACCATTTTCAAATGTTTTAATTACAGCTTCTCCAACTGTCCAGCTTACAATAAAACCACCAATTTCAGAAGTGTTTCCAGCAGATGAGAGAACGGTTTGTGAAGACGCGTTCATTGCTAGAAAGAAAAAAGATATTATAAAAAAATATTTCATATTCTAAAAGTTAGTTATTTTATTCGAGTTTTTTTTCTTTAAAGTACTATGTAATTTATAATTATAGTTGAGTCATTACTAAGTGTAACGCCAGATTTATTAGTAATACGTACTTTAAATGACCCTGATACTACTGTATGTATATTTATATTAACATTTTTATTTGCACTTGCCATAACAACCGATGTTGCAAGTACTTTATTGTTTGTAATCACAATATCTGCGTGTTCTGCATCATCAGCTAAATTTGCATCTAAAGTTAGAGTATGACTAATTTTATAGTTATTGGATGTTACATTACCCCCACTACTAGCTGCATCAGAAGTAACCAAATTAGATGCACTTGCGTCTAATATATTTATTTCTGAAGCAGTAGTAGTTAACGCAGTTCCATCCAATTTCACATCTCCAACAATATTAACTCCACCTGCACCTTGTAAGGTTAATGCTCCTGCTGAAGTTGTTATATTAGAAGCTGCTGCTGCGTCTAGTGATATTGCACTTGTTGCATCAATAGTAACATCTGTTGCGTTAAGATCAAGAGCACCGGTTGTAGTAATATCTACTTCTCCACTTCCGTTAGGAGTAATGGCAATGTTCCCATTCGCACCATCGGTAATGGTAATAGTTCCTGTCGTAGAATTTCCTGTTTGCAGGGTAAGGTCTTGGTTTCCATTTGACTGAAACATTCCAATATTACTACCTGTTCCTCCAGCAACAATTCCATTGATTAGCACCGTTCCATCAGTAGCATTGGTTATGGTTTCATCGTTTTGAAGGATGATTCCTGTGGCACCTGTAATATCAATACTTGTACTCGCTGTAAGTGTAGTGAAGGCACCTGTTGATGTCGTGCTTGAACCTATAGCAGTTCCATCGATAGTTCCAGCATCAATATCTACCTTGCTAATATCTACTTCTCCACTTCCGTTAGGAGTAATGGCAATGTTCCCATTCGCACCATCAGTTATGGTAATAGATCCTGTCGAAGAATTTCCTGTTTTTAACGTAACGTCTTGGTCTCCACTAGACTTAAATATTCCTGCAGCACTTCCAGATCCTACACTCAATTCTGTGAAGGCACCTGTTGATGTCGTGCTTGAACCTATAGCAGTTCCATCGATAGTTCCAGCATCAATATCTACTTTGCTGATATCTACTTTTCCAGTTCCGTTAGGAGTGATAGCGATGTTTCCGTTTGCTCCATCTGTAATGGTAATAGTTCCTGTAGTAGAATTTCCTGTTTGCAGGGTAAGGTCTTGGTCTCCACTAGACTTAAATATTCCTGCAGCACTTCCTGTTCCTCCAGCGACTTCGCCATCTATAACTACTGTTCCATCTGCAGCATTAGTTATCGTTTCATCGTTTTGAAGGATGATTCCTGTGGCACCTGTAATATCAATACTTGTACTCGCTGTAAGTGTAGTGAAGGCACCTGTTGATGTCGTGCTCGAACCTATAGCAGTTCCATCGATAGTTCCAGCATCAATATCTACCTTGCTAATATCTACTTCTCCGATGCCATTTGGAGTAATGGCAATGTTTCCATCTGGGCCATCGGTGATGCTGATGCTTCCCGTCGTAGAGTTTCCTGTCTGAATGGTAATATCCTGGCTTCCATTAGAAGTAAAGACTCCTGAGGTACTTCCTGTTCCAGCAGCAACTGTCCCATTGATTAGGACGGTTCCATCCGTAGCATTGGTTATAGTCTCATCATTTTCAAGTATAAGCCCAGTGGTTCCAGTAATATCTATGCCAGTGGTTGCAGTAACTGTTGAAAATGTTCCAGCAGTTGTCCAAGAAAGTCCTCCTAATCCATCAGTCTTTAATATGTGATCAGCAGAGCCATCAGATGATGGGTAAGAAAGTCCATCAATGACTACTCTTCCGGTACCATTTGGAGTTATAGAAATGTTTCCGTTACCACCATCGGTAATCGTAATAGTTCCTGTAGTAGAATTTCCTGTTTGTAATGTTAGGTCTTGATTACCACTAGATTTAAAGACTCCCGCAGCGCTTCCTGTGCCAGCAGCAACATCACTGTTTATAAGTACTGTTCCATCCGTAGCGTTGGTTATGGTTTCATCATTTTGTAGGATGAGGCCAGTAGTTCCAGTAATATCTACACTTGTACTTATTTCTGCGGTATTTGCTGCAACTGTAGTGAAGGCACCTGTAGATGCTGAGTTAGCACCAATGGTTGTTCCATCGATAGCTCCTGCATCAATGTCTACTTTGCTAATATCTACTTCTCCAGTTCCATTAGGTGAGAGGGTTATATTTCCGTTAGCACCATCAGCAATTGTAATGCTTCCAGTAGTAGAATTTCCTGTCTGAAGTGTAACGTCTTGATTTCCGTTAGATTGAAATATGCCTACACCCAAGCCGCTACCACCTGCAATCGTTCCATTTATTAGAACGATTCCATCTTTAGTATTTGTGATGGTCTCATCTTTTTCTAGTATTAGCCCAGCTGCCCCAGTAATATCAATGCTTGTAGAAGCTGTAGTTGTTGTGAAGGCACCTGTAGATGCTGAGTTAGCACCAATGGTTGTTCCGTCGATAGCTCCTGCATCTATGTCTACTTTGCTAATATCTACTTCTCCAGTTCCATTAGGTGAGAGGGTGATGTTTCCATTCACTCCATCAGTTATGGTAATAGATCCTGTCGAAGAATTTCCTGTTTTTAAGGTAACATCTTGGTTTCCATTTGATCTAAAGACTCCGTCAGTGCTTCCCTCTCCAGCTACAACCACTCCATTTATAAGCACTGCTCCATCCAAAGTATTAGTAATGGTCTCATTATTTTCAAGGTTTATGCCAGCAGCATAGAGTGTAGCGCTTGCATCTTGAGCAGCATAGATTCTTGTGATATCAGAATTTCCTATGACCGCATAATTATCTCCCTGTCCCGCTGCTCCTTTTCCAATAACAATTTGATTTGATGCATTGTTTGCACTTGGATCTGCGTCTAGTCCAATAATAACATTATTAGATCCTCCCGTTATTCCATCACCAGCTTGATATCCTAGTGCAGTATTTCCCCCTCCAACATTATTAATTTTTAGAGCATTATTTCCTACAGCAGTATTATTATCTCCACTTGAGTTAGATGATAAAGCGCTCTTACCGGTTGCTGTATTATTTTCTCCTCCTGTATTAGAAAATAATGCATTATAACCTGATGCTGTATTATTATTTCCACTTGAGTTAGAAAATAATGCGTTTGAACCAGAAGCTGTATTTCCAGAACCGTAGGTGTTCCCAGTTAAAGCACTATATCCACTCGCCGTATTATTATCTCCTCGAGTTAATGCATCAAGTGTTTTTATTCCTACTCCTGTATTTCCAGTAGCTGCATTAAGACTTCCCGTTGTTTCGTGTCCAAGTAAAAGAGAGCCTGTAAAATCTGCACCTTCAGATTTACCATCTGCAAGACCATCGATATCTGTTGCTACGTTTGTCCATGAAAGATTTCCAGCGCCATTTGTTGAAAGCACTTGTTTATTGGTCCCATCATCTGCTGGAAAGGTTAGGTCATCTATAACAACTTGTCCAGTACCGTTTGGAGAAATAGAAATATTTCCGTCTGCACCATCGGTGATGGTAATATTTCCTGTAGAGGAATTACCGGTTTGTAGAGTAAGATCCTGATCTCCGTTTGAGGAAAAGACACCACTAGAATTCCCCGTTCCTGCAGCAACCGTTCCATTTATAAGAACTGTTCCATTTGTAGCATTACTTATAGTCTCATTATTTTGTAGAGTCAACTGCGTTGCGTTTAGCTGCGTAAAGCTACCTGCAGAAGCAGAGTTACCTCCAATTATTGTACCGTCTATGGTACCCCCATCTATGTTTACTGCATCAGCATCTTGTGTCGATATTGTTCCAAGATTACTAACTTCAGCTATTGTTTCTAGAGTAAAATTTGTTCCATCTCCAACAATTACTTTTCTGTCTGTAGGAACCATTACCGCAATTTCTGTGAGTCTAGCATTTAATCCCTGCTTCCCATCTAGCTGGTCTTGAATTTTTGTATCTACGCCTGTAAGAAATCCAAGTTCTTCAGAAGTTATAGAGGATACTATGACTTTACCATTCACATTAGACTGTAAGGCTTTTGATGCTGCAAGGTTATCGACAGCTATGGTACTTGCTCCCCCAGTAATTGTTGTTGAAGCATCTTCTCCCTGTGGTCCTTTAGGTCCTACAAGAGAAAGGAGATATTCTGAGATAGTCCCAGCATTTCCAGCATCTATCCAAATTTCATAGGCACTTTTTCCGTCTACCCCAGCAATTCCACCTTGACCACTGGCTCCAATTAGTGATAATAAGTATTCATCGACACTACCATCATTTCCATTTTTTAACCATACATCATATGCGCTATCACCACCACTTGGTCCAGTAGGTCCTTCAGGTCCAATGGGTCCTGTATCTCCAATCAATGAAATTAAAAAATTAGTTTTGCTTCCCGTGTTTCCATTTGCAAGCCATGCTTCGTACGCACTCTCACCATTTGTTCCATCAACTCCATCATCTCCTTTTGTTCCATTTAAGGACCTTAAGAAGTCGATCTTAGTTCCTGAATTTCCTTGATTTAACCAAATCTCATAAGCACTTTCCCCGTTTGTTCCATCGGTCCCGTTTATTCCATTTGTTCCATTTGCCCCTCTAGGTCCTGTAAGGTTTATCGTGGTAAAGCTTGTGCCATCTGTATATATTAATGTGAATGTCCCGTTTCCATTATCAACGGTTGTCTGTATTCCTGCACCTCCACCTCCAGACCCAGACTTTAGAGCAAAGAGGGCGTAGGGAACACTCATAAATTGTGTGCTTCCAATACTTGTACCATCAATTTTTACGTTAAGGAAATAGATAGTATTGGACCAGTTAATGGAATTAAAAAATTGTGCGGATGTTCCTCTTCCTATAATAAGATTTACAAGCCCATACTCATTTGTCACAGTAGTATGTGATTCTGTATATACAGAACTTCCAAGTGCAGTTTCTATGCTGAAGATAAAACCAACACCTTGATTTGCACGAATATTTCCATCGGAATCTCTTACTATAGCTTGATAATTAATACCCGCAGGAGCTTGAGGATAAGAGTTTATTGATATTAGAGCAACAAAAATGGTGGTTAAAATATTTTTTAAACTCATAAATTATGATTGTGTTTTCTTTAGTTCTTCAATTTATTAAATTGTTTTTGGTCTTACAACTAAATACTAAAAAGGTATTTTAAAAAGCTGGGGATAAGAATGTAAGAACTGTATATTATTCATTAATTTTGCATCTCATATCAAAAATATGCAGACAAAATTAAAAGAGAAAATAAATATTGTTACCCTCGGATGCTCAAAAAACCTGGTTGATTCTGAAGTTCTCCTTACGCAACTTAAGGGAAATAATAAAGATGCCTATCACCAGAGTAATGACATCAATCCTGACATAGTGATTATTAATACGTGTGGGTTTATTGATAACGCAAAGCAGCAGTCTATAGATACCATACTAACCTATGCAAAGGAAAAGGAGAAGGGAAATATTAAAAAGCTTTTTGTTACTGGGTGCCTTTCTGAGAGATATAAAAATGACTTAGAGTCAGATATTCCAGAGGTAGACGGGTTCTTTGGAACTAGAGAGCTTCCAGAGCTATTAAAAACATTTGAGGCAAAGTATAGAGATGATCTCATCGGGGAGAGAATTGTTACTACGGAGTCACATTATGCGTACATGAAAATTTCAGAGGGTTGTGATAGACCTTGTTCCTTTTGTGCCATACCACTTATGCGAGGGAAGCACGTCTCAAAGTCTATGGAACAGTTGGTTTTAGAGACAAAAAATTTGGTAAAAAATGGTGTCAAAGAAATTATGCTTATAGCCCAAGATTCTACTTACTATGGGCTGGACCTATATGGTAAAAGAGTATTGCCAGAGCTACTGAGAAAAATTTCTGATGTCAAAGGTTTGGAATGGATTCGTATTCACTATGCTTTTCCTACAGGATTTCCAATGGAGATTATCGAAGTGATGAAGGAGAGAAAAAATATTTGTAATTACTTAGATATCCCATTACAGCATGGCTCATCTCGTATGTTAAAACTTATGCGTAGGGGAACGTCAAGAGAAAAAACAGATACACTTATAAAAAATATAAGAGAGATAAATCCAGAAATTTCTATTCGTACCACACTTATAGCAGGGCATCCTGGAGAGAAGGATGAGGACTTTGAGGAGATGTATGATTTTGTAGAAAAAAATAAATTTGACAGGCTTGGAATATTTACGTATTCACATGAGGAGGGAACACATGCCCACTCCATGGATGATGACGTTCCTGAGATAGTGAAGAGGAGAAGATCCAATAAAATTATGGCATTACAACAAAAGGTATCCATAGAAAATAATAAGAATCATATAGGAAAAACAATGAAGGTTTTAATAGACAGAAGAGATGCAAAAAATTATTACGGAAGGACAGAGTTTGACTCTCCCGAAGTTGATAACGAAGTGATCATTCCAGCCATGGATTCTCATTTAAGGATTGGAGACTTTGCAGACATTAAAATCACAGGAGCCAAAGAGTATGATTTAATAGGGAGAATATAATTATGGAATTAAAGAACATTAATTTTTTATCGACAAATTTATTTTCAGAGCAATTCAATGAGTATGTATCTAAAGATCATGTATCGATTGATAAAATTCATGATGCCAGTGAAAGGGTATCTTTATCGTCTGATAAAAGAGCAGTATTATCCCAAGTTCTTACCGATCAGTATAAAGGTCTTCAAGAAATTTCTGAGGTAAGAAAAAATATAGATGCTTTAAATCATGAGAATGCATTTACTGTGACAACTGGACATCAGCTGAATATTTTTACTGGACCTTTGTATGTTATCTATAAGATAGTCTCTACGATAAAGTTGTCTCAAGAGTTAAACAATAAATTTCCAGAGAAGAAGTTTGTTCCAGTCTATTGGATGGCTTCAGAAGATCATGACTTTGAAGAGATAAAATCTTTTCATGCCTTTGGTAAAGACTATTCGTGGGATATAAATCCATCGGGCTCTGTAGGAAAAATCGACCCTACTTCTTTAAAAGGTATTCTAGAGATGCTCCCCGAAAATATTCCTTTTTTTGAGGATGCATACCTTAAAAGTAATACTCTATCTGAAGCTGTAAGAAAGTATATGCATTTCCTATTTGGCTCGTACGGACTAATTGTTTTAGATGCCTCCTCAAAAAGATTGAAGTCTGGATTTACTAATATTATTAAGGATGATATTTTAAAGAATACGATCCACGGAATATCTTCTTCAGATAAGAAAAGCCAGGTCCATGTCAGAAAAATTAATTTCTTTTATATGAAAGATAATCTTAGAGAAAGGATAGTATTTGAAGGAAACTCTTATAAAGTAAACAATTCAGATATATCTTTTACAGAAGAAGAAATTACAAAGGAGATAGATGAAAATCCACAATATTTTAGTCCTAATGTTATAAGTAGATGCCTATACCAAGAATCTATTCTTCCAAATGTATCTTATCTAGGTGGCCCTGCTGAAGTTGTATACTGGTTAGAATTTAAAAAATTTTTTGATGCTTATGACATTAATTTTCCCGTTGTAATGCCTAGGGATTTTGTTCTTTTATTAACCAAAAGAAATCAAAAGATTTTAGATAAATATGGTATTGATTTTTCTCATCTCTTCGAAGAAAAAAAGAATGTTATAGAAAAGGTTTTAGACATTAACACGAATAAGGAAAATAATTTTGATGATGAAATTAAATCTATAAAAGATATCTATGACTCTTTGGTTCAAAAATATGCAAAGATTGATAGGTCTATGTCTGGCAATATTCTCTCTCGAAGTAAGAAGACTATAAAAGAAATTTCTGAGTTAGAGAAAAGGTTTAAAAAAGCACAAAAATTGTCTAATGCAAAGCTTATAGAAAATGTTGATGGGCTATACCACTCATTATTTGCTGACGGATCATCACAAGAGAGGTACACAAATTTTTTAAACTTTTATGTTTCTGATAAAATGTTTATTGAAAGCTTGATGAAGAACTTAAATCCACTGGATTTAACGTATAAAGTGATAAAGCTATAATATGAAAGTAGATGTGTGTATAATAGGTGCTGGACCGATAGGAATTTGTTCCGGCATAGAGGCTAAGAAAGCAAACCTTTCGTATGTCATTATCGATAGGGGGTGCCTTGTAAATTCTTTGTACAACTACCCAAAAAATATGACCTTCTTCTCTACTGCTGATAAACTAGAGATTGGAGATGTTCCTTTTATTTCTCATAATTCTAAACCAACAAAGTCCGAGGCACTTGAATATTATAGGAGGGTAGTATCTTCTTGGGAGCTTGATGTTAATCTCTATGAAGAAGTTACCAAGATTGAAAATAAAGACCTTTTACATATCACTACAGATAAGGGCCAGTATACAGCTAAAAAAATTATAATTTCTACAGGTTTCTATGACTTACCTTATGCCTTAAATGTACCAGGAGAAAAATTAAAAAAAGTTAAGCATTATTATGATGAACCACACCCATATTTTGGAATGAAAGTTGCCGTAGTTGGGGCAGCAAATTCTGCCGTAGATGTTGCATTAGAGACCTATAGGAAAGGAGCAAAAGAAGTGACAATGATAGTGAGGGAATCTAGCCTTAGTGAGACTGTGAAGTATTGGGTAAAGCCCGATGTAGAAAATAGAATTAAGGAGGGTACAATCAAGGCATACTTTAGCTCTAACATCATAAAGATTGAAGAAAAGAAAATCCATCTTCATACCCCTGAGGGAAATATAGAAATTGAGAATGACTTTGTTCTAGCGATGACAGGGTACCAGCCAGATTTTTCGTTTCTCAAAAAAGTAGGAATAAAAATTGGAGATGATGAGTACCATACACCCTATCATAATACCGAAACAATGGAGACAAATATCAAGGGCATCTACCTTGCTGGAGTTATTTGTGGGGGATTGAAAACCAATAAGTGGTTCATTGAAAATTCAAGGGGTCATGCAAAGCAAATTATGAAACACATAAAAATAAATTAACTATTTCTAAGATATATCGTATTAATATCGAAATCATAAACATAAAAGCTTGAGATATATATTATTATTATTTTTATTTCTTATATCAACTAGTGTTTTTTCACAGGAAAAATTTACACTTAATGGTTATGTGAAAGATAAGGAAAGTGGAGAGTCTCTTATAGGTGCAACGATATATATAAATAAAATTAGTGGTGGAACAATAACTAATGCTTACGGTTTTTATTCATTGACTCTCGAGGAAGGGGACTATGTTATTGAATATAGGTATGTAGGGTATACAAATTTGAATCAGACAGTCGAGTTAAATAAAAATCAGAAGTTAGATGTAGAACTTCAGAGCCTTGATATTGAGCTTGATAATATAATAATTAGTGGTGAAGCTGAAAACTCTAATGTTTCAAGCATAGAGATGAGTACTAATAAGTTGGATATGTCAACGATTAGTCAGATACCTACTTTTCTTGGAGAAAATGATATTATAAAAGCTATCCAACTACTTCCTGGAGTAAGTTCAGTGGGTGAGGGGGCTTCTGGATTTAATGTGAGAGGTGGCTCGGTGGGTCAGAACTTGGTATTGCTTGATGAGGCTCCTGTCTATAACTCCTCACACCTTCTTGGATTTTTATCGGTATTTAATCCTGATGCAGTGAAAGATTTAAAACTTTATAAGGGAGGAATTCCCGCAAGGTTTGGTGGAAGACTTTCTTCCATATTAGACATACGTATGAAAGATGGGAATAATAAGAAAAAAGTAATTTCTGGGGGTATAGGTTCTATATTTAGCAGGTTTACAATTGAAGCTCCTATTGTAAAGAATAAGTCATCATTTATTTTAGCTCTTAGAAGATCATATGCTGACATATTAGCAAAACCATTTTTGAAAAATTCTAGTTTTCTTGATGACGGTGCTGCTCTTAATTTTTATGATCTAACCGCAAAGACAAATTTTCAAATCAATGATAAAAATACTTTGTTTGTATCAAGTTATGTAGGTAGGGATATATTTAAGTTTGATGCAAGACAAGGATTTAACTGGGGAAATAGTACGGGAACTATCCGTTGGAATCATCTTTTTAATGATAGATTGTTTTCCAACTTTACAGCAATATATAGTAACTACGAATACCAACTTGCTTTTGGAAGTGATGATAGAAATAAGTTTGAGTGGGACTCTAAAATTGAAACGGTAAATTTTAAACCGGAATTTACATACTTTATAAATACAAATAATGAACTTTCTGTAGGTGCAGAAATTTTGGGTTATAGATTTGAGCCTGCAAATGCTCAAGGTGTAAGTGATGGCGAGGTTACAGATATTTCACTTCCTGAAAAGTATGCTTTTGAAGGTTCTTTGTATCTGGGTAACGAACAAAAAATTAAAAGCTTAACACTTTCTTATGGTCTAAGAATTTCAATGTATAGCTATTTTGGTCCTACCACAAAATATGAATTTGGTATTGCTTCTATTTATGGAGGAAGAAAGCCTGTTATCTCAGAAACAAAGATAAATGAAAGAGAATCTATTCAGTCATATTCAAATTTTGAGCCTAGAATTTCATTGAACTATCAGTTTAATGATAGCTTTTCTTTTAAGATGAGTTACAATAAAATGTCACAGTATATTCATTTACTTTCAAACACGGCCTCTTCTAGTTCTTTAGATGTATGGACTCCTAGCACCAATAATATAAAACCTGAGACTGGAGATATTTATGTTTTTGGGTTATTTAAAAATTTTAGTGACAATAAATTTGAATCGTCAATAGAGATGTATCATAAAGACCTAGAAAATCAAATTGATTATGTGGACGGAGCAGATCTTCTTATAAATAAATATTTTGAAGGAGACCTACTTTATGGAAGGGGTAGAGCTTATGGGATAGAATTTTTATTCAAAAAAAATTCAGGAAAGCTTAATGGATGGGTGAGTTATAGTGTTGGTAGGTCGGAACTTAAAATTGAAGGAATAAATCAGTTTAAATGGTATCCTACTAGGTATGATCAAACACATAATTTTAAAATAACCTCTAGCTATGACTTTAATGATAGGGTGTCATTATCAGGAAATTTTTCTTTTTTAACAGGGACTCCTGTTACATTTCCTACTTCAAAGTATGTCATTCAAGGTTTTGTTATTCCTCATAATGGAGATAATGCTAGACACCAAAATAGGATTCCAAACTACCATAGACTAGATCTTGCCGTCACTATAAATGGAAAGAAATTTAAAAAGAATGGTGAGCAGAGAAAGAATAATAGTTCGCTAGTAGTAGGAGTGTATAATGCATATAATAGAAAAAATCCTTTTTCCATTTATTTCTCTCAAGGTAAAGACTCTGTCACGGAGAGCTTTATCCCAGGACAGGTTACTAGACTTTCAATCATTGGATCTTTTGTTCCATCAATAACATATAATTTTAAATTTTAATGAAAAGATTTTTAACATATACTTTAGTTTTATTCTTAGTCTCTTGTGAGGATATAATATATCCTGACTTAGTTACTAACGATCCAATATTAGTTGTAGACGCTTGGGTAAATAACAAAAATGAAACACAGATTATTAAACTCACAAAAACACAAGACTACTTAAATACTTCTGCCCCTGCTGCAGCAACTGGAGCTGCTGTATACATTATTGATGAAAATGGACTTCAGTTTAATTTTGTAGATCAGGGAGATGGAAATTATACGTGGGAGCCAACAGATTCTTTTCCAAGCCTTGGGCAAATTGAAACTGAATTTTTTCTTGATATAAATTACAATGGTAAAAAAATACAAGCTTCCTCAACTCTAAATAGAACATCAGTTATTGATAGCATTAATTTTGTAAAAGGACAAGTACCAGAAGAATCTTATTATGCTGAATTTTGGTCTAGAGAGGCAGAAGGAGTTGGAGATGCATACTGGGTAAAAGCATATAAAAATGGTCAGAAATTGACGACCTTTCAAGATATTATCACATGTATCGATGCTGGTGCTTCTTCAGAAGGAGCTTTAATTGACGGAATTCCTTTTATACCACCAGTTAGAAGAGCAATAACTAGGTTTGAGCAGGATGATGATGATAAATTTATTTCTCCTTATAAGTATGGAGACTCTCTTTACGTAGAGCTGCACTCTATAACTTACGATGCTTTTAATTTTTTAAATAAGGCATCCATCCAGATTAATAGACCTGGAGGGTTCAGTGAATTATTTGCTGTTTCACTTTCTAATACCCCTACAAATCTTATTGTATCTAATGATAGTGCATACCCTGTTGTAGGTTTCTTTTGTATTTCTGCTGTCAATGGAATGGGGAATACTCTTGATGATGATGAAATTAAAAAAATTGAAGATTATGGAAGGGAGTGGTAGTTATTAGATTATTTTTTTGATGCTCGTACCATCTCTTTTTTTCCTGGTGGACCACTAATAACTTCAACTTTATAACCCAACTCCTCAAGTGTTTTTTTAAATTTTACACTGGAGCAATATGTTACTAGAATGGCATCTTTCTCCATAGCATCATAAACCTTTTGTAAGTTTTTGGCGCTCCAGATATCAGGTTGTTTACTAGGTGCAAAAGCATCAAAAAATATGATATCGTATTTTTTTTTACTCTGAAATTCTTCAAGGCGAAGGATTTGTTTATTAAAAAATAATTTTGAACTGACTCCAATTTCTTTATCAGATTTTTGTGAATGCATCAGAGTAAAAACATCTCTATATTTTTCTCCTAACATATCAATGTAGTTAAGCTTATTAACAATTTCCATTTTTAAAGGATTAGACTCAATGGTATTATAATGAATAGTATATGTATGAGAGAGAGAGAGTTTGTATGTTAGAAGAAAATTAAGCCCTGTACCAAAACCTACTTCTAAAATTCGGATGTTCTTTTTTTTTTGAGTGTTAATAAAATACTTTATACCTGACTCAATGTATATATGCTCGGATTCTTGTATTGCTCCGTGTATAGAGTGGTACGTTTCATTGAGTTTTTCATTGTAAAGTGTGTGTGATCCATCACTGGTATTTATAATATTTAAGGACATGCTATAGAGCATTCAAAAGAACTACACAGTGTGCTGCGACACCTTCCTCTCTTCCTACAAATCCTAAATGTTCTGTGGTAGTAGCTTTAATAGATAATGAAGAAGGTTCAATCTTCATAACTCCAGATAAGACTTCCCTCATCGTATCTATGTGATCTCTAAGTTTTGGCTTTTGAAGTAAGATTGTAACATCTAAGTTATTTATATCGTAACTATTTTTTCTGCACAGATTCATTATATCCTTAAGAAGTATTTTGCTGTCAATTCCTTTATATTTTATATCGTTATCTGGGAAATGAGATCCTATATCACCAAGGCATAGAGCTCCGAGAATAGCATCACAGATTGCGTGTACGACAACGTCAGCATCTGAATGACCGATAGCTCCTTTTGTGTGAGAAATCTGAATTCCTCCTAAAATAAATTTTTTTCCCTCTTCTAACCCATGCACGTCATAACCATGTCCTATTTTAAATTTTTTATTCTCCATTTAGAGCAAATTTAAAAGTATTGGCAATCTAAACGCAAGAAAATTTAAAATTTGTCTCCTAAACATTAGAACATCATTAACTCAAATAGTTAAATTGCAATTTTAATCCAAAATTTTATTGTAATGAAAAAGTTCATATTTCGGTTTACAGATTTATCTTTTCAAACTTCACTGGCTTTATTAATTTTTAGAGTCGGTGTTGGTGCTACCCTAATGACTCATGGTTATGGAAAATTTCTCCGTTTATTGGACGGCAACATATGGGGGAGGTCACATCTTTTTTTTAGTGAAGAGATATCTTTCGCATTGATAACATTTGCGGAATTATTTTGTTCATTTTTTGTATTGCTTGGTGTTGGAACACGAATATTTACAATTCCTCTAATCTATGCGTTTATTATAATTGTATTTGACGTTCATATAGATGATCCTTTTTCTAAAATGGAAAAAGGCTTTCTTTTTCTAGTAAGTTATTCATCTATATTTTTACTGGGTCCAGGAAAGTTTTCTATAGACTATCTCCTTTCTAAAAAGTTTAAATTATAATCTAAAATTATATTTAATTTTTTATGCTTATTTATACTAAATTAGGATATGCAAATAGCTACATTTTTTTTCTATAAAATATCCAAATGAAATTTGATAGAAAAAATCTTTCTTCTAAAAATCTTTTAGAATTTTATCACCAGCTTGTTCTTCCAAGGCTTATAGAAGAAAAAATGCTTATTCTTTTAAGGCAAAATAAGATAAGCAAGTGGTTTTCTGGAATAGGTCAAGAGGCAACTTCAGTGGGTGTTGCACTAGCTACTGATCCGAGCGAGTATATTCTTCCTATGCACAGAAATTTAGGTGTATTTACTAATAGAAATGTTCAATTAGTTCAATTATTTAATCAGTTTCAGGGTAAGGTAGATGGTTTTACAAAGGGCAGAGATAGGTCTTTTCATTTTGGATCTAAAGAGCATAATATAGTAGGAATGATTTCACATCTCGGACCACAACTTGGGATAGCGGACGGTATAGCACTAGCAAGGAAGCTGAAGAAAGAGTCCAAAGCTACCGTAGTATTTACTGGTGATGGTGGAACAAGTGAGGGTGATTTTCATGAAGCCTTGAATGTTGCAGCTGTATGGAATCTTCCAGTAATTTTTATTATTGAAAACAATGGTTATGGCTTGTCAACACCTAATAATGAACAGTTTAAAGTAAACTCTTTAGCTAAAAAAGGAGAGGGTTATGGTATAGAATCAGTTTCTATAGATGGAAATAATCTTCTTGAAGTTTATACTACAGTAAAAGAAAAGATAGAAAAAATAAGAGAAAATCCTGAGCCAATAATTATAGAGTGCTATACTTTTAGGATGCGTGGTCATGAGGAGGCCTCTGGCACAAAATATGTACCTAAAAAAGTTATGGAGCATTGGGAAATAAAAGACCCGGTAAAAAATTATGAGCAATTTCTTATTTCAGAAAAAATTATAACGAACGAGCAGGCTGAGGAAATTAAAGAGAAGTTAAAATTAGAAATTAATATTTCTGTAAAGTCTTCTTTTGATGGGAAGCCGTTTGTAGTGGATAAATCGTCAGAATTTAATGATTTATTTTCTTCGTTTGAACAAAAAATTGTCTATCCAAAAGAAAAATCTCTTTCAGAGAAACGTTTTGTTGATGCAATATCAGACTCGTTAAGACAGAGCATGAGTAAGTATAAAGATCTTGTTATTATGGGTCAGGATATAGCAGAATATGGTGGTGTATTTAAGGTGACAGAAGGATTTTTAGAAGAGTTTGGGAAAGAAAGAGTTCGAAATACTCCGCTCTGTGAGTCAGCAATTGTGGGGACAGCACTCGGCCTTTCAATTACGGGAATTAAGTCTATTGTAGAAATGCAGTTTGCAGATTTTGTTACTTGTGGATTTAATCAAATAATAAATAATCTTGCAAAGATTCATTATCGATGGGGTCAGAATGCTGATGTTGTAGTTAGGATGCCTACGGGAGGAGGTGTCTCTGCAGGACCTTTTCATTCACAGTCGAACGAGTCATGGTTCTTTCATACTCCAGGACTAAAAATCGTATATCCTTCATGTGCCTCTGATGCTAAGGGATTACTCAATGCGGCAATTGAAGATCCTAATCCTTATCTCTTTTTTGAACATAAAGCTCTATATAGATCACATAAGGAAAAAGTCTTTGATGATTATTATACCACGGAGGTAGGTAAAGCCAGACTTGTATCTAAGGGGGATGACCTAACAATAGTAACTTATGGAATGGGAGTTTACTGGGCTAAGGATATAATGACAGAATTTGATAATGTTACTGCTGACATTATTGATTTGCGAACACTGCAACCATGGGATAAAGAAGCAGTCTCAGAGTCAGTAGAGAAAACAAATAAGGTATTTATAGTACATGAAGATTGTATTACTGGTGGAATAGGTGCTGAAATTTCAGCGTGGATAAATGAAAACTGTTTTGAGTTCTTAGATGCTCCGATTATGAGAGAAGGAGGACTTGATACGCCAATCCCATTTAAAAAAGAATTAGAAGAAAATTTTATGGCATTGAGTCGGATGAGAGATAAAATTCAGAAGCTTATTAATTATTAGTATTGACTCAATAGTAAATGCAAAAGTTGATGGTTCGCAGCAGATGACAATTACAATCTTAGAAAGTGATAAACCCCTCTATCTTGAAAACACAAGTTTTATTAATATGATATATCCGAATCCTGTAGATTCTGATTTAATAGTTGAACTGAAGAAAGGATCAAAATTTGAAGCTATAGAGTTTATTGATTTTTTAGGAAAAAGAATTAAGCCATTAAATACGATTCAGAAACGAGAATTTATTCATATTAATGTTTTTAATTTATTAAATGGAATTTATCTTTTAAAGATAACTACAGATAAAGGACTTAATAAGGTTAAAATTCTTATTGAGAGATAAGCTAAAAATCAAATGAAACAGTTTGTTTGATATCAGGGTTTATGCTTTTTGCTACAGGGCAGTTTTCAGCTACAGACATAAGTTTTTTTTTCTGAGTTTCTGATAAATTGGATTTCTCAAATGTAAACCTTACAACTATCTCAGAAATTTTTCTTGGTTCAGCGCTCATAATCTTAGTAACTTTCGCTGAAGACTTTGGTATGTTAAAATTCCCTTTATCTGCACAAATTCCCATGACCGTTGTCATGCAGCTACATAGTGCAGAAGCTACTAAATCTGTAGGTGAAAATGCTTCTCCTTTACCATTGTTATCAGTTGGAGCATCAGTTATTATTTTATCTCCGGATTGGATGTGTGTTGATGATGTTCTTAAATTACCTACGTAATAGGTTTCTATTGAATGACTCATTTCTTTAAAATTTTATTAATTAATGGGTTTTAATTTTTTATTATAAATTATAGGTTATATAATTTAACATTATTTTGTACATAAAAATAAAAATTTTACGTTAGTTTTTATGTAAATGTTGTAACATTGATTTTTATAGACACAACACATAACATGGAAAAAAAACATTTTTTTATATACTTATTTCTTTTCTTTTCTTTTTTGAATTTATACGCTCAAGATTCAGATTATTTTGATTATGAAAATGAGGTTCTTTGGGGGCTAAATAAAAATTCTAATGGTGGACTTATAGGAGGTGGAATATTAAAATTTAGTAGTAAGATATCAGATCGTTTATATAGTACTATTGGTGTAGAGTTTGTTAATGTAAAGCATTCTAAAGAAAATAAGTACAGCTCTCCATTAGGTTATGGAAGAACTTTTATTTGGGCAAAAGAAAATTATCTGTTTTCTCTGCGAGGTCAATATGGTAGAGAGGTAGTGTTATTTTCCAAAAAAGATCAAGAAGGAATTCAAATAAATGCTCAGGTAGCTGTGGGGCCAACCATAGGTTTACAGGTGCCTTACTATATTAAGTATAATAGAAATAACAGAATGGAAATTGAACATTTTGACCCAAGTATACACAATTTTAATAGCGTAATAGGGTCTGCAAGTTTTATGGAGGGTGTCAGTGAAATGAAATTTAAACCTGGAATAAATTTTAAAACAGCATTACATTTTGAGTTTGGAAGTAAAAAATCTTCTACTGCAATTGAAGTGGGATTTTTAGCAGAAGCTTTTACAAAAAAAATAATTATTATGCCTACGGCAGAAAATAGTTCTATTTTCACTAGTGCCTTTATTACTTTATTCTACGGAAGAAAATATTAATTATTATATTCTTTAATTAAATTACATTTTCTTATGAAAAAATCTAATGGAGTTATGCCTAGGTTTAAAAAGCCTAAATGGTTACGAGTAAAGTTACCCGTCGGAGAGGAATATAAAAAAGTTAGAAATGTTGTAGATAAGTATAAGCTTAATACTATTTGTGAGAGCGGAAACTGCCCTAATATGGGAGAATGTTGGGGAGCGGGAACTGCAACCTTTATGATTTTAGGTAATGTGTGTACTAGGAGTTGTACATTTTGTGCTGTAGCAACAGGAAAACCTCCTGAGTACGATACTCTCGAACCTCTTAGAGTAGCTAAAGCCATAAAAAAAATGGGTGTTAAGCATGCTGTTATTACCTCTGTCAATAGAGATGAACTAAAAGATCGTGGTGCAGAAATATGGCATCAGACTATTACATTAACTAAAAAATTTTCACCTAAAACAACAGTTGAATCATTAATTCCAGATGTTAAAGCTAACTGGGATGCTCTTTACAGAATGATAGATGGTGGTCAGGAAGTGGTATCTCATAACATAGAAACAGTAGAAAGGCTTTACAGGAGAGTGAGGCCCCAAGCAAAGTATGAAAGAAGTTTAGAGCAAATTAGAGTTACTAATGAATATGGAAAAAGAACCAAGTCAGGAATTATGCTAGGGTTAGGAGAGAAAAAAGATGAAGTTCTTAAAACTATGGATGATATGGTAGAAAATGGCCTTCATATCTTAACTATAGGTCAGTATTTACAACCAACAAAAATGCATTTGGAAGTGGATGAATTTATAACCCCAGAAATTTTTGAGATGTACAAAGAGGAAGGGCTAAAAAGAGGTTTAAAATATGTTGAGTCTGGTCCTCTAGTTCGATCATCTTACCACGCTGAAAGACATGTTAATGTACCTATATAGAATTTTTTTTATTTTTTTTATTGTTTTCTCATTTAACTTGCAAGCACAAGTTGATACTAAAAATATTACTATTGTTAGAGATAAATATGGTGTTCCTCATATCTATGGGATAACGGATAAAGAGGCATCTTACGGTCTTGCATGGGCACATGCAGAAGATGATTTTTCTACCATTCAAAAGACATTTTTACCAGCAAAAGGATTACTTGGAAGCTATCAAGGAATAAGTGGTGCAGTACTTGATTATGCTGTAGAACTTTTACGATGTCGTGAAGTTGCTAAAAGGGAAATGAAAAACTTACCGGAAGAAGGACTTCAGGTTATTGAAGGTTATTTAGAAGGGTTGAATGCTTATGCAAAAAAATATCCAAAAAAAATTCTTATAAAAAATTCTTTTCCTCTCTCTACTCATGATTATCTAACTGGCCTCAACCTTATGCTCCATCTTTTTTCTGATACAGGTGATGTTCTGAGTCAGTTACTTAGTGGTAATATTGAACCCATTGAAGATTTAAATGATGCTGATAACATTGGTGGAGGAATTGGATCAAATGCTTTTGCGTTTAATAGTAATAAAACATTAGACGGAAAAACATATTTAAATGTGAATACACATCAGCCTTTGGAAGGACCTTTTTCCTGGTACGAAGCACATGTAAATAGTGAAGAAGGATGGAATATGTTAGGAGGTTTATTTCCAGGATTACCTATCCCTGTTTTGGGAACCAATGAATATTTGGGATGGACCCACACATATAACTATCCTGATATTAATGACATATATCAGCTAATTGTAAATCCAGAAAATGAAAATCAGTACTTGCTTGATGGTGAGTGGAAAGCATTTGAAAAAAAACAAATAAAAATTCTTGTGAAGATATTTCTTGGTATTAAAGTAAATGTTAAAAGAGATATTATATGGTCTGTATATGGTCCTGTAATAAAAAATAAAAAAGGGCACTTTTCTTTCTATTCTCCATCACTAAATAATATTAGTGCCGTGGAACAGTGGTATAAGATGACAAAAGCAACAAATTTTCAGGAGTTTGAAAGTGCTCTTAAACTTCTTGGAATCCCTCGTTTTAATATTGTTTATGCGGATAGAAAGGATAATATTTTTTATATGAGTAATGCTAGACTTTCTGTTAGAGATCAACGTCTAGACTGGACAAAGTTATTGGTGGGAGATACTTCTTCACTTATTCTTAATGAATATCATCCCTACTCTGATTTGCCAAAATTTTCTAATCCTAAAAGTGGATATATTTTTAATACCAATAACTCACCTTTTAATGCAACAAGTAAATATGAAAATTTAAAGGAAGAGGATTTTCCCACCACTTTTAAATTTAGAGAAAAGGAAAATAATAGGAGCTTACGATTTATGGAACTTATAGATGGTTACAATAAGCTTACATATGAAAATTTTAAGACCATAAAATATGATCAGAAATATCCTAAGAAAATTTTATATCGTAATGACTTGAATACACTTTTTAATCTTCAAGCGGATAAATTTCCTAAACATAAAGAATTAATTTCTATACTTCTTAATTGGAATAAGAGCGGTGGCTATAATAATTTGGGTGCAGCTCAGTGGAGAATTTATTATAAATTTATTAGGGATGTTATTTTTGAAAATAACCTTGATAAAAATGAGGTCATTCCGGAATCTTACCACGTTCAGGCAATTGAGAAAACAAAGAAGTACTTGATAAAACACTTTGGAAAAATAGACATTATTTTAGGTGATTTACAGAGACACATAAGAGGAGAAGTGAGTTTGCCAGTTTCTGGATTAGTAGATATGATTGCTCCTGCTGATGTTGTTGAATATAAAAATGGGACGTTAAGAACTGTAGGTGGGGAGTCATACATTATGCTCGTAAAATATTCAGAAGAAGATGTAGAAATAGAAACCATTATACCATATGGAAATTCTAATAATCCCGAAAGTCAGCATTACACAGACCAGATGCTGATGTTCATAAATAAAGAAACTAAAAAGATGACCCTTGATAAAGAAAAGATTTTTAGAGATGCAGTTAGGGTTTATAGTCCTAATTGATAAGCTTTATTTTCTTTTTAAGATTTATAATCCTTTCATAGGATTCATCGATACGAAGTAATGAGATTCTACCATCTTCAATATTCCTTTCTATAAGAGAAATTATTTCATTAGGGGTAACTCGATTTTCTGGTAATTGATTATTAGAAAAAATAAGGACATCAATTCCTGCGTTTATCGCTTTAATTATTGCCTCTTCAGTACCATAATGTTTTGTTATTGCACTCATCTGCATATCATCAGAAAAAACAACACCTTTATAAGAAAGAAAATCTCTAAGAATACCTGTAATCATTTTTTTTGAGAGAGTTCCAGGGAGCATGCTATCATCTAGCTGTTTGTTAACCACATGACTACTCATAATTCCCGTAACAGATCCAGTTTTTATGAGCTTATCGTAAGGGAAAAGTTCTTCAATTATCCAAGATTTTGAAACATCGGTTAATTCTTTATGTGTATCTGTAGAAGAGCTTCCATGTCCAGGAAAATGTTTTAGTACAGTTATGATGTCATCTTGCATATGTGCTTCCATAAAATTAAGTGCGTGCAGGTATACTTTTTCTGGATCTCTTCCATAGCTTCTTTCAGCTTTATATATGACAGGGTTTTCTTGGTTTAATGCAAGGTCTACTGTTGGAGCAAAGTTTATATTTATTCCTAATTCTTTTAATAGTGAACTCGTTAGTTTTGCGTAATGATAGGTAGTATCAAAGTTATTCATATCTCCTAAAAATTTTGCTGATTTTGTTTCATGAAAACCATACTTGGGGTTTAGTCGATTTACTTTCCCACCCTCTTCATCAATAGCAATAAAAGATGGTATTTTAGAGATAGTCTGAATTTCATCTAAAAGCATTTTTAAATGTTGCTCACTTCTTTTTTTACTTATATTTTTTTCAAAGAGGATAATTCCTCCGAGACTCATATTTGAATATGCCTCAAGCATAGAATCTTCTTGGAGAACTTTTTGAGCATCATTAATTCCAAAAATGAGCATCTGTGAAATTTTAATTCTTGTAGAATCATTTATTTGCATCGAGAAAACACCTGGAGAGTAGGTGCATATAATAATGGTTAAAAGAATTTTAATGATTTTCATTTATAGATATAATTTTTTTTATTAATTCAGAAATATATTGTCCATTATATGGCCCAAACCAGTTCATAGTATATGTTTCATAAGTATTGATATCGGTTTTATCATACCATTTATCATTAGTAATGTAGCCAATATAACAGCCATTAAAACTATTTATCATCAAATTTATATTTTTATTTTTAGATTCATTTTCTATAGGTTTTACTAATTCTCCAGAGAAATCACATGGTGTCCCTACCATCAAATTTTCTCCGATTCGTAGATAGGAGATATATTTTCTTGTATCTCCTCCAACAAGCCATTTAAATAACCAAGGCCTAAAAATAATGTATGAATTTAATTTAAATGATTCTTCTCTAAGTTCAATATCTATAGTATTTGAATAAAGTTTGTATTCGTATTTTGTTCCTAACGCTCTGTAAGTATTAATAAGTTTATTTGAAATTCCAGTACTTATTTCTATCGCTTTTTTTGCTCCCTTTTTTGCTCTGGAAAGAGGTTTCATACTTCCAACAGCTCCAGCTCCATAAACTGCAAAGTCAATACCTGAATTTTGCTCAAGAATTTTAACGGTTTTTCCTGGGTAGTCTGAGGATAGACTTAATTGTGTGTGATCATAACATGTGGCGTGAGCAGCATAGGAAAAAATAACACCATTTTCTCCATTGTCTTTTGCAAGTTTCATAATTCTTAGGTATGGATCATATGTGCCTATTGAATCTCCGACAAGTCTATTAGAAACAAAGTCTGCTGCATATATCGAAGCGTATCCAATTTGAGTATTATGTAAATCTTTTGTGGCTTCAATTATTGCTTTTCTGGTCTGATCACTAATAAAATCTAAAACTTTTGTTTCAAATGTTCCTCCAAAAATATTTCCTGCTAACCCCTTAAGATATCCCCCAATACTAGAATGTGTGTGTGACGCAGTAAAATAAATATTGTTACTATTTATAGATAATCCTTTTACCATTTTTTCCACATTAAGATTTGGAGGAACTATTAGTAAGTCCATAGAAACGTAAACTGAGCGATTGATGCCATTATCAAAAACAACTGCACTTACCCATAGGCTATCTTCAACATCCTGATAGTATGCTCCTTTTCTTGCACCATATCCTGCCATTGGTAGAGGTAATTCAGGAACTAATGTTTTCTTGGCCCACCCAACTTGTATCGTATCTCCATCTGCAGAATTTATATGACTCTCTTTGATTAAATCAAATGAAGAAATGGTATTTTTATAATACTCATTTTCTCTTAAAGGTGACCTATCAAGAGGTTTGAATATTATAGCTAATATTGAAAATGTTAAAAGTATTGGTATAAGAAGTCTTTTAAACATTAAAATTTCATGTTACATTTAAGATACAATAATATAAAATTATGAGACTCAACATACTAATACTTGCATTAATATCATTGTTTATTGCAATGAAACCCATTTCAGATAAAAAAAATAAAAAGAAACCTATAGAAGATTCTTTATTATTTGACTTAGGGAAATGGAGAAATATTGGTCCATTTAGGGGTGGTAGATCAACTACTTCTACGGGGGTAATAGGAAATCCAATGACTTACTATATGGGGACAACAGGTGGTGGAGTTTGGAAGACAGAAAATTCTGGAATTAAATGGGAAAATATTTCCGATGGTTTTTTTAATACAGGTTCTGTCGGCGCTGTAGCTGTTTCTGAGAGTGATAATAATATTGTAGTTGTAGGTATGGGAGAATCTCCAGTTAGAGGAGTTATGACTTCATCAGGAGATGGCGTTTATAAATCTACTGATAAGGGGGAGACCTGGGAACATATTGGCCTTGAGAAAACAAAGCATATATCTCAAGTAAGAATTCATCCTACAAATCCTAAAATCATGTACGTCTCTGCACAGGGAAGTCCCTATGCTCCTACTTTGGAAAGAGGAATTTATAAGACTATTGACGGAGGAAAAAATTGGAAAAAAATATTATTTGTAGATGCTAATTCTGGAGCTAATGATCTAGCGATGGACTACACAAATCCTAGAATTTTATATGCCTCATTTTGGGATCATCAAAGATTACCATGGTATGTTCGAAGTGGTGGTCAGGGAAGTAGTATTTGGAAATCTGTTGATGAGGGTGAAACGTGGATAAAGTTGACTGATGGTCTTCCTAAAAAAGTTATGGGAAAAATTGGAGTTTCTGTATCCAGAGCAAATTCTAAAATGGTATATGCAATTATAGAGTCTGATGAAGGGGGTTTGTACAGATCTGATGACTCGGGAAAATCATGGAAACTTATAAATGATGATAGAGTTCTTCGGGCAAGATCATGGTACTATATGCATATTTATGCTGACCCATCTGATGAAAATATAGTTTATGTTCTCAATGCCCCTGTCATGAAGTCCATAGATAAAGGAAAAACATTTACAAATGTGCAAGTGCCTCATGGAGATAATCATTATCTCTGGATAAATCCTTCAGATTCAAAAAATATGATTAACTCAAATGATGGAGGGTCAAATATTACGTTTGATGGAGGGCTTTCTTGGTCAACACAAAAAAATCAACCTACTGCTCAGTTCTATAGAGTAAATGCAGACAATAGATTTCCATACTGGGTTTATGGAGGACAGCAGGACAATTCTTCTGTAGCAATAAAAAGTAGAACGTTTAGTAATGGAATTAGTTGGAAGGACTGGATTGCAGGAGTTGGGGGTTGTGAAAGTTCATATGTTGCATTTGATCCTGATAATCCAAAGCTAATGTATGCTGGATGTTACCAAGGAATTATTCAAGAATATAATCTTGAAATTGATAATACAAAAGATATAATGGCATACCCACAAATGGGACTTGGAGAACCTTCTGATGAACAGAAGTATAGGTTTAATTGGAATGCTCCTATTCTAGTATCTTCTCATGATAGTAATGTTATATATCATGCAGCTCAAAAATTATTAAAAAGTAGTGATAGAGGATTGAACTGGGAAGAAATAAGTAATGATTTAACAAGAAATATCAAAAAAAATCTTGGTCCTGGAGGTGGTCCTATTACAAACGAAGGGGCTGGGGGAGAAATATACCATACGATTTATTATGTTGCTGAGTCATTACATAACAAGGATGTAATTTATACAGGTGCAGATGATGGACTTGTTCATGTGACACTTGATGGAGGAAAATCTTGGAAAAATATAAGTCCTGAAGTAGAGGAGGGAATGATTAATTCAATAGAAATTTCTCCACACGATCCTGGAACTGTTTATTTAGCATTTAATAGGTATAAGTTTGATGATTTTAAGCCTTATGTTTTTAAATCTACGGACTATGGAGAAAATTGGAAGTTGTTACATAGTGGTATAGAAGAGAATAGTTTTGTTAGGGTTGTACGTGAAGATCCTGCAAAAAAAGGACTTCTATATGCTGGTACTGAGAGGGGGGTATACTTGTCAATGGATGGAGGAGAATCATGGAATAAGTGGCAACACAATTTGCCGATTGTTCCCATTACTGATTTAAAGGTCCACCATAATGACCTGATAGCTGCTACTCAAGGAAGAGCTTTTTGGATATTTGATGACCTCACTCCTTTACATGAATTTTCTTCGGAGATAAAAGATGAAAACGTACATTTTTTTGATGTAGAGGATAAACATAAAATCCTTTTCTCGGCGATGAGAAGACAGGGGCCTTTTGGTGAAAATCCTTCATTCGCTATCGAATTAAAGTATGTTATTAGAAAAATTGAGGAAAATGATTCTACAGAATTAAAAATTGAAATTTATAATAATTCTGATAATCTTATTCGGACATTTTCTAGTGAGGAAACAAGTAAAAGTAAGTTAGCAGTTAAGGAAGAAGGAAAACTCCAGACGCTACATTGGGGTTTGGATGTGGAGGGTTATGAACCGCCTGAAGGCGTAATGACACCGAGAGGATCTGATGGGTATATGAGAGCTTACTCTGTGATTCCTGGAACTTACAAAGTAAGGGTTAGTTATGGTGCATACGAGAAGTGGGATTCTTTTGAAGTACTAATGGATCCAAGAGCAAGTGTTGCAATGGAAAGCTATGAAATAAAAAAGGAATTACTTTCAAAAATAGATTCTGATATTGATAATATTTATGCGAGTTTGATAACACTTCAAAATGTTAGAAATCAACTTAATGAACTTAATGCTAGACTTGGCATGGAAGAGGCATATACTAGTATAGTAGACCTATCAAAGAAAACAATGAAATTAATTGATGAGACAGAATCTAAACTTATATCTCCGAAACAAAAAACGTTTCAGGATGTAATAAATTTTAGAAATCAGTTGGATAGTCAATTATATGATTTATTGAATACCGTAAATGGAAATATACCTCCACTTACTGGAGGAGAAAAGATTCGTTTTGTGGATTTACATGATAAGTGGATAAAAATTAAAGTTGGAGTGGATGTTATAATTGATAATGTTAGTGAAATAAATAATTTATTGACACAAAATTCTGTTCCTTATATCTCTAGAGAAGGAAAATAAATGCTTAAAAAATTATTCTCATTTGTATTTTTTATAGTTATAAGTTTTGAGGGAATATCTCAAAATGTAAAGAGAGCATATAAGTTTTACGAAAAAAATGACCTTGTAAAGGTCAGAGAGGTTTTAATGAAAATGGAGATAAAGTCTCCCAATAATCCAGGAAAACTTTACTTATATTCTCTCTATCATTTGACAGATTCTCTGGTTAGATCAAGTATAGACTCTGCACATATTTATATACTTAAGTCTAAAGAAAATATTGATAATGTTAATGAGAAAGAAAGCGCAGAATTACTAGAACTTAATATTAATAAAGCTAGCATAGATTCTCTCGAAGATATAATTGACAGGATAGAATTTCAATTTGTTCTTGATAAAAATACCGTCAAGCAATATGAGCAGTACATGCTAAAGTATCCATCATCAACTTTTTATTTAGATGCTGAGAAAAATAGAAATACTCTTGAATATACTAGTGTTGAAATTCAAAATACCTGGCAGGCATATAAAGTATTTTTAGATAAGTACCCATACGCTGAAGATGCCATAAATTCAAAATCAAATTATGATAGATTACTCTTTAAGGAAAAAACACGTGATGGAGAGCTAAAGTCTTATGAACTTTTTCTAGAAGAAAATCCATTAACACCTTACAAGGAAACTATAGAAAAAAAAATACTTATCTATTATTCGATTGCTAATCAATCTTCTGGATATATAAGATTTTTAAAAAAATATACCAATAGTATTTATAATGGTCTAGTTACAGATTTATTATATCATGTTCTAGAAAAAAATTTTTCTTTACTTGACCCAAAAATAATCAATCCAAAAAAATACGATTCTTTATCTTCTTTATCTGAAGTTGATAAGATTCCTGTGCTTGGGTTTTATGAAGATGAAAAAATAGGATTTATGGATTCTCTAGGAAATACTATTTTTCAGCCATCGGATATAAATTATGTTGATGATGTATTATGTTCATTCACAAAATCAGATTTTTTTATTATTGAAAAGGGAGAACTAAAGTCAATAATAAATAGAAATAAAAGCGTCATATATAGTGGTATTTTTTCTAGTGTAGAAGATATGGGAATGGGTATTATTAAAGTTATTACTGAAGGAGAAATAATCCTTATTCATAAAAGTGGTTATAAATTATTTCCAGATAAGTATGAAGATGCTTATTTAGTAGATAAAAGATTTATTCTTTTATTAAAAGATGGAAAGTATGGACTTTTTTCAATTTTAGGAAAAAAGATATATGATTTTATTTTTGATGATGTTTTTCAAGAAGGGTCTTTTATTTTATTTCAAAAAGAAGATTTATTAGCCGTTTCAAATAGTTTAGAAATATCTAATGATGGTTTATTTAATACTTCGGATTTCGATTTTTCATACGTAGATTATGAATATTTTGATTCAGGATTTTTGTTGCTTTTTACAGAAAATCAGGAGGAGCTTATTGATGAGTCATTAAATCCTATTATTCCAAGAAGTAATCAGATAATAGATTCTAATAGTTTTGGTTGGACAGCTAAGAACGAATATGGAATTAAGATTTTTACCGATATTTTTGATTTTCCTTTCTCTACTATTTTTGATAATATAAAATACTCTTCATTGTATTTTGCTGAGCAGAGAGATTCTGAGTGGAACATATATTCAATTGTTGAGAAACAGAAAGTAGCTTCTTTAGTAGATTCACTCTTTTTTATAACGGACTCAATAATATGGTATAAGAAGGGTATCACAAATAATATAATCTTTCCAAATAAGAAAGAAGTTGAGTTACATAATAGTGATGAGATTTTTCTTATGACTTCACCTCTTAAATCTAATCAAGTAAATTATCTTAGAATATCAAGCACAGACAGTACTTATATTTTAGATAATAATGGAAATGTTTTACCAAAAGTAGAATATTACCACACAGTTATAAGTGGTAATACATTCTCTCAAGTGGCAAATAAATATGGAATGAGTCAGTCGCAATTATTACTGCTTAATAATAGAAAAAGTAAAAAGCTATTTGTCGGAGAAAAACTTAAAATAAAAGGATATACTCCTAAAAATATTTTATCTAGTTCACTTTTTTCTGTAGAATACGAGGGTAAAAAAGGAATTTCTGATACAAGTGGTACTATAATTTTGGAACCTGTCTATGATGGCATAAAGGTTGATGATATAAAAAATATTACGCTTATAAATAATCAAGCATTTGGGAATTATAATACTGAGAAAAGACAATTAATTAAACCAATATACTCTTCTATTTTAATCCCTATTACAAATAATTATTATGCAGTTAGTAAGGATAATTATTATGGTGTTATAAATGGGTTGGGAGAGGAAATTTTAAATTTTGAATATGACAAAATACTTGAGTGGAATGATACTCTTGTAATTGCAAAAAAATCGGATTCTTATTCTATTATAAATTTGAAAAGTAAGAATATTATTTATGAGTTTGATAGTTTCTCTTTTTTAAGAGAAGATGGAAATAAATTAATTCGAGTTTTATTAGATGGGAAGTATGGAGTTTATTCCAGTGAGTATGGTGAGTTACTAACTCCAAAATATAATATTATAGAGGCAAGAGAATTAGATAATAAAATGTATTTTTTTGCAAAGCAAAAAATTGAAGAAGCACTTTTACTTATAAACCTTATAATAAAAGAAAATAGAGATATTATAAAAAATCAAGCGGTAGACGTCGCCCTTTTTAATCAGTTTAATTGTAGCTATTAATTTATTCTCTTTAGGATAAATTAATTTTCTTTAATAAATTTAGATTTATTTCAGAGATATCTAATAAAAATTACTTTAATATAAACAGGTTACACTTTTTATATGTTTAGTAACTTATTTAATATCTATATACCTACAATTCAATTAACTCATTATGAAAAATTATATTTTATTATTTTATGTTCTTTTTGTTCCTTTAAATCTTTATTCTCAAGCTCCTCAGGGATTTAATTACCAGGCTATTGTAAGGGATTATGAAGGCAATATAAAATCAAATACTGGTGTACAGTTTATTTTTAATATTCAAACTGCTAATGGC
>Ga0209709_10000628_pt1 | contig 33271 bp, 28 predicted proteins | sample ArcticOcean_MG_C_2_FD_187435 | JGI IMG/M metagenome (GOLD analysis project Ga0209709, IMG submission 187435) | Marine microbial communities from western Arctic Ocean - ArcticOcean_MG_CB4_136 (SPAdes) (version 2) | ecosystem: Environmental > Aquatic > Marine > Oceanic | place: Arctic Ocean... | reverse complement strand
GGCAAGTAGAAGGAATAGAAACTAGACCACTATCCAAAATATATATCTACGATAGGTTCGGTAAACTATTAAAACAACTAAGTCCAATAGGACCTGGATGGGATGGAACTTTTAACGGACAAAACCTACCGGCTACTGATTACTGGTTTACCATTAGACTCGATGTAGTATTCGGAGATGCAGAATCCCTGATTAAAGAATTTACAGGTCACTTTAGCCTGAAAAGATAACTCTTAAGGAGTGGAAATGAAATCTGACAAGTAAGAGAATCTGTCAGTTAGTTTACCTTTAGATGTCATTTTAGATCTATCCAAGACACCGTCTTTGTCACTATTAAAAAAGGAAGGTAAAACATCCTTAATAAACATCTCACCAAAAGACTCACTAGCATCTCTAGGAAGCTCACATGGTAAATTATCTACAGCCATAACAGCAATAGCATCATCGTTTGTATAATTAACTTCTTTGTTAAGCTTAGGGTCAAATCCGTAAATCGGACTATTAATTGTAGAAGGTCGTATGGTAGAAATAATAGGGCCGTTAATATCACAACTAATATCTGCAATTAATTTAATTTTAAAATCAGTAGAATTTATATCCTCAAGAGTAATTAGATTTGGTGCATTTTTATCATAATAATGACCAGCTATAAACATATCACTTACTTTTGAAAATTTATTGAAAGAAGATTTATATTTAGAAGGATTATTATAGAAATCAAAACGATCTAGAGACCGGTCATCTTTTCTTTGATTGTAATTCAATACATCGATTTGGACATATACAGCTTCGTTAAAAGAATTATTTAAATAATCCGAAACTGAAACTTCTTTAATTTTTAAAAAATCTAAAATTTCTTTAGCTCCAGATCCAACTCTACCTTTCCCTGTTAATACAATTTTTATATTTGGAATAGTGATTTTAAGTAATTCAGAGTTTAATTGATTTCTATCTTTGACCTCAGAAGCTTTAGGCAAATTAAATGATTTGTTTTTTAAACCAAAAGCTCGAAAACCATTATAAGCTCCTACTACCCCAGCATAATAACCAAACCCAATTAATCTATTATTATTAATATCTACAATAGTTTCATGATCAAACAATTCAATATTATTATCTAATATTGATAGTAATAAATTTTTATTATATGGTTGTTTTTTAATTGTGTGTGAGAAGAAAAAATATTTTTTGTTAGGAATTAATTTATCAATAGGTACTTCTTTAACTCCAATCAAGACATTTGCAGAAGAAACATCATCTACTACACTAAAACCTAAATCAGAATATTCTTTATCAGAATAACACCTAACATCACTGGATTGAATTAAAAATTCAACTTCAGGAAAAAGTTTTTTAGCAGCTAAGCATTTAGAAGGAGTGAAAACTACCCTTTTATCAGATGGTATTTTACATTCTTTGATTATTCCTATTTTCATATAAATTTATTACTGAAGCTAATTTAGTTTGATTTATATCCATGTACAAGTTTTTTGTAACTTTGCCATTCATTTTTAAAGTGTTCATTGAAATTGGGGTCGACTGGTATTGACAGCGAGTATTATAAATTAGTAAGCATGTCGCGTAATAAAATTGATACGCGTAAAACACTATTTTAAATTTTAAACGGCGAAAATAAATACGCTTTAGCAGCTTAATCTGAATTATAGTAGGATTAGCCTTGTTCCACTAGGTGGAAATGCTAAATGTTTCCTAGGAGCCTTGGTTAATGGCGCCTAATAAGAAACATCGTAAAAGTTAACATAGAAAACTTGGAGTTTTGACTTGTTTTTGAAACTAAAGAAACTAAGTAATATATGGATTGTTTTTAGTCATTATATTATCGAAAATTAAATAGAAACTATACATGTAGAAAGCTATTTTATAGCTTGTTTGGACCCGAGTTCGATTCTCGGCGGCTCCACAGTAGAACCCACAACCTTTTATGGCTGTGGGTTTTTTATTTTATATAAATCCTCCCCAAAATAGTTCGACTTTACTCCCTTTTCCTCCAAAATAAACCCACTCAAATGAGTGGATTTTTATTTATTCAAGAATTATTTTCTTCTCAACTGTTACGCATTGTTAGCTGTTGCCTTTTAATTTTTTCTTTTTACTTGGTTAAAATCTTTTAGTTCATTTCCATCATAAAAAGATTATGGTTATATTTATCTGTATAACTTAAATTTTATTTAAATGAAAAAACTTTACACTTTCGTATTTCTAATATGTTTTTCTTTTATTTCTGTGTACTCACAAGTTCAAGTTGGAACAGGCACAGTGACTAATGAAGAACTTCCAATAGAACCTTATTATGGCTATACTTATAGTCAAGTTATTTATACTTCTGCTGAAATAAATAGTTCAGGAGATATTTCAGGTATTTCTTATACAGCTACTGCTGAAACCACTCTAGCAAGCTGCTCTGACTGGACTGTTTATATGGCTCATACTGCTAATTCTAGCTTTGCTGATGGAGATTCTTGGGAGCCATTTGAAAACTTAACTCAAATGTTTACTGGAACTGTCTCAATAGCTGATGGAGTTGTTGATATTATTTTTGATACTCCATTTAGTTATGATGGGTCAAATAATTTATTAATAGCTGTAGATCAAAATCAAGCTGGGTATGATAGTTCAGCTCATGATTTTTATTGTTCTACTACCTCTGATGTTAGAGCTTTAACTTATTACAGTGACAGCACAAATCCAGACCCAACTGCTCCACTAACTGGGCAAATAAGAAATTCAATTGCTAATGTTACATTAAATGGCATTACACAAAGTTGTACTAATCCAACACTTTCACTAGATGATTTAACAAATAATTCAGCTACAATCTCTTGGAGTGCAACTGATGTTTCATCTTTTGAATATGTTCTACAAGCATCAGGTACTGGTGAACCATCAACTGCGGGAACTATAACTTCTGAAAGTTCAGTTACTTTTAATAATTTGACTGAAGGCTCAGCTTATGAAATTTATGTAAGATCTGTTTGTGGAGATATTTATAGTGGATGGGTATTGTTAACATTTACTCCACCCCCAACTGGTAGTACAGGTGATAATCCAATTATTATTGAAAGTTTACCATATAACACCTCTGATGATACTATTAATTATGGTGATGATTACACTAATACAGCAACTGATTGTGAATCAGGAGCTGGGTATTATCTTAGTGGAGATGATGTTGTTTATAGCTATACTACTAGTACTGATGCATCAATTAATGTAAAATTAAGTCCTCAAGATACTTATGCTGGTGTTTATGTATATGCAAATGCTGATGACATTGGTGTTAATTGCTGGATTGCAGAACTACAATTTGGATTTTCTTCAGAAACTGCAGCTTTTGATCTAACTGTAACCGAAGGATCTACTTACTATTTTGTTATATCAACTTGGGCAACTCCTCAAAATGTTGCCTACGAACTAACTATAGTTGAAAATACTTGTACTCAACCATCAATTACAACTTCAATTGAAACAAATTGTAGCGGTGGCGCCGGTGATTTCAGTATTTTAGTTGATGTTGATGATTTAGGTAGTTTAGCAGTTTTATCGATTGATGATGGTGTTGAAACACAAACTATTGAAACAACTGGTGTTTTAACATTTGGACCATACGACAGTGGATCAACTGTAAATATTAATGTTGTTACTGACGATGTTAGCTGTAATTCCTCTTATGTATTAACTTATGTTTGTCCTCCGACTGGTTCTCTGGCAGATGATCCTATAATTATAGAAAGCATTCCTTATGAAACTACAGATGACACTATTAATTATGGTGATGATTACACTAATACAGCAACTAATTGTGACTCAGGTCTTGGATATTATCTTGGAGGAGATGATGTTGTTTATTTATATACCGCTGCATCAAATATGACTTTAAATGTATCATTAAGTCCTGAAGATAATTATGCTGGAGTTTATGTATACGCCAATGCTAATGATATCGGTGTTAATTGTTGGATTGCAGAACTACAACTAGGGTTTTCTATGGAAACGGCAGCTTTTGAATTAGCTGTTACTGAAGGATCAACTTACTATTTTGTAATATCAAGTTGGGCAAGTCCTCAAAATATTGCATATGGTTTAAGTATTACTGAATTATTGTGTGGTACTCCAACTAATTTAGCTGTATCTAATGTTACGTCAGTTAGTGCAGATGTATCTTGGGATGCTGGGGAAGCAGTTTCATGGGAATATGTATCTTCTACAGTTGCAGATTCATCTGTACCAACCGAGGCTGGAACGTCAATAGCAGAACCTTCTGTATCTATAGCTGATTGCTATCCAATTACAGGATATAATGTTTGGGTAAGAGCATTATGTGAAGACGGATCTACAAGTGATTGGACTAGTATAACCTTTACTACTACACTTCAATCACCTGAATGTGGGGAAAGTATTTCACAATATGACTATCCTAATGCATCTAGTGGTGGGTCAGTATTTGATGATAATTTTGATGTTTCAAATGATTACTCATCAGATTTATTATTTACTTCAACTTCAGGTGATCAAGATGGGGACGGATATACTGATGAGATTACTGTAGCAATTAGTGGTTCAACAGAAAGCAACTTTGATTGGGTCTTTATAACTAATGGAGCAGGAGAGCTACTATATGGTCCTGAATCAGGAGCTCAAGATATTGCTATAACTTCAGCAGATGGTACAATAAATGTATATCTTGCTGCTGATGGTAGTGTTCAAGGTGGACCTATTAATTTTGATATATCATGTGCTGGTTTATCAGTTAATGATTTTGATATGTCTAACTTAAGAATATATCCAAATCCAGTAAATGGTGATTATGTAACAATACAATCTCCATTAAGTGGACTTAAGAACATTGAAGTATTTGATATCACAGGTAAAAGATTGATAAATACATCATTAAATTCTGACACTTTAGATATTAGTACTATAAGTACAGGTGTTTATTTAGTTAGAGTAACTGTTCAGGGACAAAGTAAAGTATCTAAACTAATTGTTAGATAACAATACTTTAAACTATAAAAAAACCCTATCTGTTCAAGATGGGGTTTTTTATTATAGTAGATCGGAAACTTAGCAACATCTATTGCAAAAGAATTCAAATCAATTATATTGCAACTATAAATTCCTGCTATGAAATTAAACTTATTGTCTTGTGATGCACAAAGACCAGATAGAAGAGCTATATCTAAATGTATTTGGGAGATTTCATCTAATATTAATGAATCCTTGTCGAATGAACTTACATCTATACTATTAGAAGGAGATCCTGTAGATATTGAAATTGAAGATAAAAATTCTGGCTCAGCATTAAGAGCTTTACGAAAACTAAATATAGATTACGAGATTATAGAATAGATAATTAAATGAAAATTAACATATTATTATAATTTAGAATTTTAAAATCTTTAGGTATTAATATATTTTTGCAAATCACAAAGCAACAATGAAGTACCTCATAAAAACTATAATTATTTTTTTCTTTTCCCTGACTATTTCTGCGCAGGAAAAATACACAATCAGTGGTTCCGTATATGATAATAGCAGTAACGAAACTTTAATTGGCGCTTCTATATATTTTCCTGATTTAAAGCTAGGGACTAGTACTAACGAATATGGTTTTTATTCAATCACAATTCCTCAAGGAACACATGCTATAGATTTAAGTTATCTTGGTTATGAAACAATAAACAAGTCTGTTAGTCTAATTAATAAACTTTCAATAGATTTTTATTTATCTGAAGGGTCACAGAGTTTAGAGGAAGTAATAATTGAAAGTAATATTGAAAAAGTTAATATTAAAACAGCTCAAATGAGCATTAATAAACTTACCTCAAAAACAATAAAACAAATACCGGTTGTACTAGGTGAAGCAGATATTATTAAGTCAATTATTCTATTACCTGGAGTTACTTCTGCTGGTGAAGGAGCTTCAGGGTTTAATGTAAGAGGTGGAGCTGCAGATCAAAACTTAATTCTCTTAGATGAAGCGATAGTATTTAATTCTTCGCATGTATTTGGGTTTTTCTCCGTTTTTAATCCAGATGTAATAAAAGATGTTAAATTATTTAAAGGAGGGATTCCTTCAAAATATGGAGGGAGACTATCCTCTGTATTAGATATCTATCAAAAGGAAGGAAATAATAAAGAGTTTAAATTAACAGGAGGTGTAGGTTTAATTTCTAGTAGGATCTTAGCCGAAGGGCCTTTAAAAAAAGGAAAAAGTTCATTTTTAATAGGGGGTAGATCTTCTTATGCACACTTATTCTTGCCTCTAATTGATAACAATAATGAAGCATATTTTTATGACTTAAATACTAAAGTTAACTATCGACTTAACAAAAACAATAATATCTTTTTCTCTGCTTATTTTGGAAAAGATGTTTTTGGTATAAATGATAGTTTCATAAATAAGTATGGTAATGCTGTTACAAATCTTCGTTGGAATCATCTTTTTTCCGACAAATTATTCTCTAACTTATCTCTAATTTATTCAGATTATTTTTATGGATTAATTCTGGATTTTGTCGGCTTTGAATGGGATTCTGGTATTACTAATATAAATTTCAAGTATGATTTTAACCACTACCTAAAAGATGACTTTAGATTAAGTTATGGGGTAAATAATATTTATACAAAATTTAATGCAGGGGAGATAGTTCCAAACAGAGATGACTCAGGAATAATACCTTTTAAATTAACTGAAAAATATGCAAACGAATTTGCTATATATTTAGAAGCAGATCACAGTTTTTCAGATAACTTTATATTAAAATATGGTTTTAGATTTAGTAATTTTAGCCGCTTTGGGCAAGATGAGCTAAATACCTATATAAATGATAGCCCCGTAGTTTACAATCAACAATTTCAAAAATATGAGCCAGGTACTTCAATAGGCACCTTGAATTATGATAGAAGTGATATACTAACTAGTTTTAATAATTTTGAGCCACGTGTATCATTTTCGTATTTATTAAACAACAATAGTTCTCTTAAAGCTAGTTATAATAGAATGGCGCAGTATTTACATTTATTATCTAACACCTCCTCTCCCACTCCTTTAGATATATGGGTGCCAAGTGGCCCATTTATTAAACCACAGCTTCTAGACCAATATGCAGTCGGATACTTTAAAAGAATTAAAGATGGTGATTACTCGCTCGAAACAGAATTATTTTACAAGGATATTAAAAATAGAATAGATTACATAAACGGTGCTAACTTAGTTGCCAATAACGAAATTGAAACGGTAATTTTAAATGGAAAATCTAGAGCATACGGATTGGAATTTATGTTTAGAAAAAGTGAAGGGAAATTAAACGGTTGGCTAGCTTATACTTTATCAAAATCAGAACAACTAACCCCAGGAAGAAATAGTAACGAACCAGGAATAAATAATAGTAAGTGGTATAACACTGCATATGATAAAACACATGACTTATCTATTAATGCAAGTTATGAGTTAAGTACAAAATGGAAATTTAGTACCAATTTTTTATTACAAACTGGGCAGCCTACTAACTATCCTGTCGGTCAATATGAATTACAGGGACTAAATGTGCCTATTTATAACGATAATCTTAGAAATGCAGATAGACTTCCCGCATACCACAGGTTAGATATTTCTACAACACTCACTCCAACAAAAAATGATAAAAGAAAATGGCAAGGAGAATGGGTATTTGGTATTTATAATGTTTATAATCGAAAAAATGCAGCATCGATAGCATTTTCAAGAAATACAGAGACCTCAACAAATGAGGCTGTAAAAACATCAATTTTTGGTCTAGTACCATCAATAACACATAATTTTAAATTTTAAAAAATGAAAAAATTAGCAATATTCTTTAGTATAATGCTGTTGTTTAGTTGTGAAGATGTAATTGAAATAGAAGTACCATCTAGCGAACCTAAACTAGTTGTTGATGCGTTCTTTGAAGTATACTATAACCAAACTCCTATAACTGCCAATACGGTTGTTAAACTTAGAGAATCAATAGATTATTTTGAAGAACAAATACCTATAGTAACTGATGCTACAGTAATTTTAAAAGATCTAACAAATAATATTGAGATTATATTTATGGATAATGATTTAGATGGTAATTTTGAACCTATTATACCATTTATACCTCTAGAGAACATAGATTATGAACTTAATATATTTTATAATGGTGAAGTGTATAAGTCGACTGCTAATAAAATAAAAACATCGGGTTTTTCTGAAGTATTTCAAGGAGATAACACACTTTTTTCAGGTGAAGAAACAGAAGTAAATGTAACAATTATGGATGATATTAGCAGAGACAACTACTACTTGTTCGATTTTTCAAATAATTTATATTTATCCATAGAAGATCGATTTTTTAATGGTTCGAGTTATAACTTTTCATTTTTTTATCAGCAAGATGAAATTGAGTTACCTTCAAATGTTATTATAAAGATGTCTGGTATTTCAAAAGATTACTTAACTTATTTCAGAGTACTTATATCACAAAGCGGGCAAAATTCTGGGGGTCCTTTTCAAACTATTCCTTCATCATTGCTAGGGAATATTGTAAATACAACAAATATTGAAAATTTTCCATTAGGTTACTTTCATATTTCAGAAACAGACACCTATAATTTAAGCTTATCAGAATAATGTAGATTCATAAAAAATCGAAATCATATAAATTTTAATTAAAAAAAATGTTCGGACTATTCAAGAAAAAATCAGAAAAAGAAAAATTACAAGAGAACTATGAAAAACTCTTAAAAGAAGCTTACAGTTTATCTACTACAAACAGAAAAATGAGCGATCAAAAAACATTTGAAGCAGAAGAAGTAGCTAAAAAAATTGAGAAACTGAATTAATCTATTTTAATAAAATGTCAAAAGAAAAAAAACCAGATAATGTAGTTTTTAATTCCGAAACTCAAAAATACGATGCATCAATTAAAACTTATGCAACATCTGTAAGCGCTCCAGTAATTACAACTACAAGTACTATTGCTTGGAAAAATAGAAGTATTAATAAAATAAACCATAAGGTAGAAGCTAAATACTTAGAATTAAAAGCTGAGTACAACAAAATGATAGAAGAGTTTGAATACAATAAACTTATTTATAAAGCAGAATTTACTTCAGAGCCTATTATTGGAGAAATATACCATTTATACATAAAAGAAAATAAAGAAACCTTTCTCTCTATTATAGCTCCTGATGAGTGTAATTTTAATACGTTGGGAAGCTACTATTTAAACGTAGATCAAATCTGGCAAAAAATATAACTCTAGCATGGCAGAAAAAAAAGAATTAAGTGAAATAGAATTAGATAGAGTTATAGAAATGGCTTGGGAAGATCGTACTCCTTTTGAAGCAATCTTATACCAGTTTAAATTAACTGAAAAAGATGTTATTAGGGTAATGCGTGGTACTCTGAAAGAATCTAGTTTTAAACGTTGGCGAAAACGTGTAAATAGTGGTGTTAGTCAAAAACATTTAAAAAAACGAAATCCTGATATCACACGTTTTAAGTGCTCCCGTCAAAAGTCTATTTCTGGAAATAAAATAAGTAAAAGATAAATGGAATTGTTTGAAGACAAAAATTCTATTTTCCCTACCTCCTATGATGAAATTTTACAACGTGTTCGAAGAATTAATCCAGTTAAATATAGTTCAACACGAAATTATATAAATGGGGCAGTCACCTATTTATCTCCTTATATTTCTAGAGGAATTATTTCAACAAAATTTATACTTTCAGAAGTATTAAATCGTGGATATAAACCTTCACAAATTGAAAAATTTATTCAAGAATTAGCCTGGAGAGATTACTGGCAACAGCTTTGGATAGCTAAAGGAGAGAGTATAAATAAGGATTTGAAAAATAAACAAATACCAGTTTCTAACCACTCTATTTCTAAAGTAATCGTTGAGGGTAAAACAAACATAATAGCAATAGATAAATCTATTAATCAATTTTATAAAACAGGCTACTTACATAACCATTTGAGGATGTACATCGCTTCCATGGCTTGTAATGTAGCTAACAGCCACTGGAAGATCCCAGCTAAATGGATGTATTACCATTTGACTGATGCAGATTGGGCAAGTAATGCTTTGAGTTGGCAATGGGTTGCAGGTACAAATTCTAATAAAAAATACGTTGCTAACCAGGATAACATTAATAAGTACTCTTTCACAAATCAAAAAAATAGCTTTCTAGATATATCTTATGATGCTTTTGGTAAATTAGAAATTCCTGAGATTTTAAAATATACTCCTCCAATAGAACTAATAACCCCTTTACCAGAGAAGAAAAAGATTGTTATTAACGAAAATCTTCCAATATATATCTATAATTTTTACAATTTAGATACACTTTGGAAAAAAAATGAATTAGCTAATAGAATCCTATTATTAGAGCCTTCTCATTTTGAGGAGTATCCTGTTTGTCAAAAAACAATTGACTTTATCATTAATATCGCCAAAGACAACATACCGAATATTAAAATCTATGTAGGAGAATTTAACGAACTTAATACAACTTATAAATCACGAGAAATTTACTACAAAGAACACCCGCTAAACAACCACTATCATGGGACTGAAGAACCTAGAGAGTGGATGTTTGATGTAAAAGGATATTATCCATCCTTTTTTTCTTTTTGGAAAAAATGCAAAAAACAGCTTCAATATTGAAGTACAAATCTAATTAGATTAGAATATATATTAAACTCAGAAATAAGTTTAAAAACATGAAAAAAGAACACATTCCACAAAAAATATGCATAGTTTGTGATCGTCCTTTTACATGGCGTAAAAAATGGGAAAAGAATTGGAATGAAGTGAAATATTGTAGCGAACGTTGCAGAAGAAATAAATGAAAAATATAAATGTAATTTTTCCACATCAATTATTTGAAGAGTCACCGCTTTTTAAAACTAAAACAGCTATATATCTAATTGAAGAATACTTATTCTTTAAACAATATCCGTTCCACAAACAAAAAATAGCTTTTCACAGAGCAACAATGAAAAGCTATGCTGCCTTTATTCAAAAGGAGAAAAATATTGAAGTACACTATATTGAATCTAAAGAAGAAATATCAGATATTAGACTATTCATCTTAGAATTAAAGCGTCAAGGTGTTGAACACATCAGTTATATTGACCCTACAGACAATTGGCTACAGAGTAGGATAGAAAAATCGTGTTTAAAAAGTAATATTTCAACTACCGTCTATGATTCTCCCTTATTTTTAAATACAAAAGAAGACTTATCTAGTTTTTTTAGAAGGGATAAAAAAAAATATCATCAAACTACCTTTTATACCGAGCAACGTAAAAAACGAAAGATTCTTATCGATTCTGATGAAAAACCAATAGGTGGTAAATGGACTTTTGATACTGAGAATAGAAAAAAATACCCCACTAAAAAGACACCACCAAGTATCCAATTTCCAGATGTTAACCCTTACTATGAAGAAGCTAAAAAGTATGTAAAAACATACTTTTCTGAGCATCTTGGAAATCTAACTGAACATTCATTATACCCAACAAATTTTGATGATACAAAAATCTGGTTACAGAATTTTTTGGAACAACGTTTTATGGAATTTGGTGTATATGAAGACGCAATAGTTGCTGAGAACTCTATATTAAATCACAGTGTTTTAACCCCAATGTTAAATGTAGGTCTGATAACTCCTGAAATAGTTATTAACCATTGCTTGATATATGCTAAAGAAAATAATATACCAATTAACTCAACTGAAGGTTTTGTACGACAAATTATAGGGTGGAGAGAATTTATTAGAGGTATTTATGTGTGTAGGGGAAGTGAAGAACGAACTAAAAATTTTTGGAAATTTAAAAAGAAAATCCCAGCTTCATTTTATAACGGATCAACAGGTATACCACCTATTGATCAAACCATTAAAAAAGTAATTCAATCTGGTTATTGTAATCATATCGAGCGATTAATGATATTAGGAAATTTCATGATGCTATGTGAATTTGACCCAGATGAGGTTTATAAATGGTTTATGGAGTATTTTATTGACTCTTACGACTGGGTAATGGTGCCTAATATTTATGGTATGAGTCAATTTTCTGATGGTGGTTTGATGGCCAGTAAACCTTATATAAGCGGGAGTAATTATATAATAAAAATGAGTAATTACAAAAAAGGTGAATGGCAAGAAATTTGGGATGGTCTTTTTTGGAGGTTTATGCACACCCACCGTAATTTCTTTTTATCAAATCCAAGACTCGGAATGTTAGTTAGAATGTTTGACAAAATGCCTCAAGAGAAAAGAGAGAAACACATTAAAAATGGAGAAAGGTATTTACAAACTTTGGAATTTTAATTAAATATTTTTATAATAGTTTAATTAATAATTAATTTAGAAGTAGAACTTTTACCTTCTAATGTTACTTTAACAAAATACAAGCCAGAATCAAATTCGCTAATACTTAAGACTTCAGAACTAATCTTTTGGCTTAAGACTAATCTTCCATTAATATCAAATATTTCTACATGCTTAACTCCGTTAACAAAAGTTTTAATTGTAATATAATCCGTATTTGCTGGATTTGGGAATAAAATCATTTCTAGGTATCCTGTAGTTGGATTTGATAATACATCGGTAGTAAATTTCCCATACCATGAATTTCCTTCAGAACCAATGTTTCTCAAATACATAGTTGTTTCCGTTCTATCTAAAACTTGATACTGTTGGTTATTTAATGCCGTATAAAAGCCTAATCCACCATTACTATCAAAAGTAATTGTCTCTGTACTTGCACCTTCGTTACTTAGTACAAAGCTGTCTGAATAATCTGATTTTGGATAATTATAATATTCGTTAAACTCATTATCAGCTGGATAACTATTATTGTTTGTTGGGTCAAAAGCTGCATCGATTTCAGGTTTTTTACCCATTATAGATCCATCAGCACCTGTATCTACTTCTATAATGCTTTGTCCAGAAATACTAGTTCCATAAAAATTAAATCTATCATCATATAGTCCATTTGAAGTATTATCCTCATTTGCAGTTGAATTCCACCATTCTGCACTAAATGAATCGCCAGGACCTACTCCCCTATAACCAGCTACCTCGGTCTGTAACCTCCATGTTCCTGACTCTAAAAAAGAAATTAAATCTTCATTGGTTCCATTACCACCTTGATTTCCATAAATTTCTTGAACTATATAAAAAGATTCTTTTTTTGTCCTATCTCTATTAACAATTCCCCAATATTCTTCATTAGCAAAGTTATCATAAGCGACACTTACCGAAAAACCTCCTGAATCATGTGAGTTTGGATCACCCGCTTTCCACCACTCGTCACAAAATTCAAATAAAGTAATTCCAGCACAAAGATTAGAATAACTAAGTACTGTATTTAAAATATGTTCGGTAGCTAAAGCTTGTTGAGGTTCATTTTCAGATTGAGAATTATTATTATAACTATCAGCTCCAGACTCTGAGATATACATTGCCTTGTCTGAGTAACTAGCCAAATCTGTAATAGCACTTACGGTATTTAAAAATCTATAAATATTCATCCCCCATACATCTACACTTGGGCAGCTATTAATAACGTCTAAGGATGGTACTTCACCATTTCCAGTACTTACCGGATGATTAGGGTCAATAGTTTTCACATTTGCAGCAGCAGTTTCTAATAAATTATACCAATTGTTAATATCTCCACCAAACCATTCTGGATGGTAATTAAACTCATTGCCAAATTCCCACATTAATATAGCTGGATGATCTTTATACTGGTTTACATACCAAGTATAGCTATTTTCATTTAGGTGCATTATAATTTTTATACCAGCATCAGCAAAAGCATTTAATTCATTTATGTCAGTTATAGGAGAATAAGTCCTCACTGTATTAACATTAGCTTCTACAAGCAATGGAATATCGTCCGTATAAGAAAAACCTGAAGTTTCACCATTTCCTTCTCCACGTGCATAACAAATACCATTTATTCTATATTCATCTCCATCAACAAAAATTTTTCTGTCTTCTACAGAAACTACTTGACTGAACATCTCGATTGTAGTAAATAGCAAAATAAAAAAAGGTATTTTCATAATTTAACTTTCTATATAAACAATTAGGTATTAACAATTCCTTACAATTTTTAGTGTAGAATTATAAAAATACAATCTACTTAATTATTGAATTAAATTTAGAAAAAAAGTAAATAATTATATATATATCACACAAAAAACAATAAATCGATAATGTTTATATTAATTGCTAGCATTTAATAAATTAACTGATTACCACATTTAAAAATAAGAAAGTAATGTAAAAGGTATACCCAATGCAATTAATTATTCATTAATTTTGTACTTATGAAAACAAAAAAAGAAATAGTTAAAGACTGGCTTTCCAGATATACAGGTATTAAATTAGAAGCTTTTGGTCAGTTTATTCTACTAACTAATTTTCAAAAGTATGTAGATGAGTTTGCCCATATTAACAAAGTTGAAGTTGATGGAGTAGATAAAAATATGCCTTCAGCGACTTGTAATAATATCACAATAATAAACTTTGGTATGGGAAGTCCAAACGCTGCAACCGTGATGGATTTATTAATTGCAATTAAACCTAAAGCTGTTTTGTTTTTAGGAAAATGTGGAGGGTTAAAGAAAAGAATTGCAATAGGTGATTTTATTTTACCTATAGGAGCAATAAGAGGAGAAGGAACCTCTAATGATTATTTCCCTATAGAAGTTCCAGCAATGCCCTCATTCTCATTACAAAGGGCCATATCCTCAGCATTAAAATATCAAAAAATTGATTATTGGACTGGAACAGTTTTTACTACCAATAGAAGAGTATGGGAATTTGACAATAAATTTAAAAATTATTTAAAAAAGGTTAGAGCTTATTCCATCGATATGGAAACTGCTACATTGTTTACTGTAGGCTTTCACAACAGAATACCTATAGGCGCTCTATTACTAGTTACTGATCAGCCAATGGTACCAGAAGGGATTAAAACCCAAGCAAAAGATAATGTCAATTCTGAATTATTCGACAAAAAACATTTAATACTTGGAATAGATTCTCTGAAACAGATAATTAACAATGAAGATACTGTTAGGCATCTAAAATTTTAATCAAAAAAACCTTCAAATTTTAAGGTTTTTTAATTTTTATAAAATTAATTATTTCTTGTTTATCGAGTATTTGCCAGGCCCCATTAAAAAAATAATTAAAAAGCCTACCAAATATAATAATGGTAATTCTTTACTTTTAAATGGATCATCTAAATGAACTAAAAATGCTGCAACTAGCATTGTAACCATGGGAAGTAAAGTGAAAGCTTTTGTTTTATATCCGATAATTATAAAAATAGGAGCAATAAATTCAGCTAAAACTGCTAAAATTAATGTTGGTATTTCTCCAATCCCTATTGGGTTACCAAAACTAGGATTCGCAGAGAATAAAATCATTAATTTAGGATATCCATGAGTCATCATCGATAAAGAAAAAACTATTCTAGTTATTAATAATGTAATATTTGTATTCATATTTGTTATTTTAATAATAGACGCAATTTACAATAAATTATAGTTATTAATAATAGTTGAAGTTTTATTAAATTTACTTTTAAATAAAAAACTCATGAAAAGAAGAAATTTTATATTAAATAGTGGTTTAGCTTTAGCTGGAGCTTCGTCAGTAAATATTTTTGGTAATAGCATTCTAAATAGTAATGATGATTTTTATATAACTAAACGTCCAACTAAAAATAAAAGAACTTTTACAAGTAAAGCAGTAGATGAAATAATTGTTAAGTTAAAAAAACAAATTTCAGACCCTCAATTAGCATGGATGTTCGAAAACTGTTATCCAAATACCCTTGATACTACTGTAGATTATGAAATAATTGATAATAAGCCTGACACCTTTATTATTACAGGAGATATTGATGCAATGTGGCTGAGAGATTCTACAGCCCAGGTATGGCCTTATTTACCACTTATTAATAAAGATGATAAATTAAAAAAATTAGTTAAGGGGTTAATCAATAGGCAAGTCAAATGTATTTTAACAGATCCATATGCAAATGCTTTTTATAAAGACCTAAATAAGGTGTCAAAATACAATAGCGACATTCCTAACCCAATTCCAGGGGTACATGAGAGGAAATGGGAAATAGATTCATTATGCTATACAATTAGGTTAGCTAATGAATATTATAGATTAACTAATGATAATTCAATATTTGATAAAGACTGGAAGAGGTCAATTGAAATTATTCTTCAAACGTTTAAAGTAGAGCAAAGAAAGAGCGGAAAATCTCCATACATATTTATAAGAAATGGAAATCAAATGATAGATGCTCCAGTATTTAATGGTACTGGAAGGCCTTTAAAACCCGTTGGATTAATCGCTTCAATGTTTAGACCATCAGACGATGCAACATTATTTGGTTTTTTAATACCCTCTAATATTTTTGCAATGATTTCCTTAAGACAAGTTGTTTCAATTTATAAAAAAGAAGGATTTGATCTTAATTTTTCAAAAGAATGTGAATATTTTGCAGATGAAATTGAAAATGCGGTAAACAAGTATGCTGTACAAGAGCATTTAAACTTTGGTAAAATATATGCCTATGAAGTGGATGGTTTTGGCAATAAACTATTCATGGATGATGCAAATGTACCGTCATTAATGTCCCTTGGTTATTTAGATAAAGAATTTAAAGAAAATCCTATTTACACAAATACAAGGAAGTTTCTAATTAGTGAAAATAATCCATATTTTTTAAAAGGAAAAATAGCGGAAGGTCAGGCTAGTCCACACACTGGAAAAGATAAAATATGGCCTATGGGTATAATTTTAAGAGCAATGACATCGACAAATGATGAAGAAATAAAAAAATGTCTAAAAATGCTATTAAGCACCCACGATAAAACAGGGTTTATGCATGAAGCATTTCATAAAGACAATCAGTCAGATTTTAACAGATCTTGGTTTGCTTGGGCTAACACACTCTTTGGTGAGTTAATAATTAAAATACATAATGAAAAACCCTATTTATTGAAAAATAATTATAGTTAGTTATTTTTTAATAAACTTAATGTTTTTAATTAAGCCGTTATCTGCTGTGATTCTAATAATATACATTCCTGAAGAAAGATAACCTATAGAGTAATTTATATTACTATCACCTAAACCTAGGTTTCCATTAAAAACTGTCTTTATATTCACGCCTTTTAAATCAAATAAGTCAATAGTATAATTGGCAGAATAGTCAATATTTAAAGTAATATTTAACATATTATCAACTGGATTAGGCCATAATATAGCTTTGATTTCTTCAATATTAGAAATATTCGCAGTAGGAGAATTTATTTCATTTGGACTTCCAAATTCATTGAAATTAGTCCAACTTTCTGGTAAGCTATTATCTAATGAGGGACTTATTAACTCTAATGTATAACCGTCTCCATTCCCAATTTCGGGCCATGGAAAAGAAGAAGTATAATAAACTTCATCCTGAATAACCATTTCAGAGTTAAATATTCTAATGGCATCTGAAGACGAAGATAATCCGAAATCAAATTCACCAATATAATTATTTATTTCTGGGAAGAATTCAGAAAAATCATCATTGTCTTTAACAATAATTAAATAAGATTCTGGCTGTATTATAGTGTTTTCTGGGAATTCATAAATATTTGTATCAGCATTATCAGTAAAAATCCAATTAGATATATCTATTGAATAAGAATTAGGATTATATAATTCTATCCAGTCATCGGAATTAAAATCATCAGAAGATTTATAATTAATCTCATTTATTACAATATTCAAATCCGATGGATTTTGATCTTCAATAAAGTGTGCTTCTATGTATGTTTCATCATTAATATCTAAAGTAATTTCTTGGTCTGTAGAATTATTAGCACCACTCCAATGGGAAAAAATATAACCAAATTCTGGGACAGCTTTTAAAATAATTGGAACTTCTTCAAAATAATCTCCATTCCAAGCAAGTTCTTGAATTTTTAAATTATTATTTACTCTAATAAATCCAAATTCAGGAGTGGAATTCTCAATGGAAACCCTATAATAATTTGGAAGGTCTAGTACACTTAATATATGCTGTTTTGCATATTCAGGTCGGTTAATAGCAAAATTATTCATCAATTCTACATAATTATATGGATCATCATCACTATTCCATCTTTGAATATGATCTGGAACTTCATCAATAATTACTTCATAAATATCATTAAAATGCTGAACAACATTAGATCCTAAAAATCGAGTATTAATTTCATCCGCATATCTATTAACAAACTTATTTCTAAACTCGGTATTTTCAATTAAATTTCTTAGCATAAAAGTAGCCCAAGGTGCATTAGCCCAATTTGTTTGGTTTCCAGAAAGAACAAAGTCTAAAGTGTTTACCAAATAATGATTATTTATATCCCAGGCCCACCACTCACCTGCAAATGCAAAATCAGTATCATATAAAATCCATCTCCATTTACCTCCCTCACTTTTCCAAAATTTAATGTTATTCCCAGGCCAATCCCTGTTGTTACCGTAAATTTGAATAACATTATGAATAATAAAATTATCTATATCAATTTGTGATTTTACATATTCGTAATTTGCAGGAATAGTCAAACTATTTGCAGAAATAAAATCTCTTAAATTTAAATAATCCTCATTAGTTCCATGAACAATTTCAGCATTATTAGTTAATATATCTATATCATTAGGGTCTACATTTGCCTTAGATGCTAAAAAATGTTCGTTTACTTTTTCTCTAATATTATATAATCCCCAGTAATCCCCATTAACATAGGAAGCGACAGCTCGATGACTTTGGTACTCAAGATCAGTACCAAACATAAGGCTAGTAGTAGCGGCATCTTTTATTTGACTCTTAAGCCAATCATTTCCTGAATTTCTTAAAATAATGGATTGAAAGCTTGAATAATTTAATTCAGGAAAAAATGGGTAATCAAATTCGGAAGTTCCATATTGTCCTCTTGCAAAAAAAGAAAATGATTTTTGCAAGTTACCTCGACTATATGCACCAAATATTTTTATTCCTGCATTAAATTCAGTTTCTAAATTACCTTCTAAGTTATATAGTGAAAAATGAGCTGGTCTTTCCCAGTCCTCCCAAAAATTAGCTCCAAAATAAGGAAATCCACTATCTGCATCATCTCCTAATTCATAAATTCCATAATCATTATCAAATAAATTATAGGGGTCTGATACAATAGAAACGAATGGAATGTCATGATTGATATTAAATAAATAAGATCGAGAATTTGAATAGCCAGAAATATAATTATTCTTAAATATTTTAGCTCTAACTATAGTATTGGAATTAATATTAATAGGATTACTGTATAAATTAGATGTATAATCAGGTTCAGAAGAATCAAGAGTATATCTTATATATTCTCCTTCTTCTGTCACAGATAATATTAAAGTTAAATCTGCTTCATCTACAGCTCCACCATCATCAGAAAATTGTACAGTGGATAAGATTAAACCTGTGAATTCATTGTCATCATTTTCTTCATTTGGAGTAGTATTTTGAAAATACACTAAATCATTAGATTCATTAGAAACTCCTATTGAAATATCTGATTGTAAATTTTCAAAAGAAACTGAATCCACTAAATTGCCAGAACTATTTCTTAAAAAAATTGTTTCACCAGATGTAGAAATTTTAAAATCTGTGTGTAAAGTATTAGTTGAGGAAAATTGAAGAACATCAGGAGGTTCTACCCCATCCGATGAGTCCGAAGAAAACAATGCGGTTAAAAATGGTATTATGGTTAAATCAGATGATTCATCAGACACATTATGTACTTGAATACTTAATGAATTATTTCCTTGTATTAAAATATCTTGAAAATTATCAATCACAAATCTATCCGGGAATCCACCAGAATACATTTGAGCTTCATGATCTGTATTTGTAGTTGCATTATAAAGTGGAGGGGATCCGTTTATGTTTGCTCTGGCAACTTCGTTTCCATTTATGTATGCTACAAAGCCATCATCATAGTCAATATCAAGAACTAAACCTACAATATCATCAATATTTGAAATAGTAAAATCTTTTCTAAGAAACACAGAAATTGTTCCATTATCAAGGTTAGTAGCATCATCACCATCACTATATCCAAAACCTGAAGGACCTTCAAACCAGGTGTTGTCGTTATAGTTTACTCCAGTCCAAATATTTGGAACGGATGAAGTAGGTGAAATATATTTAAAAGTATCTCCCTGGTTTATTAGAGTTCTTGGAAAAGTTAACTGGCCTCTATTTTTATTAGATGCCCAAATTAACATATACTCATCTTCAGCTAAGATTATTTCTGGAAATATCCAAGGTTCATCGTTATCTTCTACATCAGAAATACTCCAGTTAATCAATGAAATAGGTGTGCTTCCGTAATTGTATAGTTCTATCCAGTCCGGGGTATCCCCATCTTCATCATAAATGATTGAATTGGAAGCAACGACTTCATTAATTCTAATATCTTGGGAATAAATTTGAGTAAATAGCAAAAAACAAAAAAGACGAATTAAATTCATTATTTAAATTGAATTTATTAAAATCTTTTTCCAAGAGAGATATTAAATGTAACACTAGCAGCAGATCTCTGATCAGAATCTGAGTCTTCGTCATATAACAAATTTCTACCGACTCCAAATAAAGTTTCTAATGTAAATCCTTTTCTGTTAATCCACTTTCTACCAACAGCCATACCAAGAGCAATATCAAAGTAATTTTCCTCTACAAGATCACCACTAGATGACGAAGTCTCAACTTCAGCAGCTCCAAATTTAAACTTAGTAAACACCTCAGCAAAAATTCCATAACCTCCATAATCTTCAGATTGTAAAAAATAAAATCTATAATATGGTGTAATTGCAAGATTATCATTCCAATTTGAATCTTCTCCTCCAAGATTTAAGAAAAGCGTAGTTCCAAAAGCAGTAGAAGAATTATTTACTTTTTCATAACCTACTGAAAGTGCAGGAAAAACAAGTAGATCTAAAAAGTCAACTTTGAATTCTTTTGTTCCAATTTCTTTAGAGAAATTTTCAATCTGGGTGTTGGTTTTAACAACCACTACTTTTTGTGTATCTTCTTGCGAAAAAGATGTTAAAGAAAAAACAAAAAGAACTAATACTATATTTTTCATAATTATTTAATTTAAGATTTCCTATACAATAATCAAGTATTGTACCACTATTACAAATGTAATACAAATTTATCCTTACTAACTAATAACCAATTAATTGAAATTAAAATAAACTTTTGTAATTAGATATTATTTATAATAATTTGGATTATTTTTACGAATGTATAAAAAAAATATTTAGTTATTTTCTAAAACAGTTATAAATAATTATTACATGAAATGTTTAAAGCAAATTTTATTTTTACTAGTATTAGTTTTAATTAATTCTTGTAAAACAAGCTATAACACCAAGCCATTTTTAGTTAGTGAAATTCCAAATGAACCAGATTATAATTCTTTAGAATCGTGGGCAGCTCATCCGGAAATTGAAAATAGTCCTCTAAGTAAATTTTATGATAATGGGGCAAAGGTTGATGTTTTTTACATTTACCCTACCATTATAACTGAAACATCTGATTCTGATTGGAATGCAGATATAGACAATACAGAAATCAAAGAAAACATTGTTAATATTGCAATTAAATACCAAGCATCAGCATGGGCAGGTTCAAGTAAGGTATATAGTCCATTTTATAGACAAGTGCACTATCGAGCTTTTTTTGAGCCACATATTAATAATGGGGGTCGACCGGCATATGAAATAGCATATAAAGATGTAAAGGATGCTTTCGAATTTTATTTAAAAAACTTTAATAACGATAGACCAATTATAATAGCTGGCCATAGCCAAGGCTCAGGACACGGAATGAGGCTGCTTAAAGAGTATTTTGACGGAAAGCCCTTGCAAGACAAATTAATAGCTGCATATCTAATTGGAGCCAATATCAAACACGATCAATTTAATCATATTAAACCAATGTTTAAAGCAGATGAAATTGGTGGCTTTGTAAACTGGAATTCTTACAAAAAAAATAAAAAACCACGAATTAACAAAGACCCTGCATATAACTCATGGAAGGAAGGTAATGTAGTAGTGAATCCAATAACTTGGGATAAGCAAATTAAATCTAAAGTAGAAGATCATAAAGGCTTGTTGTTTTATGATGAGAAAATTTATGATAAAAGTATAGAGGTTGAATTAACAAGTGGTATGCTGTGGGTGAAGGTTGTTAGGAGAATACCAAATCGACTGGCTTTAAGTTTTATTAGAAATTATCACTTTGGAGATATTAATTTATTTTGGGAAGACATTAGAGTTAATGCTAAACTTAGAATCGATAGTTATTATGACTCATTAAAATAAATTAAATCACACTAAAATTCAACTCTGTATTGTAGGCCAGTCATATTTAAAAAAAGATATTTTACTAACTACAGATAAGAGATTATTTATATAAATAGAATAAAATTAACATATATACCAATATTACAGAGAGAAAACTTGTTTTTTAATAAAAAAAAAGACTATATTTAAGTATTACTAATTTAAAAAACTAAAAAAAATGGGTTATTCACACCAAAACAGTAAAGGAAAAACTTACTTTCTGCACTCTAAAGATGTAGAGTTAAAAGGAGGAAGACAACAAACAATTTATTATTTCGCTAAAGATTCTAGACCAGAAGCATGTGATTTGCCTCCTGGAAAAGAAGTTATAGAAAATACTAAAACTGGACTTCCATTTTTAAAAGGAAAAAAATAATATTAAAATTTAATATTATAATCATAAAAAAAACCCTTATACGAGGGTTTTTTTTATTTTTAATCAATTCTTAATTCATCATTACCTTTAAGTATAAATAAAAGAAAAAATCAAAAGCTCTCAAACTTTCTCTCTAATAGAAAAAATTTCTAAAGACACTTTTCTTATTTGGTTTAGTCAATCAAATAAATACATTGTTCTAAATGATAAATTAGCTGATTTGATAATCTTAAAATCAAAATTAACTAAGAAAGAGTTTGTCGAAGAAATATCTAAAATCTTAAGTATTGATATAAATGACTCGATGAAAGTAGAAGCTGATATTTCAAAATTGATAAAAGATTGTTTAAAAGAAGAAAAAGAAAAGTCTAAAAAAGAGTATGTAATTAAAAACTGTGAATTAGAGAAGTATTATTCATTCAATAAAACTACTGTAAAGGTTTTATATGATAACATAGCAACTCAATCTTTATTACATCCAAAATATGAGCATTTAGAATATAAAAATAAAAAAATATCTAATATTTGTTATAAAGTATTTAGAGAAAAAAATGAATTGTATATTTTAAAAAATGATGAATTAATAGGAAGTTGGAACAAAGATGAATTACATGAATTTCAAGGGAAATTTTCTATGGAATTAGTATGCGAATTTCATAATGAACATGAAGATAATTGGATGGGTGTATTTCATGCATCAACTGTTAGTAAAGGAAATAAATCTATAATGTTTACAGGGGATTCTGGCAATGGCAAGAGTACGTTAATCTCAATTTTAATGGCTAATGGATTTAATATTATTGCAGATGACTTTACTCCGATATTAAGAGAAGATTTGAAAACATACAGCTTCCCAACAGGGATTTCAATTAAAGAAAAGTCATACACTATAATCGAAGGTTTATATCCCGAGTTTACAAAGCTTAAAGAATATTACATAAATGATTTGAAAGGGAATGTAAAATATCTAAAACCTAAAATAAAGGAAAATAAGGCAATTTGCAAAAATGTTGTATGGGTTAAGTACAATGAAAAAGCAAGTAATAAAATTCAAGAAATTTCGAAAGAAGAGGCTCTTAAAAAATTTTTACCAGAAGCATGGATTTCCAAGAAAGAAATTAATGCAAAAGCATTTATGAATTGGGTTAAAAACACTGATTTTTATGAACTAAACTATAATAATAACTCAAAAGCGATTACTTTAATTAACGAATTAATATAAAATTAAATATGACATTACTATTAATGGCTGCTGGAAGTGGCAGTAGATATGGAAAACTTAAGCAATTTGATGAATTGGGGCCTAAAGCTGAATTTCTGTTAGAATTTAGTATTTATGATGCAATTAAAAGTGGGTTTGATCACATCGTATTGGTTACAAAAAAAGAGAATCAAAGCTTTTTATTAACCTATTTAACTCGAAGAATACCAAATAACATTAAAATTGATGTTGTTGTTCAAGATATAAATGATCTTCCAAAAAATACAGTTATTAATAATGAAAGAATAAAACCTTGGGGGACTGCGCATGCAGTTTGGGCAGCTAGAAAGGTTGTGAAATCAAGTTTCGTAATAATTAATGCAGATGATTATTATGGAAATGAAGCCTTTACTCAAGCAGCAAATTATTTAAAGATTAAAAAAAGCGAAGATACATACGGACTAGTCACATACAAATTGGGAAAAACACTTTCAAAATTTGGGTCAGTTTCTAGAGGGATTTGTAAAGTACAGTCAGGAAAACTAACTTCTATAGAAGAACATATAAAAATTAAAAAAACTAATAGTATTATAATTGATGAAGATTCTGAAACAATATTAGACTTTAACAATGATGTATCAATGAATTTTTGGATTTGTAATACTAACATTTTTGAGTATATAGAAAATTATTTTAGAAAATTTTTAGAAAACAAGAATAATTTAGAAAAGAATGAAATATACCTGCCATTTGTAGCACAAGAAATGATGATTGAAAATATAATAACTATTGATGCAATAAGTTCAGATAGTGATTGGTTTGGCGTAACCTACTTTGAAGACAAGGATAATGCAGTAAATTCATTAAAATCATTTACATTAAATGGCCAGTACCCATCTCCAATATGGAAATAAATGAAATCTATATATACCCATTTACTAAAAAAAATATTATCTAATTTTAATATTAGTGAAGAAAGCGCTCATTTAGAAAAAATTTCATCAGGATATATTAATGACACCTACAAGTTGTATATAAGTGAAAAGCCTAAATATATACTTCAAAGAATAAACACTATTGTATTTAAAAATGTCGAAAATATTTTTCATAATATAGATTTAATTCAAAGCAATAATGTAGATATTGGGGTTAAGTTCATTCCTTCAAAATCAAAAAAATTATATGCAATAATTGACAATAAAGATTACTGGAGATTAATGAAATATGAAGCAGGCAGTTATACATATGATAGTTCCGATGAACCTAAAACTGCTTTTGAATGTGGAAAAGTATTGTCTAGTTTTCATAAAAATTTAAGTGCTCTAGATATAAATAACTTTAAAGATATTATTACTAATTTTCATAATCTCCCATATAGATTAAAAGAGTTTAAATCCATATTAAAATCTGCTAACAAAAAAGAAATTAAAAATTGTACAGATCAAATCAACTTTGTAAAAAAAATATCTAGAAGATTTGATTCGATTTATAATATCAAGCTAAGCTTAAGGTTGTGCCACAATGATTCTAAATTAAATAACATTCTTTTTAACAAAGAGAATAAAGCAATATGCCTTATTGATTTAGATACGATTATGCCTGGTTTAATTTTATATGACTTTGGAGATACCGTTAGAACTATAGTAAATCCAGTGTCTGAGGAAGAAATAGATTTAAATAAAATAAAATTTAATAAAAAAATGTTTGAAGCATTTATAGATGGATTTGAAGAATTATTTAGCAAGATAGATCTCAATGAGAGAAACTTACTCCCCCTTTCAGTAGCTCTCATGCCATTTATGCATGGATTAAGAGCTTTAACTGATCATTTAAGCGGTAATAAATACTTTAAGGTAACTTATTTGAATCAAAATTTAATAAGAGCTAAAAACTTGTTTAAATTTTCAGAAATTGCATTAGAAAATGAAATTTATATGCAAAACATAATAGATAAATATTAATATAACGAGTCTAATACTATAACTTCATTACTACCACTGATCCAACCATTCATCCCTTCACTAAAGTCATAGATATCTGTAAAACCCAAAGAATCCATTATTAAGGCAGATTTATAACTTCTATTTCCAGATTTACAATAAACTACAATAGTTTTAGATTTATCTAACTTATTAATATCATCCACAAAAGTAGACTTATAAAAATCTATGTTTACAGCGCCAGTAATATGTCCACTATTATACTCCTCCAAGCGTCTAACATCAACAACTTGAATATCTTTGCTATTTTCTAGTACTATAAGGTTCTCTGAATCTATTTTTTTAATTTCTGAACTTGAATTACAAGAAACAAAGGCTATAAAGACACTAAGTAATATCAGTTTTTTTATCATAAGTTAAAGGTTTACTTTTTTACCAGTCCAGTTATTAAAACCTCCTAAAAGGTTGTAGGTTTTTTCAAAACCTAGCTGGTTCATTATTGAGCAAGCTTGAGCACTTCTTCCTCCTGCTTTGCAATAAACAAAATAAGATTTAGATTTATCTAATTTATTAATTTCATTCATAAATAATTGGCCGCCATAAATATCAATATTAATAGCATTTGGTATCACTCCTTCCGCAACTTCATGATCCGCTCTTACATCTAGTATAATAGCGTTATTATCATTATCAGAATGTGATTTCCAGTCCGTTTGATTTAAATCCATTATTATAAAAATTAAATATATGATAAAAATATAAAAGTAATATTTATAAAAAAAGCCTATCTACAATTAGATAAGCTTTTTTTATATTTAATACACAAATGAATTATTACCAACCACCTGGGTTAGGAGGAGTAGATTGCGCTTGCGCTTTCTTTGGATTAAGTATCATAAAAGTACCAACTGCTGTAAGTGCTGCATACTTCCCCATTTTCTTAATCGCATCCTTTCTAGTTATACCAGAGGGAGTGTTTTCTATAGAGTTTTTGTTTTCTTTTTTCATAGTTAGTCTTATTTTATGATAAGTTTCTTCGTTAATAAATTATTACCTGATTCTAGTTTGATAACATAAATACCAGCCGATAATCCCTCTGTAGAGATTGTCTGAGTGTTTGTATTATTGGCTAGAGTTGTAGATAATACTTCACTACCAAGGATGTTATATAATTTCAAGTTAGTTGTGTTTGATTGAGTAGCTAAACCTTCAACTGTAATAAAGTTATTTCTTTCTAGCTTATATACATTTAAAAGATTAGTTGAAGTGTCTTCATTACTCATTGTAGTAGAACTAGTATGAATAAAGAATCTTCCTATTCCTTCTAAATCAGAGTCCGGAGTAATTACAAAATCTGTTTCTTTAAGGTTTGTAAAAGTACCCTCAATAGCATCTTCTAAATAAACATAAGTAGAAGGGTTAGTAGTGTTGTAAGAAATACTAATTGTAGCCTCTGTTCCAGATTCAGCATTAATACCTAGTGGAATTACTTTATCATTTATTTCAGTAAAATTTAAAGATTGAATTGACATATCAATACCTTCATCTTCAGAAACTAATCTAGTGTATATAGGATTATCTTGTAATTCAAATACGGCTGCATCATAGCCAGGATCTAAATCGTCTGTCATATTTTCTATAAAGAATAATTTTGTTTGTCTTTCTATACTATTTTGATTTAATGAAATAAATAATTCTGCTCTATCAGGGTCTGTTGTATCGCCTGAAATAAAATCATCTCCATTTTGTAGAGTGGTTTGCATAGCGCGTTTAAAGTTCAAAGTTCCACCTCCACTTTTTGAAGAAACAAAAAACCCTTGTCCAGGTGCTATATAAGCGGCAGAAGCTTGATTAATAGTGGTATAGCTTGATCCTCCCCAAGCATATACTGCTTCTTCTGAATCTACGTCACCTAGAACATCAGATGTAGCTGTATTATATGTTAAAAAATCTTGAGAAGCATCTGATGATGCAGTATCTGCAGGTAAATTAAGGCATATATAAGATGGATAAGGGTTGGATACTAGATTCCATTGTGTTCCACTTCCGCCATTATTATTTGTTATTGAATATGTAACATCACCCATATTGTAGGTACCTACAAATGGTACTGTAGTACCTGAAGATGTAGACATTTGAAACCCTTGACCAGACGTCATAGTCCCTGCAGATGTAGCCTCACCGCTAGTGTAAGTAGCAAAAGTGTTATTAGAGTTGTTATATGGACCTACTCCAAACATACTACCACTTATAGCTAAACTAGAAGTAATGTCACTAAAAGCTTCACCTGCTAATGGAGAACCTATCATGTCCCAGCCTGGACTTCCAACTCCATTTACATACCTATTATATTTCAGCTTTACAGCTGTACTACTAACATCAGCTGTACCTTGTTCTCCTTGAGAGTTAAACCCATGAGATTTTAAACTAGCATATGAATTTGAAGTACTATTTAAAATAATATTTCCAGCAGGTTGAATATTTCCAGAAACTGTTAATCCTACTCCCGCATTAATTGTTAAGTTAGCTCCATTATATGTTCTTATTGATCCTGCTTTAGCAGCGGAAGAAATTACTGGCCAGTTAGTTATATCAGATGTTGGAATTAATACTCTGGTATGGTTAGTTGGAACAGTTCCAGCTGACCAATTTGCTGCAGTTTCCCATGCTGTACTCTCAGAGCCATCCCATTGATTATTTACACTGCCTATTACTACCACATCATCTACCCAATATGTTGCATCAAGAACTGAGTTATCTCCAAATATTTTTAGCGTAAAGGTATCACCAACATTATTTGATGTTGCTGCGACAGCTCCAGAATATAAGTACCAGGTATTAGCATTAGTTAGAGTTACCCACCCAGGATATTTAGTAGCTCCAAGAGTATAAGCAGTTTTCATTCTAACACCAGCTGTAGATGATTTTGCCCAAAACATAATCCTAACAGTAGCCCCAGTCTCAAAAGTTGATGTAAAAGTAGTTTTTATATGACCATTTACATTTGAATTTCCGACTAATTCAATAGAGCCAGCTGATGTCTTACCCTCTGTATTATCATGATTGTCAGTCATAGCATTATGATTAGTCCAGCCTGTTATTCCATCATTTAAATCAAAGGAATGATTGATAACTGTTTGAGAATTTATAAAAAAGAAGCTTAGCAAAAACAAAAATAATAAGTAGATTTTTTTCATAATAAATATAGATTGGATTTTTAATCTAGAAATAATAAAAGTAATTATATGTTAATTATGAAGCAGAGAATACAAAAAATGAGAATTTCATAATTAATAATTGTTTAATTATCTTAAAAAACAATTATCAACCATAATAGATACATAAATCATTATTTTTGTTTTATGAGAAAAAAAATACTTTTATTAGGTTCTGGTGAATTAGGGAAAGAGGTTGTAATTGCAATGCAAAGATTGGGTCAATATGTAATTGCAGTAGATAATTATAAAGATGCTCCTGCCATGCAAGTAGCGCATGATTTTGAGGTAATAAATATGCTAGATGGAAAAGAGTTAGACAGAATTGTAGCCAAACATAAGCCAGATTTTATAGTACCTGAAGTGGAAAGTATTCGCACAGAACGTTTCTATGAATATGAAAAACAAGGTTACAATGTAATTCCATCTGCAAAAGCAGCAAATTTTACGATGAACAGAAAATCAATAAGAGACTTAGCAGCCGTAGATCTAGGCTTAAAAACTGCAAAATATAAATATGCTAATTCTTATGATGAACTAATTAAAGGAGTAGATTATACTGGTATGCCATGCGTTGTTAAGCCTCTAATGTCATCTTCAGGAAAAGGTCAATCGGTAATTAGAAATGAGTCTGACATTGAAAAAGCATGGAATGAAGCTTTAAAAGGATCAAGAGGAGATTTAATGGAAGTAATTGTAGAAGAGTTCATATCCTTTGATTATGAAATTACACTACTAACCCTTACCCAAAATAATAACAATACTTTGTTTTGCCCACCTATTGGACATAGACAAGAAAGAGGAGATTACCAGGAAAGTTGGCAGCCGATGAAAATGGAAGATAGTCACTTAAAAATTTCCCAAGATATGGCTAACAAAGTAACCAAAGCACTTGGCGGAAGTGGAATATGGGGAGTGGAGTTTTTTATTGGTAAAAATGGAGTCTACTTTTCTGAGCTATCTCCAAGACCTCACGATACTGGAATGGTAACTCTAGCTGGTACACAAAACTTTTCAGAATTTGAACTACATGCTAGAGCAATACTCGGAATTCCAATAACTTCAATTCCATTAATCCAAAATGGAGCATCCGCTGTTATACTAGCAGAAGATGAAAATCCGAATTTTCCAATAATTACAGGACTAAATGAAGCTTCAAAGTATAAAAACACAGACTTTAAAATATTTGGTAAACCTAGTACAAGAAAGTATAGAAGAATGGCAGTTGCTCTAGCCTTTGGAAAAGAAGAAACATCTATATTAATTGACAGAGCTAAAGAAGTAGCTTCTAAAATCAAAATTGACTAAGCAGAGTTTCGACTAGCATTAATATTTCCAAATAAAGATCTAGTTACAATCTTATCATAAATGATGATATCCCTGCTATTTTTAATAGGATCTTTTTTTAATTCCTGCAGTTTTTTTAGTGCGTGTTGCTGAATTGTTAAAAGAGGAAGCACGATAGACTCTCTAGCTTCAATAGATAATTTCCCTGCTGGCTCTTCCTTCATTAATTTTCTAGAACCAGTTAACTTGTAGAGCATCTCTAAGGTGTTGTTGTATTCATCATATATGATATTCCAAAAATCTCCATACTCATTATCTTCGGCCATATACTTTGTCAGGTCTAAAAAAGATTTAGAAAGCGACATCATACTATTTTCAATTAAAGTTTTAAAGAAACTAGACTCTTTGTATAGTTTCTTTACTTTACTTATCTCCCCTAAATCGTCATAGTGCTTTATTGCATGCCCAACCCCAAAGAAGCCAGGAACATTTTGCTTTAGTTGACTCCACGAACCAACAAATGGTATTGCTCTTAAATCGGAAAAAACTAATTTATTATCTGAATTTCTTTTCGATGGCCTACTACCTACATTTGTTTTTGAGTAATATTTCAAAGTACTCATATGTTCTAAATAAGAAAGGAATTTTGGATGATTTTTAAACTTTACATATGCATCGTAACTTATTCTAGATAAATTATCCATAGTCTCATAACAATCATTAGAAATCGTTAAGTCAGTTTCATTTAATTTATTCAAAATACCAGAAGTCATAAGTTGCTCTATATTATATTTTGAGGAGTCTAAAGTTCCAAAATTTGAACTTATCGTTTGCCCTTGTACTGTAAGCTGTACTTCTTTTGATTCAATACTTGGCCCTAATGAAGCATAAAACTTATGTGTTTTCCCACCACCTCTTGCTGGTGGCCCTCCTCTACCGTCAAAGAATATAACATCTACTTTATATTTTCTGGAAATACTAGTAAGCATTTGCTTTGCCTTATAAATAGCCCAGTTAGCCATTAAATATCCTCCATCTTTTGTGCCGTCAGAAAAACCTAACATAATGTTTTGTTTAAGTTTTCTGCTGTGTAAATGAGCTAGATAAGTTGGGTTTGTGTATAAAGTTTTCATTACATCCGAGGCATTTTCTAAATCTTCAATTGTTTCAAATAAAGGGCATATGTCAATAGTTAACTCTTCATCAAAAGCAACTAACTTCAACATTGCATATAACTGCATTACATTTAAAGCAGTTTTATTATTACTAATAATATACCTATTAGCTGCTTTCTCTCCATTTGTAGTTTGGATTTTTTTAATAGCCTTAATAGTATTTAAAGTGTTCAATACTAATTTATCAGAGAAATTTGAAAGGTCTATACATCCTTTTGCTTTAGATAAAATTTGAATTTGTTCAGTTTCAATAAGTTCAAAGTAATTATTTGGAAAAAGATCTAATTTGTTTTTAATTGAACTTTTAACTATTTCATTAAATACATTGTTATGCACCCTACTATCTTGTCTAATATCCATAGTTGCAAAATGAGAACCGAATAGTTTTACTTTATTTATCAAACTATCCACTAAGTTCAAGTATAAAGACTGGTGGTCCTTAATGATTATTAGTTTGATTTCCTGTAAACTATCCATTAGATGTTTTGATGAAAATGTGTTTTTAGAGTTTCTTAAAAAGACATATTCATGTAGTTTATCTTGAATCTTAATTAACTTGTCTTCTACTCCTTTAAAAGTAAGCCTTCTCTTTAATTCTCTAACATCATTATAATAATTTTTAACTATAGTTTGTTTTAATCTATCTGCTACTTGTAAAGTAATTTCAGGAGTAACAAATGGGTTCCCATCTCTATCTCCCCCTGGCCAAAAGCCGATGCTCATTAGATTATTTTCAAAATCTTTATTATTAAAAATATTTTCTTTTATATAATTATAAATATCTCCAAAGGAATGGTAGAAAACATTTTCTAAATACCATATTAAATTTACTGCTTCATCATAAGGGGTAGGCTTCACTGTTTTAAAAAATGAAGTTTTTGCTAATTGAGTAAGATAATTTTTTATATCAATTAGTTTATTATTTTTGATGGCCTCAGTAAGATCTGTAATAATCCCTAAAACATTATCAGAATAAAATTGAGTAGGGTGAGCAGTTAATACAATTTTAACATTAAAATCTTCAATATAATTTTTTAATTCTTGTATTTTATCTTCTGTTAAAGCAGACTCTTTTAAGTTCCGAATAGTCCCTACCCCATCCATATTATTTACAATTGGAAAAGAGGCATCTTCAATTGCATCAAAAAGAACTACTTGTCTTTCTATATATTGTATAAACCTAAATAGAAGATCAATTTGACTTTTTTCATTTCTTCTCCCTTGATATTTAATAAAGAAATCTTCAACTATTTTAGATGGGTCATACCCGTTTTTAAACCCTTTTGAGCAGGTTTCATGAAATAAAGGTAAAAGTACGCCAGTTTTGTTAATTTTATCAAAGGGGAGGGTTAAAAATATGCTATTATAAATTTGATATTTTGATAGAACACTTTCCTTGAATCTTGTAACCTTAGGTTTTCCCGACATTTAAATTATTGTTTGAAACAAAATTAATACAAATAGCCATACTTATGTATTATAATATTAATAAAACTTAAGTATTTGTAGATTTAATTGTTTGCATAGGTTTTGAAAAATGTTTAATTTAAAAAAATGGCCAATGTAGGAGTAAATATTAGTATAT
>Ga0209709_10000627_pt1 | contig 33314 bp, 26 predicted proteins | sample ArcticOcean_MG_C_2_FD_187435 | JGI IMG/M metagenome (GOLD analysis project Ga0209709, IMG submission 187435) | Marine microbial communities from western Arctic Ocean - ArcticOcean_MG_CB4_136 (SPAdes) (version 2) | ecosystem: Environmental > Aquatic > Marine > Oceanic | place: Arctic Ocean... | reverse complement strand
AAGTTTTTATCCTTATTCCTAAATAATGGTAAGGCAAATGATTATCAGATTATTGGAAAAAAAACTTGTGAATTAGTATACGAAAACCAAATGCCTAAAAACGAAAATGCTTCACTGGGATTAGTATTTGGTATTTTACCCAAAAAAGACCTCAAAATAGGCGCTGGAGGAAGTGAAGGCACTCTCACTTGGGGAGGGTATTTTAACACGAGTTATTTTGCAGATCCTGAAGAAAACCTGATTGGAATAATTTATAAACAAACCTTCAATATTGGGAATGACAATACCTCAATAAAGTTTAGAGAACTTGTTTTTCAGGCTGTTGTGGAATAAATTTATCATAAAACTAAATATTCTATTATAATCACTAGTATATAAAAATGTGATTTAGTATAAACCATAAAAAGTGTTGTGTGTTACAAACCCATATAGGGAAAGCAACTGATGAGAATCTTTCCTATAAAACGGAAGGCTTTTTTATTTAGAACTAGCATAAATAAGTAAAAAAACATCTTAAATATTTGTTTGTCATAGGTTAAAAATAATCCAGCATTATTAAAAATCAAAAATTTTTGGAATTTTGTATAACTGATTTTAAGTAATTTATTCAAAAGTTTACATTATTCGTATACAATAATTCTAATGAAATATATAAGTATCTCAATGACGTATATTATTTTAAATTAAAACTACATCTGTTAGTTAGATTTACTATTCTCTAAAATATTGACCATCAAGAAATAGTTTAAAAAAAATATATGTTATTAATTAGGTTTATTTTATTTTCATCTTGTTTATTATATTTAAACAATTTATCGTCTCAGGATATAATAAATATTGAGAGTTCAGACTATGTAATAGTGCTTAAAGCAGATTCTCTTAAGCGGTTACAAAATATTTATTTTGGATCAAAAATGTCAAATCCTAATGAGTATGAAGCTATTAATAAACAGCTTGGTTTTCAAGTAAAAGATGCTGGTGATTTACCTAATCATGTATATACTCCAAGTGGGACATGGAATACCGCAGAACCAGCTTTACAAATATTACATTCTGATGGAAATCCTTCAACAGAATTAGAATATGAAAAGCATATTATAGAAAATTTAGAGAATGGGGTATATCTTACAACTATAACTTTAGTTGACCCGATATACAAGACAGAGGTGTTGTTGTTTTATAAAGTTTACCAAAAAGAAAATGTTTTTGAACAATGGTCAAGTATCAAAAACACTGAAGATCAAACAATCGAATTAAAAAAATATGCTTCCGCTAATTTATATTTAAGAAATAATGACTTTTTCCTTACACAATATCATGGAGCATGGGGGTCTGAAATGCAACCCGAAACCAGTCTTTTAACTTCAGGAATAAAAGTTTTAGATTCAAAGTTAGGGACTCGTTCTAATTTATATTCTCCACCAAACTTTATTTTATCTCTTGATGGTATTGCAAAAGAAGATTCAGGGAAAGTAATAATTGCTAGTCTTGCTTGGTCAGGGAACTATCGTTTTGATTTTGAAAAAGATAGATTCAATAATCTACGCTTGATAGCCGGTGCTAATAACTTTGCTGCCGAATATGAATTAGGTCCAAATCAAATCTTCGAAACTCCTCACTTTATTTATACCTATTCAGAAAAAGGAAAGAGTCAGGCTAGTATAAATATGCATCGTTGGAGTAGGAAATATAGAATTTATGATGGAGAAGGAGAGAGATTAACAATATTAAATAATTGGGAAGCTACCCAGTTTGATTTTAATGAAAAAAAGATAGTAAACTTATTAGATGATGCTAAAGAACTTGGAGTAGATGTGTTTTTATTAGATGATGGTTGGTTTGGAAATAAATACCCGCGTAATAATGATAATTCTAGTCTTGGTGATTGGAAGGTTAATAAAAACAAACTACCTAATGGCTTAGGTTACCTTATAAAAAAAGCTGAAAAAAAAGGTATTAAGTTTGGGGTTTGGATTGAACCAGAAATGGTTAATCCTAAAAGTGAACTTTATGAAAATCATCTAGATTGGGTAATTCGACAACCCAAAAGAAAAGAATATTATTATCGTAATCAATTAGTTTTAGACCTAACAAATCCAGAGGTTCAAGATCATGTTTTTGGTGTATTTGATAATCTTTTTATTGAAAATCCTAACATTAGTTATGTTAAATGGGATGCTAATTCAATCATTTACAATGGGTATTCCGAATTTTTAGCAAGAAAAAAATCACCTCAATCACATCTTTACTTTGACTATGTTAAAGGTCTTTATAAAGTACTTGATAGGGTGCGAGTAAAATATCCTAAGATCCCTATAATGCTTTGCTCTGGAGGAGGAGGAAGAGTAGATTACGGTGCTTTGCAGTATTTTACAGAATTCTGGCCCAGTGACAATACCAATCCTTTAGATCGAATTTTTATGCATTGGGAATATTCACATTTCTATCCAGCTATTGCAATGAGTTCTCATGTCACCAATTGGAATAAAAAATCAAGTATTAAATTCCGTGTAGATGTAGCGTCTATTGGAAAATTAGGTTTTGATATTGCTCTAGAAAAACTTAGTGAAGAGGAAAAAGAATTTTGTAAGCAAGCATTACTTAATTATAAGTCTTTCAGAAATATTATATGGTATGGTGATTTTTATCGTTTACAAAATCCATATGAAAATCCTATTGCTAGTATTCAGTATGTCGATGATGATAAAAGCAGTTCTGTAGTTTTTTCCTTTCTTGTTAGTGATCGGTTTCAAAGTTTTTATTCTGTAGAACCAATACTCCTAAAGGGTTTGGATTCTAAAAAAATGTACAGATTAGAAGAAGTAAATATTTTTCCTGGTAAAATCGCTAAAATAGATCAAGAAACAACTTATTCTGGTGAATATTTAATGAAGGTTGGGTTTAACCCATTAATTTCAGATAAGAGAAAAAGTGTAGTTGTTAAAATACATGAGATTAATTAATTTTAAAATCAAATAACAAACTCTATTATGGAAAAAGTGAAAAAATTTAATATCGTATTTATACTTTATACTTTATTATTTATATCATGCGAGACTTTTGAACAAAAAAAACTAATCCTTCCCTCTGTTTTTTCAAATCATATGGTTCTGCAACAAAAAGCAAAAGTTTCAATATGGGGAAAAGCTTTGGAGAATCAACAGGTAGAAATAAAAGGGAGTTGGGGCAGCATGGTTTTAACAACTGCAAATTCTAAAGGAGATTGGAAAGCATCTTTTGAAACTCCTTCTTTTGGCGGTCCATTTGAATTAAGTATAAGATCCAACGAACAAAATATTATTTTTTCAGATGTAATGATTGGAGAGGTTTGGCTAGCTTCAGGGCAGTCAAATATGGAATGGAATATTAATCAGTCTGCTGATGGAAGGGGAATTGATAATAAAAATGAATATATGTCAGCTAACTATCCAGAGATAAGAATGTTCAACCTTCCTCAAGATTTATCAGGTAAAAATCTTAAAGATAAAAAATGGTTAATTTTAAATCCTGAAAATATTGAAAAAAGCATAGCAGGTGGACCTAATACCGGTATTAGTGCTACAGCATTTTTTTTCGCTATAAAACTATATAAACAACTTAATGTTCCTATTGGAATTGTAAATAGTAGCTGGGGAGGAACAAGAGTAGAAGCTTGGACTAGTCACAAAAAACTAAATGAACTAACCCCAAATGATTTAGATATTGAAAAAAGGCGTCAATTCATTAATAATGAATCAAAACTAAAAGCATTTAATGATTCTATAGCTGAATTAAATTGTAAAATGTTTGAAATAAAAACAGTTCTTATTCCAGGATTTGATAATAAGGGTATGGAAGATTGGTTAGAACTAGATCTAAATGATGGTGAATTTTCAAAAAATAACTTTGATGATTCTTCTTGGGGTTCTTGGTTGCCCAGAAACAGTTCAAAAGAGTCAAGAAATTCTGGCAGTTTTGAAGCTGTATTAGAGGATTTTGAAGCTGTGTTAACTCATGAAAATGAAATTTTATCTGATGGAGTAATATGGTTTAGAACTAAGATTAAACTCGAAAATATTGAAAGTGATTATAATATGATTATTAAAGAAGGAATTGACGATCTGGATCAAACCTATTTTAATGGCCAACTTATTGGAAGCACTATGGGCTGGGACATAGCAAGAAACTATAGGATTCCAAAACAAATATTGATAAAAGGTGAAAATACAATTGCAATAAGAGCTTTTGATGGAGGGGGCCCTGGTGGAATAAATGGGATTATAAAAGTCCAAAATTCTTTAAGTAATCAGGTTATTCCTTTTAGTTCACTTAAATTTAAACACCAAGCCTTTATAGCCAATAAAAAATTATGGGTTCATAACTATTCATTTGAAGATTTGATTAAAAATTCTTCCATGCTTCAAAAAAATATAAAACGTGAAATAATATTTAATAATTCAAATGAGTATGGAATTTTATTTGACAGGATGATTTCTCCAATTTTACCTTATGGTATTAAAGGGGCTATATGGTATCAGGGAGAGTCTAATGTTCCTAATTATCATGAATACCAAAAGTTTTTTTCTGGAATGATTGAAGACTGGAGAGAAAACTGGGGATATGATTTCCCATTTTATTATGCTCAAATAGCACCATTCAAATATTCTAAAAATGAATTTTCTCATAAATTAAGAGATGCTCAAAGAAAAACCTTAGAGTCAACCTCTAAAACTGGAATGGCAATTCTTTTAGATATAGGTGAAGAAAATGATATTCATCCTCGTAATAAAAAAGACGTTGGAGATAGACTTGCGCTATTAGCACTTATGAATGACTATGGTTTTGATATAGTTTCTTCAGGACCCTTATATAAAAGTCATCAAAATTTTTCTAAATATATTGAAGTAGATTTTAAGAGTAAAGGAACTGGTCTTATTACTGATGGAAACTTAAGTGGGTTTGAAATAGCAGGTTTAAATGGGGTTTTTCATAAAGCTTCTGCTAAAGTTATAAACAATAAGGTGAGAGTTTCTTCTAAAAAGGTAAACAACCCAATTAATGTTAGGTATGGTTGGGAAAATTGGTTTAAAGGGACTCTATTCAATAAAGAAGGTTTGCCTGCATCATCTTTTAGTAGCAGTAAATAATAAATTTTTTATGAAAAAGTATATTTTACTCACCTTTTTTATTTGTACTTGCAATATTATAATTTCTCAAAATAATAATGAAGTTCTAACCGATAGTTATGAACTAAAATACCTACGTGATCATTTTCCCTGTTTTGGATATCAACTACATTAAAAAAATAAATTATATAAATGACTCAAAAATTAACTAAGAATCTAGGATTATTATTTATCATGTTTTTTGCTTTCTTGTTTTTAGGGATGGCGCAACAAACAAGTAATAGATGGTCATTGGTTAGCGATGGTCATATCCAATGGAACGTAAAATCTGAGGATACTCATATGGATAATGTTGAAATGAGTGGTCTTCAGGTTTCTAGCATAGTTCATTATGGTGTTGAAAAAGGAATACTCAAGCAAAGAGTTCACTTGATATTTCCTATGTTACGAACAATCCCAAATGATACGCATGCTAGTTTAGCCCATGAAATCGACTTTGATGATTTGAGAAAAGTAAAGATCAATGGAAATTCAGTTATTGAATACCCATTCCAGTTTGAACATAAGGGTTTGTTGAGCTATAGGTCCAGTGCAACTGATGGTATTGAGATTATGCACCAACTCTTTCCTTCAAAAGATCAACCAGTATTTATTGATAGAGTTAAAATATTAAATACAACTGATAAAAGTATCTCTATTAATATTCCAAAAATTGAGTATGAATATGAAACGGATAAAAAAAATGGTGTTTCGGGTGCATATAAAATTAAGGTAACTTCAAGTAAGAAAGGATTTTATCAATTAAGTCCTAATGAGATATTTGAATATTCTTTGATTTATTCTGCAAGACTAAGTAATGCTATAGAGCCTTATATTTCTGGTGATTTTGAATTTAAAAAAAGAGAGGAACTAGTTAGTAAAACCTATTCTGATTTAGTTTTTGAATCTCCAGATAAAATTTTAAATAGCTTTTTCACATTTGCTAAGTTAAGAGCCGTAGAGAGTATTTTTAAAACTAAAGGAGGTCTTATGCATGCTCCTGGTGGTGGTCGATATTATGCAGCGATATGGGCTAATGATCAAGCGGAATATGCAAACCCATTTTTCCCTTTTTTAGGGAACATAGAAGGAAATGAGTCTGCCATTAATTCTTTTCGCCATTTTGCTCGATTTATAAATGATGAGTATAAACCTATTCCCTCTTCTATTGTAGCAGAAGGAATTGATTTTTGGAATGGTGCAGGGGATCGTGGAGATATGGCAATGATTGCTTATGGTGCTGGCAGATTTGCCATGGCTTATGGTGATAAAAAGACAGCTAAAGAACTTTGGCCCTTAATTGAATGGTGTTTAGAATTTTGTAGAAGAAAAATTAATAAAGAGGGAGTAGTTGCCTCTGATTCTGATGAATTGGAAGGGCGATTTGCAGCGGGAGATGCTAACTTAAACACATCTTCTTTATATTATGATGCGCTAATATCCGCATCCTTATTAGGAAATGAATTAAACAAGGATAAACAGCTATTAGACCAATATAAATTTCAAGCTACTGCAATTGAAAACACTATTGAGGAATATTTTGGAGCCGAAATGTCTGGTTATAAAACGTATAAATATTTTAAAGAAAATTTACTTCTTCGAGCATGGATTGCAACTCCTTTGACTGTTGACATTTTTAATCGAAGTGAAGGAACGATTGATGCACTTTTTTCTGATGAACTTTGGACTGAGGATGGGCTAGCGTCAAAAGCTAAAACTGATCAACTATTGAAATCTATTTTACCGTTTATAGAGTTTACTGATTTGCAAGGTCATGGTGGTGTAGATTTAGAATATGTCACTAACCTTTTTAGGCATCCTGATTTAAAAAAAGATCTCTATAGCCAAACAAATTATGATGATTCTAATTGGGGAAAAGTAAAATTACCGGGAAGATTAGAAAAGTTATTTGAAGGAAAAGAACCATCTGATGGAATATATTGGTTTAGAAAAAAAGTGAATATTTCTAATACTGATAATGACTACGAATTAACTTTTGAGGATTCTATTGATGATGCAGCAAGAATATACTTTAATGGACAATCTATTGGAGCTTCAATATGGAATACTGGAGCTAATAAATTTGTAATACCTAAATCTCTATTAATTAAAGGTCAGAATACTATTTCAATTAATTTATTAGATGGAGGAGGGCCTGGTGGTTTTTACGGAAAAATATTTTTGGATAACCTTTCTAACAAAAGAATTTCTCTTAACGACCAGTGGAGTTATAAGTTTTTAGGATTTCTGGGAGATTACCGTTATTTCATTAAAGGAACTAAAAAAAGTAAAACTCTTTTAAACACAAAAGAAAAATTAAACTCTATTTTTTCGCAAAAAAAAGAAACCACTTATTGGGATAGGGCTACTCTTTATGCATTTAGAGGGGCATTTGCGGCTGGAGAAACAAAACGTACAATTAAATATCTTAAAAAATATTCTGAAAGGAGATTACTAGGAGAACATGTTCCTTATCCAGTAGAAGCTTTTCCTGAGGGAAATCAAAGGCAATTATCTGCAGAAAGTGCGCTCTATTGCAGGATAATTACAGAAGGTCTTTTTGGTATTCGACCAACGGGATTAAAATCGTTTTCTTTTTCACCTAAATTACCTGAAGGCTGGAATGAAATGGCTTTACGAAACATAAAATCTTTTAATAAAACTTTTGATATAGAAGTAAATAGAATTCAGGATAAATTATCAGTAAAGTTATTTATTGAAAACAACACCTTCTTGGACACTCTAATTTCAAATGGCAAAAAAATTGATTTAAGAATGATTTCAATATACAATTAATAGACAATTTATTATGTTTGGTATACAGTATTTATATGAGCGTATTTTTTAAGAATTAATAAACATTTAATTTAAATAAGTTTGATTTCAAACCAATAATCATTAATAAATGAAAAATATTAAGTACTTCACAATTTTATCAATATTAATATTCTCTCATGGCATTTATGCACAAAACTCAATAAGTGGTTCAGTGCTAGATGAAAATAATCAGCCAATTCCTGGGGTAAATGTTATTGAAAAAGGAACTTCAAATGGAATTTCTAGTGATTTTGACGGAAATTTTACAATACAAGTTGAAATAGGATCATCTCTTATTTTTAGTTCGGTAGGATTTATTTCACAAGAAGTTTTAGTTAGTCAACAAGACGATATAATTATAAAGTTATCTTCAAACATTGTGGGACTGGATGAAGTTATTGTCACAACTGGATATGGTAGTCAGAAAAAATCTTCAATTTCCGGCTCAGTCGTTACACTCTCTGGTGAAAATATTATTTCAAGGGGTGTTCAAAATTTAACTCATGCTCTTGCTGGTTCAATAGCTGGTGTTTCAACTGAGCAACCAATAGGCCTTATTGGGCAAGATGATTCAAAAATTTACATAAGGGGTAAAGGTACTCTTGGAAACACCGATGCACTTATCGTAATAGATGGGATACCTGATCGTGGAAGTTTTTCAAGATTAAATGCTGACGATATAGAATCAATAAGTGTTTTAAAAGATGCTTCAGCCGCTATCTATGGAGCTAGAGCTGCAAACGGAGTAGTATTGATAACTACAAAAAGAGGAAAGTTTAACAGAGAAACGAAATTTAGTTTAAATACCTCATATACTGTTAATTCTCCAACTGTTAGAACAAAAGCATTAGATTCTTGGAAATGGGCACAGTATGAAAAATCTCAAATTGACAACTTAAGTTTAGGTTGGGCTACTGTTTTTAATGATGAACAGATTGCACTTTTAAAAAATGGTTCCAGACCTGATGAGTATGCAAATACAGACTGGTTTGAGGAGACTGTGGCAAAATCAAAGCCTTCTTCAAACTTATCCCTAACTGTAGAGGGAGGGAGTGAGAATATTTCTTATTTTGTTTCTGGTCAATATTCTAAACAGGAACAACTGTTTAATGGAGATTTTCCATTTGAACAATATCAATTTAGATCAAATATTGATATTAAATTAACGGATAAATTAACTATGGGTTTTGATGTCTTAAATCGTCGAGATGATGGACTATATACTAAGAGTGATTTATATAATGGTGTTGATTATGGCAGAGACTCTTATTGGGACAAACTACAGGGAGGTGCTGCAGGATTTACTCAGGGATGGCCTTGGTTAGTTGGACGTCTTTCCAATGGTCAATTAGGAAAAGGTGCACAGCCAGCCGGAGGTTCAAATCCAATAGGTATTCTTCTAAATGGGTCCAATAGATTAATAAATGATGCGTTAAACACAAAACTTTCTTTTACATATAAGATTTCAGAAGATTTAAAGCTTACTGCCTATGGAGCCTTTGATAAATCAAACAGGTCTCAAAAGAAATTTACTGCAGTTTTTGATGAATATTTATATGATAATTCAACTGCACAATTTTTAAAATCTCCAGATGGAAATAAACCCGTATTATCTCAGAAAAAACAAAATAACTCTAACAATCTGCTGAATATTAAATTAGATTATAAAAAATCTTTTGGAAATCATAATGTTGATGCTTTTGTTGCATACGAACAAAGTAAAACAAGAATGGATTTTATAATCGCTGAAAGAGGAGGTTTCGGGGGAAATGCAATTCCTGAAATTTTTGCTGGAACTGCAATCACTGCTCAAACTGATGGTCGTTCTTTTGCTTCAGGTAGACAAAATGCATTTGGTAGAATAAATTATGATTTCAAAGGCACCTATCTTGCTACTCTCTCTTTAAGAAGAGATGGATCTCAAAATTTCCCAACTGATAACAGGTTCGGTTTGTTCCCAGCTATATCAGGTGGTTGGGTTATTTCAAACGAATCCTTTATTGATAATACAGGGTCTATAAATTTCCTTAAACTTAGGGCGTCATGGGGTAAAATGGGTAACGATAACATCTTACCTTTTCAGTATTTAAGTGCTTACGAGTTTACAGATTATAATGACTTTGCTTATGGTGTTCAAGTTGGATATGACTTTGGTAACGGTGAAGAACCTGGTTTTTTTGAATCAACTGTTGCAAATCCAAATGTAACTTGGGAAACAGCTACTACTCAAAATATTGCTATAGAAGGTCTTCTTTTTAATAATACTATTAGTTTCGAGTTAGATTATTTTACAAGTGAAAGAGAAGGAATATTAATTAAGCGTGCTGCATCTTTTCCTGAATTTACAGGGATTATGTTGCCAGATGAAAATCTTGGAATAGTTCAAAACAAGGGTTTTGAGTTACAATTAGGTTATAAAAATAATATAACTAATAATATGTCATTTTCTGTAAATGGTAATATTTCTAAAGCCGAAAATAAGGTTGTTTACCTTGATGAACCTGCATCAATACAGGATTATCAAAAATATGAAGGAAGATCAATTGATTCCTTTTATGGTTACCAGAGTAATGGTTTATATAGAACAGAAGCTCAGATAACTGAGGACGGATATACGTTAACCGAGAACGTAGCCCCTTATAAAGTTGTTTGGGACCAATGGTTCAATCAAGGATCTATAAGATTGGTAGATAATGATGGTAATGGAAATATAAACGGAGATGACAGATCAAGATCTGATAAAAGTTTAATTCCTACTACTTTCTATGGGATTAATTTAGGAATTTCTTATAAAAACTTTGAATTATCTACTTTAATTCAAGGTCAAGCGGGAGGGTATTATATGGACAGTAGTTATGCAGTTAATACTGAGATTTTTGATGATGCTTGGTCACCAACAAATACTGATGGAGCTTACCCAATACCTACACCAATGTATAATGTTGGAGGTTTTACATATCAATCTGATTATTATTTGACTAAATCCGATTATACAAGAATTAAAAACGTCAGTCTTAACTACAAACTCGATGGAAATATTCTTAAAGCTCTCAATGTAGATAATGCTAATGTATTTGTGAGAGGAAATAACGTTGCAATTTTAAAATCTCCAAATAGTAACATTGATCCAGAGGGTATTTCGGGTGCTTTTTTAATAAAATCATGGCAATTTGGAATTAACCTAAATTTTTAAGTAACTAACTAAATCATATTAAAATGAAAAAAAATTCTCTATTATTAACACTAATGATCTTAATTGTATCATGTACTGCTGATCTTTTCGAAAGTGAACCTTTAGATAAGTATGCCGAGACATCTGTTTGGACAACAGACTCACTATCAGACACATTTATTAACGAAATATATAATGGCCTTCCCCATGCTTTTTCGGCAATGTTTAGTCCGGATGCAAACACAGTTGATTGGTATGATCATCATAACAATTGTGCTGGACAAGCTGTAACAAAAGGCTATTTAGATCCAAGTAATTCTGCAGGTTGGGGTGTAACTTACAACAAAGGTGGATCTTTTGTCACTGGAAATCAATCGGGTCTTTGGGGTTATATGTATAAAAAAATAAGGGCTGTCAATACAGTTTTAGAAAATCTTAAAAGTGAAGATCAAGCATTTCAGGATTCGCGAACAGGAGAAGTTCTGACCTTGAGGGCAATATTTTATTCCAGATTGGCTCTGGCTTTTGGTGAGGTAATTAACGTTGGTGATGTCCGTTTAAATCTTGACTCTGATTACTTAAGTATGAAACAGTCACCTTTTTTGGAAACGATGGCCTATATAAACAGCGAATTAGATAAAGCCATATTACTTCTACCAGAATCTCAGCCTGAAAAAGGGCGTATCACCAAATATGCTGCAATGGCTCAGAAGGCAGAAATGTTATTGATTGCCGCAAGTCCAAGATTTAATGCGGGCTCTTATAACATGACATTACTTCAAGAAGCAAAATTAGTGAATGAAGCAATAGTAAACTCAGGAAAATTCAGCTTACTCCCAGATTTTGCAGATGCAAGTAGATCAATGAATGGAAATACAGAGCTTATTTTAGGAAGATTTATAACCGCAAAAAGAAAAATAGATAGAGATAATTTTATCGATCACAACCTATCTCCTGGAGGAGCTGGAGGATTCACTACCTACACGCCAACACAGAACTTAGTGGATCAGTTTGAGGTGATTGATGGAAATAATTCGTTTATTCCCGCAACCTGGAGTAATAATGTGAGAACGGTGACTTCCAATCCTGCTTATTCTGAAGATGATATGTATAGTAATCGAGACCCACGGTTTTATGCATCTATTTTTTATCAAGGGGCAGAACGTAATGCTGATTATATAATTGATGTTTCTGAAGGAGGCAACGACTCAAGAAGTTGCACAGGATGTCAGTGGTGGAATAATGGTTTTTTTGGTTATTATGTAGCCAAATTTGTTACAACAAAACTTAATGGTAATTGGCCTTCCCCTGAGATCAATGATAGTGTAACTATTCTTCACAGATTGGGCGCCTTGTATTTGAATCATGCTGAAATATTATTTCAACTTGGAGATCAGGCGGGTGCTCTTCAAATGGTAAATGCGATTAGGGCTAGAGCGGGTATGGTATTATATACTTCTATTGACATGGATAAAATAAAACATGAAACGGTAGTGGAACTTATCGGTGAAGGTAAGAGGTTTAACAACCTCAGAAGATGGGGAGACATAGGTGATTACAATTCAAATGGTGAATGGGGAATTAAATACATCAATAATGGTGATGGAACTTATACTTCTGAATTAATTCAAATAAGTGCACCTTCTTGGAATGATAAGTATTATTGGATTCCAATTCCACAGCCAGAGATGGATAAAAATCCAAATCTCGTCCAAGCTCCTGGGTATTAATTTAAATTAATAAATCATGGCAAGCAATCCTCTTAGTTGACTACTAATTGGATAACTAAATTTCTACTTTTATTTATGTTTAAGTTAATTGGTATGTTTAGTTGAAGTTTGTTAAAAAATGGGGAATTAATTCCCCATTTTTATTTTAACCAAGTAACCAAAAGTTTTTTTATTTAGTAAAACAATAAATCTGTTATATGAAAAATATAAATAGAAGAAATTTTTTAAAACAAACTTCTCTTTCTGCAGCTTCTCTTTATTTGACTAGTACTATTGCTTGTGCTGAAAATGAAAACAATCCTTCTGGTGGTATCTATATGGGAGGCTTTGCCGCACCAAAAATTGACTATCTCCGGGCCGCATTCATTGGAGTCGGTGCACGAGGAGGAGATCATCTTAGGGTGGTTGCTTCTATGGAAAATACAGAAGTTGTTGCTGTATGTGACCTGTATGAAGACCACGTAAATCGCTGGACTCAAATTGCTTCAGATATAGTAAAAGGAGAACGACACCAAAAGGTGGCTACCTATTCTGGGGATGAAAACTTATGGAAAAAGATGCTCGAAGAGGTTAAGCCTGATGTTGTTTTTATAGCCACCAACTGGGACAACCATGCTCCCATGGTAATTGAGGTAATGAAAAAAGGAGCGCATGCTTTTGTAGAAGTCCCTATTGCCACAACTTTAGAGGATATGTGGGAAATTGTTCGCACCTCTGAAGAAACTCAAAAACACTGCATGATGATGGAGAATGTTAATTACGGAAGAACCGAATTGATGTATCTCAATATGTGTCGCCAAGGAGTAATAGGAGATCTGATGCATGCAGAGGCCGCATACATTCATGAACTCCGTTTTCAAATGGAAGAACAAGAACGAGGAACGGGGTCTTGGAGAACACATCATTACGCTAAGGGAAGGGGAAATTTATATCCAACTCATGGACTCGGTCCAGTTGCTCAATACATGAATATTGGCCGCACGGATGACTCCTTTAAGAGTATTGTTTCTTACTCTACTCCAGCAGTGGGAAGAAAGCTTTATGCCGAAAAAAATTATGCGGCAGATCATAAATGGAACCAATTGGATTATCAAAATGGAGACTTAAATACCTCTATAATTAAAACACAAGTTGGGAGAACAATAATGGTTCAATGGGACGAAACTAGTCCTCGCCCCTACACACGTCATAATTTAATTCAAGGGACAAAAGGAATATTAGCTGGCTTCCCTACCCGAATAGCACTCGAAGGAGGGTTTGAAGGAATTACTAAAAACCACCATTCCTGGATACAAGGGGAAAATTTAGAGGCTCTTTACCAAAAATACGACCATCCTTTATATAAACGCTTAAATCAAAAAACTCAAAACAGCGGACATGGAGGTATGGATGGGATTATGGTGTATCGCATTGTAGAGTGCTTGCAACAAGGTTTACCTCTCGATCAAAATGTATATGAAGGTTGCTTTTGGAGTGCCGTTACACCGCTTAGTGGAGCTTCTATTGCTCAAGATGGTATTCCACAAAAATTTCCTGACTTTACCAGAAATAAGTGGCGTAAAACACAACCGCTTGGCATTATTTTATAATTTAAAATATGACTTATTATTAAGTAAAAAATAACAAAGTATATATATAAAATTATAAGCCTTATAAGATTGTAATATCAATCATAATGTATTAAATTAACTATTCTAAATATGTTTTTATATATACTTATGTAGACGTAATTTTTTTAATATATATATACGTGAACACAAGAAATATAATTAGTAATAATTAAAATGGAACGAAATCTTTTAAATAGATCAACTAAATATTTAAAAACAGTATTGTTTTTTTTGTTTTTAATTTCCTGCTCTGAGAATGTTATTGAGAATAGTATAGATTTAAAAACATCTCCTATATTCGATTTTTATTTTGAAAATACAGGTATTGATTCTGTTTTTTCAAAAATAAATTTACCCGGTTCAATTGATTTTATCTCTGAAAAATACGAAGATTTTAATGGCTCAATAATTTTTAAAAAAATCATTTACATCAGAGATATAGATAAGGATTATAATTTTATCATTGAAGGTGGAATTGATGATTACGATGCTACCTATATGAATGGAAATCTTATTGGTACATCTCTTCTATATAATTCTCCTAGAAAATATTTTATATCCAAGAATATTTTAAAACATGGAGACAATACTTTAGAAATAAAATTTCATGATGTTAGTGGATATGGAGGTTTTAAGGGGAGGATGTATATTAGATCTGAAGCGGGGGAAGTTATTTCAATTTCAGGAACATGGGATTATAAAATTATAGATTTTAAAACTGCCAATGATAATCTTTTTTCAAATAATGCTAATATTTCTATAAATCCAATCATATGGGATTTAAATCTCAAAAGAAGCCTCTATTCTTCTTCTGAATATGATGATTTTTTCTGGGAGTCGGTTAATACTCCAATATTCATTAAAGATCTTTATAATACTGAGACTGATTTGAATGGTATCTTTTGGTTTCGGAAAAATGTGTTTATAAATGATATAGATAAGGATTATATGATATCGATACCTAAAGGTATAGATGATAGTGATGAAATTTACTTTAACGGAAGTCTTGTTGGGGGTGCAAATTGTTATAACTGTCCCAGAAATTACACTATTAAAAAAGAGCTATTGAAAAAAGGAAAAAATATAATCTCTATTTTACTTTCTGACACAAATGCTGATGGTGGAATATTGAGTCCTATATTATTAAATTCTGGCGATGAATCTACTTCTATATCGGATGATTGGAAATATAAACAAATTTATCATTTTCAAAACATTTCAATTCTTACAGTTTCTAATCAAAATGTATTTGAAGATGAAGAATTTTTATATTTCCTTCCTAATGGAGTTAAAATTGATGTAAATAATATTATTTCTAAATCTTTAATCAATGACACCTTTTCAATCACAAGTATTTTCCTAATACTACTACTTTTAATTATTATAACTCTTGGTATAATTAATTATAAATTATTGAAGAAAAGAAAAGAAAACTTTTTAATAAAAAATACTTCTAAAGAAAAAGAGGATTATGTTTTCGTAAGATCTGATAGACTGAATATTAAATTATTAAAAGTTGATATTTTATATATATCAGCTGAAAAAGATTATGTCAAATTAGTTACTTCTAAAAAAAACTATCTGGTTAGAAAGAATTTAAAAACTTTTAATAAAGATACTTTAGATGACAGTTTTATTAGAATTAGTAGATCTGTAATTGTAAATATTGACAAAATTACACTAGTGGACAGAAATATTGTTTATCTATCTGATTTAAGGTTTAAAATCGGTTTAAAATACTTTGTGAGTTTAAATAAACTTATGAAAAGATAATACAATTCTTTTTTCTAAATAGAAGTGTTTAATAAAAATATGTTTTGATTAATTAAATTTAAAGCAATTGAATACTAATTCTACTGATATAATTATTCACTCACCGGGAAGGATAAACTTAATCGGAGAACACATCGATTATAATGGAGGATATGTTTTACCTGCAGCAATAGATTTAAAAATTAAATTTAGGTTTAGGAAAAAGCAAGGTTGTATTTGTGTTGTTACTTCTGAATCTAAAGGGTCTTTGGAATTTGATATTAATAAAGAACTGCTAATTACAGAAAACCATTGGGGTAATTATGTGTTAGGTGTTATATCGGGAATACTTAAGTTACGTCCTGGAAAATTAAAAGGATTTGAATGTGCTTTTGAAAGTGAACTACCAATTGGATCAGGCATTAGTTCTTCTGCTGCTCTTGAATGTGGTATTGCTAAGGGACTTAATGAACTATTTAATTTAGGGCTTAATAATTCAGAAATAATTGAAATTGCCATAATTGCAGAACATAAATTCGTTGGAACAAAATGTGGTGTGATGGATCAGTTTGCTGTAATGATGGGGATTAAACAAAAACTAATACTCCTTAACTGTGAAACTTTAGAGCATGACTTTATAGATGCAGATTTTTCTCCTTATAAAATCTGTTTACTGAACACAAACGTTTCTCATAATCTTTCTTCAAGTGCCTATAATAAACGCAGGGAAGAATGTGAGTTATCTTTAAAAGTAATCTCTAAAGATTATCCAGAATTCAAAAGATTAGCGAATATACCCATGTCAATTATCAAAAAATACAAAAACAAGTTAACCACAGATATTTATAAAAGAGCTTGTTATGTTTCTATGGAAAATACTAGAACTAAAAAAGCTGCTGAAATGATTCAAAAGGGACAATTAAAGCATTTTGGAGAGTTAATGTATCAATCTCATGAAGGACTATCTGATAAATACGAAGTAAGCTGTGATGAATTGGATTTTCTAGTAGATTTCACAAAAGACTTGGACCATGTTATTGGTGCTAGAATGATGGGGGGAGGTTTTGGAGGGTGTACTATAAATATAATTCATCAAAATTCAGTTAAAAATTTTATTAACTTAATCTCTAAAGGTTACAAAAAAACATTTAAAATTAAACTTACACCTATCATGGTTTCGACCTCAGATGGAGTAACAATTGAAAACTAATGAGCTCTAATTTTAATTTAAGACCACACAGAAGAAAAAATATTTTAACTGGTGAATGGGTTTTAGTTTCTCCACATAGAACGAAGAGGCCCTGGCAAGGAAAAGAAGAAAAGTCACAAAATAAAGAAGTTAGAATATATGATCCTAATTGTTATTTATGTCCCGGAAATATTAGGGCATCAGGAACAATAAATCCTAAATACAAGGAAACTCTTAGCTTTAAAAATGATTTTGGAGCAATTTTCAATAGCCCTTTTAAAACATATAAAGATGAACTATTAGAGGCTGAAGTTGAAACTGGAATTTGTAAAGTGATATGCTATTCACCAGATCATTCCCTTACGCTTCCTCTTATGGAAGAAATTCAAATTCAAAAGGTAATTGATCTTTGGCAAAATGAGTATCAAGAATTAGGGAATATGGAAGAAATTAACCATGTTCAGATTTTTGAAAATAAGGGGGGAATTATGGGTTGTTCTAATCCACATCCTCATGGGCAAATTTGGGCACAACGATCTATACCTCAAGAAGTTAAAAAGAAACATAGAAGTCAAAAAAAATATTGGAAAAAAAATAATTTTAGCTTATTGGGAAATTATATTAATTTGGAAATCAAAAAAAACGAAAGAATTATTATTGAAAATGAATCTTTCGTAGCATTAATTCCATATTGGGCTGTTTGGCCCTTTGAATCTATGATTATTCCAAAAAAACATCATCAATCCATCTTGACACTTTCTGATTCAGAAAAAAAAGATTTTGGATCAATAATTAAAAAATTAACTATTAAATATGATAATCTTTTCGGAATTTCTTTTCCTTATTCTGCTGGAATTCATCAATCACCAACCAATGGTAAACTAAATGAATTCTGGCATTTTCATATGTCTTTTTACCCTCCTTTATTGCGTTCAGCAAAAGTTAAAAAATTCATGGTGGGATATGAAATGTTTGCGACACCCCAAAGGGATATATTAGCAGAGGAAGCCGCTGAGAGATTAAAGTCCTGTAGCGAAAGCCATTACTCAAAACTTCTATAATGAAAAAATTACTTCTATTATCTTTATTAATATCTTTTCCTGTTTATGCTCAAGAAACCATATCTATAAAATATCAAAAATTGGATTAATGGTTTTTTCGGCTGGAGGCGCAGTTACAATGGAAGCTACCTATTCTGCTGAATCAAAAAATCAACCAAATTTTATAGCTGCTATTTATCCTTGGATGGATATTATTAGCAACCAAAAAGCACCTTCAAATAAACCACCTGCTTTTATTTCTTGTGCCAATGATGACCCACTAAACCTTGCAAAGCCAAGTATTCAGATTTATCAAGACTGGATTTTAGCAGGAGGAAAAGCTGAACTTCATATGTTTAGCAAGGGAGGTCACGGATATGGGATGAATAATATAAATGCTCCTGTAGACAGGTGGTCACAATTATTAATTGATTGGATATTAGCTTTGTAGAAAAAGTTTGTTTTTATGACTTGATCCTAAGCTATCTTTAAAACTATCAAAAAGCTACTTCTTCTTTAACTATTTCTTTATTTAGTTTTTTTGGACAGTCTGCTAAAGATTATTATTTAGATATTGAAAATTTATAAATACAGATTGAATAATATTCATCTCCTGGATTTAATCTTGTAGATGGAAAATTTGGTTTGTTTGGACTATCTGGAAAATGTTGGGTTTCCAAACAAAAGGCTGCCCTATGTTCATAAGTCTTATCATCTTTGCCTTTTACAGAACCATCTAAAAAATTACCACTATAAAACTGAAGCCCAGGCTCGTTGGTATAAACTTCCATCATACGCCCTGATATTGGTTCTATTACTTTGGCAGCAAAGTTTAACCCATCTAGATTCTTATGAAGTACAAAATTATGATCATAACCTGATCCGTATTTTAATTGTTCAAAATTTTGGTTTATTCGTTTACCTATTTTGGTTAATTTTTTAAAATCCATGGGAGTATTCTCTACAGCAACCAATTTTCCTATTGGAATTAAACCTTCATTAACTGGGGTATAATAAGATGCATTGATTTGTAATAAATGATCATTAATAGTGCCATTACCAGCACCTTTAAGGTTAAAAAAAGAATGATGTGTTAGATTTACCACGGTAGACTTATCTGTTGTTGCCCAATATTCTATTTTCAATTCGTTCTGATCATTAAGTTGGTATATCACTTTAATTGTTAAATTCCCAGGGTAACCCTCTTCCATATCTTTTGAAAGATATTTCAGTTCAAGTGTCTGTTGATCTATTTGTGTGGCATCCCATACTATAGCGTTATAACCTTTATTTCCTCCGTGTAAATGGTTTTCTTGATTATTTTTTGCAAGCATGTATTCTTTTCCATCCAATTCAAATTTTCCTTTATCTATCCTATTACCATATCTTCCTATTAATGCTCCAAAATATTTTACTTTTCCTGTCAAAAAACCATCTATATCTGGATATCCTAAAACAATATCTTCATAATTTCCATCTCTATCTGACACCCATAAGGATACCACTTTACCACCATAGTTAGTGATTTCAGTAATTGTACCTTTTTTGTTTTTTAAAATGAATAAAGACACTTGTTTTCCATCAATTTTCTTTTCAAATTTTTTTTTCATTAAAAGTGGAGTTTTAAAATTTGTTTGACATTGACCATTATGATAACCTAAAAGATAAAAAGATAATATGTAGATAATTTTACAATATATATATCTCATAATAAAACCTATTTTATAAATATTTGCAAATCTTCACCAACACCTATAACATCTAAACTGTGTTCAAGCTATCTCCTGCCTTGTGTAAAAAAGTAATTAAATTTCATGTTCCTTTAATAGTAGTGGACTAGTTTTAAGCCATTTGATTTTACTCCAAGCTCGTTCATGTAAAAAGTATAAAGTTGATTTTGTAAAAAAACCAATTCCACCAATTGTAGCTGCAGTTACAAAAGTTTCCACAATGAATAATGAAATAATGAATGTATCTAAACTTCCAATCATCCGCCATGTTAAAGTTTTGAATAAGCTTCGTTTAACTGTGAGCCCTTTCTTTTTTTGTTTGTTCCAAATTAATTCATGGATAAAGTACATAATCATTTTTGTACATAAACCGATGCCACCAATCTTTAATGCAGTTTCAAAAGTGCCTGTAACAATGTATGAAACCACAAAAGTATCCATGCTACCAATTAACCGCCATATTACAGTTTTCACTAAAGTTCTTTTTACAACTTTTTTCATAATCTAAATATACACCAATATAATAAAAGTAAAAGGCATATTTAATACAGTGAATAAGTATAAAAAGTCAATATTAACAGGTGTATTGAAGGTTAAATACAGTAAAAGGAAGCTAAAGGATTACAGGACTACATATTCTACAATAATTTGACCTAAATTCCAAGATGGCACATAGTAATTGTAAGGAGTATATTCAAGAATTTCTTTAAATATTCGGTTTTGTAGAACAGAAGAATTTCCAGTTATAACAGTTAGTGAAAATGATCCTTGATTTTTTTTTTGATCAAGTTCATCTCGAACCATCTCCATAGCTTCCTTGTGACGAATTCCATGAAGATCTATCTTATCGAAACCCTTTGATGAATTGAACATTATATTTTTTATTACAAATATAATGGGGTATTAATTAAATTAGCATTTTTAAATCTAATTATGAATACTGAAAAAATTAATTGGCAATTTGTTTCTGTTTTAAACTTTCTCACAATAATTTATTTAAGTTTTTTTATTATGCCAGGCAGTGATGAATTTTCTCCAATCATTCCTCACCTAGATAAAATCGGACATTTTATTCTTTATGGTTTTCAGGCTGTAAGTTTATCCATGTATTTTAGAAAATATTTTTTTGAAAATCCAAATACTATTGTTTTTACAATTTGTTTAATTGTTGGTGTAATTATTGAGTTTTCACAACCAGTTTTAACCAATAATCGTGTTTTTGATTTTTTAGATATAATAGCTAATTTATCCGGAGTATTGACAAGTCTAATTATATTGAAACTTTTAATTAAGAAAAGAGACAAATGAGAAACTTAAAATACATTTTTGTGATTAAAGGAATCCATTCGCTGAGGGTATTCTAGATATTTTTCGAACTTAATTTTATAGATTTTAACTGATTCATTCCTTCTACAAAAATAGTCCAAACAATAAATATTTCATTATTGATTATTTCTAACTGAGGGACTCCTGTATTTCTTCCTCCATCAATTTTAGATATTGTAATTGGCTGCGAAATCCTTCTGTTTACTGAAACTTTTTTAATTCTTAAATAGGTTCCAGCATCGTCAACCTCCATATAACTAACTATTGCCTCATCATCATTTAGAAAAGCAATATCCACTCTTCCTATGGCATTAACATCATTAATTTTTATTGGTTTATCAAATGAAGCTCCATTATTTTTTGAAAATGAAACGTTAACCAAAGGATTGCCATTAGATGCAGTAAACCATGCGATAGCAAGATTTTTTGAGTTAGAAGCAACTTTAGGTCCGTTTACAGGACATCCATTAATTATCCAGCCATCGTTATGAACTGGATTGGGATCTTCCCAAACCCCATTTATGTTTCGCACACTATAAACATCCCTTACTTCTTTATCACTTCTGTCCCTGTAAACAACAATTGGACCATCACTGGTATTCGCTATTGATGTCTGGCAACAATCACAGGCTGCTGCATCGAGTTCACTTTCATTTATAATATCTCCAGTGTTAGAGATTTCAGCAAAACGAATCGTCATTGGTTTGTGCTCCCCATCAGATTTTTTTTCTATTGTATTTCTTCCGTCTAACCAGGTTACGAAAAATCCTTTTTTATTAGGGATAATACTTACAAAACCGTGTTCTGCTTTTACACCATCAGTGTTTAATAAAAAGTCTTCTTTTATTTTTTCTCCAGTTAGTTTTCGAAGATTCAAAAGGACATCATAAGTGTATGTTCCAGAATCTGATTTCTTTAAATAGCTTGTAAGTATTAAATCCTCGTTAATTGCATGAGCTGGAAAATCAGCCCAATTAACAAACCAGTCAGAGCCATCAGCAATTTTTTGAGGTTCAATCCATTTTCCATTTTTAAGTTGACTAAAATGTAAAGAGGCATTATTATCTTGTTCAGAAGATATCCATGATAATGATAAAGTTCCATTGTAAGAAACTAAATTAGGTTGTGCATTATTATTGTGATATGATAGGGGAATATCTTCAATAAAAATTTCTTTTGTTGTGCAAGAAATTAAAGTGAGTATACAGAAAAGTAAATTTACTTTTTTCATATTAAAGTGCTTTTAATTTATTTATCATTTTTTCGGAATCCCAAACAACTGTTCCGACTATAGTTTCAATTTTTATTCCTTTCTCATTGAAAATATATGATGTAGGTAAAGAATAGACACCAAATATTTCATTTGAACCAACAGATTTTAAAAAATTAAAATCATATTTCTTATCATTTTTAAACTTAGAGATTTTTGAAATATTTTCATCAGAAACTAGTAAAAATTTATAGTTATAATCTTTTAAAACCTGTTGTGCTTTAATCATACCCGGCATTTCTTTAATGCATGGACTACACCAAGTAGCCCAATAATTAATTATAACCTTTTTTCCTTTGAAGGATGTTAAATCAACTTTTTTGTTTTTTAAATCGACAAAAGAGGCTTTGAGTTGCAAGGATTCAATGTCAGATAACTTTTTGTTTTGAGTAATATCAGAATCGCATTTAAAAAAAACAAACAAACAAATTACAATGACCAATTTTTTAATAAAATCCATTTTGTAATATAATGATTTTATAAATGGAGGATAAAGCCGTATTAAAATTGTTTTTTCTTTAGTTAAGTTCTTCTTTAAAAAGAAGCCAAAATATAATTTCTAATTTTTCTTATTCTTTGCTTTTCTCGCAAGACGTTTTGCTTTTCTCTCTGCACTAAGTGCTTTTCTTTCCTCTTTGGTCATCGGGGGTGGTGAATTCCATAGATTCTGAGAACTTTCATATTCAGCGTCAGTAACTTCAGTTTTTAAAATAATAACTCCAGCGCCACCTAGAGAGCCGTATTTGTTAGCGCTAGCTAGACCTCTTAAAACCTCTAAATAACGCACTTGCGAAATATCGAGAGGTGGAGGAGAATTATAGATCATCCCATTGACTTCCCATATAACTGCATCTGAGGATTTAAATGATTGTCTTCCTCTTATTGAAATATTCTTATTACCTCTTGAATCTGTTTTTATTTTTGATCCAGCTATTCTTCCTGCAATAACCTCAACCAAATCTCTACCAGAAACTATTTTCATATTTCTTAGTGAGTTGGTTTTTTTATCCTTACCAATGATATTTTTAACATTATTCATTGTAATATTTACTGTATATGTAGATTGATCAAAAGTTAGAGACTGTCCTGAAAAACCAACTTTAGAAAATAGTAAATTACCCTTTTCGTTTGTTGTCAATGAAAATGCTCCATTAGATTCAGTTAAGGCTTCACTTTTACTTCCCTCAACGATTACTTTAACTCCCATCAAAGGTTTGTTATCAGCGTCTACAACAGTACCAGTAATTTTTTTTTGGGCATTCAAAAAAACTGGAATAAATAAAAGGATTAGTAGTAATTTTTTCATTTTAATTAATGTGTGTTTTAAATAAATAACTATCTCTTTGACAAGAAAATTTAATAAAGGTTTAAAATTCTTTATTAGATTTACATATAAACACAAAGATATTTTTAATTTAATTAAAGCTTATGTTTTTATAATTAAAAGTTTATTCAATGAAAGTTAGTTTCCATAAGGCTTTATTACAAAAAAGATTTCCTCTAGCAATAAGTCGAGGAGTTCATGGTGACTCCTATAATGTTTTTGTAAGAGTTGAAAAAGAGGGTATTATTGGCTGGGGTGAATCTGCACCTGGAAGAAATGAGGGAGCTCAAAATCCAGAACAAGTGATTTCAGAACTTCAAAGACTTGTTGAAACTAATATTAATGATAAGTCAATTTCTGAAATAGAATATATCAGTCGTGAATTAAAAACCTCTCCTTGTTCATATGCAGGTTTAGATATAGCTCTATGGGATTGGAAAGCTAAAAAAGCAAACATGCCACTTCATGATTTACTTGGATTACCGCTCCCTAAATCAAAAACATCCGTAACTCTTGGAATCATGAGTCCTGAGTCTGCTAAAGACAGAATTCCTCTTTTATTTGATGGAAGTTCGGCAAAGTATCTTAAAGTTAAATTAGGATCTCCAGAAGGAATTGACGCTGACAAAAACATGTATAACCAAGTTTTAGAAAGTATAAAACCATACAATATTAGTCTTCGAGTTGATGCAAATGGGGGGTGGGATACTGAAAAGGCAAAACACATGATCGAATGGTTGTCAAAAAGAGAATGTGATTATGTTGAACAACCTTTAGCTGAAGGAAAGGAAAAAGATCTTAAAACATTATATGAAAATAGATTATTACCAATATTTGTTGATGAATCATGTCGATTTTCTCAAAATATTATTGAGTATTCAGAATGGGTAGATGGAGTTAATTTAAAATTAATGAAGAGTGGAGGAATAACAGAAGGGTTGAGAGTTTTATCCACCGCTAAAGCTTATGGACTTGAAACAATGATTGGATGTATGAGTGAATCTTCTATCTCCATTTCTGCTGCAGCATCTATTTCTGGTCACATTGACCATATTGATCTTGATTCTCATTATAATCTTAAACCAGATCCAGCATCAGGAGCAAAAATGATTAATGGAGTCACAATGCCAAGAATAGCTCCAGGTCATGGAGCATTTTTAACGAATGAAAACCAAACATAATGCTGCATAGCTCCTCAAAAGTTGCCATATACATGGAAGGTCATTTATTCACAGAAAATGGTAAAATGGGTTATGGAGCCCTGAGGTATCTACCAAATCCAATTGTCGCTGTAATTGATTCTGAAAATACCGGAAAGAATACTAGAGATTGTCTTCCTATTAATAGAAGTGTTCCAGTTGTAGATAACCTTGATGCTGCTATTTTCCATGGAGCAGAAGTTCTTCTTCTTGGAATTGCAAATTCTGGTGGGAAAATTCCTGAATCGTGGTTTTCTATAATAGATAGCGCAATACTTAAAGGCTTATCAATTATTAATGGTCTTCACGATGAATTAGCTATAAAATATAAAAACTCATTGGCTAGTAATCAATGGATATGGGATGTTAGAATCCCACAGTTTATCCCCCAAATAGCAACAGGTAAGGCTCTTAAAATAAATAATAAGAGAATATTATGTGTAGGCACAGATATGGCTTCTGGTAAAATGACCACAAGTCTTGAGTTGAACGAGTGGGCTAAACAGAACAAAATTAAAAGTAGTTTTATAGCGACGGGTCAAATAGGAATTACAGTTACAGGAAATGGCATACCGCTGGATGCATATAAATTAGATCATGCCTGTGGTGCAGTTGAAAAAATAGTTATGGAAGAATCCAAAAGTGATTGGGTTTTTATTGAAGGTCAAGGATCATTATTACACCCAGGAAGTTCAGCCACTTTACCATTAATGAGAGGTAGTTGTCCCACACATTTAATCTTATGCCATCGGGCTGATTTGACTAATTTAAGACCCCCAGTAGAGCACGTAAAAATCCCTAATTTAAATGAAGTTATAGAGTTAAATGAATCACTGGTGAAAGCCTGTGGAGTCTTTCCAGAGACTAAGGTTGTTGGAATATCATTAAATACGGTTAAACTAGATTCTGTCTCCGCTCAAAAAGCAATTGATTTTTGGGAATCAGAAACCAACCTTCCGGTTACTGATGTTGTTCGTTTTGGTCCAGAAAAAATAGGTGTGGCAATAAAAAACAGCTAGTACCCTTTTTCTAAATTAATTTCGTTAATTAGGGTTTCACTCTTTAAGTTTCTTTTATAATTTTCTATTATTTGCTTTGCTCCAGCCTCAGCGTTTGTAACACTGGCTATATGCGGTGTTATTTTTATTTTCTTATTATTCCAAAGTGGACTTGAAGCAGGAAGTGGTTCTTTTTCAAAAACATCTAAAAATGCTCCAGTAAGAGATCCTTTATCAATAGCATTTATAATATCTGCTTCATTTTGAACTTTACCTCTTGCAACATTTATTAGGTAAGTAGGGTTTTGCAATTGATTAAAAAGTTTTTCAGATAGAAGATTATGAGTTTTCGGAGTATACGGAACAGTACAAACTAAAATATTTATTTTTTTTAAAAACGCACTCATTTGATCTCCAGAGAAACACCTGACACCATCTATTTGTTTTGGACTAGGACTATATCCATAAACTTCAAAACCAATATTTTTAAGTTTAATAGCAGCGTCCCCTCCAAGGTTCCCTAATCCAAGAACACCAATAGAGATGTTAATTTCAGGACTTAAATCATGATCCCAAATTTTATTTTTTTGATCTTCTATATATTTATCAAACTTTCGATGATATTGAAGAACAGCCATAATTATATAATTAGACATCGAAAAGGAAAGGAGAGGGTCTACTATTCTTGTAATTTTAATTCTCTTCGGAATGTCTGGGTCGGAAATTAGATGATCAACTCCTGCACCAAGAGAACAAATTAAGCTAAGATTCTTGAATTTTTTTAAAATCCCTCTAGGATGATTCCAAACTAGCGCAGTATCAATTAAATCTTTATTTTCAATACTTTCTAGTGATTGTATTTCCCAATCAGGTATTAATTTTTTAAAAATAGTAATCCATTTCTTTCTTTCTAATAAGGGACATATAAGAATTACATTTTTCATTGTTTACAAATTAAACGATTCTCAATAAAAAGACAAGTAACTATTATTTTATTTGCAGTTGTAATCTGCAGCTCTCGTTGCAATCTGTATTTGAGGTTTAACATTGACTTTATAGCCCAACGAATTAGCCCAACCTTTTGCAGCAGAAATTAATTTATTTGATTCATAAGCTTCATTATCGTTATAATCCATATCAATTTCAATATTTACTTTTATTTGTTGTTTTAACCATTCAGCAGTATCAATACTCAACTCTGCTTCATGCCACAACCTGCTCCACATATCTTTTATAATAATCTGTTTTCTCTTATTTAATATATAATGAACTCCTCTATTGCCTAACCTGTATGCAATAACAGTACAGTAAACAGTTTTTTTACCTAAATTTTGTGAATCGGCACCTATATGAATCTGTAGATAAGGAAATTCTTTTAATAGAGTCAGTGTGTGTTCTAGTGGATCAATTCTATTTCCTTTTATATCTTTGAAGATCAACATTGATTTTTTATAACACCTTCCTCAAGGTAATATTTTTTAGACTACAAAAACTTATGACATCATTAATCTTTACAATAATTAATACATCAATGATATTTTTTTGGGCTTTGATGATTTTTACCCCTAAGAGTAACATCACTCAGAAAATGATAAGCTACCCTTATGTACCATTAATTTTGAGTTTTGGTTATGTTTTTTTCTTAGGTCAAGTTCCTAATATATTTCAAGCAGATTTTTCATCATTGGATGGAATCCTAGAACTTTTCAAAAACTCTACACCAGAATCAGCTGCTGCTGGCTGGATACATTATTTAGCTTTTGATTTCTGGATGGGTGCATGGATACTTCAAAATGCTCAGAAAAGAAAAATATCTCATATAGTTATTATTATTCCTTTGACTTGTACTTTTATGTTGGGCCCTTTCGGAGTTCTTCTTTATGCGATTTTCTCAAAAGTGAGTTTAAAATTTAAAAAGCAATGAGTAATTCTTTTTTTTATTTTTCAATGGCAATTGGAGTTGCATTGGGATCCTGGGGAGCTTATCTAGCTGAAAAGAAAAATAGAAGTAGGCAATTAGGGTTCTTATTAGGCTTCTTTTTTGGAATTATTGGAATTTTAATACTAATATTATTGATTGAAAAAAAACCAAAGTCTTAACTTTAGTAATTAATAATCATTTTTATATTAAATACCATGAAATTAAAACTTATAACTTTTCTATTACTTTTTACTAGTTCTATTTATGCTCAAAAAATTAAAAAATTAAAAAATGAAGTAATAAAATCATTAAATGACGAGTCAATAGAGTTAATAAAGATTAGTGATGCAATATGGGGTGCTGCCGAAATTGCATTTCAGGAATCTATTTCTTCACAAGCATTAATTAAATATGCAAAAGAAAACGGATTTAATGTTGAAGAAGGAGTTGCGGAGACACCAACCGCATTTATTGCTTCATATGGTTCAGGTAGTCCTGTAATAGGAATTTTAGGAGAGTTTGATGCCTTACCTGGATTATCACAAAAAACTTCTTCTAATAAAGATCCAATTATTGAAGGAGCCCCAGGTCATGGATGTGGACATAATTTATTTGGAACGGCAAGTTTAGGGGCAGCGGTGTCAATAAAAAAATTAATAGAGCAAGGTAAGTTAAAAGGAACCGTGAAGTTTTATGGAACCCCAGCAGAAGAGAAGTTTTTTGGAAAACTTTGGATGGCTAGGGCAGGATTATTTGATGATTTAGATGTTTGCTTAGATTGGCACCCCTCTGACAGTACTGAGGCTGATGTTCAGACCTCACTTGCATTGGTTGATTTTATAGTTGAATTTTATGGACAATCTGCCCATGCTTCAGCTGACCCTTGGAATGGTCGAAGTGCTTCGGATGCCTTAGAGCTTTATACTCATGGAATAAACTCTTACAGAGAACATATAAAACCAACAGTAAGAATACATTATGACATTCAAGATGCTGGAAAAGTTGTAAATGTAGTTCCTGATTATTCTAGAATTTGGGTTCGTGTTAGAGACACAAAACGAGAGGGTATGACCCCTGTTTATGAACAAGTAAAAAAAATGGCAAGTGGAGCTGCTATTCTGGCGAATGTTGAGCACAGTGTTCGTTTAGTTTCTGGAATTCACGAACTCCTTCCAAATAGAGCTGGAGGTAGAGCTATTCAAAAAAATCTTGAGATTTTGGGAGATATCAATTACACACAGGATGAACTTGATTTCGCTTATCAAATTCAAGAGGCTACTATGAAACCTAAACTAGGGATTGATGGTAAAATCAAGTCTTTAAGAGAAACACTTGAGCATCCAGGTGGAGGATCAACTGATGTTGGAGACGTCAGCTATATAGTTCCTGTAGTTAGAATGGGCGCAACAACAGCTCCAATAGGAACGCCATGGCATTCATGGGCAGTTGTAGCATGTGGTGGAATGTCAATAGGTCATAAAGGCATGATGCAAGCTGCAAAAGCTTTAAGTATGACAATGGTAGATATGTTTACAAACCCAAAACTTATTGATGAAGTTAAAAAAGAGTTTAAAACTAGAAAAGGAGATTACATATATAAAGGAATGTTACCCGATGGACCTCCACCGATAGGTCAACAATAATTTAAATCCACTTACGTGACTGCATTTCTTTTTTTACATGGGGAGATAGCCAAAGAATAGCTATCATGTTTGGTATGCACATAAGTGCAAATGCTAGATCAATTACACCTATTACAACCTCTACTGTAACTATAGCCGAAAGAACTATGCTGCCTATATAAAAATAGTTATAAAAACGACCCCATTTAGGATGTGTTAAAAAACCAAAACATTTAACTCCATAATATGAATAGGTCAATAAGGTGGAAATTCCAAAAACAGAAACCACAAATAAAAGTAAAACATCACCGAATCCAAAAAATAATATTCTAAAAGCCTCTAGAGTAAGAACAATTCCATTGAGCTCAGGTATTTTATAAGCACCACTTATGATTACAATTAATCCTGTTATACTACAAACTAGTACCGTGTCAAGTAAAGGGCCTAACATTGCAACCAATCCTTCATCTGTTCCTTTAGAACTTTGAGATTGGCCATGGTACATGGGTGCGTTTCCAACACCACTTTCATTAGAAAATACTGCACGTCGAACACCTAATATCACTAAGCCCCAAAAGCCACCAGTAACAGCAGTATTTGTATTAAATGCCTCAAAAAAGATCAGTTTGAATGTGGGTATGATATCAGAGGCGTTATTCATTAAAATAAAAACTCCCATTAAAAAATATAAAAAAACCATAAACGGAACTAGGTTTGAGGTAACCTTAACTATTGACTTTAGGCCTCCAAAAATAACTGTAGCGCTTATAATTGATAAAATTATACCTATTAAAATTTTCCATCCCAAATCACCTAATAAAACATATTGATTTGGCTCAATTACATTCATGAATGTTTGGGTTAATTGATTAGCTGTAAATGCTGGAAGCACACCGAAAATACCTGCAATAGAAAAAAATATAGCCAATGGTTTACCCCATTTTTTAATTCCTAAAGTCATGTAATACATTGGTCCTCCCAATGGATCTCCATTTGATTCTTTTTCTCTAAGCTGAACAGATAAAGTACATGAAAAAAACTTTATTATGGATCCAATTATAGCCGTTAGCCACATCCAGATTAAAACACCTGGTCCACCCATATGAATAGCAATAGCAACGCCTGAAATATTTCCTAAACCCACGGTTGCAGCAAGAACAGCTGATAATGCTTGAAATCTTGAAATTCCTTGATTTTCTTCTTTTTTAATTAATAAACCAAAAGCTTTTTTTATTTGTGTAAGTGGATAAGCTCTTGAATAAAATAAAAGAAAAAGACCACCTCCAAGAACAAAAAATAACATTATCCATTCTAATGGAGCAATCAATTGGGAGAGTAATAATTCTAGAGATGAAATTATTTCTTTCATTTGGGAAATTTACAAAAACTCCCTATTCTTTTACAACTATATATGTTGCTTTTACACCAGTTGCTAGATTCCAGCGATTTGAACCTACTAGTTTTCCTGAATGAGTATAAACTTTAAGTTCAGCAGTATTAGGACCACTCTCACCTTGATTCAAGGCAATAAAATCAATTCGATTAAAACCCTCTTCTAACTCAATATTTACTCCTTTAAAACTCTCTTCAAGTAATATGCTGCCCATGACAACTTTATCATTAACTCTTATTTGAATCATATCTCCATCAGGATATTCATGATCTCTAAAGACTACATTAATATTTTGATCTCCAGTCTTAAAATCTCCTAAATACAGATCATTTTGGGAGTAATCAACAACCTTATTCTTTTCTCCTTGTTTTCTATTCATTCTAGATGTATAGTATTCGTTTGGATCGATAAACTCTTCTTGATCCATCATATTTATATTTGAATTGTTTTCTTTATTTGGAGTCAAATCATTCAATTTAAAATTGAGAGACATATTTTTTTTTGGACTTAATAACAAGGGAGATTTTTCTTCAGGAACTATAATAACTTTTTCACTTTTTTCAGATTGAGAAAATATATTCAAAGAAAATAAGATGATGATCAAAGAAATCAAATTATGAATAGCCTTAAAATTAAAAGTGGTTGTCATTTATCTAAATATTCTCAAATATATTTTAATAGTTTCATAAAAAACAAAAAATATAGAATCTTAACAAACTCTTTAACAAAAACTTAAAACTAAGTAATAAACTTTTATTTAAGTTTTTGTAGTTATAAAAAATTAAAAATATAACTTATGCGTTTAAAAAATTTAAAATATGAAACTCGAAATTATCGATTGGTCAATTCTTGTTATTTTTTTCATAATACTTTTATCTATTGGTTTTTTTGCTTCTAAAAAGGCAGGTAGTAGCGTGAATGAGTTTTTTCTATCAGGGAGAAACATGCCCTGGTGGCTACTTGGAATTTCAATGGTAGCAACAACCTTTTCTGCTGACACACCAAACCTTGTTACAGATATTGTTCGTACAAATGGTGTTTCTGGTAATTGGGTTTGGTGGGCATTTTTACTAACAGGAATGTTAACAGTATTCGTTTATGCCAAATTATGGAGAAGATCAGAAGTGCTCACTGATTTAGAGTTTTATGAAATGAGATATGGAGGGAAAGGAGCTGCTTTTTTAAGAGGTTTTAGAGCGATTTATTTAGGAGTTTTTTTTAATGTTATGATTATGGCTACAGTTTGTTTGGCTGGAATTAAGATTGGAAGCGTGATGCTGGGCTTAACTCCTGTTCAAACTCTTTTGATTGCTTCTAGTGTAACAGTCGTCTATAGCTCCCTAGGAGGACTTAAGGGAGTAATTATGACTGATTTTTTTCAGTTTACTTTGGCGATGGTAGCAACTTTTTGGGCCGCAATTGTAATTGTTAATCTCCCTGAAATTGGTGGTCTAAATGCTCTCATATCTCACCCTGATATAGTGCCTAAACTTGACTTAATTCCGGACGTCTCAGATAAAGAACTGTTTTTAGTTGTTTTTTTACTTCCCATAGCTGTTCAATGGTGGAGTGTCTGGTATCCAGGAGCTGAACCAGGAGGAGGAGGATATGTTGCCCAAAGAATGTTATCTGCAAAAGATGAAAATCATGCTGTGTGGGCAACACTACTTTTTAATTTTATGCATTATGCAGTTAGACCATGGCCATGGATTTTAATAGCTTTAGCCTCTTTAATTGTTTTTCCAAATCTTAGTGATTTACAAACGGCATTTCCTGAAATTGATAAGGGAATTATTGGGCATGATTTAGCCTATCCCGCTATGATGACATTGTTGCCACCAGGACTCTTGGGATTACTTCTAGCTTCTTTGGCTGCCGCATTCATGTCGACAATAGCATCCCATCTGAATTGGGGCTCCTCCTATGTGGTAAATGATTTTTACAAGAGGTTTTTTGAGCCTGAAGCTTCTGATAAAAAATTAATTTTTTTAGGGCGTATTACTACAATTGTTTTAATGCTTCTATCTTGTTTATTGGCCCTTTTATTAAGTAATGCACTTCAAGCATTTTCTATATT
>Ga0209709_10000624_pt1 | contig 33364 bp, 26 predicted proteins | sample ArcticOcean_MG_C_2_FD_187435 | JGI IMG/M metagenome (GOLD analysis project Ga0209709, IMG submission 187435) | Marine microbial communities from western Arctic Ocean - ArcticOcean_MG_CB4_136 (SPAdes) (version 2) | ecosystem: Environmental > Aquatic > Marine > Oceanic | place: Arctic Ocean... | reverse complement strand
ACGTCAGCAGCCTTGGTGTAAATGCCGCCACCGACACGAGCAAAGAGGGCAATGGATGAAGCACCCATTCCGAATCCTGCAGCTGCGGAAAGGTTCGAGCCCTCATCTCCGGCACCAAGCCAGAATGCGACCAGTGAGATTCCGAGAAGTCCAAGGCCGCCAACAGAGAGGCCCATAACGGCTCCACCGTTGTATGAAACAGCCAAAGCACCAGCTCGACCGTCAGTCTTAGCAGCCATGGTAGTTCTGCCGTTTGCAGAAGTAGCCGCACGCATTCCGCAGAATCCTGCGATGACTGAAGCAAGAGCACCGCCAAAGAAAGCAATGGATGTATCCATATTATTCAAGAAGGCAAGAAGTGCACCGACGACAACTACGAAGATAGAGAGAACTTTGTATTCAGCCCAGAGGAACGCCATTGCGCCATCTTGAATTTCTTTGGTAATACTGGCAACTTTTTCGTCATCAATTTTGACTTTATTGACTTGTTGATACAGTACAAACGCAATCACAAGTCCGACAAGACCTGCTGCAGCAGCAATCATTGGTATATTATCCATCATTATAGAACACCTGTAATGCCGGCGACCAAAGAACCCTTCATAAGTGGTTCCCCAAAAAAATCACCCTCAGCACCGCTTTTCGGGGGGTATCGATTGATTCCGTAAGAAGGAACAGGTGAACTTGAGCAAGCAATTATTGAAAGGGGAGATACCACAGCGCTAGAATGATGAGCATCACTGCAGAGGAGGTCTTGGCCGAAATTGGCCCAGTTCAAGAGATCCTTGATGAGCACGATGGTGTTGTTACGGTGTTGGATACAACCGATGGAAATATCATGCTATCACTCGATGGTGGATGTACTGGTTGTTCTTCAACGCCAATGACTGCCATGCAGATTTACTATTCTCTGAAGAAACTCGATCACATTAACGATGTGATTTTTGTCAACGGTGAACTTCCGGAGTACATGCGTACATTCATCGATAAAAAAATGGAAAAGGAAGCTACGAGCACAGAACCCGTTGATACTGATTCGTCACAACCTCGTGGCGAAATCATCTGATTACTCTTCTTCGTCCGATTTACCGATGGTATGCGGATTCGCTCCAAAAGAAACATTTTCGCCTTTGATATTCATTCGAGCAGAAATGGCAATAACAATACAGATCAACGAAAGTGGTTTTGGAAGGTAATTCGAACCCCATAAGTCTCCACCAGAGAGTGAAAGCCACCAGAGTACGGCTGCTGCTGCAATTAAACAAAGTGCAATTATATTCTGAACGATGTTTTCTGCTTTTTCTGAGCGTGAAAAAGTTGCAATAAAGGTGAACAAAAATGCTGAAACACCGCAAAGCAATTCGGCCAGAAGTTCGATGGAATCGGGACTGACCATGGAAGGGCCTGTGACTTATGGTTCTTCAACATGAAGTTTCATTGAGAATGCAGAGAGCAATGTTTGAGAAGGGTCGAGTGTATCAGAGACCATGGCAGGTGGCGGTTTCACACTCCCGAAGGCACGTCCAAACGGTCCACCTTATTTTTCACGGAATCAAATCGCTTCGGTTCTGCACCAAGTGGCGGTTCTACTCGAACTCAATGGGGCAAATGTATTCCGTGTTCGTTCATATCAAAATGTAAGCAGAATGCTTGGTGGACTGACCGAAGATTTAGGTGAACTCGTAGCCACTGGGCGCTTGTTTGAGATGAAAGGTATTGGAAAAGGACTTGGTTCTGCCCTCACTCAAGCCATTGGAGAAGGGCGTTGGCCAAGTGACTGGGTTGACCTGCACGAACAAACACCGAAAGGTTTGATCGAAATGCTCGGCATCCCTGGCCTTGGGCCAAAGCGAATCAAATTGATGAACGAGGAATTAGGCGTTGATTCTGTTGCAACTTTGAAACTGGCAGCGCTTGATGGACTGATTGCCCCGATGAAAGGATTCGGTGAAAAGTCCCAACAACGGATGCTGAATGGTATCGAATTACTGGCGCGCTTTAGAGCACGGCGAAGACTCGATGTTGGGTTGATGTATGGTGAGGCTTTTCAAACCAAAATCGCAGCAATCGATGGCGTCATAAAAGCGCAGTTAGCAGGGAGTGCTCGACGTCGCAAAGAAACAATTGGAGATTTGGATTTGGTTGTCGCTGTCAAGGATGAAAATCGTGGAATGGTGTCGGAAGCAATTCTCGGGTTACCTGGCATTGCTGATGTGAAGGGTGCAGGGGATTCAAAAATCAGTATCATTCTTGATACGAGTGTGTTCGAAGGCGGATTCACTGTTGGCCATATTGACCCGAATGTATTGGATGCCATTGGCGGCGAAGATTACGAGCAATTGGAAAGTGGTGGCACGATTGACGCACAAGTTCGGTTGGTCCCTCCTGAAGTGTTCCCTTTCACCTTAGCCTATTTTACCGGAAGCAAAGAGCACAACATCGCCATGCGTCAACGAGCGATTGACCGAGGCTTGAAACTCAATGAATTCGGACTCATCCCCGATGCAAAGGCTGGAGATTTGAAAGGGATGGCTGCGGCACAATTCTCACTCCCTGCTACCAATGAAGAAGAGATTTATCGCCATCTTGACCTTGAATGGGTCACACCTGAACTACGGGAAGATACCGGCGAAATATTGGCAGCAGAATCCTCTGGATTACCGACGCTACTCACGGGAAAGGATATTCGTGGAGCTCTACATAATCATACGACGTTATCTGATGGCGAAGCAACACTTGAGCAAATGGCAGACACTGCTCGGAAAATGGGCTGGAATTGGCTGGGGGTTGCTGACCATTCACCCACTCTGAAAATTGCAAACGGTGCAAGTGCTGAAGATTTGCTGCAGCAAGGTGCTACCATTCGTGAATACAACAGCGCATGGGCGAATGAGGGCGTAGATTTCCGTTTGTTCCATGGTGTTGAATCGGATATTCTTGAAGGTGGAAAACTCGATCATCCCGATGATGTGCTTGGAGAACTGGATTACACCGTCGCATCTGTCCATGCCATTTCGAAGTGGAAGGCTCGGGATGAAGTTCAGAATACAGAAGAATTGATGCGTTGTCTCGACCATCCTTCGACCACCATACTTGGCCATCCGACTGGAAGAATACTGCAAGGACGAGATGGATACGAAGTGGACTTATTTGCTGTGCTCGAATACATGGCTGACCAGAACGAAGATGGCCAGTTGAAGGCTGTGGAATTGAATGCAAGCCCATACCGATTAGATTTAGATTGGCGCTTGTGCAAACACGCAAAGGGGTTAGGCGTCCCCATTATCATCAATCCTGACGCCCATTCAATTCGTGGTTTAGCAGATATCAGTTACGGAGTGATGGCTGCTCGTAAAGGCTGGATTGAATCGCAAAATGTCTTGAATTCCCTTTCTGGAGAAGAACTGTCTCGACGACTTGCTTGAAGTGATTCAAACCACACCTTCATGTCACACCGCTTGCTGGCAGTGGTATGCGTCTCTTGAGAACCCTCATCATAGGTGCTGTCATGCTGATTCCTGGCCTTCTTTTGGCGATGCTCATTTGGTATCTTGCTGGTGAACCGAACACTGAGCCTATGGAATCACTTATTTGCAACGGAATCCCACTTCTTTCAGTATCGCTGGGAGTACTTTTCGGATGGAAAACCGGTGAAGCCTATGCTGTCCAAATTGAATCTTGAGGTGACTCAATGTTCAGTGTCAAGATAGAGCAATGGTCCGAACTTGCTGACTCTTTTGAATCCTTTTTCCTCTCCATAGCTGGCAACGTAGAACGGAGTGAAGAACACCTCTGCTTCAGTTCACCACCTGAGAAAGTCGAAACAAGTCTCACTCTTTATCGAAACGGGAAATTTGCAGCAGCAATGCCATTGCATGGTATTAATGCTAAAGTGGAGCGCGTTGTGTTTGAAACTCAAAAATCGGAAGTTCAACTTCTCGGAAAAGATGTCAACTACGTTTACCGAGTACCTCCACAACTGTTGACGCTCCAAGGTGAATGAGATGAAACGCAGCGAAAAGGCAGAACGTATTGTTGCCATGCTGGAAGAACTCTATCCTGAGACGCCTGTTCCGCTTGATCACCAAAATGACTTCCAATTACTGGTTGCGGTATTGATGAGTGCGCAAACAACAGATGTCAAAGTCAACCAAGTGACACCGGCCTTATTTGCCAAAGCACCAACACCCGAAGCGATGGTAGAACTCAGCGTAGAAACAATTCTTAACGATATTCGGCAAGTCGGATTAGCCCCTACAAAAGCAAAGAATATCCGCCGGTTGTCTGAATTATTGATTGAACGCCATGCTGGAGTTGTACCTCAAAGTTTCGAACATCTCGAAAATTTACCTGGTGTCGGGCATAAAACGGCGGGCGTTGTGATGGCACAATCCTTCGGAGTTCCTGCTTTCCCGATTGACACACACATTCACCGCCTCGCTGCCCGTTGGGGTTTGTCCAATGACACCACTGTCGAACGTACTGAACGTGACTTGAAGGCAATATTTCCAAAGAATTTATGGAATAAATTACACTTGCAAATCATCTTTTTCGGGAGAGAATATTGCCCCGCACGAGGACATGACCTCACTCAATGTTCAATTTGCTCATGGTCGACCACAAAAAAGCGTATTGCCCTCGAAAAGAAACGTTGACCTCAGAAGAGAGAGATTTGTTGAGAGACAATACTGGTAAGCACCAAAATCCCAACGATGACTGCTGTAACTCGTAAAGCAGTGTGTTCATTTTTCCCATCATGAGATTCACGAAGCAAAGCATAGCCGATGAGACCTAAACCGAAGGCTTGTAAAATACTCCCAACTGAAGAAATAACCCGTGTTAAATCAGTATGTGCTTCGGTATCATCTGCAATGACTTCCGCAATACCTTCTTGTTCCATGTTGTAATCAACGATCGATGGTGGACCAAACATACCGATGACTTCGATAAATACCACTGAAGCGAGAAGAAGAATCACACCGAGCATAATCCAACGGTGAAAGGAATAACTCATTGCGGATTGCTGGAAACCCGCTGCAGGTTGATACGGAGACGTAGGTGCGGCAACCGGCTGAATTGTTTGCGGCACAGGTGGTGGTGGGAGGCTTTGCATGAACTGAAATCTAACAACGGGGTTATTGTTGTTGGGTTCTCAAACATTGAAGAGTGAGGATGCCGTTGAAAGAACGAGTGAGGTGAGGTATGAAGCAATACCTGCAACCCAAAGCAATTGGATTGATTGACCAAGAGCGGTCGTAGTTCCTCCCCCTCTTAATCGGTTCGAAATGACAGAAACAGCCCACACGAGAATAAGAATTAAGATTGATACTATGATCTTGAATAATCGAATATTTTCTTCGACTCCAGAAGCATCTTTCATAATTGGAAGAGAAAGTCCCGCACCGAATTCGGAAAGCACAGTTGGACCAGTATCAGCTAAACTCGAAGCGACACCAGCAATCGAGTCCCCAAGTTTTGTGACAATCGCAATCGTGACATTCAAACTGGTGACACAAGCGATGAGCAAACCAAGTGCGACTCCACGCATAGTGTTTGCAGACAGCGACCTTCGATGGCGCAATGAGAGCAAACTTCCAACTGAACGTGAAACCAATTCCGCTGTACGGGCTGGCTGTCCCGAGGAATGTGATCCTTCGATGTAAATTCGAGTATACCGTGAAATAACTGCTGAATTGGTATCTGCATTGAAGTAGTCCCAAGCGCGGTCAGAGTCAATACGGGTAGAGAGACGACGTTCTAAACGGTCGATAGAATTGTCAAGCATTCCGAAATCAATACCTCGCAATGCCTTGATGGTGGCTGAGGGTTCAGCCGAACGGGCCTGTGCAGTCCCACCTAAAGCACGAATGAAATCAGGGTATGTTTCATCACGGCGAAGGATTTGACGTTCTTCCCGAGCAACCATGAGCGCTGGGACAAGCATCGGAGAGAGTGGGGCGGCAATGAAAAGAAGACCGTAGCGATCCCATTGTGCAGTAACAGCCTCCCATGCTGAGAGAATGGTAAATAATGTCACTACTAAGAGAAAGGCTGTGAGAATACTTGAAGCAACTAAAGATCGGATGAAATTGATACGGAAAGGTGTATCAAGATCGTCACGAGCAAAGGTTGGGTCTTCTGGAATCGTAGCACGGAATGCGAATACCGCTCCAATTTGAATGATTGTAAACAGTAAGCCTGCTAGTAGTAAGAAACGCATTCGACTCGCAACCATGATCGGTGTATCGCTGGCAGAACCAACTTCGAACAAGACCAAATGAATACCTGCAATGACCAAACCAAAAAGTCCGGCAGTGGTCAATGAAACATAGATTTCTTTCATCGTGTCTACCGATTCAAGACGAGTATCATACAAGGTGGCGTATTGCTCTGCAATCGTTTCTTGCTCTGAGCGCATGAAATCATCAATTGCCTGACCTGCTTCTATTGAAAACGCCATACGGTCAAGGAAATCGGCCCATAGAGGGCTCGGACTTTGTTGTGCCACAATTCGAGATGCTTCAGGTAACGAAGTATGCCATTTCTCGACTAAAGTTTCGATGCTCTTCACTTCCTTTGCCAATTCCCCATAATCGCTCATTTGCTTGAGAATGTCGAAGATCGATTGTGCAGCAACTTCGCCCAAAGAGAGAATACCCATTCGTGTGATGAACATATGCATTTCTTTTTCGATTAGGTTTGCTGCTCGACGAACTTCTAGAAGTGGGAACCCCAACGCTGCACCACCAGTAATAATTGGTAGAAGAAGAATGAAAAGAACACCTGCAGAGCCGGAGAAGAGGCCTTGTTCACCCGTCCCCCCGGTCACGGAAATGAAGACGAAGGAAAAGATAAAACCCGCAAGGGCAGCCCCTCCGACCATAAAGACCAAGAATTGAATAATTGGAATTTCTACGCGACGTAGAGCGATTTGCCAGTAAGACATTCGCTGCATACATCATCCCTCAATCATGGTTTATGCCTTTCCAAGTATCCACAGACTTGTCGAAATATTCCCATCCACTGTTGTAGTAAATTCCGAGCAAATCAAAGACGTCATCGTAATGCGTTAAATCTCGATCAACCATGCGTTGAAGAGCGTCAGCACGCTTGAGCATTTCATCGTAAATATCACGCTTGTTGGCAAAACCAGCCATTGCAGCGATTTTGTTTTCGAGCAAATGGCTTTGGAACATTCCTCGGAAATAATGCTTATCCTTTACAGGGTCCCATTCGAACATTCCACGTGTAAGGACACCGTCGCTGTGTTTATTGTAACCGATGACTTCATCGATACCAGTGACACGCCGAGCGATTCCACCACCAGGTGCTTCCACGACTTCTTGGAAAATTGCAAAATTCAAGTTATCGAAGAAACGAATCGGGACATTGATTGGGTCACCTGTAAATCTTTGAATCATCTTTACGATTGATGATGCGTGGAATGTTGCGATAACAGGGTGACCTGTTTGCATTGCTTGGAAGGCTGTCGCCCCTTCAACACCACGAATTTCACCAATAATGATGTATCGTGGACGGCTACGGAGAGCAGCTTTGAGGAGGTCGAACATTTCGACGCTTGAATCTTCATTCTTCGACTGCCGAGTGACCAGTCGTTGCCAAATCTTGTGTCGAACTTTAACTTCCGGTGTATCTTCAGCAGAATAGATTTTGACATTGTGGTCGATGAACGGTAAAATCGCATTGAGTGTCGTTGTTTTACCTGATGCTGTTTCTCCTGAAACCAGCACTGACATACCATATTCAAGACAAATCCAAATATAAGCAGCAACTTGAGATGAAATCGTACCCCATGCAATCAATTGAGTAATTGAAATCGTTTCTTCAGCGAATTTACGGATAGTAAACGATGGACCGAGCATTGAAACGTCGTCTGAGAAAATAATATTGATACGAGAACCATCAAGCAATGCACCATCGATAATTGGTCGGTTATCAGAAACTGGGCGTCCAATACGTTCCGACATTGCACGCAAGAACCGAGCGAGGACTTCTCGGTCTCGGAATCGTATGTTGGAAGTGACCATTCCAAACACTTTGTGATCCATATGGATATGCTTCAAACCAATTGAGTGAATATCTTCCAGCATCTCGTCAGAGAGCAAAGGTTCCAATGGCCCGTTTCGAATCAGGTCACGGATAATGGTATATTGCAATAATTCACGTTGCTCAGGAGTTACAATCATTCTCTTGTCATCCAAACCCATCATTTCCCACATCCGCCCTTGCCGACGTACATTGGTTGTGAGTTCGGACTCGAGTACCGTATATTTCTCAATCATTTGAGAAAGAATTGATTCGAATTCATTATCGGTCGTAAAGGAAGGAGCAGTTGGTGCTTCTTGCAAGAGAATTTCAACCAATTCACGACGAATGTTTTCTTCTTCCTCGGTCAATTGTGGCTCCAATCCAAACCAAAGAACCTGCCCTCCACCTTCTTCATCAGCCGGTGGCTCGTAAATATGGATGAAAATAGGCTCTTTCGCAAGATAAATCAAATTAAGAGGGCGTTGTTTTTTGGCATCTCTGTCAAGAGGTCCGTAATAGACCGGGCGAGTGCCATATTGTGCTTCGAAGTCACGAACCCAATTGGCTACGTGAGGATAAGCATTCATGACGCTATTAAGGTCGCCCTTAGCAAATCGAGTTTCATCTTCAGCCATCAAAATACCTCCATCAGCTCACTGCAGTAATATCTACGATGAAGCCCATACTTGGTTCAACACGCCATCCGATTGATGTTTGAACTGGTCCTGCAGCACGTAAGTAACGTGTTACGACAACGTTACGTTTGATTTCGCCTCCAATCATCGTTGTCATGAGATCCAAGACGACTTCTGCTGAACTGCGAAGGTTATGCATCAATTTTTCATCCATTTCAACGGGGTCAACACAAAGCATGAGTGAACGGCCTTGAGATGAAATTTGACGAAGCCGTTGCATTAATTGGAACCGACTCGCGTCATCAAGGTCAGAAGGCATCAACGAACTTGCTGAATCAATAACGACGACATCGGCAAGTTCGACTGCTTCAGATTCGAGGAGTTGGATGAGGCCCACATCTGGTGAAGATTCTGCAATGGAACCAAATCGACTGAAAACCATAAGTTTTCCTTCACGGATAGCGTCTGTAATTCCGTATCCAATCGATTCCATTTGTTCAATCCAACCACGTGTGGTCAGTTCAGTGGTGATGACAAGTACTTTGACGCCGTTTTCAACCATTCCATAGACAAGACGTTGCGAAACCAACGATTTACCGCCACCGACAGCACCTTGGAGAACATAGAGAGAACGATTGGGAAGGCGAAGTCCCATCGAATCGGCAAGTGAATCTGTTTCAAGGTCGTACGGAAAACCGTCCTCAACGGGTTTATGTGCCATCTTGAATGGATCGCTTTCATTCGAATTATTCTTCATTCAACCGCACCTCCTCGTTCATAGTTGCACTCATTGAGATTCCAGATATAATCTCAGATCTCGCAATCACATAAATTGAAATTTCTTGGCCATCGGTAAAGTCATTCGCTCCAACTTCGAGCGTCACTTCGAGTAACATATTCGGATCCCAAGTTACTCCGCCTGCTGGAACAAATACAGTTGAATCAACATCGATGCTCACTCCGTCTACAAGAATTGCAAGAGAGGATTCATCCATCGCATGAATTCCGGTGTTTTGAATGTAAAATGTAATATCTTTTGGACCAGGGTTTGTCGAAAGTGACACCATCATTGGGTCACCTGCAAAATCAATATCAATTTCGGCAGAAAGTTGTAACCCTTCTTGTTGTTGTTGGATAACACGAGAACTTGATGACCATTCTTGGATAAGAACAGCACTTACAGCGCTTGAGATCAATAATGCCGTAACCAGCATTATGATTGTAGATGCACCGCCGTCTGCCATTCAAACCCCTCAGATAGATGTAATTACTCGAGACACACTTGTTTCACCAACGGTTAAACTCATCCGAGTGTGATCGTTGGCATCGTCCCAAAAGAGTTCAACTGTCTCGCCCGAAAACCAGTTTTCAAATTCTTCAACAACAAAACCAGCAGATGCAATCGTTTGAGGCGAGGTCCCATCAAAGAATAACCAAGCCGTGTCTGTTGAGATAGTTTCAGCACCATCATTTGTTAAATTCGCAAAAAGGTAACTCTGCGTGACTACAGTGAATGTAGGAGATGTATCGGTCTGCGCAAAGACCGTAATGTCAGTAGGAACTACAGAACAACTGCCAGAGTTTTCAATGGTAACACTGTCTTCAATGATACCTGCGTCAACGGTGAAACTTGCACTAAATCCTGGACAACTTGAAGAGGTGAGAAAACCGTCGAAATAACCGCTCCCTCCATCTGTAACTTCTATTGAATGCACGGCAATTGGAATAAAGTTGGCATTATCAATCGTGATGATTGGGTCGGATTGCTGAGCGGATTCAATGGCTTCCAACGAGGAAGCCGTTTGTTCACTCAACGTAGTGATGGCCATTGAAAAGACCACCAACATAGAGATCCCAACAATGAGACCCCCAATTCCGACCGAAGCACCCATATCAGACTTCACCTCGAAGTGATTTCACGTTTCGCCATGAACTTACAAGCGATGAAAACGTGAGCAACTCCTTGTGCGTCAAATGGTCATCGAGGGCTGCTTCTGATTGTCCTGGTTCTGCAAGTTGAACAATTGCGAGTACCTTTCGACCTTCATCATCGGAAAGCATACCGGAAGCCATCGCTTTCTGAGCAAAACTTACGGCTGCCATGCCCGACATGTGGTCGAGTAAGAGGGCTGCAATTGTAGGCGCACCTACTTGATTGGCATCGGTAGTTGCACCAAAGGAAGGTGCGTGCAAAAATGGATTTGCAGCCAAAGCTTGTGCTTCATACAGTTCCACAAGTGGAGCCTCATCGGTTCCCATCATTCGGTCAGTACCGGATGCTGTGATTGTTTCTCCTGAAGCGGTAATGATCGTGTCACCAGCGTGAGTGGAATGTTCACCATCACCTTCTGAAGGTGAGTCATCACCATGAGTTCCAGACAGATTTTCACTCAATCGAACTTCCACCATGCGCAAAACATCTTCAACCATGTCAAGACGGTTACTAATCAAACGCTCAAGCCCTGAAGTGTCCACGGTTGTGTTCACTTGGGTTGGAGCGGCAGCAACGGTTGAAAGACTTGCAGCAACGGTCGGTACACTACCGAGACTGTTGAGACGAGCCATGGTAAGTCCAGGGCTAATGGTCCACGCGTCTTCAGCGTTGAGTTCTCCTTCCTCGGGAAGCGGTACTTGTTCAATGGCAATGTTTGCCATTATTTTGAGGCGCTCTTCGGTAAGAGCTGCGTCCGCATCCTGATTTTGGGCTGTATTTTTACTAAAAGGCCATGCCATATTTATTCCTCCATGTTTGAGCTGAAGTAAATTACTTCAAGCCACCTCTGCACCAGCAGCAGTTGAACCAATATTGAGCGTCACATAAGTCGACCCGCCACTGCCAACGTGGATAGCAAGATGAACACTTGAATCGCCGTTGCTGGCTCCACAATCAACTCCTGGAATTGCTGCCATAATCCACAACACATAGGGTTGCTGTGGTTGAAGTTCAAAAGTAGGATCTTTCCATCCAGCACCTGCACTATCCATATCTTGGATTTGTGCATCAGTACCGAATTCTCCTTCGATTAATCCATTATCGCAATTCACTTGATAGGTAATGGTGCTAATTCGAACAGGACTACTTCCTGGCGCGAGTTGAGCGAAAAACATGTACGAAGTCGTATCAGGGAAGTCCGCGTTGTCGGCTGCACTCACAAATCCGCCATTGAGGACAAACTTGCCAGCGAGATTCTTCGCAGTATCTTCACCAGTTGTTTCAGCATTCTGTTGTAACTTCTCTGCTGTTTGAATAATGACTGCTGCTGCAACTGCTGCAACAAGAATGAGAGCGATGAACACAATCATTGCGCCAATACCAATGGCTGCAATATTATCTTCTCGGACATCGGGTGATTCAGTCTTCATACAACCACCGACCCTGCAGAAACATCAGATCCATAATTCAATTTTTCAAAGGTGTAACCACCTGCTCTTGATTGAATTAATAATGTATGGGCTTCATTTACCGCAGGTTCACAAGCACCGAACCCAGTAGCACCTGATGGAATTTTTAGGTCATAGGTCGTATGAGCCTCTAACAGTCCCGCTCCAACACCGACATCATTACCAACGAAACCAGCCAAACCAAAAGTGCCGAAGACAGATGTATCCTGGCATACGATTGAATAATCAATATCTAAAGGAGAAATATCTGCCGACCCTGGGGCTAATTCGAACGTAATATAAAGGACAGGTGCGTTAGCCTCCTCAATCACCATGACACTGAGGACCATGACTTTCGAAGAAAGCATATTGGTCGTTTCTGCGCCTGTGTTCTGAGCGTTTTGTTGCAACTTCTCAGCCGTTTGGATAATAACTGCTGCAGCAACTGCGGCAACCAGAATCAACGCGATGAAGACAATCATGGCACCAATACCAATCGCTGCGAGAGTATCGCTTTTTTCATTTGTATTTTCTTTCATAATTTCACCTTTTGTAACCTCCCATATATGGGGGGGAATAGGATTGAATTCAGGAAGTACCTCCTGATTTCATGTCGATTCGAAGTGGCATTCGAATAATGGCCACTTCGTCGGGAACAAGACGTTCCACGAAAGGAATCGTATCGGAAGTATATCCTGGTGGGAACCATGGAGAGAGAAGAACATCGGCAATCGGTTCCATTGAACGATTCTGCGCCCGAATGGTAAGGAAGACTTCACCGGTTCGAATTTCATAGCCCGTGGTGATTGCAAGTTTGCGTGAGAGTGGCACCTCATCTGCAGATTGGCGACGGTTCGTAGCCACATTAAATCGAACAGGGAGATTTCCCCCCGGTGCGATGGTAGGAAGGTCAACAGAAGACGGAGTCGATGTCCAACCTTCAGGAACTGGTGGAGCAAGACGCATTGGAGGCATAGCCACTGGGCCATCATTGATGATACGAACAACCAGTACTCCTTCATCTCCACCTGCAGGCCAGCGTGTTTCCAACCCCATCCAGAAATGACGGAAGAGGAACGGATTGAGTGTCGAAGTATTCCCTCCAATCAAATCATCAACAAGGAATTCAACTTCTCCAGCTGCACCGCCTACATCACCCATTTCAGCAGCACCAGTGGCGCTACGAAGTCGGAGTAGAATCGTTTCGATATCACGTTCACTTACTTTCTTTTCATTCAACAATCGATGCAGCATTGCAATGTTGCGTCGAAGGTGCAAGACGTCTTCTTCAAGTTCAATCAATGATGCTTCCGCATTTTTTACACTTGCCAAAGCACGTCGAAGATTATGTGAATGTAAAAATCTCCTTGCTTCTCCGATCTCAAGTTCCGTACCTGCGAGTGAATTGGTATCATCTTGGGCAACACCCATCACGAGAGTTTCGAGTTGCCGAGACATTTCGATTGCTTCTTCAGACATTTCTGCCAATGCATCGGGCTGTGAATCCGTCGAGGAATGGCCAGTAGCACCTGGTGGAAGCGGAGGTGGAATGTCGGATATGGCAATAGGGAGCGGAGGGGGCGTTTGCGATGAAGGTGGAGGAGGTGGATTCACCTCGTCCTCGAATTGAGGGAGTACATCGCTGTTCTTTTCTTCAGAGGTAGGATCAACTGAATTCAGATTAGACATCTTCATTCACCTCCTCGTTAGAAAAAAGACCTTCAGGCTTTGCTGGTCTTGAAGATTCGACATCACCGAATATTTCATCGAGATCTAATCCATCGGCCGCAAGTTCGTTAAAGAGACGAGCTGGGTCGCCTAGGTCTCTCTCAAGGCGTATAGATTTCACTTCAAGGTCTGTAAGACGGCCATACAAGGAGCCATACGTTTTATCTGCTCGCTTGATGAGAATCCAGACTCCTACGATGATAACGGTAACATATGCTACGAGACTAATCAGATTCGTTTGGTCGACTGGGATTCGAGGAGGGACCCCTAGGACAATTGCGAGCATACCGAGAACTGGTACAGCCAAAATCACACTGAGCTGGCGGCGGGTTTTACCCAATTCGTCAAAGTGGTCGGTATACAAGGTGGATACACCTTTACGTGCCCGTTGGTAATCTTCGTGAAGTAATCTGAATTCCTCAGTACTGCTCCAACTGACTCTCCAAATCCAAAGTGCAGAGAGACCAAGGACGACAAAGCCCCACCAGACTTCATTGAACAGATGGAAGGAAAAGCCGAGACCGAGAACTCCGGAATAAATTCCGAGTAAGCGGAAATTATCATTCTGTGCTGTGAGGCGGAAGAGGATCAAAGAGACGATGAAACATATGATACAGGCAATGAAACTGTTTGAAACACCTGGCGACCATGAGGATACTACAGATTTGAGGTCCTCTTGATCGTTTATTTCAACGTTGTTTACCATGTATGAAGCATTAATCGACGCAGTACATTTCACATCTGCTGATTGTGACCACCAATCCACCGTATCTCCTGTTACAGTCCACTTCAATGAGAATCTCTCTCCAGGATCAAACTCTTTGATCATGACTTGAGACAGACCATTCGCAACACTTCCTGCGAACAGACGAGGAGTGTTATCAATATCAGTTGATACAATCAAACCGTCGCACTCGAGATAAACCATCGTATCAAGCGCCTTTGCAGAACCAAGATTACGAACAAGCACCGTAATTGTGCTCTCTGCACCTTCAACGAATTCGCCGGAAGAAGTAATACTTACAATGGCCGGATCTGCAAAGACCGCCAACACGAGGGTGAAAGTCTCTTCAGTATATTGAGTGAAATTAGAGTTTTCCTCGGGGTGATACAACCGGAAAGTCAAGTCCCATCCATCACCTGGTAGCATATTACCTCTAGCAGGGATATCTGCTCTGAGAGTGAATGATGAAGGATTCCAAGGGGATTGGGATGGAAGGTCGTATCGCGACGTGGGGCCAAGTGAACTTGCACCGCATTCTTGCTCTAAATCCAAGATATGATCGACAGTTGTGCCATCTTGTCGTGTTTCGACAAGAGTGAAATTCCAAGAGTAATTCAATGGATTTTGCCCGAGAGCAGAGATATCTCTTAGCCGTTCTGCGTTGCATAATTCGACTTGATAGGCTACATCAGAACCATTGCCGATTGGAATATGAGTGTATTTCATATCAAGAGCTACTGGTCCATCATCGTCTTCAGGCGTAATCCCAATGTCCTCAGTAGCAAAGAAGCGTGACATCACTAACTGAGTGGTAAACTCTCCAGTTCCTTCAATAGTCGAATTGACTGGGAGTAAATACAATGTAAGGTCAGCCGTTAATGTCAAAAGAGGATTAGCAACTGTTCCAAGAGCAGTAAATGTGTGGACTGTCGGGACATTTCGTTCAAGGAAAATCTGCGAAGTTTCGGTCAACATTTCCCAATCTGATGATAAGTTCGAAAGGCCGGGCCGGGTAATAGCATATTGTGCATACACAGTAACATCTTGGTTCCCTGTATTCGTAAGTGTCACTTCCCATGTACGATCAGCTTCGGGACGGAATTTCATTTCCGAAGGCCAATCATTTGACTCGACGATGAACAGTGGTTGAACTAACAATTCAACTCGCTTGGCACCATCATATGGCGCTCCAGAAGACAAATTGTTAACTGTAATTGTGAGATCATACGAATCTCCCTTCGTCAAGGAGGTGAGCCCTCCAATACTTGGAACATAGACGATGACTTGGTCAGCAAAAGATTCGCCAATACCAATCGTTTGTGTTATTGAAACTTGGTTCGAAATGGGGCCGCCATTAACGGAAAGTGTCATGTTTTCAACTGTGAAATCAATGATCACCGTCTCAAGTGAATTACCATTGTTCAGGATTTCAAAGTCAACTTGCTCTTGCATCCCAGGTGTCACGGACATTTGAGAAGGTGCGGTGATACTGAAACTGTGCAGCGTGGAGATATTTGCAACGATGTTGGAAGAGAGCATGATTTGGCCATTATTCGCAGAAACAAGAACGGTGGCCATATAAAAACCATCGGCATTCGCACCGGAATTCGCCGTCATTTTAACTCGAATCGCCTCTTCATACCCTGCCGCGATAAATATTTTGGAATTGCTCGGTGATTCAATTTCAAAGTCGACGGCTCCAGCCAATGACGTATCAAGTGCGATGGTGAAGTCTGCAGGGGCATTTCCAGTATTTCGGATGTAGATGGAAGTGAATGTTTCTTCTGATATATCCATATGTTCTGTTTGATTTGTAGGGGAGAGTGTGGCGTTGAAAATTTGGCCAACAATCACATTGAACACAAATTCATCACCGATGAGTTGACCAGAGATTGGGTCTTCAACACGGACTGTAATGGGTTGAGATAATCCAGCAGGCGCCAATGGATCTGTCCTTACATTGAAGGTGACTCTTTGAGTGTGCGTGATGTTGCCATTGGGGATGCCTGAATCAATTGTTCCATCAGCGATATCGGCTGTGAGGTTACTGATTATTGAATCAGCGTCACTGAAGTTTGCAGTCCAGTTTTCAGGAAGGTTGTTGACAACTCGAAGGCGATAAGATCCCGCATCGTTACCGAGATTAGCGAAATTCATAGGAATGGCGTTATCCACGCCGACTGGAATATCGTATGGCCCGGATTCAGTGAATTCACCTCTGATGACTGAGGGGATGATTAATTGATATTGATGAGTACTCACAACTGTGACTAGACCAGCTGCAACAAGGGTAGCGCTGGGGATCGGAGTAACTGTGACAATCGAAGTAAAGGTGCCTGCAAGCGGGTACTGGCCAGATTGTGGCCCCGCTATATTGAGTGTAGTGGTTACACTCGAACCTGGGGTCAATCCCGAGTAGAGTGGATTTGAAATCGACACATCCCAACGAGATGCCTCACTGAAACCACCAGAACTGCTGGCAGTGAAACTCTTGGCCACGGTGATAGTAGCGTTGAGTTCTTCGTCGATAAGTGCGTTCGGAAGGTTGTGAACGACACGGAGGTTAAGTTCTGCGTGTTTTGAATAGACTGTGCCGGTCATTGTCGCATCAAGCTCTTCAGCCGTCAACGTATAGGGTTCTGTGCTAAGTCCAGAGTCAACGGTGATACTCGGTGAAACTCTGAGTGGTGCTTCATCGATATACGGGATGCCGCCGCCAATCGGTTGCGATTGAACCCAAACATCGATCTGTTCAAACGCCATGTTATGCTCACTGAGTACAATTGGGTTTTGCATAACCGGGGATACGATAAACACTTGAACAATACTCGAGGACCCTGAGGCGATGACGGGTGTAATCGAGGGGTTAACTTCGACGGACCAGTTCAACGCATTGACTGAAAGGCCAGTTGAGAGGGAGAATGCTGTTGCTACACTCCCTGTGTTCTCGACAACTGCCGAAAATGTGGCACTTTGGCCTGGAATGATTGGCTTAGGAGTTGCACCTTGGTTCAAGGTGACTGAACCATTGAAGAAATCTCCGACCATAACTCTTCCACTGGCTACAATTTGATAATTTGTAGGGGAATTAACAGACGTAAAGGTGAGTGTGATTTTGTTGGTATCCGAACGTTCAGCATCTGCAGGGACATTGACTTCCACTGTCACGAGGCGGACTGAATCAGGACTGAGAGTAGGGCCGAAATCTGGTGCGAACCCTGTTGTCCAAGCGGGGGTGGCGGTTTCTGTCATTGAAATGGTAAACAAGTCTGTACTCACACCATCGTTTCTAACGATGAATGTCAGGAGTGTTGATTCACCGGGTTCGGCAATCAAAGTAGATGGTTCAAGGACAACTGCATTATAATCTGAGAATTTAACCCAGGTTTCATTCACTGGAGCGACCTCACTCCATGCAGTACCGCTAAAAGTGACGGTTGCTGAAAGGTTCCACACGCCGGTCAAACCAGATGCGTCAAGACTAATGCTGAGAACGCCTGAATCTTGCACAGTCAACGCTGAAGCAGGGTATGATCCCGGTTCAAGTGTCAATGTATTGGAAAGAAGAGTTTGAGTCGTAGCGGGTGTTAAATTATCACGCAGTACAATGGTCATTTGAGCGGAAATAGTTTTGACACCAGAATTTGTAACGGTCACATTGAGTAAATGGACTGCGTTGGCCAATGTCATCTGAGAATTAACCAGAGAGGTTGCGGGGAATGTATTTCCGAGAACTTCACCGTAATGTTTGTTTTCGACCGAAAATGCGAGTCCGAGCGGTTGGATATTATTCAGTTGAAGATTACTGGGTTCATTCGAGGATACAATTTTGACCCGCAGTTCTTGCCCAGCACCTGTTGTAGCATTCCATGAAAAGGATACGGAGGTGAAGTCAGTGGTCCCGCCGCTACCGGTGTGCGAGCCCATAGAAACGGTCGAAACGTCAGAAAAACCGAGGATAGATGAGCCCTTGTGTTGGAGAACCAACCAAAATTCCCCGGAACCAGTGCCCATGGCAGAAACGTCGGCGGAAATCGTATGCCCACCTGGTGCGAGGTACAAGTTGTTGGTAATCGTAGAAGAGCCTGAATTGCCCAGCTGTAGAGGGTTTCGGAAGAAAAAGTCGAGTTGCGTGTTACGGCCACTGGCCGTAGATTCATCGTCACTATCAGCGCCAACAACCGGCAAGAAAGATGGGACGATAAAAAGTAAAATTAGGAGCGTTGCCAAAGTGGACTGATTGAATTGAATTTTAAGCAGATGACTCACCTCCAGGGGTGTCGAAACGGGCGATAGTGACTTTCTTTCCTTGGCTGCGCCATTGGAGGAGGAGTTGATCAAGTAGGCGTTCATGCTCCGGTTCAGAGATGCCAAGGCGTCGGCGCTCTTCCCAAAGTAGCATTTGTTCTGTTCGAGTCAAAAGTGCGTCGCGGAGGTATAATTCCAGTGTTCGCCGATAAGCATCTCGGTCTGAGATGGCGTAAACGATCGTATCACCAGGCAGTTGGTCGGCCCGGTTTTGAATGATGTTGCCAAGCATGAGTGCTTCATCATACGAGAGGTTGCGCTTATCCATCTCACTTTGAATTGTACTGGCAATGGTTTGCAGATCTATTTTAGAATTCGCGCGTTGGATTTGCTTTGAGTAGCGTCGACATCGTCGAGACATACGCGTAGCCACCATAAACCAACTTAGCACACACCGGTTATTGAAAGAATCGGTCGCCCATCACCTATCCACCCGTTTTGCAAGTAGGTGAACCCATGATGCATAAATGATAGACTCGGCGACTGTGAAGCGTTAAATTACTCGCTAAACTACCTTGATTCGGCCAAAATGATGGAAATGCAATGCTTCATGTCCCTTGGGCAAGTGCGAGCACCATGAACGAGGCAAGAACACATGAAGTTGGTCAAAGCGCCCCACTCTTCAATTGTGAAGATTCAAGCGGCATTGCACATGATTTAGAAACGTATGCCAAGGCGGGCAAATCGGTCATATTGTATTTTTATCCGCGTGATTCGACACCCGGGTGTACGACTCAAGCGTGTGACTTCCGAGATAACATGGCCCGATTAACATCGGAAGACTATATTGTCCTGGGAGTGTCGAAGGATTCCGAAGGATCTCATGAAAAGTTCATCACAAAAAAAGAACTCAATTTCCCACTCCTCATGGATCAAGAGGGTGAACTGCACGAAGCATATGGCACTTGGCGCCTCAAGAAAAATTATGGAAGAGAATACATGGGCTGTGCACGTTCTACGTTTGTCATTGCACCCAATGGGACGTTTACTTGGCTCCGCTATAATGTAAAGGCCAAAGGACACGTAGGAATGCTTCTTCGTGAACTCGGCTTAAACGAATGAGGGATCAAATGCAAAACGATGGTTCATCAAGCGGCCAGAGACTCGAACTCGAAAGAGGGAGTATTGCATGGACACCTTGCCATATTGGCAGAGGCACACGGATTGGAGAAAACTGTTCCATCGGCGCATTAGTTCATGTTGGTCGAGAAGTGGTTCTTGGCGATGAATGCCGAATTCAAGGCGGCGCTTACCTTGCTGATGGCTGTGTACTTGGCGACAGAGTATTTCTCGGCCCGAACAGCACACTGCTCAATGACAAATACCCTCCATCAGGAAACCCTCTACAATGGCAACCGGCACACATTCATGACGGTGCTGTAATCGGGGGCGGTGCAACAATTATTGCAGGGTGCTCGGTAGGCCAGAATGCCGTTCTTGGCGCAGGTTCAACACTTACTCGCAACATCCCTGACAACGAAGTGTGGGCGGGGAATCCTGCCGTTTTTTTGATGATGCGGAATACATATGATGAAAAGCAACTCCAACTCAAAAGAGAATCATCAACCAGTGAAGAGAGGTGAAAGTGTGGATCGAAAAGAAATTGTACTCGACTATCTCCAACGATGCAACACCTATGCTGAGGACTCGATTGCTCGGAAAACTGAACGCGGAGAAAAAGAGCAAACTGAATCATGGAAATCATATGTTCAATTCAATGAACATGCGATTGAAGAAATAAAAAATGGCACCCTTGACCACTGGTTTACACCTCTCCCAACCAAGAATATGGAAGGTGCCAAACGCATTGCTGTGGACGAACTTGAACATGCACAACGTGCTGGTTGGTTATCTGGCCTTTTATCGCCACGCCCATTGGTCATCGCATCAACTCAAGACGCACATGGGAACAAGAATCTAGCACCCTATACATCAGTCATGGCCGTTTCAACTGGACCACCTCTCCTGATTGCATCATTCAGTTGTAACCGTGAAGGAAGATACCGAGATACGCTTCACAACCTTCGGTCAACGAAAAGAGCCATTCTTCACTTCATGCCGAGTTCTCATTCAATTGTTGAGGCAATTGATGAAACAGCTCGCCCTTTACCTGAAGGAGAAAGCGAATGGAACCTCGCAGGATTCACCCCCCACGCTCTTGACCCCTTGCTCATCAATGAGGCAGTTGCAGCACTTGAGGTTGAATTCCTCGAAGACCGGCCACTCCCTGATGCAGTTGCACGTCTCGCAGTATTGAAGGTCACGGGATTATGGACAACAGAAGAGAAATTGCCTGCACATGGATTGGATATCCTGTGCCAGCATGGACACGACCGACTCACACCAGCACCCGATTCATGGGGCAAGAATGTGTTCAAACATTACGGTTCGAAAAAAGATTCAGCGTAAACTGACCCACATTTGTTGGAGACCTTGTTGTAACGTCGTTGTCGATTTCCAGCCAACGAATGATTCAGCTTGACTGCAATCTGGTAGGCGGCGTAGAACATCGCCGTGGTATCCATCTACAACCTCGACCTCCGGCAATTCATTCTCCCATGAGGCATCGCTTGAAACAATCGAAAAAATGGTTTCTTGCAAAGTTCGAATCGTTATTTCCTCTGTTGCTCCTATGTTCAAAGCGCAACCTGAAAGGGATTCTCCGTTGAGACTGTTTTCTTGAAGCCCTGCAAGGATGAAACCCTCAACGATATCATCGATCCAGGTGAAAGACCGAGTTTGAAGGCCACCGTTATGCAATTGAATCGGTTCTTTCGAAAGTATTGCCTGGAAAAACATCGCCACCACTTGACCATATTCATCGCCCAAAAGTCGTGGACCATAAGCATTGAAAGGCCTTACAATTCGGACATCAAGCCCGTCACGTGCTGCGTGTTGACATGCTACTTCATCGAGGTATTTGCTAGCACCATAGGAATGGCGTTGGTGAAGTGAAGGATCGGTAAAGGACATGTCATTGCCGTTTTGAATCGGTTGTTGTAAAGCCTCACCAAAGGCTTCTGGAGATGAGGCGAGGACATATCGCGCATTGTGAGCCATTGCTAATTCTAATGTTCGAAGCGTCCCATTGATGTTGACATCAATGACAGAGTGAGCTGCTTCGTGAAACCACTTGGTACCATTCACTGCCGCAAGATGGAAGATGAGTTCAACACCACCTAAGTGTTCAATCGCATCGTCTAAACGGTCGATATCACGTACATCGCCCTGCATGAATTGAAAGTGAGGATGGTCTTGTACAGCAGAAAGGTTTGACTCACTGCCTCGAAAGAGCGAATCATACGCCAAGACCGAGTGACCTTCTGCAACCAAACGTTCGCATAATGATGAACCGATGAATCCGGCGCCACCGGTAACAAGAATCTTCAGCGCACTCATTCGAACACCTCATTGAACGCGTTCAAGAACGGTAAGAGTGACGACTCCACTTTCAGATTTGAGTTCAATAAGGTCACCATCGTTAATCGCCATGCACGGGTCTTGGTCAAAACCATGACCATACGGCAATCCAAGCAAAGAGCAAGCGGGTAAAGTAAGTGGACAAACATCACGGTTTACAATGGCTATCGGGCCTTTTCCGGTGTACAATAAGCCCATCAAAACAAAAGGAGCCACCGTCGAACCTGAACCTTTTGGATAGATGAGAATAGTATTTTCAACAGCCCTTCCATCCAGTGGATGACCTGTTTCTTCGACGACACCGGTATCTCGGTTCACATACCCGAGATAAGTAATCGGGACATCGGTAACCATTGCTGGACCAGTGAGGCAATAATCTGCTTGGCTCTCTAATGGAGCACCTGTTAAAACAACATTATTTTCTGTTTGAGGGGTTTTCGAACTGGCATGTTGAGGTTGTGCTTTCTGATTCAAAAGTGGGCGTGGACCTGCCGACAACGTAGGGTCAAATGCATGTGCAATGCATCCTTCAATGGGCATTACACTCGTTGGAAGCCGATTCAAACCACTGGTGAGGTAATGTTCAGCCTTGAGCGAGTTGGTCAACAAATGATTGTAATGCGTACGATTGTAAGGTGTAACTTCCGGACAGGTATCTTGTAGAATGACGGCACCTGCACTTTCAAGCAGTTCAATACTGCCATCAGCTAATGCGAGTTCGTAATTTTCGCCACTGGTGAACACCCAAAGTCGTTGGTCTGGAATTTTATCACCCATCTCGGCATGAGATCGGACTGCTGCTGCAGTAATCCTAATTTCTTCAAGACTCGCTTGTGGACAACCAATCACGACCAAATCAACTTGCCCCATCGGTGCTAAATCATCATATCGTGCCTGTAAATCAGCAGCAGTGAACACTAATTCACCTTGCCAGCCAGTCTTTGGTGCAATCCATTCACCGTCTTTGTCACGTGCTAAAGGTGGGTCTGCTGAGAGACCTTCTGCCCAAAGCATTGGTGTGCCATAATTTGCTGCTGCTGCTGTGAGCGCCTTTTTTCGAGCAAAACTCGCTCGAGAAGGGAGTCCTTGGATAAACGGCATAGGCCCCCAAGGCACGTCCCATCCAGGAAGGACTTGCTTTCCGATCCAATCACCAAGTATTGACCAATCAGAAAGTGTATGAAGTTCACATTCTACCTTCACATGGATATTCGGTTGACGGTTTTGTTCGAGATGAAGCCCCCACCGAGGAGCAAAACCTGTGAGTGCTGTGGCAAGTGCAGAAAGACCTGATTCACGATTGGTAATCAACGAAGTCCATGTGTTCGAAAAGCATACTGCATTGGATTCAGCCCACGATGCGATTCCACTTTCGTCATCGACTCCACGGTCGTAAGGTGTGCAGGAAAGAGTGGCTTGAATCCCGAGTTCCGAATACGCTTCGACAATTTCAAATTGTTGTTCCAAAAAGTCAGGCCAATCGATGTTCATCTCTTTCATTTTCTCTTTATCGCAACCTGCAGAATTCAGAGTAGTCGGAATCGAAACTTTGCCATCACCTGAACTGGAAAGGTCAGACAAAAACCGACGTAAGCCGTGGCCACCAGTGATGACTGAAACACCAGACACGTGAGCATGGTCGACATTGACAAAGCCTTCAGCATCAGCTGTAACCGCTAAGTCAACAACCAAACGGGCTGCTTTTTGTCGAGTTGGACCTTCTTCACCAGCTAATTGTGCAGAAAGACGTTCTGGCATGTCCATGTATCTCTGCAGGAAAAGGACGCCTTTGAACTCACCCCCTTCAAAAAAAGACTTCAGAACATAGAAAACCACTCAATTATGGCTGAACCGAAGGTTTTGATACCCTTGACTGTTTTTAGTCAATTCATGTCAACCCCCCCAACAATGGATGTCGGCGCTACTATTGCAGGAGAACCTGTACGCAATCAAAGCCACAAGAATGTGCCACCACTCAACGCGAGACAACAGCCAAAGCCGAATTCAAAACCTCTGGTAAAATCCAAGAGAAAGTTCATGTTCACTTTTATCCAGACTTCACTCTTGGTACTCGCCCTTCTCTTTTCGACCTATTCAATGGTTCAGCTTGATTCACTTCCTTCGCAAGGCAGTAAGGGTAGCGATGCTCATGAAATGCTGGTTCGAACCGAAGGACGGGTTGCAGATTCGATCTGTACTGAAGGCGGAGCTGAAATTTATATCGGCAATGATCTCAATTCAAACGGTTATCTCGATGAAGATGAAGTCACTTCTTCGACAAAGGTCTGCCATGGAAAAGAAGGACTTTCGGGACCTCAAGGCAATCCAGGAACCACATTACAACCAGATTTGAGCCGAATCGAAATTGAAGAGTTGGGGATAGGTAGTATCACTTGTCCTACGGGAGGTCTGCTGATTCACAGTGGACTTGACACAGATGGTGATGGACAACTCGGTCAAGATGAAAGAGAATCAAGTGAGGCATTGTGTGATGGCTTAGTCGGAAGCAATGGCAACAATGGACAATCGGGTATAAACGGTGTTCAAGGTGATGCGGGAAGTCAAGGAGCACCTGCTTTGGTCGAACAACGACAACCGTCTCCTGCCGTGTGTCCTTCTGGCCTCATACTTCGATTTGGAGTCGATGATGGAGTTGGAGAAGGTGTGGCATTTGATGAACAATTACACGATGATGAGGTGCGAAGCAGCATCCAAATCTGCAGCACACCTCTTCTCTCTGGCCCAATTTCTGATTTTGCAAATGGCATCGCTGACGGTGTATCTCCAACTTGCGATGCAATGGCATGGATGGTTGAGCAACAACGTCTTTTGACCGCTGGTGTCAATGGAGTTGATGGATGTGAACTTTGGGTCAGTGAAGGATTTGAATCTTCAACCCAGTTCTTGCTCGACATCAATCCGAATGGTGATGCCTTACCTGGACAATACATTGGACTGAATTCAGTTCAAACGGCATACGGTGAACGGGTGTTCTTCGATGCTGATGATGGTGTCAATGGTCGCGAATTATGGGTCAGTGATGCAACAGTAACCGGTACCAAAAGGGTTGCAGCCAACGGAGATTCGATACCGCTCAGTAGTTCGACGAAAGTGGTCAAATGGGGTCAAGGCATAGTGTTTAATGGCGCCAATGATGCTTTGATTTGGAGCAACGGAGTGATCACCACTCCTGTCTTTTCATATCCCTCCTTTTCACCTGCCCAACAACAGAACCTCGATACGCTCTCACTTGGAATGGCAACGTTTGCAACCGAAATGCTGCATGCGAACGCCACCCACTTATGGTTCTCAGCCAAAGCAGGAAATGACATCGAACCCTATTTGCTTACTTTGGATGCTGAATTACAAAGTTGGGACCTTAACCCAACAGGTGCAAGTCGCCCAAATGCACCACTGTTGATTGAAGATGGTTTGGTAGCAGTTGCGGAAGCACAAAATGGTCGACAATTAGTCCGGCTCTCCAATGATGGAAACATCAGTTGGCTCACCACTTTACAGCACCAAGGAACTGGAAACCCAACGACTCGTGTTGGAGAGTATCTCGGCATTCACCAACTTGGAAATCTCCTCGTGTTTGATGCCTTAACTTCAGGAGTCGACCCCCAAGTATGGTCACACAACCTCTCTTCTGGTCAAACCCAGATTTTGTCAACAACCATTGTTGCACCAGGTGATTGGGCAGGTGGCCTTGTTCATCAACAGCGAATTTGGTTCGATTGCGTCGCCCCGAACGTGGCTCATGAGATCTGTTCATCCGATGGAACGGTAAGCGGTACCCGAGTTGAAACCGATTTACGAGCAGGGATGGCCAGTTCGAATATTCTCGAATTTGCATCACATGGAGAGCATTTATTCTTCCTTGGTTCAGGTCAAATCGATGGAATAGAGACTGGTTCTACCCTATGGCATGTACAAAAGAATGGCACGCCTACCTTAGCTTACGACCCGTGGCCAGGAGTGAATAATAATTCAGCTTCGGGGACATACGGCGAACTTTTGCTTACTGAACATCATTTGTTCTTCATCTCACACGATGGGATTCGTGGTCATGAAATTCACGCATGGAGCCACGGTGAACGAACAGGTGATTGGCTCATCTGGTCGTAATTATCGCAAATGGATACAATGAGGACAGGAGACTTCGATGACATACTCTGGCGACTGTTGCTCTTCAACGGTCACGGGCTGGCGGCAAGCAAAGCATTGCACCACTTCGGTCTGTTCAAGTTCTGAACTGAGGGCAACGCGATGGTCGAATACAAAGCAATCACCATCCCAATGGTCTCCACCTACTTCTTCGAAATAACCGAGGATTCCACCTCTGAGCTGTTTTACATTGGAAAACCCTGCATCCATCATGACGACACTGGCTTTCTCACATCGAATTCCACCGGTGCAAAACATCACGACAGGAGTATCTTTCATTGATTCAGGAAGGGATTCGACAGCTTTCGGGAAAGCACGAAATGATTTGATGTTCAAATCAAGGGCGTTGTCAAAAGTGCCTAATCGGATTTCATAATCGTTCCGGGTATCGATGATGGCGACTTCTCGTCCTTCATCCATCCACTGCTTGAATTCCGTTGGCGTGATTTCTTCTCCGGTGCGCTCTGCAGGCTTAACATGGTCAAGACCCAAGGAAATGATTTCTTTTTTGAGACGGACATTCATTCGATTGAAGGGTTGATATTCAGTGTGGGAGTATTTGAGACGCATTTGAGAAAAACGAGAATCTTCTTCCAAAAACTCGAGATATTGATCAACAGAAGATTGGGTACCAGCCAAAAAGAAATTGATTCCTTCAAATGAAAGTAAAATTGTTCCTTTCAGTCCTGCTTTTTTACAGATTGCACGGAAAGGTTCTCGCAAAGCATCACGGTCAGGAAGGTCAACAAAACGGTATCCTGCAATATTGGCAACCATTCCCTCCATGTCCTTCGGATTGAGAAGGCCTTTTTGATTCATTCCAAGCATCAACGACGCCAATCATGGCGTGAAGCAAGTGGTCGGCGCCATCCTTGGCCAAAGGCTCGAGAGGAAACACGAGGTGCAGGAGACATCTGCCAACGCTTGTGCTCACTTCGTTCTAAACGAGTCAGAACTTCAACCACTGTGCCGTGCTCAAATCCTTTTTCAGCGATGGCTTGAGCATCCAATCCTTCTTCGATGTGCGAATGCAGAATCTCATCAAGCACATGGTATGGAGGGAGTGAGTCTTCGTCTTTTTGGTCAGGAGCAAGTTCTGCAGAAGGGGGTTTGGTTCGAGTGGATTGATTCACTGGGGCAACACGGCCATTGTGCTCAGCACGTGAGTTGAAAATATCTGCAATTCCATAGACTTGCATCTTGTAAAGGTCACCGAGGGGAGCGTATCCACCTGCCATGTCTCCATACAGGGTGCAATAGCCTTGAGCCAATTCAGATTTGTTTCCTGTTGCAATCGCCATACGACCTTGTGCATTGGCGTGAGCCATAACAAGAAGTCCCCGCAAACGTGCTTGAAGGTTCTCTGATGCCACCGGGTGGCCGTTTGTGAGAACATCTCCAATCGATTCTTCAACAGAAGTATGGAATGAATCAATCGGAATGGTGTCAAAGGAAATCCCAAGTGTTTCAGCAGTAAAGCGGGCGTCATCAATTGAATGTTGTGAAGAATGGCGACTTGGCATTGCTAACCCTAGTACGTTTTCCGGGCCAACTGCAGCAGCAGCCACACATGCAGCAACTGCAGAATCAATGCCTCCGGAGAGTCCCAAGACAATGGATGAGATACCGGATTTACGACAATAATCCGAAAGACCAGTCACAACAGCGTCTGTAAGGTCTTCGAGTAATTCTTTATCGTATTCATGGCCTTTTTCTTCAGATGAAAGGTGACGGATTTGGTCGCTGCCGATGCAGAGAGCATCAGGGGATTCCGAGGCGACCCATGTGCAATTGCTGGCATCGTCAATATCGACTACAAGAACCCCTTCTTGCCATGCTGGAGCAACCACGACACGACCATCGGGCCATGCGACTAAGGAGTTACCATCGAATAACAAATCATCGTTACCACCGACTTGGTTCGCCAACAAGAAGGGATGGCCAAGAACCTGTGCAGCAGTCCGACAAACATGGATTCTTGAACTTAGTTTATCTGCATGGTATGGAGAGGCGGAAAGATTCACAGTTGCGTCCAATTGAACGCCTTGACGACCCCATTCTGCTAAATGTTCAATCGGATCTGCTGAATAAGCAGAGGGGGTCAAACCTGCAGCTTGCCAAGCATCTTCACAAACGGTGACTCCAAGGTCAAGTTGAGCGATGGTTCGAGCAATTCCGGACCGATTATCGGGATGGAAATAACGAGCTTCATCAAAGACATCGTAGGTTGGAAGAAGTTGCTTTCGGGCGACAACCTGCGAATTGGCGTTACTCGACAAGACATCATTCGAACCTGCCCGAACAACCCCGTTACCGGGTAATTGGCGACTCGATTGAGCCTCGATTGGAGAACCAACGAGGACTGGAATTGGAACCTTGAGGGAACTTGCTGTTTGTTGTGCAAGTCGAATGAATTCATCTTGGAGAAGGAGGTCACGAGGCGGATATCCCGAAATTGCTAATTCTGTAGTCACACCAACGCTAGCACCGTTTTGTGCTGCCAAATGCGAAAGATGCTCAAGACGCTGTGCGTTACCAGCCAAATCCCCAACGGTGGGATCTATTTGCAAAAGACCAATCATTCGACCCATTGTATCACTCCAATGCATCACTTGTGTTGGACGATTTCGCCTTCAGTATTCTTGTACCACCATTCGTTGGTAACTTTGTCGTGATACCACCAGTAGCCATCGGAACCCATCACCCAATCAGTTTCTTCAACGGAAACTGCTTCGGTTGTATCGACTGCAGCAACTGACGCTACAGCAAGAGAAGAAGATGCGTCTGATGAATCATTTTCGCCATCATCTTCTTCCTCTCCTTCACCCTCATCATCTTCGAATTCAGAGGAATATTCATCCCAATCGTATTCTAATTTCGAACCACGATTCAAAGTCATGCGCCTTGCCCAAACCAATCCGGTAAGAACAATTGAAAGGAAAAGAACAGCGGCGAACGTACCCAATACTGGACTCACTCCACCAAACACCTTCTCCGAAAAGGATTCTTCGCGCTGTGGTCGAACATCAATCGATGGTCCAATCGAAGTTGAGCCGCTTTCCAATTGAACTTCGACCCATTGCAGACCTGATTCCGAAGGATTCCAATCTGTGGAGACGGGTATTCCACCGCCTTCAGGAACTTCAATAGTCATGCGTCGAAGCATTGAACGAGTCCCATCTACCAGAACTTCTGTAAAGACCACTTCAACAGAACCGTTGAGTGTGCCTGTGTTTTCAACATAGGCAGTCACAATCGAGGTTTGACCGATTTCAACTAACAAACGAGAATAGCTGATTGACGAACTCTGCAAGGAATATTCAGGTTTGAGCCATACCATGTCCCAAACACCAACAGGGTTTCCAGCAGGAGAACCACCAAGACCGAGAACTTCATTGTCAGCGAGATCTCTTCCGATGACGATAACATGAACCGACAGACGGTTTTCAAGCATCACTGGTGTAATCTCGCTCAAATCAATCGAACTTACGACTTCTAATCGCAATCCCGAAATATCTGAGCCGATCAAGGAAAGGGGTTCAACTCCATTACGCAAACGATCTCCTGTTGCCTTTTCTTCAACCCACCAGACCAATTCCAGCGAATCAACATCGAGGCCACCTGCTTCTGAAAGAAGAATACGAACTTCATGTGATTCGGGTTCAAGAATAGAGGCGGGTCGAGGATTCGAAACTTCAACGGGTTCAGGGCCGGTTCCATCAACAATAATCCAACGGACTGATGTTTCTTGATCTGTTGCATCAATACCTTGTCCTTGGAGGCATCCAACGCTCCAAGTCATTGGTATGGTCATGGTTGCAGATGGTGCTTGTAAAGCGAGAGACCAAATCCCTTCAAGAGAACTGGCTGAAGTCGTTGAGCCTGCAAATAACACATCAATTTGACAATCGAATTGAGGAATCAGTCCTGTTTCTGAAAAGACGATGCTTCCGGAAACTTCCAACGGACTGTTCGGTGCTAATCGTGCACCGTCACCAAGTAAAGTTCCTTGTGAGAGAATTAGCGCCACACTGTCTTCAGGAATCTCCATTGCTGCAGAGAAGCGCCAACGGTGTTCAGGGAAGGTGTGGAAGACTTCTTGACCGGCTCGATCGATAACTCGAATTCCTGGCTCTCTTCGGGTTTCACCTAAATCAGGAGTTGTCCATGCCAATTCGATTTCGACATGAAGCGTCATGTCTTGTTCATAGGGGTCAGCAGGACCGTTCGCTCCACGCATTTCACATTCTTCAATCAAAACATGAGGGCTGGTCGTGGTACAATTGCCAGTCGTGAAGTCCCAGAGAATTGGGAGAGGATCACTGCCCTGATTCGATGCCAATTCAACGACAACGGTCGAGAAGTCGGAACCGCCGTTCGGTTCAGAGATATCAACATCGAATACATAGGAAGTTTCAGGATGGAGCCAAGGTTTCTTACCCCCTTCAAAAGAAAAGGCATTGGAAGCAACGGTAGGAGCACCGTCAGTCGCCAATTGATACATGAACAAGTGTTCTCCGGAAAGATTTGAGCCGCCATTCTCCAACGGGTGGCCGGCATTATCAGAGCCTGCGAGGTAGACTGAAACCTTCTGCCCAATGCTTCCACCGGTATCATCCATCATCAAGGTGTATTGACCGATAAGTGAAGAAAGGTCATTCGGAATATACAAACCAAGAGGATGGTATTCATTTTCGTCTGGCCAGTTGTCAAAGTTGTCATCATCGATCCATTCTCTCCAGACCATGGCATGGATATTTTGAGGTAAAATTGGCTGATCTGAGATTTGAATTTGAATCGTTTGTGTTGTTGAAGGGATTCGATGGTCATAACGGTCCATGTTTGTTTCGAGAACTTGTGGTGTAATCGAATCGATGTGGAAGGTTCGAGTGAACACCGCGGCAGACGTCGTACCGGAACCATTGATTGGTTTCACTTCGAAATGCCAAACTACGGCTCCGAAAGTGAAAGGAAGAGTGTCAGTAAGAGTCCACATGTTACCATCGAGCATGGTCGTATTCGCAACAAGGACGTCGCCACGATAAAATTCAACCATTGCATCACCATCAGCAAATGCATCAATTGTGTTCATGCCTTCAAAGCCAATTTGAACTCCGATTTGGATGGTCGAGCCTGCTTTCAGATAGTAGTCAGTTGGTTCAAGTTCAGTATTGAATGAGTTTGTGAAGATAACTTGCTTGATTTCCAAATCGTTTTCGAAACCTTGAGAGCCTGTTCCACCCCAAGTATGTAAGGCTGGAATTGAGAAAACTCCGTTCGCGAGTAGTAATCGTGATGAGACTTGAATGGTATCTGAATCTTCCCAAGAAGGTTCTATTCTAAAAGTAACGTTCATAGTAACCGAAGTACCACTCACAATGCTGGTCACTGCAGCCGTAGGGTGTAATTCGACAAGTGCTGAATCTCCGGTACCAATTGGAGAGCCACCATTGAGAGGCAGCAACCATGTTGCAGAATGTTCACCTCCAATCACATCAAGACGTGCAGATGAGGCTGATGATGAAAACACACTGAAGGTCGTTTCCATCGTTTGCCAGCGTTGGCTTGGCGTTAAAATTGTTGCATCGGTATGCATGTTTGCATTGATCAATTGAACACTGGAGGAAGTATTCAATCCCTCTATTGAAAGGTGCAATCCACCCGCTGTTTCTGAAGTCAGTTGTAAGGGGATGTTGTGTATTCCACCGGTTGCTGGCAAACCGTAACGAGCTCCATTCATCTCCATTACGAAGGATGAATCAACAAGTGCAGTTACACTGTGTGATGCCTCATAAGGTATGCCAAGACCCGCTAAAGTCACATTACCAGAACCAAATACTTCGAACTCCAATTCAGTGAAATAGGTTCCAAGCGCACTTACCAATGAGGTTGCTCCAGCCATTGCAGCATTCAAATCAGTGAGTTGGGTTTGGTCGAGAACGAAATAATTTGAACCGCCCTGAAGCGTCCAATTTGCAACAGTTTGGCCATTATGAACGAGTGCGACCGATGCCAATTCTCCATTTGACGATAACGCACTGAAACAAAAACTGCTGAGGCTGGTGGCCGGAACCCAAGCCTTCACTGTAGAACCCCCACCAATACCAGGGTTGGCAGCAATCGAAGTTTGACCGTTTTCAAAACGGTCTTGCCAGCCCCAAGAACCGACACGGGCATCGCTTCCGCCCCATTCGAAAATACCATCTCGAGCGAAATCAATTGCGGGGCCCGTTGGTTGTATTCCACCGAAAGCACCTGTTTCAAAATCAAAGACTTCCCAGACATTAGTGGTGTTGTTTGAGGCAGCAATAAATTGAATTTGATAGGATCCTACCGAACCTTCATTTCCAACTAAACTCATCGAGTAAGGGAGTGTGATATTGGTCCAGTTGCTTGTAGGCGAGGTTCGAATTTGAGTTTGAATGAAGTCTGATGTTGCATCAACATGTATCTCCGCAAGCGCTGCAGAAGCAGAGAACCATGGAGAAGTAATCGAATCATTGAACATTCCATACAATGAAGTCGATATTGCATCAAAGAGGGGTGCGCCCTTTGCAGTCCAGCCATGAAGCATTGGATTATTGCTAAACGATAAAGCATAATTCCCATCACCACTGATTGAATAAATACTTGGCATTTGACCATTTGGAGAGGGTTCTAAATACAGATTCAAACGGATCGATGTGACGGCTTGCCAGTCCAAAGCATTGAGTGGAATCCAACCCGTGCCACTTCCTTGCATCCCAACAATCGGAGCACCAGTCAAACCATCAAGAATGGTCCAGTTGAGGTTTGCTCCGGATGGGATATCCGCTTCGATGTGAAGCGGAGCCCATGGCCCTTGTTCGACATCTTGGAATGAACTTGCAGGGAAACCTATGGTTGGGCTGGTCCATTCTGCTGAAGGAGGTGTTGCAAAGTGCACATCATCGATAAACCAATAATCGCAACA
>Ga0209709_10000621_pt1 | contig 33563 bp, 57 predicted proteins | sample ArcticOcean_MG_C_2_FD_187435 | JGI IMG/M metagenome (GOLD analysis project Ga0209709, IMG submission 187435) | Marine microbial communities from western Arctic Ocean - ArcticOcean_MG_CB4_136 (SPAdes) (version 2) | ecosystem: Environmental > Aquatic > Marine > Oceanic | place: Arctic Ocean... | reverse complement strand
TCAGCAGGATCAGCCCATCGCTTTATGCAAGGCGCAGTAACAATGCCGAGGACACCTTTGTACTTTACCAGATCACCGACTTTCATTGATCACCTCTATCTGACTCGCCCTGAATGATGCGGGTTGGTCAAGCAAACTATACCAACGGGTCGGACCCTCCGAGGTTGATGCGCTTTGAATAGACTCAATCTCTGTGATGAGAGCCACAACGCCATCATATTTTATCTTTACCAGATCGCCTACTTCCATATATCTTCTTTTCATACCTATAACATAACACCGCGAAGCGGTTAGCGCCAGTTTTTTCGTGTCAAGAAGATGTCATGAGTTCCAACGATTTCAAGAATGATGGATCGGTTATTCTTCGTTCACCTCCGAGAAGAAATGCGTGATTGATGATGGTAAGTCCGTCATCTCGCCTAATGATGCTTTCACCCAAGTATAACGCAGGTTTGCCCTTCCAGTCTTTGAATGTATTGTGGGTGCATCGTTTGCTCAATGTATATAACTCACCCACTTTCATTCAACAACTCCCAAGAAGATGAGTTAAAAACTTGGTTAGGGGATTCACCGGCAACCTTGAAATGTGTGCCGTGTTCATTATAACACCACACCACAATACTGATCTTGCCCGTGAACTTGCACCTAACCAGATCACTTACTTTCACTGAGCACCTCTGGATCATTTTCGATTTGCCGGCCAAGCTCGATGAGTTTGCCATCAACGAGAACCTTCCAGTCGTATTCCAGCCTGTCGTTTCTCGGCAACTTTGCAATCAAGAGGGCCGTGCCTGTTGGCAGTTCCCAGTGCTTGCGACACCCTTCGGGCAGCTTTATCATATCACCTACTTTCACTGACAACCTCCAACCATGATTCGGGTTCCCAGTCTACTTTGCCTGAGCCTTTGAACCATTTTATACCCACTTGACAATCCCTCGGATGATTTGCGTGTGGATGCATGTCCACTACAATGCCGACGAGTCCCGTGTCATGCGTGTGCATCCTCACCAGATCGCCTTTTTTAATGCGCCTCATCGCTCACCTCTAAAGATGCGGTCAGCGAATCGCTTTGCGTTGCGAAGGTTGCCCATGTCGCCAATATCTTTCACCTGATCGGAGTCGGGATCATCAAGGTGTTCAATGGATTCTTTCGCAAACTTGCGGAGCATCTTGATAAACTCAATCTTGCCGAACGCTTCCTTTCGTCCCACGCCGCTACTCACATACTTCTCATGCATCAAACGCGCAATCTTTAGTGCGGCGTCGATGCCTTCTCTGTCCTCGGAGTCTATAACGATTGTCATTTTCATACTTATATTATAACGGAGTGCGGGGGTATTGTCAATGTTGCGCTTGTCAGGCGTTTGTAAAAGGAAAATTTTGGCGAAGAAAAAATCGCGAATCGGGCTGGTACTAATACGTTGCGCTACGCTCGATGTGGATGTCAAATCCCCACCCTTGAGCCTCGTTGTCGTCCATTTCCTCTCCGATGCGAACGAAGCGGTAAAACTCGGATGCATCTTGAACTTCATCGTCGCCATTTTCCTTCTTTTTTCCCGTGGGGATGGTTTCTTCATCACACCACTGGATGAAATCTTGAATGGCTGATACTCCCTCGTAAGATTCATACCACTTGATACCCTCCCATCGGAACAGAAACGCGCCTTCAATGTCGCAGTAGTCCTTGACCATTTCATCGTGGTCTGCCCAGCACATTGTACGTGCTTCTGGTGACTTTGCCATTGTCACCATAAACTGAGGCATAACCTCTGGACCGACTGCTAAAATAACTTCTGAACGATAACCCATATGTATTCTCTCCTTACTCTTATAATATAACCGGCATGGCTGTTAGTGCAAGCCATTTCTTGTCAACTAAGTGTCAACCATAAAGTTTGCTGGGATGGGCGCGACACCCTTGGGGATCTCCCCGTCAACAATGCCGCCATGCTTTGCTAACACGTTCGTCACCACCTGGACAGGCACATACCCGTAAACCGTTTGAGTCGGAACGTCGGGTTCCTCTGCGTACTGCATAATCAGCTCCTCTCTCTCACTTGGAAAACCCACCTCAACTTCTTCGTATCTGTCTGCGCCATTCATCCGAGGTGAACAATACGCTCCATCGTGCGCTTGCACACTCATCTTGAATCCATCTGCACACACAACCTGTCGGTTTCTGTTTGTTCCGGCTGTATTAAAAAACTCATTCACTTGCATTTCTGTCTCCTTATTCTTCACTTCACAAACTTCAAATCTTTACGCAAAAAATATCCCTGCAACTGTCCGATGGCACGGCCGAAGGTTGTTTGGTTCCATCGACTAGCTGGTCCGTCTTTCTGCATCCAGTTGATATAATAGTATGTACTTTCATTCTTGGATGTCCACGATCTGATATTGGGATTATCTTCAATCTTCACAACCAAGCCCACAAGAGGCTTTTTGTGTCTCCAAATCTTATCTTTCCACCTGAACATCGGCTCAGAACATAATGCATACGTTGACAACGTAACCAAATCACCGACTTTCACTGATCACCTCTAATAGTTTTATAAACTCGCATGTCAAATCTCCATCGTTCCATTGAATCTTAACCACAGTTTTTCCGTGATCAGTCGCTGTTGCTGGCGGTCCAATCTCCATAACAATCCCGTGATGTATATGATCATCCCTTCTTTTAACTAAACTACCCACTCTCATCCTGTCACCTGCGTTTGGTGTATCTCATATTGTCCGTGTTCATTCATCTCATGGCCATACTCCCACCAATCTTGGACAATGTCACGAAGCTGCTCACTACTGTACTGTATCAAATCTTCCTCGGGATCGCGAGGCATGCCAGGGCGCATATCTTCAAGTTCGTCCTCATCGAAGCCATCCACCAGATCCCCTCGCACTACTTTAATAGCCGCGACTAATGCACCCTTCTCGGTTATGTGCGTTGACAAATATGTTTCGTTGCTATACAGACAAGTGTTTCGTACTACCCAAATGTTCATGCTTGAATCTCCATTTGGTGAGAATCCAAGTTATAGTTACGATCACTCATTCGATCCCAACTGATTTCGCACCAATCACTAAAAATCTTCCAAAGTTGTTTACTCGTCATTTCTTTCAGCTTCTCTTGGTCCCATTCAATAGGTATGGGATTTGTAGCATCTTCATAAGAGTTCTCTACAACTTGCATCGCAGTTTCGTCATCGTCGATACCATGAAACTCTATTATATCAGAGATGCATGCCAGCGCACAACCTTTCTGTGTGAAGTGGACGGAGCTAAACATCTCGCCTTCGTAACTTCCTTGCATAACCCAAACTCTCATGCTACCACCTCAAACGCAGACTTCTCACCCCACAACTTATAGTTTGTCTGCTGATTAACAACCAACACGCTGTCGGCAATCATATCCAAAACCAGCCAAAGGCGCTCATCCCATGTCTTAACTAACGATCCAACTTCAATCATTTTCTCTCCTTTCTATACCTATATTATAACATGAGTGGTGGTGATTGCAAGGGGAATCTTGTCAAGAGGGTGTCAAGCTGTGCTGACAACTTTTAGCTTTGAGTATTGCCACCACCCCACCGGATTGTTCTCTGATGACCACTGAACCTTGCATTCGATTCCTTTAGTCTCAGTCACCAACCCAACGCAAGAAATGTCGCGTTCCTCATCGTAGAACGCAACAACAAGATCGCCGATGCCGGGGTCATCACTATTTTTCATCAATAGACTGCAAATCTATGACAGGAAGTGTAACCGAATGTTTGCCGTTAATCAGTACAACCGCATGCGGTTCAGGATCGATCTCGTTCCAATCTATCTTGCTTCCAAAAACATCTGTGCGCCAGCACTTCTTTTCAATAAGTTCAACAATAAGTCCAACGCGGTCGCAAGGTCCGTGAGCTGCCGAAAGTTTAACTAAGTCACCTATCTTCATTTATAATCTCCAATCTTTTTGATTGTTCTTCGGTGTAATGCCAGTGACCAGGAATACCCCCCCACTTGACAACTACGTATCCATCTGCGGTTATCTTTTCGATCTCGCCAACCGCATGCACATACTTCCACATATTCTGCATTGAAACTTTATCTCCCGGCTTCACTTACCACCACCAACTTCTCAGAATCAAGCCACCAAGTCTCACCATCATTAAATAATACCTGCGCTGATTCCGTGTCGTGTCCCGTGCGAGACATTTGCACTACAATCCCGTGTTCTTCTCGGTGATGATCCATACTGTCATATATAACATTTTCCCATCTTACCAAATCACCCACTTTCACTGATCACCTCCAAATACTGTTGTTCTATGCTTCGTCCATTGAGCCAATCGCCACTCCACATAGCGGTCACATACACCGGGAAGCCCGGTGGTCCGTTCCGGCTAATCTGTGTGACTATACCTGTCCCGGCATCAGAGCCATACTTGTGTTTTATCAAATCACCAATCTTCATACATATAATATAACACACCCCCTCTCTATGTCAAGTCAAGAGCTTGTCAAGTGTGTGACATCATAGTTTATAAAGTCCATAGTAACTTCATACCCGTCGCACCACACAATCCATATAGGCTGCTTGTTTTTATCAAGATGTTCCCATTCTCGGAGTACGATCCCAGGGTTCGACCAGTCATCGTCACCAAAGCCTATTGGCTTAAACGATATTAAATCACCTACTTTCACTTATAACCTCCAGTGTCCACGTTGTATTCCAGTCAATCGGTTGTTCTATCCACTCATCAAACCATCGGACATGCGCTCTCTTTTCATCCTTTGCCATGGCTAAAACAACGCCATGGCCCAGCCATGTATCAGGATCATTCCTCACTCTTACTAGATCGCCCACTTTCATTTATAACCTCAAAATCAAAACATTCCATGCACCGTTCGTCTTTTATCTTTCGCCGTGAAAGCTCAATAATCTGACGGCGGTGGTGTTTAATCATATTATGATACGATTCGATGCACCTGTCAATCAACTTTTCTTCATCGGGGTTCATTTTTATATCCTTGTGACATAAATAGTTCAGGCTTCTCGTTTGCTAATAACCCGAATGTTTTTTTCGTGAGTTATTTCAGTTAGAGTTCCATCAGACCACATTATTTTGGCGCCGCGATATAGGCGTGGAATACTTTGGTTGTGATCACTTAGTTTCTTCATCCAGGTTGGTAGCTCTTTTAGCTCAAGTATGATGCCGGTCCTCTCATCAGAATCCACATATGCAACTAGATCACCCACCTTCATTGTTGGGCTTTAACTTTTGCTGCGCAGATTATTATTGCTTCCTGTTCTTCGGTCAGCTTCACGACAAAGAATCGCGAACCTTCTTCAATCTCACACGGAAACGCTGACACTGGCATAACAGCCGAAGCGGCGCCGCCATTCGTGGCTGGATTTAAGTTCAACTCTACTGTTGCAAACTGCCCGTCATGCGAGTCAATGGTACCAATCAGTATGAATACTTTTAAGGCGTTCACTACTTCACCGCTTGTTTGACGGACTTGTGAATCCGGTTTCTAGTCTTCTTGACTTTGCGTGGATTATCTGCCATCCAGTTAAAGCCGGACCAAAGCCCAAAAATAATGAGACTATATTTTATAAGATCAATCATGTTACTCCTTTAATACCTTTTCAATCTTGGTTTTTAAATCGTTTGCTGTAAGAATAGATGAATCGCTAATGTTGTCCAAGACTTCTTGTACTCTCTTTAACTTGCCCTCTATCCTAATCAGAGGGTTGACTACTCCTATTCCAGTTTTCATGTAGTCGGGGGGCCGGCCATGGTATGACATTTTTTCCTTTGGTTGTTGTTAATGTTTGGTACGGGAGGCAGGATTTGAACCTGCGACCAATCGCATATAAGGCGACTGCTCTTACCACTGAGCTACACCCGCAAAGGTGGTACACCCTGTTGGACTTGAACCAACGGCCCTCGGCTTAGAAGGCCGATGCTCTATCCAACTGAGCTAAGGGTGCATGTTACTCTAATAATATAACACTCATCCTACCCAAAGTCAAGCGACATTTGTAAAAGAAATGTCAGATGCAAAATATACAATATGATTTCCCGGCATGATCATGAGCGGCACTTGCCCCTCGGTCGCATATGTTTCCTTAAACTCAACCCATGCATAGTTTTTATCATGCCGAGTCGATATAAATGTAAGCGACCCCATGTTTCCGGTGGCTTTTTCTTCATAAATAACTGTGTATGTCATTTTCTTTTTCCTGTTTGTTTGGTAGGCTCTCTCGGGCTTGAACCGAGGACCACCCCGTTATGAGCGGGACGCTCTGACCAACTGAGCTAAGAGCCTGTAAAATGGTGGGTGATGTGGGGTACGATCCCACGACCTGCGGATTAAAAGTCCGATGCTCTACCAACTGAGCTAATCACCCTTATAAATGGTAGCTGATGCGGGACTCGAACCCGCAAGCCCAAATGGGCGCGAGATTTTAAGTCTCGTGTGTATACCAATTCCACCAATCAGCCTCTCTTACTCTAATAGTATAACACCCGTAATCATGACTGTCAAGTGCTACATTCGTTTTAATTCTGACTCCATGAAATATCTTTTGACCCCATCCAAACACAAGATTTCGTAGACATATTCTTCCATGTATTCAAAGTATCCCTTATCAACATAAACAACAATCCCATAATAATAAATGTCTTCCAGCTCTTCTTCATAGTTATAACTGAACAACATTACGTTCTCGTAATCACACGCAACAAAGTCACCGATATTAAATAATGGCTGTAAACCTTCCACTATTTAATTAGCAGCGAGCGTGTTACCTTTTTATTTTAATATATCGTTCCTCAACAATAAACGGCATAGTTGCGCCGATGGGTAGAATCTTATACGTTTTTGCTCCTACGGCTGCGGACACGATCAAGTCGGTAGATTCGATGATGAAAGCACCACGGGCCACAAATTTATTTATAGTCTCGTTAGATTTGGGCCATGGAATATCATGCTTTGTCTTTGAATCGAAGATGGCTTTTGATTGTGTAAAGGATTTGCGAGGCAGGATATAATCACCACTGCTGTATTTAGCGGGTGCCTTGCTAACGCTAATAACTTTTTTGGCATACTTATTGTCTCTCATTTTCAAATACGCTGCGCGCTCCGGGGCCTTGCCTGACAAAATGTCTCGGGTAAGGCTTGAAAAGTATCCCGTTGTTTGATAGTAGTTTGCAAGCAGGTTTGCTTCTTCACTGTGCGCGTCTTCGTACACTTGCTCCCATGCCTCATGCTCTTTCTGTGCAAATGGCGAATTGCGCTCTAAAACCTGGGCGAGCAAATTCAATTGCTTAGAAGACAAATTTCTGTTTCTCTCAATTTGCTCAAGAATTGACTCAAGGAATCCGCGATCCCAACCACCGCACACAGGCAGCGACAAAGATTCTTTAATCATTTCAATTTCAAATGCCTGCATATCTTACCTCACCTTAATAATATATACCATCGCGGAGGATAAAGCAAGGATTATTTGTCAAGCAAGTGTTATTAATCTTCATACTCGGCGGCGTTGGTTACAGTGTCGATGTAGGAGGGGGGAACCTTTAGTACCACCACACGCCAGCCAGCCCATACCGGAACCACATCATCAAGAGGAAAATCGGGAACCTGCTCAACTAATCCCAAAGAAGGTACCGGTACTTCTACTTGAATTTCTATGACAGCACCGCCGTCGTCAGAAACTGCGCGCGCCTCAAAGCGCCCACCAAAGTATTCCTCTACCTTTAGAGCTAAAGAGTTTAACGCAATTTGTTTTGGCAGTTTTTCGCCGGGGGAAAGGATTTTAGTCATTTTTTGCCTCGCTTATTATTTGAATATCATCATGGTGAACATTAACAATATGCCATCTGCCGTCATCGCAGCAAACAACCGCCAAGTAATCTGGATCTTTATTGGAAATCTTCATAACAACACCGTATTTATATATAGGGTCCAGCCCGACTAAAATGTCACCATTTGACTGATAAGATTCGTGAGATGTAACCCACTTTACTAAAGATCCACGTGTAACTTCCACAAAGTAAGTATGATACCCAATCAAGTATTACTTATAAAGTTTTATTCTTCATTCTCCGGGCTTGTCTGGCGCGGTAAATTCTTTAGCGTCCTCAAAGGCTTTGTTACGTGCAGACGTACACTTAATACAGTTGCATACTGTGGCTTCTTGCTTCAGTGTTAGTAGTAGCTCATCAAAACCACCTATTAGGGCTTCTTCTTCATCAGACACACTTACTATGATGGGGAAGGTGGTCCACCTATAATCTTCCTTGATAGCTTTCATGTATGATTTGGAAAAATCTGTTTGTATAAAAACATATTCTTCTCCTAAATCCATTAGGGTTGCCTGAGCAAGCAGACAAGAAGGGCAGTCTGTGACTCCATAAATCAAATATACTTTTTCCACTTAGTCTCTCAGCTTGGTTTTTAGAATGGTGACCATTGATTTGTTTGAGTAATAGTTTACTTTTAGATCAATTTCACCTTTGAAGATATTTCTCACAAAGGTCAGGTTAGGTTGCATACTCTTTTCGTCGTAAATTACATAGACACCTTTACCGTCTTTGTTGCAAATTTTCATAGCGTCCTTGTGTGCCGATTTAATAGAAGAGTAAACTCCATAAAGATTTTCATTTTGCTCAAAAACGCAGTATATATATATCTTTGTCATTGTAGGCTTTCATCATGGCCCGCAGATGCCAGTGCAATACTCAGAATACTATTGTAATAATCCGATTCCTTCATTAAGTCTTCAATATATTCTGCATCTGATTCGTTGTCAATGGCTTCTTGGATTTTTCTATCAAATTCTAAACAAGCCTCAAGAGATTGGGATAACAAGTAAGACTGATATATTCCGGTAACAAACCTCTCTGTGCTTATGCTGGCCGATAAAAATGGTCCCGGGATCCTTACTAAGTGGTCATTCACTTTTTTTCTCCGAGGAAAGATCACCAATCAATGACATCATAAACTCTTGTTGAATTTTGCAGTCCATAAGCTCCTTTCTGATCGTTTTTTCACGCTCTGTCAGAATCTGTATTTGTATCTTACAAAAATCAAAGACTCTTTTTTCAACATCAATCATTTTCCTCCCTTACAGCCACCACAGCCAATTTGGGAACGCTTACGTTCCTTGCGGGTTAGATTGATTTTCTTAAAGTGTGCAATTTTATCTTCCATAAGACGGCCCTGCTTCAATGCTCTGATAAAATTTTCGTCTTTGTTAAATGCACCGACCATCACGATTGCTTTCGATGGTTCGTGGTAAACATATTCCCCGGGGAACACATCCATCCCGTCAATAATTTCTGTAAATTCCATTCATTCCTCTTTGATATTTAACATGTTATCATATGCTTGCGTTTTTAGTTGCTGCAATAGATCCAGTATACCATTTCTTCTAAGAATCTTAAATGCTATATTTTCAATTGAGAACTCTTGTTTAGGACTTTCAAGTCCTGCGCGGCGCATGTTCTTGATTTTTCTTTTAAGGCGGTCCACATTTTTAATAGCAGAGCGATATTTCCCAGCAATTATCATGTTATCGGTTATATTAACTTGGAATTCTATATCATCAGCCTTTCTTCTGGCACCCGTAAAGTCGATCGATGAGTTATACTTCTTCGGCTCTTTGATCCACTCATCATTTAAGATTGAATAAACACCTGAAGACTTGTGATCTTCTCGGGAATCTTCAACATAAATCTCTACATCGTAGCCACGGATTTTAATATTGTGTGTGTTGTTCCAGCGCATTCGCGCGTTATCAAAAAAAGATTTAACTAAAACTAAATTCTCATCAATCTCCAGAAAGTCTACCACAATATGCAAATCAACATCCGAAAAGTTTGACCAATTGTAGTTTGCAAGCGAGCCGGTTAGTGTTACATCCTTGATTTTAACAGGAACGGGCAATCCACTAATAAAATCTTTTGATATTTTCATTAGATGTTTTCTTACTCGGTGCCTTAGTTTTTTATCTTTCCAAATTCGTGATTCAAGGTCGTCGCGAGTTTCGAAAGATTCAGGCTCGACTTCTTCTTCTAGTTGTCTGTCAAAGGTAACATGGGTACCCATCTTTTTCGTAAAAGGTGGCGAGTTATCTTGACCACCCTGGCCAAGCAATTCATTGCGATCTGGTACGTAATCCTTAATTCTGTTTTTATAACCATCAAGCTCTGTGATTGCCTTAATATAACCCTTCCATACCTTCATGTTATTAACTAGCCCCCATCATACATAGTTTGCTCGCCATCTTCAAACGTAATAATTGTACGATTTGTCGGGTGAGGTTTGATGTGTATTTTCAAAAAATCATCAAATGCATCAAAAAACGCAATGGAGCCGCGTGGTGCTGGAGTCAACCAGTGGATGACTGTGTGTCCGGTAGCAAAAGTGGCACCTTCTATCACCACTCCCTCTCCTGACACACCACTTTCATCGCTTTGCCGGCACACTGTGAAGGTTCTGATGCCTTCCGGTGCGCGGTTCGATGGGCGCTTGGGTTTCAGGTCTTCCGGCTGTGTTGACACGGGGTCGACCATCTCCTCAATTTTTTCAATTTCGTTGTTCATCATCTTTTTCCTTTTCTGACCCTATTCCATCATCGGAAAAATAAGTATCACATATAGTATACACCTGGTTCAGTTGTTTTTTTAGAACTTTTAACGAATTTTCTAAGGTGTTTATCTTATACAATAGCTCGTCTAATTTACAATTTTCTTTTTTCACTTCTATCTCCTTATTCGGCTTCAGTTATAACTTTGGTCCAGTCAATATTAAATGCCGGCACAATTAAAACAACATCTTGTAGGATTTGCAAGCCTAACTCCGTTTGGCCAACATCAATTGCTACCACATAACCTATATATTTGCCTGAATGGTCAAAAACTCCGGAACCCGAAGAACCTTGCCATGCATATGAAATCATGTAGGCATGTTGCGATGGCGAAAAGCCGGCTATTTCGCCGCTAATCGTAAGGGGACCCAAGGTATTTGGATAGCCCGTATAAACGACTTTGTTGAGAATTGAATACGATTTTATCCACTGCTTATTTTTAGGTAAGTCTCGGGGTATTTTAATCGGCTTCCGCTCCAGGATCTCATCGATTTGTATTATTGAATAATCTACGTGGGTATCAACATATATATATTTTTTACAGCTATACAATTTGTCGTCAAAGACTATTTTTGTGTATTCACAAGGTCCATGGATACCGTGAGCAACAGATACAACGAAAAAATCCCCGTAGGCTTCAAAATAGGTTCCCGTAAAAGCGGATATTAAACCCTCCTCTGGTACCATAGAAATTATCTGCACCGTACTCAGCCTTGACTTTTTAATTGTACTTCGGTATGATGTATTATAGAATGAGGAGACGTTTTTGTTATTTTGTATCTCTTTTTTGCTTGGTATCGAATACTGACTATAAACACTATAAAACACAAAAAGGAAGAACAGTGTTGAGGCTGCAACCCTCATTACAATACGCGCGTGCTTCTTTAAAAAAGCGAGCATCAAACCTGCCTTTGATAACTGAAGAAGACAGGCAATTCTTCAAGGCCCGACTTCTTTGCAAACCATATTAGGTCTTCGTTTCCTGTGACTTTGGCTCTGCCATTCTTTCCCAGGGCTATAAAGACAGGTGCATCTGCACCATTGGCAATAAAATTTTGATATAATCCATCAAATGCGTCCATTGGCGCTCTAAATTCTCTTGAGATGAAAGGCATCAATTCCTCGACGGGCATCATTACATGGTATCTCATGTTAGTTGTATCTGTCGGGGAATCATAAACCTGAACACCTCCTTCTACCCAATCGGCTAGCACAGAATCTATGGTTTCACGAGGGGTAACATTATTCTTGAAATAAGATTTCCGCAAGGCGCCAAGATTGCCGGCCATACCTCCAAAGTTGGAAATGCCGCCATCTTCTTTTAACAAGCCCTCTCTAACTGTTCTAATCGTTCCCTGGGCGTTCGTCCTGTGAATAGGGCTGAGTCTTAGGATTCTCAATCCCTTAATTTTCATCATGCCGGGAATGAGAGTTTGGTCCCTATATTTAACACGACCTAAACTTCCTAGAAGTTCAAATTTAATTTCATACGTTGCAACTTGTGATGTGCCAATGTCGGTTGTATCCCCCACCGTGCGCACAGTCGTAACACCCTCGATACCACGAATCTCAGTCTGAGTTTCTTGAACTTCGCCGCCAAGCTCTTTTTGAATTGATATATCGGCTTTGATGCTGTATAATCGGAGGTCATAGGACGTGTCTTTTTCTTGTAATAATCTATCGATCCTGTCAATCTGCTGCTCTACGCTCTCTCCTACTGCGCGCGGCGCCCCCATCGTGCCTGCCTGTGGCTCTCCGCGTTGAACGCCGCTATAGTTTCGTACAGTGCCTCCAAATGCTTTCATTCGCTTCATCTGATCCTGCACTTTCTCGTTCCAACGAATTGGTCTGCCGGCATCATCGCCTTCGGGTTCGATATCGCCTTCGCGAGCCATATTAAATGTCTGGTTTCTTATCGGTGAGAGGTAATCATACCAAGCTACGTGCTTCTCCACTTCTTCCATCTGCTCAAAGTTTTGATTGATCCATCTAGCTATCATTACCTTGCGCTCTGCCCATTCGTCAGAACCCGAAGCCACTTGTGCGGCGAGCATCGAATCAATGTGCTTGATGGTTGCGTACACTATTTTTCCTGTTAGCACGCTCTCTTTCGTTGCCTCTGACAGCGCTACCGAGCCTTCAAGTGCTATATCAATAGTCTCTTTGGCGGCATCCATAACCATCTGAGGGTTCTTATTAAAGTATCGTACGATGTCTTTGACTGTCTCTATCTCTTCTGGTGATGCGCTGCTGTCTACACCGATGGTATAACGCCAGCCAATGGGCATCAAAGGATAGGCACCATTCTGTCCGTGGAATGCGGCGGCGCCTTGGATAACAAAGCGCGAGTCTTTCGCTAAAACAATTGGCACGTGCTTGGCAGCGTAATCATCACCAAAGGGCAGCTGCTCTTGTCCTGCTGTGGCTGTGGTAGAGTTTTTCTTATACAATCTCTCCAGTGTTCTCGCCATATTGCGGTCTAGGTCGGGGTTTCCGTAGCGCGCCGCTGCCCGAGTAGTGCCGGTGGGCGCTCCAAAGGCGCGGGTGTATAGGTGATCTATGTGTCCGGCTCCTTGGCGTTGCCCCCACATCTTCATTACCATCGGCATCTCACCGTATTCGACGAGAGTGTCGGAAGGGTTTTCGCCTGTTGCTGGTCTGAACCAGAACTCTAGCCCTGCCTTGTCGGTGTAGATGTTCCAGTGTTCTAACTCATATCCGCTCATCTCTGATCGATCACGATCATATGCTGTCTTGACGGAATAGCCTTCTTTCGCAAGTTTGGCTCTTAATTCTTCTTTGATCTCGTCGTACTTGTCTTCAAACTCTGATTGAACCTCCGAAGCAAGGTTTTCCATATTGCGTCGAGCATCGTCTTCGTCGTCAACAGCTTCATATTCGGAATTGCGGATCGAAACTATAAGGTGTGCGGTTGCTGGATAGTTTGGGTCTATGTCTTCACCCTCTGGCTGGGCGCCTGTGAGCATTTCAACGGACCATTCAACCTCGGTTTCTCCGGGCAATGGATAGCCAATCTCGTCTAGATCTAGTTCGCTGTTAAAGTCTCTTGCTGAGGTTCCCCAAGTGTTCTGGGGGATACGCTCATAATCTGTCTCTGTCGTGTCGTCCATACTAAATGTCGGGATGAAGTCCCCGTCACCTTCTTTAAAACCCTTCCAGCCCAAGTTAATCTGAATGCTGCATTCGGCGCTCATGTTCATAGCGGTGTAGTCACCACCGTGATCCTCTGGTCCAGTGACTTCTCCATAGATCGATGAGTTCTCGCCGTCGTAGTCGTTGACAACCTCGTCTATCGCCTCTTGGATTGCGTCTATATCGATGGCGCCGTTGAATCTAACGCTTTGGTTGCGGCCTTGGAGATATTCATTCATCTCTTGGAAGCCTTCGTGATCGTTAGAGTGTTCACCTGTTTCCTCGACGCTGCTGATATCCATATTTCTGATGAACCACTCGATGTGATCCCACATTTCGTGTGGAGGTGCGTCGTTGTTGCGCCCCTTGATCTGGTAAAGTGTCTCACCATCCCAAGTCATTGTGATATAGGAAGAGGATGCTTTGCGCTTGCTCTGGCGCTTGCGTAGTGACACAAGGGTGCCGCGAGTGTCAGAGCCACAGTGTCCCATTCGCTCGCCTTCTACGGGGCAGTTAGATACCTGTAAGTTATACCAGTACGAGCCGTCCTCAAATGTGTGGATGATCTCGTCTGGATCTTCTTTGTTGTTTAGGTCTTCCATCGCTGTGTCGTAGGCGATACTAATTTCTTCGCCCTTGATCATTTCGTAGTTCGTTGGTTCGTCGTTGAGCCAAGAGAACAACTCGTTCCATCTGCCCCAGTATGTTTTCCACTGAGCCAGCATGTTACGCTGCAACTCATCTTTGACCACCTCAACCTTCTCGGAAGGCACACCTGCTTTGCTCAGTGCCTTCGTTGCTTTCATAAATGTCTTGCGCCAAGTGCCGGCAGGCTTTGCCCACGCTTGCTTTATATTTTCTGCGACGAATGCGATCTTCTTGTTTTGCTCAACGGTTTTGACGTCATACCTTACGCGCTTCTCGGGTGGTCCGCCTTCCATTCCGTTCTCATCGTATACGGCAGCGATTCGCGCTACGAAATGTGATTCCCTATGCTGGGGCTCAAGGGGAGTAACTTGAAGCTGATTGCGAAAGTTGCGCTCCATGAAGCTCAGCCAATTATCTTGAGTGCTCTCAATGTAGCCGGGGTTGCCCAGCTTGTGTTCTTTCCAGTTATTGCCGGCGTACATCTTTGACTTCTCGGGAGCATTTGGCATGCCTTCCTCGATAAAATCAACGATGACCTCGGGCAACCCGATGTCTCGCAGCCCCTCTGTTAAAACTTCTTCCTGTAAATACCTAAACCAATTGCCTGTAGAAATGTCCATTAATTAAACTCCGTCATTATAAATAGTTGTTTTTATCAGTATCTACGCAAAAGGCTCGGTCTTTAATAGTTCTGCTGTGTCACGCCAGCTTTCCACCTCGTAAGCAGATCCATTTGGGTGTTGCCGCAGGGTTACTGCCAGCGAGCAATCGTTGCCTGGAAATGGGATCCTATCCCCTACGAACAATATCCTATTTCCTTCTAACACCTCATCAAAATGGCGGTCAATAATTTGAGATTTATCGGCTCCCATTTTGAAGATATCAATGCTAACGGCGCCCCCAATGGCAAAATCCAGAGAAGCGTATTGCTTTTTGAGGGCGCCCACGATGGCTTCCCTCTCTTTGTTCTGCAGATCATACTCTGCGTATTCTCTTCTTTGCTCTGTTGTTGCGTTAGATCCTACGATGGAAAAGTTTATCATCCCCTCGCGGTGTTGAGAATGTTTGCCTGTTTTTGTGTGGTAAGCCGACTCTTCAACCACCTTCTTTAGTTTCTCTTTTAAGCCGCGCGGGCTGCGGAACTTATTCTCATATATTATTTGCCACTCGTCAAATCCAGATGGATTTATCTGATCCAACTGCTCATAAAATATGTTCCCCATGCATGCGAATACGCCGGCGCAGCCATCAACAATATCAGTACCCAATTGGTCTATTATTCGCGGGAAAGATCCCCCAGAGACAATGTATACCTCTCTATCCTTCATCCATCTTAAAAATTCAATTTTAAAATTTGAATCTATCTTTTGTTTGGGAGGGGTAACTGTGCCATCGACGTCAAATAAAAAAATACTACTCATAGCCTATTTCCAAAAAAGCTGAACAGCGACGATGGCAAAGGAAAGTAGAATACATACCATGGTTTTGAGAGTAAACATGCTCTCATTTAAAAAATACCAAGTTAAAATGGGGAACGTCAAGTAGGACATACTAAATATTAAAAATCTAGGGCCCCATACCTCTCCCATGTCTTCATAGGCTAATCGAATGCCATACCAGAAACAAATGCCAGCAGGGACCGAATATAAAAATACTGCGGCGAGAGGCTTGTCTTTCCACCACTCCCACACAAATTGAGAGTTAAGATTGAACCAGCCCATTGTCTGACCCGCGGCGAAGAGCAAGCATGCTAAAAAAAGTTTGTGAGTCACTTATATTCCTAAAAGTTGGTTATGATTACATCTTCTGCGAGGTGTTTGTGGCGAGTGGGGGTGCCATATTTACTAACATATGTCAAGCTGAAGTCGACATAGAGATCTCGTAGCCGAGGGCTATATTTGTAACATAATACAAATTTGTTCTCCATCTCTGATAAAGTATTGTGTAACTGTTGATGATTAAAGGCGTACGTGTCGAAGCCTTCCGAAAGTCCGCTAATAAGAAGAGGGGGGTGGTAAGCGCCAACAGGAATAAATATTAGATCTTCTGGTTCGACATACTGCAGTCCTTCCTCCACATATGTCGCTGGGTAATATTTCAATTCTATCTCGTAGGGGTTCTTGATTAACTCTCGCAAACGACGTAAGAAGAGCGAATTGTAATTATTTATATCATAAGTCCCAAAAGAAACAGTGCCATTGTCAGAATAGGCATTCAGCAAATAAAAGATTGCGGCGCGCATATACGGCTCACGATATGTTAACAGCTCACGCTGATAAGTTTCTATAGTGCCGTGAGTTGTCTGTTCATGCATTGCCTCCGCATGCATAGCTACCACTTCTGGTTTCTCCAACAGGTGCTTCCAAAAATCATAAATAGCTATCTTGTTAGTTAAGAAAGTCATCTTCTCTCTTTTTTTCAAGAGCGGGAATTCCATCTGACCCGAAAAAAAAGCATAGCTCTTGATCGGAACATCAAGCGGGATAATTTTTTTTAGCACGTGCGAGCTAACAAAGTTATTAGGCTCTTTGAGTGGGGTTCTCATCGCCGGTGCTCCCATCGATCTGCTGAGAGAGCGCTTCTATGCTATTTTGTAGGTCGTTAAGCGTGTCGGACTGCTGTAACTCCGGCGCTGTTTGGGCGTCTTCGTCTTTATTTTGGGAAAGCTCATACTCTACATATGAGCTAACAACCGACTGAATATCTCTCAGCATGACATCCGCTTTAGCTAACTTCACGCGGGTTTCGTGAATATGATTAACAGTGGAGGACGAGAGAACCTGAGACTCGGCGAACTGAATTAATGAAATCTGACCAATAAGCTCGTTAGCTTTCTTATATAGTCTTCCTACTTCTGGTGCAAGTTCCTCCAACTCAATGGAATATTGTAAATTTATTCTTGGCATATTATCCTCTTAACAGTTCTTTTGTTTTTTTATTTAGGGTGTCCTCTATGACATCCGGTGCGCCCACCACTACGATTTCCGTACCAGTGTGTCCGCGATTAATTGTAAGCTTGGTAAACCTGTGGTTTAGGTTAAGATCCTTATGGAGAATTCCCTGCTCATTGAGCTTTTGAATTCTCCCTTCTTCTCTGATCAGTACTACATGTTCAGGGTTCACAAACACCTCTTGTAATGTATAATCCTGCTGTGTCGTTAGTGTGCTATTGTGGCATACTTCTGTAAGTTTAACTAATCCCATCATTTTCTCCCATCGGGTATACATCGCTTTTCTTGACATTCCAATTACCGTCAGCATACACACGATAAATGTACTGACTTCTCGTGCTCAAATAAACGCCGGCGATTGGCTTTTCAGAAATGCGCATCCTCATACCCTTATCGTTATCACACCACAACTCCACTCCCTGTGGGATGTGTACCAGATCTCCTTCTTGCATTACTTATCCTCCGTCTGGATGATGCCAAAATTTGTTGTCATTAGTGTGCCTGCCGCCGAGGCGGCATTCTGTAATGCTGTCTTCGTGACTTTGACCGGGTCAATAATTCCCTTTTCAATTAAGTTAACAAGCTCGCCGTTTCGAAAGTCCCAACCCACATTCTCGTCACTTGCTAATATTTTATCAATAATTAGATCAAAGGATTCTCCAGCGTTTAGCGCCATTTGTCGAATGGGCTCACGACAGGCTTGTCTTATTACAACAGCGCCTATGCCTATATCTGATGAAGATCCCTCGGACCTTATTACAATTGTTTCTGCAGCCCTTAGAAGAGATGTACCCCCGCCCGGGACTATGCCCTCTTCTTGTGCGGACCTCACTGCCTCTAGCGCGTCTTCGATTCGGTGTTTTCTCTCGGTCATCTCTACTTCGGTGGCTCCGCCGACTCGGATGACTGCCACGCCGGAGACCAATCTCGTTATGCGATCTTGCATGGCGGCAGCTTCATCTAGTTTGTCGGTATTTTGAATGTCCATCTTCAGAGCTTCTATTCGACGTTCCACCTCGTCGTGGTCTGCGGCGCCGCCTACAATCGTTGTGGCATATTTATTGCTTTCGATAAACTTGGCCGTACCTAAATCTTTTAACTGAGTATCCTTTAGCTTGATGCCGGATGCCCGAGAGATAAAGGTGGCGCCCACCGAAACAGCAATATCTTCTAGTATACTCCTTCTCTTCTCTCCGTAGTCCGGGGCTTTGATTGCGGCAACTTTCAGTGTTCCACGTAGTGCGTTCATTATCAATGCAGCAAGCGCTTGCCCTTCTATATCTTCAGCGATAACTATCAGAGGTCGAGATTCTCTCGCCACCATTTCTAAAGTAGCCAAGATACTATCAATAGAATCTATCTTATAGTCCGTCACCAGGATCAGAGGCTCTTCGTGTATCATCATCGATCTTCTCTCGTCGGTGATAAATGCGCCGGCGCAATAGCCAGCACGGATCTTGAAGCCTTCTTCTATATCCACTGATGTCTCAACAGACCTTGACTCTTCAATGGTAATCGAGCCATCTTGTCCTACCCGGTCGATTGCCATGGCAATTAAATTTCCAATTGTTTTATCATTGTTTGCTGAGATAGTTGCAATATGTTTTATATCCTCAATACTTGTAACCGGCAGCGATAGGTTGGACAAATTGACTAACACTTCCTTGCATGCCAGGTTGATTCCGCGCTGCAATTCAATGGGCGAAACTCCAGAAGCCACATACTTTTGCGACTCCTGAAGTATGGCTCGAGCCAAAACAGTCGCTGTGGTGGTGCCATCGCCGGCTGTGGCATTGGTCTCGACCGCGGCTTGCTTAATAATTTCAGCTGCCGCATTTTCGAATGGGTCATCTAAGGCGACAAAGTGAGCAACTGTTACTCCGTCCTTTGTGATGAAGGGAGTGGCACCCTTTTCTTTAAGTAAGACATTTCTACCACGTGGTCCAAGCGTAGAGGCTACATTATCAGCTAGCTTGTTGACCCCGTTTAATATCTTTTGTTGCAGTGTTTGATTGTCGTCGTATGCTCGACTCATTAATACCTCAGAGTTATACTATATTATAATCTGTTATTGAGAGAATGTCAAATGTTATTCGTTTAAAGATCGTCGCTTGTGTTTGTGGCGGCATCTTTCTGGTCTTTCTCCAGCAAGTTTACTACTTCTTGACCATCCGTTTGGGCTTGCTTGTTTGCATTCATCGCAGTGGAACGGCGGTCGGCGCTGAAGTATTTACCAATATTTTTAGTGAACTCTTCCGTCGTCTTCAGCAAAGTCACCAGGGTTTCTCCCATCTTCTCGATATAGATGTCAGCGCATTCCTTTATATTCTTATCAGACAGATTAATCTCGCCATAATACTCAACCTCAGCAATATTGGCTAACTTTTCAGTTGCGGCTGCGCTGATCGACCACTGCGTACCGCCGGATGCGCCTTTAGCTTCCATGATTTGGCGCTCTTGTTCTATCATAAGCTTCTCTCTTTCGTGGAACTCTCCAAAGTAAGATTCGGAAAATTGTTGTGGTTCTTCTGGCGTCTTGGGTGTAGCCTCAGCATAACCAGCGTTGTATGTCTTCTGTGCGGCGCTAAGGGCTCTCTTCTGTTCAGGTTCTTTCAGTTGGGGGTGTGCTGCGAGCCAGCTTTCAAAATCAGGCTCTTTGCCTGCGATGGCTGTAGCAAAGCCTTGCTTGCGCGCTGAAATTCTATCTGCTCTTGCCTTTTCTGCCGTGTATTGTCCCTGCTTTACAGCAGGATCTTTGGGTGCGCTAGCATCAGAGTTGAAGGTGCCCTCATCATCGACATTCTTCTTAAACATCCCCAAGGTTTCGTTATAGCCCGGCGTCTCAAGAAGAGCCCGGCGCATATCGATTATTTGATCTGGGGCGCCTTGCCAGGATTGAGCCAGTCGCTCGATTTCTCGCGCCTGATCGCCAAAAAGATGTTGATTGCCGGACTCCTCCATAATCTTTACAAAGTTCCGGCGGTTGATAATAAAATCAAGCAGCATCAGCTGAGTAACATTATCGCCGCCACCGTCAGAATTTTTTCGACCAATTAAATATTTGATCTTATCTACTCCAGATCCGCCGCGGATAAACAAGTAATCAATAAGGTTAGTAAAGCTTCCGTGAATGGGTGTTTTGGGACTTAATAATTTGAGACTGACAGCCTCATCATCTCCGCTAACAAAATCTTCAATTGGTAAGGTGCCTCCGACGCGACCAGAGATCTGCTTGCCGCCAGTAATCGCCGCCATGAATCCCTCAAATACAAACCCCGAAGATGATTCACTATAATCGTTGAGACAGGCTTGCAGTGCCTCCAAGATCATCATCATGTTCAATATTGTGTTGAATCTATCTCCGGTTCCCTTTCTTTTTGCCCGGGCAGGGTCAGCAAAGCTGTTGACATGATCGATTCGAGCCTGGATGCTAGGTTTTCTCGTGATGGAGGCAAAAATTCTATCTATGTCTTCCCTTGATTGGCTACCTGGCTTGCCCCACGATTCGTTTGGTGTTAGTCTGGGGAGCGAGAGATGGACGCTGAAGCTTTCATACCCCTTCTCTTCTGTGAGAGGGTTAAGTGAGATACTCATGATCTCTTCAACCATGCTCATCAAGCTATCCGGCGTGATGGTGTTCGCCATCTTCGTATATTCTTCTCTTAATATGTTTTTTAGTTCAGACACTCGAAAACCTCAAATAATTATGTCAGCTATACCTAATTCTACAGCTTCTTCTGCAGATAAATAGACATTAACTTTTCGTTCTAACATATTTTTAATATCCTTTTTCGTCATGTTGGTCTCGGCCACCAAGGCTTCAATATAATCTTCTTGTATTCTCTGAATAGCTTCCATCTCATTTACGAGGTTAGATAAGCTTCCGTGGTTGCCTGCGATGACTGAGTGAATCATGACTCGGCAATACTTTCCAATCTTGCGCTTGCCCTTCGTACCGGAAGCTAAAATGAGCACGCCGGCAGACATCACCTTGCCTAGACCAATAGTATGAATCTCGGTCTCTTCTCTGATCTGTCGCATCATATCATACATTCCGAACATGTCGTCTGCAGAACCGCCATATGTAGAAATATAAAAATCAATGGGGCGTTTTTTTGATTCTTCCGGCGCTAGCTTATTAAGCTCGTTAAGATACAGTAGGGCGTGAATTAATTCCGCATTCTTTTCTTCAGAGACTTCCGTGAAAAGTCCTATTATTCTCATATCCGGCTCAGGCGGAATGGCGGCTAGCAGCTCTGCCGCCTCTGCGGGATCCAGCACCACCATCTTTTTAGATGGTGGAGGTCCCTCTTCTTTTATTGCTGACTCAATTATATCTTTTATCTTTTTTATCATTGTGTTCTCCAAAACTCAAGTGCTGTTTTCTGATGCTTAGTTAGGTATACCATTGATGACTCCCAGTCGTTAAAATCTACATATCCCTTAAAGAATCTTGGGTGGGTCCCAACGAGTACTTTTATGGAATTTTCCTTTATGTGTTCGACATTTTTATCGAATGCCATAGTAAATGATGTGATAGTATTAGAAGACTTTTCAGTCTTTAACAAGTACTCCAACATCAATTCGCGTGAGGTTGCTAAGTTTTCTATGGACTTGATCATTGCCGATAGATATATTAAATGAGAAATTCTAATAGTGCGGAGGCTGAGGTTCGTGCTTCTCATAAAATAAAACGTCTTACACGTTATATATCCAAATATGAATATCAAAAAATATAGTAGCGCTTGCAGGATACACCTCTCTAAATAAATAGCCACATGAGATTTTTATATCCCAGTGGCTACTATAATATGTTAACTATTTAATGTCAAGCTATTTTGCCGTAATGCGATTAAAAATTCGCTCGGCTAACTGGTCGGTAATAGTGCCTCTGGTTGACTTCTTGGAGAGGCGAGCGGCAACCCTGCGGGAAACCTCAGCGACAACCTCGTCTTCGTTTTTATAAGCCTTTTTGCCATCTTCCATCATGGGCTCTTCCATTTCCTCTTCCGCATCAAGTTCAAGCTCGGGTCCGCCGGGAAGTTCCGCGTCTACCTCGATCTCGTCCTCACCGGTGTCCATATCCACGCTGGTCGGCTCACCCATCACATCTTCAAGCGCATTCTCAAGAGCGCTCATAAAATCATCTACCGACACCATTTCTCCGGCGCCGGCTTCGGCTCCCATGTCACCTTCAAGATCATCAAGCTCTCCGCCCTCTTCATCAGCTAGCGCATCTTCGGCGCCCAACTCGTCCTCGGTACTGCCAAGTTCAGCTTCAAGCTCTTCGTCTTCATCGCGAGCACCAGGAAGCGCTCCGTACCCCATCTCCGATAGGCGGTTATCGCTTACGTGTGATAAATTTGCCAACTTCATAAATTGGCGAACCTGGGTTTCAGTTAAAAGTGTTTTGCGGGACATGGGTTTTCTCTCCTTGAAAAAATGTGAATCTTAACAATAAATAGTAGTTAAATTTACAATAGTCTGAAATTCATTAAGAAATTAAAGAGTTGCCTTTCATTTTGCCGAGTGCTATCGTCTCAATCTGCTTTACTCTCGCAAAAGATATCCCCAATCTGTCTCCGATCTGGCGCAACGTCATCGGTCCGTTTTCATAGATAGCAATGAGAGTACAGTTATATTCTTCTTCGAAGTCAATAAACATTCGACATTCTTTTTGATCACAGTTCTTTTTTTTTGACATGCACTCTCTGCTGCATGGTTTCAAGCCGTCGAAACTTCTCATAATTCGGGGTGCTCCTCTTCAATTAAGTCAAAAATATTATCTATCTCGGAATCTTGCAACCCAAGATCTTCAGAGTTTGTGCGACCCTTAGTTCGCAGTTTTTTGGATTTCTGTTTTTTCTTTTGCGAATGAGTGCTCACCTCGTCAACATAATCTTGAACACGGGGATCAGAGTTTATATATCCCGTTATTATCGCTCGGAAAAATTGAGACTGTTTAAGTCCATCGTGATTGAGGCGAATAAGAAACTGGGCGTGTCTATGATCTGTATCTGTAAAAACTATCTTTTTGCTGTTTATCCCGTATGAGCCGGTCATTTCCACTCTCTCGACAGGATGTGGGCTGAGCTTTCTGATTGCCCAGCGGCCGTTTGCATTATGAATTTTGACTTAGCTTGAAATTCCGCGAGGTTGCGGGCGCCGGAGTATGAAAAGCCTGACTTGATGCCGCGGCATAAATCTTCTACAATATCGACAATCTTACCTCGATATGGCACCCTAGACGACACTCCTTCAAATGACGAGTATTTGCCCCTCCAGTCAATTTGAGCTTCCTTGCTAGCCATTCCTCTGTATATCTTCCACCGGTGACCGGCTTGATCTTCCATTATCTCGCCCGGAGTTTCAGCGGTACCGGCAAAAAGAGAGCCGCACATTACCACGTCGGCGCCGGCAGCAAATGCTTTTACCATGTCTCCGGAGTTTCTTATTCCGCCGTCGGCGATGATCTTCACATCGCGATCTGTTTGTGCGCAATCTATAATTGTTTGCAAACCAGGCATGCCGTGACCGGTCTGTATCCGGGTTGAGCAGATTGAACCACCTCCAATGTTACACCGAACAGAGTCTGCTCCCCAGTCAGCCAAATCGTTTACACCATCCAGCGTAGCTACATTACCTGCCATCAAGTGTACCTCATCCCCCAGCAAAGACCTGAGTGCTGCTAGTGCCTCTTTCATTGAAATGTGGTGACCATGGGCGACGTCAACGCAAATAAAGTCTACGTCGAGAGCACTGAGTACAGCAGCCCTATTCAAATAGTCTCCGGAGACCCCAACGGCAGCACCCACTGTCAATCCTTGAGGCTGTAGTTCCTTTGCTGCCATTACTATACGGGCTTGATCTGCAATTGTATTGTATCGATGAATTACTGCGGCGCCACCGGCTGTGGATAGGGAGCTTGCCATCTCAAATTCAGAGATGGTGTCCATGGGCGAGGCGAGGATCGGTACCTCTAAGGATAATCCTCGCTCTAAGTCGACGGAGATATCAATCTCTGTTCTTGTTTTGATATCAGAATACTGAGGACATAATAATACATCATCATAGGACAGTGTCGTTCTCATAGTGCCTCCTTCTTTATAAATGATCTAATCTCTCTGGTCTTGTACCATGTTTTCTCACTAGGGTCATTGGGATCTGGCATCATTCTCATGGTGGGCAACCTGTTATCTACGTGCGTATGAATTATAAATATAGTTGGTACCCCCTTAAATTTGAGCATCTTTTCTATTTCTGGGTAGTCATCGACATTAAACGCAAAAAAGTGTAGATCATTGTGCTCTTCGCTTTCAGCTATATCTTTAAAATAAGGGCTCAGAGCGTGACACATGTGACACCCATTAGAATAAAACTTTAACACACAAGTTTGATTTTCTTTTACTTTTCCATTAATCAGATTCTGAAGAGCATGCGTCGATAAGCGATTTATTCTCATTTAATACCTCCTGAGTTTTCTTAATACATGTCGGACAAAATAGGCGCACTACTTCTTGGCGAACCACAACGCTCCATTCACTAACCATATCTCGATCTTTCTTATCGAAAGGTTCGTTGCAGGCGCTGCACTGAGCCGGCATCTTATTAAACTGGGCAACTTTATCGGCAACCCGGTCTGACGCTTCCGAAGAAGTCTCCTTCTCTAGTGTACGACGCTGCTTACGATTCATCGCTTTCTTTTGTGGAAATGTTGCGATATTTTTGAGAACGCTTGAACGTAGGAGAGTTTTCTTCATTTATCACCATTGGCTCTGCCAATTCTTCATCTTCGAACTCTTCTACTTCTACTGTCGTTGGTTCCTCTACGGTTACCAAATTTTCGACTTGGCGCTGCAGCGATGCTGCTGCATGCTCCCACTGACTTAAGCGCACAGCCGCTGTTGCAATCGTCTCGGCGCTCGATTCGGTGGGGGCAGCATCTACTGCCGCCTCCAACATAGCGTATGACTCGTGTATTTTAGCGCGGAGTTGCAACATCGCTGCACTCACCAGATCTTGCTTAGACATAAAATTATTCTCCTTTTATCGATTTATTGTTCCAAAAATTTGTTGCCTGTTAGTGCCGTCAAATACCACGATAGCTGATGGAAATGGTGCACTGTTAGTGCAGTCTCCAAACTTAAGACGTCCCTTTACGAAATAGACCTCATCGGCTCTCATGACAAACTGGTGCCAATACTTTGTATCCGTCCTTGATGGGATAAGCATGACTACCTTGGTTTCTTCCTTGCGAGATTCATTATAAGCCTTCTCAATCCAGCTTTCAATACCGCGGCCATAGGGGGGATTAATAAAACTCGTGAACCCCTCCCAATCTTTGGATAGACCGTCCTCCGGCTCTGTAAAAAAGTTTGCACACTTGGCGTTGGTCGGATCCGCGCACGGATCCAGATCAAACGGACCAAACCTCCAATCTAGCTTGTTAAAGAATTCTTGAGGCGTAGACCACTCTCCTGTTTTGGAAGAGAACATTGTTAATTGAGTAGTCTTATTCATTTGAGGAGCCTCCTGAGATAGCATTAAAGTTATCTACAACTTCATCAATATCAAACTTACCTTTGAAGAGTCGATACGCTTTTACCGCTGAGCGGATCTCGTCGGTATCAAGCCATCCATTCTCTCGGAACTCAGTGCGCAGTTCGCGCTTTTGTTCCTGATAGGGTTCTATGCATTCTTCAATTGCTGCCAGTGAGCGGATATACTCCTTGACATATTGCTTCTTCTCATCGTGTGTATTGGCCATTAGGCTCTCCTTTGTTACTCTAATAATATAGCACTATGACATTCGCTTGTCAAGCACTTATTATAGGTGAATTCCAAAAAGTTGGAACAAAAATCTTTTTACTATAGTGTCTTTCTGCTCTTCGGTTTCACAATCCGCAAACAGATAATTATATGTATCTTTCTCGTGCGCGATGACATCGGAAATGTGACCCGACTCTTTCTTCATCCATCTTATTTGTTGTTTATAGTTTCGTGATTGGGTTATGCCAAAGCGCTCAGCCAAATCTAAAAGAATAAAATATTTTCTCTCGTCGAGTGCGTCCTTGGCATCTTTAAAAAGAGATAGATTTTCAATACCCTGCTCTATCGTCACTTGATTCCCTACCTTGTCTGGGTGAAGCTTCATTGCCAGTCTCCGAAATAGTTTATTAAACGAATCGTGAATTTCGATATCATCTTGAGTCTCACTGGGTTCGTTCTTTTCTTTTAGTGGCTGCGGGCACACCATGAGAGCGCCGAGGGCAGGATCCTCTATATCTGGAAACTTTTCAGAAGAAATTTTTGGCTCACCTAATCCGTACGCCTCTTTAATCTTTTCTTCATTTTCTTTATTTAAAGCTTGTATATCGAGCCCATTCTCTGCTGCTATTTTAAGGTAGTGCTCTTGAAACCCTGCAGCAGATTCAGAATTGATTTGTCGAATCAAGTCCTTTTCATTGTGTAAAAACCTGATTTCGTTTACCATTCTCTTCCATCTAATTTTATCAGACGTTGCCACAGTATCATACCCCGCTCCCTAAGTAGCTCGGAATCTTACTTAAATTCAAAATCGATAGTGGCTCTAATCTTTAACTCTGGGATACGTAGGTGGTTAGCAAGGTTGTGTTTTTTACAGGCGTCTCCCTCAAGAAACCAGTCGGCATGACCCTTTTCGTGCACGATATCTAAAAAATAATCTCTGTGGTGGCCACAATTCTCTGCCATCATAGAGTAGATTTTTTGGTTAAGGCGCTCACTTTCATCCGCGGACGCCTTTAATTCTTCCACCTTCCCGTGTTCCATCGAGCTAACGTCATGAATCATAACTGTCGCGTCAGGATCCATGTATCTCATCCCCTCGGCTCCAAAGCTAAAAAGAATGGCACCACAGGACATCGCCTTGCCTTGGACAATTGTTGCGATGGGAATGCGGCTGTGTTTGATATCTGATATCATAGACATCAGGCTGTATACCTGTCCGCCATAACTATCGATAATAATGGGAAGGACGGGTTGTCCCGTATTCTGCGCCTTCATAACCGCTGTTGAAAACGCTTTCGCCGACGTCTCATCAAATTTAGTCACCCTAACGATGGTTGGTAGATCATCTATTAATTTTGCCTCTTTTATCAGAGGACTAAAATATTTTATAACGTTCATGTTTTATCCTAGTTGCCGAAATGTTTTACCGATAGCATAGGTGCTGAATCCCCAGTTAGGATCGTACTTGAGGTTTGCCATATACGGTCGGTTAAGGTGTATTCGGTCTCGCGAGGGCTTGACACCCCAACATCGAATTCGTGTCAGTTCGTTGTTGGAATCAATCACTTCAACGATCCAGTAGTCCTTCCCATTCTTTGTCTTCTTGGGCACGATCTTCCTAGGAATAAACCAGCACAGCTGCAGCGAAGAATCGTATTCTGAGATGGGAGGGACAAACTTATCCTGAAGTTTCTGTATTGTTTCCGGAGTAATGACTAAGTTCATTGGGAATATTCCTGTAAGTTCTGTCTTGAATTGAATGATCTCTTCCTCGGTAAAGTCTCCCTCTGGGCTGTAGAGTTCAAGATTTTCTGCAAACTTCTTGAGGCTCTTTGGGCGCTCAACGACACAAGCAGACCAGAAGTGTTTGCGTCCGCTGAACCGATCATCAACGATATTATCTAAGGCTCCGCCGCGGCATAGAGCGTCCAGTGCTTTCTTGTTAAGCTTACTGTAGGAGACCCCCTCTCGAAATAATAAGTCTTCCGCGTTCATGAACGGTCGATTATCCAGCAGTTGATTGATTGCTGCCATGCCAAGACCCTTAATAGAGGTTAACGGCTGGATAAGAGTCTTCCCGTCGGAGCTAATCTCCCACACGGTTCCGGATTTGTTTACATCCAACGGTGCGATGTCAAAGCCGTACTGCTTGGCGATATTAATTGCCTTCTCTTTCCTGCTCTCTGGTTCCTTGTCTAAGAATGCTGCCATCCACTCAGCCGGGTAGTAGTTCCACAGCCAAGCGCACTGGAATGAGATGATGCTGTACGATACTGCGTGAGACTTATTGAATCCATATCCCGAGAAGTACTCAAACTTGTCCCACAAGGCTTGCGCCTCGTCTCTCGCAATCTTATTCTTAAGACAGCCGGAGATAAACTTATCGTGCAACTTACCCTTCACGGATCCCTTGCCTGTCCCCTTCTTAGTCAGCACCTTGCGAAGCATGTTGCCTTCATCCAGGGTTAGACCGCCGAGCTTGTGTGCCAGTAGTGCAATCTGCTCTTGAAAGATCAAGAAACCGAATGTTTCCTGTGTGATATCATGTGCGTCATCATTCAAATATTTGATATAGTGGGGGCTCTCTTTGGCTTCCACATATTCATCGTGAACGTTCGCAGCCAAGGGTCCCGGTCGATAGATAGAGGTGATAGCTGACACATCAATGATGTTCCTCGGCTTTGCCCGAACACAGAACTTTTGGGCGCCCTGCTCTGTGAACTGAAAAATCCCAGCCCACTTGCCGGCGTGGAAGATATTCTCATATACCTCTTGATTGTCCATATCAATCACATCTGGGTGTAATTTCTCATTATAATAGTTTAACACCTCTGCAAACGTTGGGTTCTCGACGCCATGATGGCGGCGCAGGATATGCTCGATGCACCCCTCCATCATTTTGAGGGTGGAGAGCCCAAGTAAATCGAATTTAATAAAGCCCATCGGCTCAAGGTGTCGGACGTTCTGTCCTTCAGCCCATGGGGCTTGTCGCACACCACCTGAATTGATCAGCGGCATATTCTGATCAAGATTCTCAGCGATAACAACGCCGCCGGCGTGTCGAGAACAAGAGCGAACTTGTCCAACTAAACCCTCAACGTGTGTCTTAACTGCTGGATGCATAGCCAGATACTTACGAAGCGAAGGTGAGAACTCCATGACTTCTTCCCAGGTGGGGGCGTAGATACCAGACTTGATACCGTGCTTCCTCTTGGCTTCTGGCAGTGCCTCTCTCATCATGATAGAAGTAACTGTGTTGACTTCAGTGAAGGGAATATTATAAAGCTTAGAGATGTCCTTGATTAAGCTTTTCAGCTGCAGTGTATTCCAGTTGGAGATTGGAGCAACACAGTCGGCGCCCCACATATCAACCAGCTTCTCTTTCAAAGCCATACTATCTGATACGTCGTAATCAATATCAGGATAGTCCGAGGCATCGGAGCGCAGGAAGCGAGAGAACAGGAGCCTATGCTTGATCGGATCTACTTGTGTGATCCCCAGGGCGTATGCCACTAGAGAACCAGCGGCGGAACCACGACCGGGGCCGGCTAACATCATATCTGTGGCCACATCAACAATCGACTTCATCGTCAGGAAATACTTTGAGAACCCTCGCTCATCAATCACTCCCAACTCTCGGCGCAGGCGGTCTGTGTATTCCTTGTTCGTATGAAATCCGCGCCCCTTCAGCCCTTCCAAAGCAAAATTAACAAGTGCCTGCGTTGCGGTGAAGCCCGCGGGGACCACAAACTCTGGTAAGCGCACTGTGTTGTCTGGCAAAAAGGACTCGATTCGATCGAACGCAATCCGGTGTGACTCTTCAATGCTCTGCATAACCAAGTCATCGTCGTACTCAAAGCCCTGCTCATCGGAGTATTGCTTATAGCTCTCCCACATCTGATCGCCGTTCTTCGGATACAGCTCGTATCCAATTTCTTCAACGCCTTCAGGTAGTTGAGACTCGTCTTCTGCCCAGGATGGGCGGCCCTTACCAAGCCAACCAAGGCGCTTGTAAAGCTCTCTGTCCTTCCAGGCATCAGGGTTGGGATAGTGGCTATCGGCGGTCGTCACCAGTTCGACGCCAAACTCTTCGGCAACCTGAATAACGTATTGGTTTAGTTCATGCTGCTCTTTAATGTTGTTCCATTGAATCTCGGCGTACCAGCGATCTCCGAAGATATCAACCATTTGCCTCGTAGACTCTCTCATTGCTTCTAGGACGGCTTCGGCGCCTTCCTCTCGGTGTTCCCAGTAGTTACCAGCGTAAACGCCGCCTAGGCATGCTGAGGACGCTATAATACCTTCGTTGTACTTCTTCAGTAGCGCGTAATCAATACGCGGGTACCGATAGAAGTTTTCCGCCTTGTAGGACTCCGAGACAAGCTTGAACAAATTGTTTAGTCCTGTCTGGTTTTGAGCCAACAGGACAAGGTGGCGGCGCCGCTTGAGGATTCCTTGAATCTTCTTGCTATCGCCTTCGTCTTCGACGGTTGCGCCTGACTGCTCATCCTTCTTAATGGAGCGGGCTTTCTTTTTGTCTTCCATCGCTTGATTATAAGCATCATGCCATTCGGCAATAGAAGGGGTGAAATATGCTTCACAGCCAAAGATTGGCTTGAATTCCTTACCCGCTTCTTGCATCTTCTTCGCGTGCAATACCTGATAGGCTAAGCCATTCATGTTCCCGTGGTCGGTTAGTGCCAGTGCTTCGCACCCGTTGTCATATGCAAAATCCATATGTGCTTGCGGATACCCGATGGCATCAAAGATAGAGCCTGCAACAGAATGTGCATGAAGCCCAACGAACTTAATTTTTGAATTTATACGATTCATAATCCCTCCGAATCATATGGTATTTTAACGTGTTTGCGAGGCTTTGTCAAGTGTTCTGGCGGTGTTTCTATAAAAAAATCTGACGCATGAAAGTTGCGATACCCCTCCCAGGTAGAGATATCGTAATACCACTCAAGAGGATGTATGTGTGCGGTCGACTCGTTCACTTTCGCGAATATCTGCTGGAATTCGAATTGACGAGCGCTCCATCTCTCGGATAGAGGTCGTTTCTTGGTGGGGTATTGCTGGTCTGGTAAAGGGGGTAAATATTCCCTTGTGGTTATTTTGTTTATGTGTTGTCGGCATTTCTTAAAATCTTCTCCTGTGAATGTGAATGCTATTGGTTTGTTGTTTTTGACAGTTTCGCCGTCATAGCTTAAAAGAAAGTTGTTTTCCTTGTGATTGATTAGTTTCCTATAATCACGAATACTATATATGTCATAGACTGCCAAAGGAAAGGATACATAATATTTATCGGGTGTTACCCATTGTGATATTTTGTATGCTACTTTCCACGCGGAATATGCTCCATATAATACTGACCACCCATAGGAATCGCGGCGATCGCGGTCTTTTGGGTGGACCGGTACATAATAAATAGGTACTTCTTTGCGTTGTTCCGAACTAAAGCCAATCATTTTTGAATAATAAACTGGATCATATACCCATTCGCCTACTATTTTGCGGATTATGGGCGCTAAATCATCGTTAGCAACAATCCAAATAGTGTTGCAACCTGCCATGGCGCATTCAAAGACTGATTTCTGAATCGCCGTCAGTCCTGCGTTTATGGGAAGTAAGACTTCCGGGGTCATTAAATTAAAGTCTGACTTTATATTAGCGACCGGGATAATGCCGGCTAAGTGTATACGACTCATGGGTTTTTTAAAAATCTATGGTAGGCCAAGCTAGCTGACTGTAAATTTTTGAGCAAACTCTGTTCGTCAGGCGTCCCAATTTTAATATTCTCGCTCGGTACCGAGGGTTTACTTGTGTCGCTGCGTGTTTCGCGTCGGATGCTAGTTGTTCTAAATTTGTAATGTTTTGGGTTTCCCGCTGTTGTGTATCCACCTGCAAATTGTCCTTTCATTCCTCGTTGCTCCATATCATGTACGGCTTTAAATCTCGCCATTGTTTCGGAGTAGTCAAAGTTTAATAATTGTTCACCTGTTAATTTTGATACCGCACAAGCATCTCTAACAGGAGTATTTCCATCAATACGGTCGGAACTATAAAACCATATCTCGCGCACAAAATCATCGTCTGTGTTAACATAGTCGATTTCATGTTTGCCTCCACTATTGAATGCTATATAATCATAACATGTATATATGTCTTCGTCAAGTTCTTTTTGGTTAGCAAAGCCAATGGCACCGGCGTCTCCAAAATAAAAGCAACTTTCAAATTTAAATTCAAAAACCTTAGAGTATTCATTTGAACACACCACAGTATTCCCATCATATCGCATGCGATGGCACAAGCTGGAGAGCGGAAGATTGCCACTAAGTGAAAGTAAAAACAGCAGTCTTTCCCAAAGAATTTCCTTTGGCTCTCCAATGATCTTTTGATCACCAAACGTCGTTAAACTTTTTGGTGGCCGGGAAAATACTTTAAGAAAGTCCAAGTCTTGGCCCGGCTTGAGATAGTCAAACCTAAAAGGGCGCCTGGCTTTTGTAAAAAAAATAGGGTAGCAATTGCTGAATGCGAAAAGAACAGCATTCAAACAACTGCCTACCACCACATTTTCATATTGAAATATCAATCTTCTTTTCGTCTAAAGCCTGCTACCAGTGCTGCGTTTGTGTTTCAAGTATTATAACTTAGTTGAGTTAAGGTGTCAACCCTTTATCTTATCCAGTATGTCAATATCATACTTAACCTCGTCCAAGAGAAGCTTGAGGTCTAAGCCAGCACAATCTATTTTTGCTTTACTTATATGATAGTGACTAACAAATCCGGTGTAGCTTCCATAGGCCACGTCCTGTTCGTACTTAGTGGATGTTTTTCCAAATTGATTAACCGGAGCTTCGTAAGGTATTCCGGTGGCTGTGTTTATTGCCTTCCACAGTGCCTTTACTGCTTCGATCTGGGCTGGATAAAACCCTAAGAATGGATCTAACTTTGATCCGTGTACCCATGCATCTTCTATTATAGGGCGTGGATCAAATCCGGATTTAACATATCGATCTTGATATTTCGGGTAATATGCATTTGATATTTCAACGCCCACAGATGGTCTATTGGTTCTAGCCGAGCCGGCATGCCATGCGGCATGTTGCATATCCAGTGTCTGATATATTGTTCCATCATTATCAATGAGGAAGTGTACCGATATACCCCGCTTGTCTAATACGTTTTGACAAGACGTAGAGCTTAAACAAACATCCCAGTGGTTTACAAAATAACGAATCTTTCGTTTGGGGCGACCCGAATAGTCATAATAGTGTCCGGGTTTAGACTCTAAACCACCCTTTTCTGACCAAAGAACGAATTTATCCCACTCTATCGGATGGAATTCTCCGTTGTAGACAATGTAGTTGGAGTAGTGACAATCTGCCGG